>ENA-UOJP01001035-UOJP01001035.1-human-gut-metagenome-genome-assembly--contig:-C102-NODE-1035-length-39127-cov-8.310785_pt1 | contig 39127 bp, 32 predicted proteins | sample MGYA00242353_ERZ723900 | MGnify/ENA metagenome assembly ERZ723900
CAGGCCCTTCCGCCTAAGCCGCTCCGAACCGCTCCAAAGTCACCTCCACCCCCGTCCCCCTGCCTCTCACCCGCTACGGATTGGAGGAGACCGCTGGGATTTTTGGATGGGGGTAGAAAAAATCCCCGGCGGGCGAGGTGCATGAGCGGAGATGCACCTGGAGGGCTGGGGATTTTTGGAAATATATAAAAAATTTAGTGGGATTGGCCGTAGTAGGCGTTGGGGCCGTGTTTGCGGAGGTAGTGTTTGTCCTGGAGGGATTGGGGGGCGGGGCGGACTTGGGGATTGATTTGTTCGCAGCGGGCGGCCATTTTGGCTACTTCTTCCAGGACTACGGCGTTGTGGACGGCTTCGTGGGCGTCTTTGCCCCAGGCGAAGGGGCCGTGGTTTTGACAGAGGACGCAGGGCACGGCTTCTACGTCCAGGTTCTTGAAATGGCCGGCGATGAGACGGCCGGTGTTGGCCTCGTAGTCTTCCAGCTCGGCCGGGGTCAGACAGCGCAGGCAGGGGATTTCACCGTAGATGTAGTCGGCGTGGGTGGTTCCGTAACAGGGGATGGCGCGCCCGGCCTGGGCCCAGCTGGTGGCCCAGGGGGAGTGGGTGTGCACGATGCCGCCGATTTGTGGGAACGCCCTGTAGAGCTGGCAGTGGGTGGCGGTGTCGGAGGACGGGTTTAAGTCGCCCTCGATTTTGTTCATGTTGAGGTCCATGACCACCATGCTCTCGGGCGTCAGCTTGTCGTAATCGACTCCGCTGGGTTTGATGATGAAAAGGCCGCTCTCGCGGTCAATGGCGCTCACATTGCCCCAGGTGAAGGTGACGAGGCCGTGGGCGGGCAGCTGCATGTTTGCTTCGTAGACTTGCTTTTTGAGGGATTCTAGCATTGGGGGCCTCCTTTCAGGGGGTGGGGATGGTGAGGTATTGGGCGGCCGCCCGCTGGAGGGGGAGGCAATTTTTGAAACGTTCGATATAGGTTTCAAAGCCTTCCATGTCGGTTTCCAGGGGGGACACGGTTACGCTATGGCTGTTTTTGAAGATGCGGGAGGCCAGGTAGTCCTGGAGGCTCTGGCCTTCCTCCCTGCCGTTCATGTAGGCGGCTAAGAGGGCCATTCCCCAGGGGCCGCCTTCGCCGGCGGTTTCCAGGACGGAGATTTTGGCGCCCATGGCGGCGGCCATGATGCGCTGGCCTGCGAGGGGCGTTTTGAAGAAGCCGCCGTGGCCGTAAATCTGATCCACCTGCACCTGCTCTTCCTTGACCAGGATGTCCATTCCGATTTTCAGCGCTGCCACGGCTCCGTAGAGGTGGGCGCGCATGAAGTTGGCCAGGGTGAAACGGCTCTCCGGCGTGCGAAGAACCATGGGGCGGCCCTCGGACACGTCCACCAGGTTTTCACCGGACAGATAGCCGTAGGACAGCAGGCCTCCGCAGTCGTCCTCTCCCTCCAGGGCCTTGGTGTAGAGGGTGGAATAGAGCTGGTCCGGGTCCACCTGCACGCCCAGCCCGGCGGCGAACTCCCGGAATAAACCGGCCCAGCCGTTGATGTCCGAGGTGCAGTTGTTGGCGTGCACCATTCCCACCAGGCTGCCGTCCGGCGTGGTCACCAGGTCGATCTCCGGGTGGATTTTTTTCAGTTCCTGCTCCAGAACCACCATGACGAAGGCGGAGGTTCCGGCGGACACGTTGCCCGTGCATTTGGCCACGCTGTTGGTGGCCGTCATGCCGGTTCCCGCGTCTCCCTCGGGGGGGCACAGGGGGATTCCGGCTTCCAGCTGTCCGCTGGTATCCAGGAGCCGGGCCCCCTCCCCGGTGAGGCGGCCCGCCGGAGCTCCGGCCGGAAGGACTTGCGGGAGAATCTCCGGCAGCTTCCAGGGGTAGTTTTCGGGCGCGGTCAGGGCGTCAAATTTCTCCAGCATGACAGCGTCGTAGTTTTGGGTGCGGGTGTCGATGGGGAACATGCCGGAGGCGTCGCCCACGCCCAGCACCTTGCGGCCGGTCAAGCGCCAGTGGACGTAACCGGCCAGGGTCGTCATGTAACGGATCCCGGGCACGTGTTCTTCCCGGTTTAAGATGGCCTGGTACAGGTGGGCGATGCTCCATCTCTGGGGGATGTTGTAGTGAAACAGCTCCGTCAGCGCAGAGGCGGCAGGTCCGGTGGTGCCGTTGCGCCAGGTGCGGAAGGGCGTCAGCAGCTCTCCCTCCCCGTCAAAGGCCAGGTAGCCGTGCATCATGGCGGAGAATCCGATGGCGGCCAGCCGCTTGATTCCCACGCCGTATTTGGAGCGGACGTCCCGGACTAAGCCGGCGTAACAGTCCTGAAGCCCCGCCCAGACCGCATCCAGCGGGTAGGTCCAGAAGCCGTTTTCCAGCCGGTTCTCCCACTCGTGGCTGCCGGAGGCGAGGGGCGCGCCGTCCGCTCCGATCAGAACCGCCTTGATTCTGGTGGAACCGAATTCGATGCCGAGGACCGCGTTTCCGCTTTCAATGATTTCTCTCTGCGTTTTCATGTCTCTCTCCTTCAACTATTTTCTGTAGGCCACGCTGTTCCACCGCAGCTCGTTCTTCAGCTGGCGGATGGTGGTCGTTTCGTCGATGTAAACCGCCTCGATGCCCATGGCCCCGGCCCAGTCGCCCATCTGCTCCGCCGTGAGATCGTAGGTGAAGGCCGTGTGGTGGGCGCCTCCGGCGATGATCCAGGCCTCGGCTCCGGTGCGAAGATCCGGCTGCGGAGTCCAGAAGGCGGTGGCCACCGGCAGCTTGGGCATGGGTTTTTCCGTTTTTTTACAGTCCACATTGTTGATGATCAGGCGGAACCGGTCTCCCAGATCGATCAGGGAGGTGGCGATGGCCGGACCTTCCTTGGCGGTGAACACCAGGCGGGCCGGGTCCTCGCGGTCGCCCATGGACAGGGGCTGCACCTTGATGCCCACCGCTCCGTCGGCGATGGTGGGACACACCTCCAGCATGTGGGCCTGCAAAATGCCTTCCCTGCCGGGCACCAGGTTATAGGTGTAATCCTCCATAAAGGAGGTGCCCTTGGTCTCCTTCATTCCGCCGGTCATGATCTTCATGATGCGCACCATGGCGGCCGTTTTCCAGTCGCCCTCAGCGCCGAAGCCGTAGCCCTTTTCCATCAGGCGCTGGATCGCCAGCCCCGGAAGCTGTTTTAAACTGCCCAGGTCGCCGAAATGGGTCACAATAGCCTGGTAGTTCTTCTCCTCCAGGAAACGCTCAAAACCCAGCTCGATGCCCGCCTGAACCGCCACGTGCCGCCTGAATTCCCCGGCGTCCCGCCCCTCGGTGAGAATCTGGTACTTTCCGTAATATTCATCCACCAGGGCGTTGATGTCGCTCTGGGACACCGCTGCGACCGCCTCCGCGATCTCCGTCACCGGGTAGGCGTCCACCTCCCAGCCGAATTTGATCTGGGCCTCCACCTTGTCGCCCTCGGTGACGGCTACGTTGCGCATATTGTCCGCGATGCGCATCACCCGGACGTGGCTGCTCTCGATCACGCCCACTGCGGTGCGCATCCAAGCCGCGATCCTGCCCTGAACGTCCGCGTCCGCCCAGTAGCCCATCACCACCTTGCGCTCCATACCCAGCCGGGTGAAAATGTGGCCGTACTCCCGGTCCCCGTGGGCCGCCTGGTTTTCATTCATGAAGTCCATGTCAATGGTGTCGTAGGGGATCTCGCGGTTGAACTGGGTGTGCAGGTGCAGCAGGGGCTTGCGGTACTCCTGAAGTCCCAAAATCCAGGATTTGGCCGGGGAAAAGGTGTGCATCCAGGTGATCACACCCGCGCAGTTTTCGTCGTTGTTGGCCTCGTTTAAGGTCTTGCGGATCAGCTCGTTGGTGATGAGCGTGGGCTTTAATACCACCTCAAAGGGAAGATTGCCGGAACGGTTGAGCTCATCCACGATGATCCAGGAGTGCTCCGCCACATGGGCCAGGCACTCGTCCCCGTACAGGTCCTGGGACCCGGTGCAAAACCAAAATTCATATTTTTTCGCATTCAACATGATAGATTCTCCTTTTCGATCTCATTTCAGCGCTTGCGGGCCAGAATGACGCTCTGGATCACAAGGAACAGGCAAAGCATGGCCGCCACAGTGATTCCCGTCCACCAGGCCTGGTCAAGGCCGATGGAGGATACGATGTTCTGAATCGTACTCAGCGACAGCACGCCCACAAAGGTTCCGAAAATATTGCCAACGCCGCCGGTCAGCAGGGTCCCGCCGATGATGGAGGACGCGATGGCGTTCATCTCCATGCCCATGGCGTGGGAGGCGGAGCCAGACCCCACGTGGAGGAAATAGACGTATCCGCCGATTCCGGCCAGAAGCCCGCAGAAAAGATGGGATAAAAACCGGGTTCTCTTCACGTCCACGCCCAGCATCAGGGCGCTCTGCCGGTTGCCGCCCACCGCGTAGAAATTGCGGCCCAGTTTCGTCCATTTTAACACACAGAACAGGATCACCACAATCAAAAGCGCCACGATCACGCCGATTTCCACATAGGCATTTACATATTTTCCCAGTTTGTTGACCGTACCCAGACCCGGCACATTGATCCGGGTGTCCTTTAACCCCACGAAGGCCTCATTTGCCACGTTAAAGGGGGCCGTGTGGACGATGGTCGTCATGCCCCGGGCAAAGAACATGCCTGCCAGGGAAACAATAAAGGGCTGAATATCCAGGTACGCCACCAGAAAGCCCTGCACCGCGCCAAAGGCCAGGCCGATTCCCAGGGCGATAAGCAGCGATGTGATCAGGCTGCCCCCGTGATAGTCCAGATACACGGCGCAGCTCATGCTGACCAGGGCCACCACGCCGCCCACGGAGATATCGATCCCGCCGGTGATCATCACCAGGCTCATGCCGCAGGAGGTGATGATCAGGGCCGCGTTGGCGTTGAGAATGTTAAAGAACGTCTGGGGCTTCAAAAAGCCTTTCTTCAGAAACAGCATCGCTCCGATGTACATGACCAGGAATACCACAACCGTGATGGCCAGAAGCAAATTCGTGTCCGTCAGCCGGTTGGTCCGGCCGGGCTGCGCCCCGCCGCCCGCATTTTTCATTTTTACCATATCAAGCGACCTCCCTCTGCTTTGTAAGTCTCTTCCCAAGGCCCGAAAGTTTCTCTTTTACCGCCGGCGCGCTGATCACCACCAGCACGATCACCACCACGGCCTTGTAGGCCGGAAGCGCGTCCGAGGACACGTTGAACTTGTAAAGGGTCGTGGTCAAAAACTGGATCACGTAGGCGCCCAGAATGGAGGCCATAATGTTGAACCGGCCGCCGCTGAGCACATTTCCGCCCAGGGCCACCGCCAGGATGGCGTCCATCTCGATGTCCTTGGCGATCACCGAGTAGTTGATGGTGGAGAGGCGGCTCGTCTTGATCAGGGCCACCACCGCCACGCACAGGCCCAGAATCACAAAGCTCAGCCACTTGATAAAGGTGGGATTCAGGCCGTTGAGCCGTGAGGAGCTGGCGTTGATTCCCACGGCCTGGGTGTACAGGCCCAGGTTGGTAAATTTTAGCACCAGCATCGTGATGATCACGCACACCACCGCCAGGAAAAAGGGCGTTGGCACCGGAATCCCGGGGATGAAGCCGCCGAAATAGGTAAAGGTTTTGTCCGTCACGATGGGCAGCTCGTTGTTGTTGATCCAGGCCGCGATGGAGCGCCCGGCCGTGTAAAGGATCAGGGTCGCCACCATGGGCTGGATTTTAAAGATCGCCACCAGCACGCCGTTGAACGCGCCGAAGAACATCGCCACCAGACAGGCGGCCAGGAATCCCACGATAATCGGGGCCTTAAGCGCGCCGTCCCCGCCCAGGCCCACCAGGACCCGCAGGATCACGGAACCTGCGATGGCCACCGCGGCGCCCACGCTGATGTCCTGCCCCCCGGAAGCGGCTGTGACTAAGGTCATGCCGATGGCCAGGATGGCGACTTCGGAGCCGTAGTCCAAAATGGTCATCAGATAGCCGGTCAAAACCGGATTTCCGGCGCTGTTGGTCCCCAGCGTCACCTTGAAAAAGGACGGGTCCACCGCCAGATTAAACACAGTCAAGAGCAGCAGCGCGGCGATGGGAATAAAAATCTGTTTTCTGAATAAATCTGCAAATGCACCGGATGCATCCGCTTTTCTCCTGTCTGTCATCCCATCTCACCTCCTGCGATTGTCTCCATGATTTTCACCTGATTGAGGTCATCCCCCGAGAGCTCTCCCACCATCTTCCGGTCCCGCATGACGATCAGCCGGGAACAGGTGTGGAGCATCTCATCCGTCTCCGAGGAGATAAAGGTCACGCTCATCCCCTCCGCGGCCAGCTTGAGCACCAGCTTTTGAATTTCGATCTTGGTGCCGATATCAATGCCGCGGGTGGGCTCATCCAGAATCAGGTATTCCGGGTGGGTCAGAAGCCAGCGCGCCAGGATAACCTTCTGCTGGTTTCCGCCGGAAAGGGATTTGATGGGCGTATCCGCGGAAGCGGTCTTGATCTCCAGCAGCTTGATGTATTCCTCCGCCAACCGGTTGGCCTCCGCCCTGGAGAAGGGCTTGAAAAATCCCTTCAGGACCTGGGCCGCCAGGATAATGTTCTCGCGCACCGAGAGATCTCCCACAATGCCGTCGTTTTTGCGGTCCTCTGGCAGATAGGCGATCCCGTTTTTCATGGCGTCCAGAGGTTTTGTGATTTTCACTGTCTTCCCGTTCTTCTTAACCGTTCCGCCCGTCACCTTGTCTGCGCTGAAAATGGCGCGGACACATTCGCTGCGCCCGGACCCCAAAAGCCCGGTAAAACCGTTGACCTCGCCCTTGTTGATGTAGAAGTCGAAGGGTTTGATCCCGGCGTCGCTCTGCAGGCCTGAAACCTCCAGCACGCGTTCCTTTGCTCCGGAATACCCCTCTGCCTTCTCCTTGATATTTTCCAGGTCGTTCAGCTCTTTGCCCAGCATCTTCGCCACCAGCTTCACCCGCGGAAGCTCCTCGATAACGTACTCTCCCACCAGCTGGCCATCCCGCAGGACCGTGATCTTGTCGCAGACCTCGTAGACCTGGTCCAGGAAATGGGTGACAAAGATAATGCCCACGCCTCTGGCCCGCAGGTCCCGCATGAGTCCGAAGAGTTTTTCCACCTCCGACTCGTCTAAGGAGGAGGTGGGTTCATCCAGGATCAGCACCTTGCAGTCCATGTCGACCGCCCGGGCAATGGCTACCATCTGCTGGATCGCGATGGAGCAGTCGGACAGCTGCTGCTGCGCCCGCGCCGGTATTCCCAGATTCTGGAGAATCCGGTCCGCATCCTCGTTGACCTTCTTCCAGTCCATAATCCGGTTTTTTCCGCGGCCGATGTACATGTTCTCCGCCACCGTGAGGTTGGGACACAGGGTAATTTCCTGGTACACCGTGCTGATCCCTAAGTTCTGGGCATCCTTGGGGGACTTGATCGCCGCCGCTTTGTCCAGACCCTTCAGATAAATCTCGCCCTCGTCCTTCTCATAGACGCCGGTGAGCACCTTGATCAGCGTGGACTTGCCCGCGCCGTTTTCGCCCATCAGCGCGTGGATTTCCCCCTCGCACAGTGTAAAATCCACCGCCTGCAGGGCGCGCACCCCCGGAAAGCTCTTGTGTATATTTCTCATTTCCAGTACAGAATTCTCTTTCACCAGCGATATTCACTCCTTTTTATGGGGAAAGAGCGCGTAAGCGCGCTCTTTCAGTTTTCGATCACAGAAACTCCCGGATAACTGGTTCCTAGATCCCGTATTTTTCCACGTCGTCCGCCGTGATGGTGGTGGCGTCGAAGCCCTTCTCATCCATGATGATGGTCTTTTCGGTCAGTTCCTCGCCGTTCTGCACCTTCTTGATGATCTCATCGATATAGGAGGCCTGGAAGGGGTTGCACTGTCCGTCGTAGTTCCAGTTCTGGTCCAGCAGCTCCTGAAGGGCCCACTTGTTGCAGTCAAATCCCATCACGATCACGTCCTTGCCCACGCCGTGGGAGATGTTGGCTTTGTCCAGAGCCGCCACAGCGCCCTTGGCCATGTCGTCGTTCTCAGCATAGATCACGTTGAAGCTGGTGCCGGAATCGATGACGGACTGCACGATCTGCTGCGCCTTCTCGGAGTTCCACTCAGCGGTCTGCTGGGTTACCAGATTCCAGGAAGCCTCGGCAGCCACCTTGGCGTCCAGCGCGCCGGTTCTTCCCTGCTGCGCGGCGGAGCCCATCACGCCCTGGATGTGGATGATGTTGTACTCGTCCAGGCCCTGTCCGGCCAGCCAGTTCACAGCGGTCTCGCCCTCTTTGTTCATGTCGGACACGATGGAGGCCAGGTAGAGGTCGTCGCTGGCGTCGATGGTGCGGTCAAAAAGGATCACGCCGATGCCTGCGTCCTGGGCATCCTTGAGCACGCTGTCCCAGCCGGAGGTATCCGCCGCAGACAGAAGCAGGTAATCCACCTCGTCCTGGATGAATTTCTGAGCCGCCGTAATCTGCTCGTCGTTTTTCAGGCTGTAGGCAAAGGAGGCGTCATAGCCGTTTTCCTTGGTAAACATCGCCTTCATGTCCGCGTCGTTGGCGGTCCGGTATCCGGACTCGTTGGGGTCGTTGTTGATGATTCCCACCCGGATCAACTCTCCGTCGGCCGCCGCGGGAGCCTTCTCGGCCTCGGTGGCCGCCTCGGATTTGGCTTCAGTGGCCTCGGTGGCCGCAGCCTCCGCAGCTGCTGCCGTGGTGGTGGCCGCAGCCTGTGTAGCCGCCGTGGTGGAGCCGCCGCAGCCCGCCAGCCCTGCCGCCATCATGGATACTGCCAACATTGTAACAAGAGCTTTCTTTTTCATTTTACTACCTCCGCTTTTATATTTTTTTGACTTAAAACTGCTGTTTCCTTATGACTCAATCTTAGCAGGGAGGAGCGTTTGTTTCAATTCAGTTTTTCCCTTATATACGCGGTTTGTAAGTTCTTTACAATACAAATTCGGCATGATATAATTCAATTAAAATACAAATTTAGGTCTGGTGTGATTTTTTTACCGGAATGGTTGAAAATTTTTAGATTTCCGCCGGTTTTCCCGCGGAAACGAGGAATTTTGCCCTTGTGCATCTTGACGTTTCCGGCCGGAAACGCAGTTTTTTTATGACAGGTATACAATTTTTACGTTTGAACCAGGGAGAATTTGTGCGATTTTTTAATATGAATGAGGAGGTGCCCCATGGCGATCAAATACCGCTGGGTTGCGGAACGTTTGGAACTGATGATAGAACGGCAGATTCAGAAGGGAATTCACAAGCTGCCCACGGAACAGGAGCTCTGCGACCGGTACCGCGTGAGCCGGCAGACCGTGCGCACGGCACTAAAGCTGCTGGAGCAGAAGGGGGTGATCGCAGGAAAACAGGGAAGCGGCTACTACATCACGGGCCGCTCGGCCAAGCCCCAGGGAAATGTCATCGGCATCCTGATCTCAAGCGACCAGGAGTACATTTACCCGGGCGTGATCACCGATATCCGCGGCATCCTCTCCCCGGCAGGCTTTACCGACCGGATTTTCACCACGGACAACAGCGTTTCCAGGGAACGGGAAATCCTGCTGTCCCTTCTGAAAAATCCCCCGCGCGGCCTCATCGTGGAGGGCTCCAAAAGCGCGCTGCCCAATCCGAACCTGGACCTGTACCGCAGGCTGATGAAAACCGGCTGCCGCATTGTGTTCCTGTTCAACTACTACCCAGCCCTGCCGGACTGCCTGTGCGTCAAGGACGACAATTATTACGGAAGCACCCTTTTAGTCCAGTATCTGGCCGCCCAGGGACACCGGGAAATCGGCGGCATCTTCAAGGCGGACGACATGCAGGGCGTCGAGCGGTATCAGGGCTACATGGAGGCCATGCGGGATCTGGGCCTCCCCCTCTCCGATGAGCGGGTCTTTTGGTACGGCTCCCGCGAGCTGGACCGGCTGCTCCACAGCAGGGACACGCGGTTTTTGCGGAACATGGTAGCGGACTGCTTATCCGGCTGCACCGCCGTGGTCTGCTACAACGATATCATCGCCTATTATCTGGTGGACGAGCTGCTCCTGGCAGGCTACGAGCTGCCCTCCGGCATGGCCATCACCGCCTTCGACAACACCTATTTCAGCAACTCCGACATCTTGACGGTGACCACCCTCTCCCACCAGCCCCACGAGATGGGCACCCGGGCCGCGGAGGCGATGATCCGTCAGTTAAGCGGGCAACCCATCTCATCACAGGAAGCCCGCTGGAAGCTGAATCTGAAGGAGAGCACGCAGACGCAGGCGTAGCGCTCAGCGCCTCACTGCTCACAGGTAATATCCCGCGAGGTGTTGTTTGTGAGCGGAGCGCAGCAAACGTCACAGAAAACCTCAGCGCTTCTTTTCCCCGCGGTATTCCCTGGGGCTGCAGCCCTGAAGTTTTTTGAACACGAAGCTGAAATAGTGGGAATCCTTGTACCCCACCTCTTTGGCGATCTCGCCGGAGGTCTTGTCCGTCTGCTTTAACAGCTTTTTGGCCTTCTCGATGCGCTTCTCCGTCACGTACTCCACAAAGGTTTTCTGCATGCTCTGGCTGAAGATGGCGCTGAGGTAGTTGGCGCTCATGCCGGTCTGCTCGGCCACCAGATTGAGGGACAGAGCGTCCCTGTCGTAGTTGGCGTCAATGTATTCCAGAGCCTTTTTCAGCATTTTCCCGCCCTGATAGCTGTTAATCCGGTCGCGGATGCCCATGGCGGTCCCCAGCATGTCCACGAAATACTCAAACACCTCCGTGTCCTCATTGCGGATCAGGCGCACGGCGTTTTCAATCTCCTCCAGATACTCCGCCTGCTCTGCGCCGATGGACTCCAGAAACGCCACCACCGCAAAGCGGATGTTGAGGATCACATAGCTGCGGAACATCCTGGATTTTAAAGCGTTTCGGATATTTTCAAGGTAGGCCTCCACAAAATCGTGGATTTCCTTCTCGCCTCCGCGGGCCAGGAAATCCCGGATAATTTCCGGGTCCATCTGCAGAAAGTCCACGGACCCGATGCTCGTCTCCTCCTGCTCCGGCAGATGGTCCGGCAGGGTGGCGCCCGATAGAATGTGCAGGCCCGGGAGGATAAAGCGGTAGGCAAAATAGTGGTTCACCCCGCGGTAGCACTGGGGCAGCAGACTTAAGCGCTCCACCGCCGATCCCACCGCAACGTACCACTCCAGCCGGGACTCCTCCGGCCCGCAGACCTTTTTGAAATGGGCCAGGCTGTTCTCCACCAACTCCTCCATCTGCCACGGCTCCGACTTGATCAGAACCCCGTAGCTGTCGATGTTCAGGCGGAACAGGATATACTGGGGGTGCCGCAGGAAAAAGTGAAACACCTCCTCCTGCCTGCGGATCAGCTGCTCCCCGGCCCCGCTGGCCGGCCGCTCCCCCTTCTCGTAGATGGAGAAAAGCAGCAGGTTGTAACAGGGGGCTGTGAGCTGCAGGGAGCGGGCGGCCGCCTCCTCGTAAATCTCCTTCACGGAAAGAGTTCCGTCCAGAAGCTTCTCAAAAAACCTCCGCAGGGAAAACTGCTCAAACTCCCGCACCTCGTCCTGGTACCGGGTCTGATAATCCTTCTGTTCCATGTCCTGCTCGATCTTTTCCTTCAGCTCCAGCAGCACGTTGCGCAGGGTCATCCGCGTCACCGGCTTTAACAGATACTGGTCCACCCCCGCTTTGATCGCCTGGCGGGCGTACTCGAAATCGTCGTACCCGCTGATGATAATGATCTTGATTTTGGGAAATTCTTCCTTGACGATCTCACTCAGGGATAAACCGTCCATAAAGGGCATCTTGATGTCCGTGATCAGCACGTCGGGCTTCAACTTCCGGATCAGCGGCAGGGCCATCTCCCCGTCGTTTGCTTCCCCCACCAGCCGGAAGCCGTACTGTTCCCATGGTATTCGATCCCGGAATCCCTCCCGTATGACGCGCTCGTCCTCAACCAGAAATACTTTTAACATACCGCTTCCTCTTTCCTGTCAATAAGTTCTCTCCTCCAGGGCTTTTGTCACGTTCTCCCTGGTAAACACCGTCTCCGGGACAACGTACATTTTCGCCACTGCCTCGTTATTTTCCATTTTTTGGATTACCGTTTCCGCGTACTCGCCCTGATTCGGGTTGCACTCCACATCCGCGGTGATGTCCCCGCTCTCCACCAGCTCCAGGGCCGCCTTCACGGCGTCAAAGGAGATGACGATCACATCCCCCTCCTCCCCCGGCGTCAGCCCGGCCCCGCGGATGGCCTCCAGGGCGCCAAAGGTCATATCGTCGTTTTGCGAGATCACCACGTCGATGTCGGGATGCAGGCGCAGCAGCCGCTCCATCTGTTCCTGGCCCTTTGCGGTGGTAAACTCCGCGTCCACCTGGTCCAGAATCACCCAGTTCCCATGCTCTCCGGCGATCTCGTTGAACCCGCTGGTGCGGCCGATTGTGGCCGTGGCCCCCCGGGTGCCCTGGAGCACCACAATGTTAATCCTGTCCTCACCGCGGTTTTGGCGCTTTAAACATTCGTCCAGCGCCGTTGCGGCCATCCGGCCTTCCTTGTAAAAGTCGGAGCCGATCCAGGTGGTGTAGAGCGAGTCGTCCGGCACGTCCACCTTGCGGTCGATCAGAATCACAGGAATCTGCGCGTCCTTTGCCTCCTGGAGCACCGTGTCCCAGCCGTCCTCCGTGATGGGCGAGAATACGATGTAGTCCACCCGCTGGGAAATAAAGCTGCGCAGCGCCTTGATCTGATTCTCCTGCTTCTGCCTGGCGTTGTTAAAGATCAGAAAATATCCGTTTTCCTTTGTGAAAACATTCTGGATGGACGCCGTGTTGGCGGTCCGCCAGACAGACTCGCTGCCCACCTGGGACACGCCTACCACGATCAGGTTGTCGTCCACGGGAGTGCGGGTGTCCTCCGGCTGCTCCACCCCGTGGGTTCCGGCACAGCCTGCCAAAAGGAGCACAAGGAGCGCCGCGATCACAATCCGGCCTGCTTTCATTCCTGTGTTTTTTCCTGGAACTCTCATCTCTCATCTCACCTTTTCCCGATCCCGGCCGGTTCCGTTTCCTCTTTGACCGCCGGAATCGTCAGATTTACAACCGTTCCCCCGCCCTTTTGGGACTGAATCTCCATCCCGTACTCGGGGCCGAAGTACATGTGAATCCGCTCGTTGACATTGGCGAGGCCGAACCCCTTCTCCGTCTCCCGGCAGGGGCGCCGTATCTCGCGGCGAAGCTGTTCCAGCTCGCATTCGTCCATCCCCACCCCGTCGTCCCTGACCGACAGGCGGAGCACATCCCCGTCCTTTTCCCCGGAAACGTGGATGTACCCCTTGGCCCGCTTGTACTTAATGCCGTGGTAGAGCGCGTTCTCCACCAGGGGCTGCAGCGTCAGCTTCAGAATCTGGTAATCGTACAGCGCCGGATCGATCCGGATGTCATACTCCAGTATGTCGTGGTAGCGCATCTCCTGGATTTCCAGGTAGCTCCTGATGTGCTGCTCCTCCTCCCTCAGGGAAATAAGCTCCCTTCCCCGGCTGAGCACCAGGCGGAAAAAGTTGGACAGCGTCACCACCATGTTCACGGCCTCGTCGGCCTTGTTGTCCTCGATGAGCCAGACAATGGTGTCCAGCGTATTGTACAGGAAATGGGGATTGATCTGCTCCTGCAGCAGGCGCAGATCCAGCTTGCGCAGCTTCTGCTCGTCCTCCTTTGTCCTCTGGACCAAAAGCTCCAGGTTTCCCGCCATGTCGTTAAACCCTCGGGCCAGAATCTCAATTTCGTCCCTGGAAGCCACGTCGGCCCTGGCGCTTAAGTCTCCCTGGGAAACCCTCTGGGTCGCGTCGTAGAGGACCTTTATAGGGCGCAGAATATCCGCGGTGATCAGGTAGGTGACCAGCACGGTCAGGACCAGCAAAACCATGCCAAGCAGGCCGCAGGCGATGACAAAGTTGTGGATCTGGCGGTTTAAGTCCGTGGTCACCGCCTCCATGCTCTTTGTCTGGTAATAGATGTAATACTGGATGTTGTCCTGAATCAGCTCGGTGAGAATGTAGATGTTGTTGTCCAGCTCCTCTATGTTCTCGTCGTACCGGCCGCCGATGCGGATGTTCTCCATGATGTCGTCCACCCGCTTCTCCAGGGTGTCGATGTTGCGCAGAAGGCTTTCCAGCCACAACCTGCTCTCCGCCTCCGTGGTGATATCCCGCAGGGTGGTAAATTCGCCCCGCAGCTCGCCGATCAGCGCGTAGGGATCCTTCAGCGATCCATTTTCCGAAATCTCCTCGTAATCCACATACCCCACCACCAGCTTGTAGAGGCTCTCATCCATCTCCTCCTTGAAGTTTAAGTTGTAATTGTTGGCCACGGTCATGTTGCCGACGATTTTATCGAATCTGCGGTTGTATCTGGTCATGGAAACCAAAAGAACCGCCACGAAAATAAGAAACGGCAATACAATCGCCGCCGAGAGGATCAGGATTTTTTTATTGATCGAAAAACGGATGTGATTTTTCTCTGACGCTTTTTGCGGAAAAACGCTGGGCTCCATAGTCTGCTTGTCCTCGGTTGATGGTTATCGGTTATAGCTATTATAAGCGGATTTTCGGGCGGGGGCAACCGGTTTTAGCTCCGATGCGCCCGCCCGTCCCCCTTCCCCCGCGCTCCCGGCCGGATATAGGTCCCGCACGCCGCGGAGAGGACCATGGAAATCAGCCAGGTGAGAAGCGCCGCAAACAGCATCTGGGGAATCCCCGGTTCCCACGAAAACACGTTTCTCATCAGAATGTCCAGAAATGACAGCACCCCGCCGTGAAACAGGTAGAGATAAAAGGTCAGGCGGCTCTGCCGGCTCAAATCCACCGTCACCCTGCGCCCGGCAAAGCCGGCAAACACCAGCATACTGCTTAACACAATCAGGCCGGACAGGGGATGGATCACCTCATACCGAGGCAGAATCCCGTACCAGAGCTTGCAGTGAAACAGCCAGGCGGCCGCGGCCAGACAGAGAAGGCCCGCGCAAAGATATCCGTTTCTCAGGGGATTTTCTCCCTTTTTCCGGAAGTGGCAGCGGATATGGGCTCCCATCATAAAGTATCCCAGGTACAGCAGCCACTGGAGATACCAGGGCAGCGCCGTGCGCGCCGACAGCGCCATCCCGGCCAGGGTGCAGAATACTCCGGCGGCCAGCCACGCCCGCTCTCCCATCCGCTGCTTCAGGGAAGCTAAAACCGGCGTCACCGCGTAAAGCCCCGCCAGCATGTACATAAACCACATGTGAAAGTACGGCACTCCGTTCAGCCACATGATAAAGGGCTGGCCCAGCTGGTCCGTTCCGGCGGTGTGCTTGATGTAGATTTTTGCCAGCAGCACCGCGTAGGCGTAGGCCACGTACAGCGCGCTGAATACCAGCGTGGGAATCCCCATTTTCTTCCAGGATTTCCGGTAGAACTGCCGGAAGTCCCGGCTTTTGGGGTCCGGCAGGAGAAAGGCTCCGCTGAGCATCACAAACAGCGGAACCGCGTCCCGGGTCAGGCTCTGCATGAGAGCCGCCGCCGTGCGGTTCGCCGCGGGCATGCCCGGCTGCCACCCGGCCAGGTAAATGCTGCCCGTGTGCAGCACCACCACCGCGGCGCAGCAGATCACCCGCAGCAGATCGTATTCCCGTTCATGCGCTCTCTCCATCTTGTCGGCCCTCCGGTCTCTATATCTGAAATTGCGCCTGGTACAGGCGGTAGTAAAATCCCTTCTTCTCCATCAGCTCCCCGTGACGGCCCTGCTCCACAATCTGCCCCTGGTCCACCACCAGAATCGTGTCCGCGTTGCGGATGGTGGAAAGCCGGTGGGCGATGACAAAGCAGGTCTTACCCTGCATGAGCTGCCGCATGGCGGCCTGGATCTGCAGCTCCGTCTCCGTGTCCACATTGGAGGTAGCCTCGTCCAGAATCAGGATGCGCGCGTCCAGCAGCATGGCCCTGGCGATGGTCAAGAGCTGCTTCTGCCCCTTGGACAGGCTGGCCCCGTCCTCGGTCAGCACCGTGTCGTAGCCCTGGGGCAGCTTTTCGATGAATTCGTCCGCCATGGCCATCTTCGCGGCCCGCTTTACATCCGCCCGGGTGGCGTTTTTGCTCCCATAGGCCAGATTTTCGTATACCGTCCCGTTAAACAGCCAGCTGTCCTGGAGCACCATGGCGAAATTGGCCCGCAGGCTGGCCCGGGACACCGACTTCACCGGCCTGCCGTCCACCAAAAGCCGCCCCTGGTTTGCATCGTAGAAACGCATGAGCAGGTTGATCAGCGTGGTTTTTCCCGCTCCCGTCGGTCCCACGATGGCCACCAGCGCACCGGACGGCGCTTTAAGGGACAGGTCCCGGATCACCGGCCGCCCAGGCTCATAACCGAAGGTGATCTGTTCAAAGTCCACCTCCCCCTTCCGGCAGTCCAATACCTCCACGCCCAACGCCTCGTCCGCGGTCTCCGCCCGCTCGTCCAACAGCAGGAAAATCCGCTCCGCAGCCGCCAGGGAGGACTGAAGCTCGCCGATGATATTGGCGAACTCGTTGATTGGCCCGGAAAATTTCCGGGAGTACAGCACAAAGGAGGAAATATGTCCCACCGTCAGGAAGCCGCCCAGATACAGCAGTGCGCCGAACACGCTGATCAGCGTCAGGGACAGATTGTTGATGAAATTGATGCAGGAGCCCACAATATTACCATAATAGTCCGCGCGGTAGCCGGCCTTTGTGGCTTCCCCGTTCTTTTCTTCAAAGGTGCGGATGGTGCTCTCCTCCCGGCAGTAGGCCGCCAGGGTCTCCTTGCCGGTGACCATCTCCTCCGCGTACCCGTTTAACTCTCCCAGGGAAGCGGAGCGCACCCGAAACAGGGGCCGCGTCCTGCGCGTGATCTGACGGGTCATGAAAATGGACAGGGGCACCGTGAACGCGAACACCAGCACCAGCTGCCGTGAAATCCGCACCATCATGGACAGCGCGCCCACCACGGTGATGACCGTGGTCATCATCTGCACTGCGTCGTGGGACAGGGAGCCGTTGATGGTATCGATATCGTAGGAGATGCGGCTGATCACATCCCCGGTGGTTCTGGTGTCAAAATACCCCACCGGGAGTTCCATCAGATGGTCGAACACATCCCTGCGCATGCGCCGCACGATGCGCTGGCTCACATGGATCATCAGGGCGGCCAGGCTGTAGGAGCAGATAAAGGCGGCCCCGTAGCAGACGATCATCCATTTTGCATAGTAAAATACCCGTTCGAAGTCCACCCGTCCGGGGCCGGGGCTGATGGCGTCCACCGCGTAACCGCTGAGCATGGGGCCGGCCAGGGCCAGCAGGTTCCCCGCCACCGCCAGGCAGACCGCAACCAGCAGGTACCACCGCTCCGCCGCCAGATAATGTCCCAGCTTTTTTAAGGTGTTCCAGTTGATTCGTTCCCGTTTTTTTCGTTCACCCATGCCCGTCACGCTCCCATCTGCGAGCGGACAATCCTGCGGTAAACCTCGCAGTCCGCCAAAAGCTGTTCGTGATTTCCCAGTCCCGCGGCCCTTCCGTTCTGCAGCACCAGGATGCGGTCCGCGTGGAGGATGGAGCTGACCCGCTGGGCCACGATCACCTTGGTAGTTCCCGGATACAGCCGGGCCAGGGCAGCCCGCAGCCTGGCGTCCGTTCGGTAATCCAGGGCGCTGGAAGAGTCGTCCAGGATCAGAATCTCCGGCGCTCCGGCCAGAGCCCGGGCGATGAGCAGGCGCTGCTTCTGTCCGCCGCTCAAATTGGCTCCGCGGATATTTAACGCCTCCTCCAGTTCCCCGGACTTGCCCCGCACAAATTCCTCCGCCTGGGCCGTCTTTAAGGCCTTGTCCACCGCTTCCGGGGTCAGGTCCCGCCTCAGCCGTATATTTTCCAGGATACTGTCCTTAAAAATCACGTCGTTCTGAAACACCACGCCGAACTTCTCCCGCAGTTCTGTCAGGCCGTAGGAGCGGATATCCCGGCCGCTGATCCTCACCGTGCCGCCGGTGGCGTCGTAAAACCGCAAAAGCAGCTTAAGAAGCGTGGATTTACCCGCGCCGGTGGCCCCCACGATTCCCAGGGTCTCCCCGCGCTTCAGGCAAAAGCTGATGTCCTCCAGATTTTTCTTTCCCGGCGTATAGGAGAAGTCCACATGGGAAAAGCAGATGTGCCAGGACGGCTCTCTCTCTGGCTCCCCCTCCGCCTCCTCCGTCACCGGGAGCACGTCCGCCATGGACAGCACCGCTTCGATGCGGTCCGCGGAAGCGATTCCCCGGGAGATGATGGCAATCATCTTGGAAATGGACAAAAGCGCATTCAGGATAATGGTAAAATAGGTCAGAAAGGCCAGTATTTTTCCGATCTCCGTATCCCCGGCGTTGACCCGGTAGGCCCCGGCCACCACCACGGCCACCAGGCCGACGTTCAGCACCAGGTTCATGACCGGATTGATCACCGCCATGGTCAGGCCCGCGGCCTTTTCCCGCTGCACCACCTGATCGTTGATTCCGGCAAAGCGCTCCTTCTCCCAGTCCTCCTTGGACAGGGCCTTGATCACGCGGATGCCTGCGATATTTTCCCGGACGGACATCACCAGGCGGTCCAGGGCCTTCTGGAGCTGCCCGTACATGGGCACGCTCCTGCGCGACACCGTCACCACCACCACGGCGAGGATCGCCAGGGCGGCCAGCAGGATGCAGGCCAGGTGGGCGTCCAATGTCATGGTGATGCACAGACCTCCGATCAGCAAAAGAGGAGCCCGCACCCCCAGGCGCTGGACTCTCCCGATCACGTTGTAAACATTGTAGGTGTCCGTGGTCAGCCGGGAGATCAGGGACGGCTTTCCCAGCTCTCCGGACTGGCTGTCCGACAGATACATCACCTTGCTGAACAAATCGGCCCGCACCGCCTGAGTGGACCCGGCCGCCACCCGGGCGGCCATGCGGTTGGCCGTGATATTGCAGATCGCCGCCCCTGCCGCCAGCCCCAGCATCACCAGGCCCCAGGCAAAGATGGCGCGCCTCTCCCCCTGAGGGATCACCACGTCGATCATCCGTGCCAGAACCCAGGGCAGACAGAGATCCAGACAGGTCCCGCTGAATTTGATGGCAAACCCCACCAGCATGCGGCCGTAATAAGGCCGCAGATATTGCGTCACAATGCGTTTCATGTTCTACCTCACGCGATAAAGGAAATAAGAGGGATGGTCACCAGGGACACCAGGGAGGTCAGGGCGATGCCGCCGGCGGACACCCGCCCGTCCCCGCCCCCGTACTCCATCTCGATCAGCGTCACCGTGCTTCCCACCGGCATGGCGATCAGGAGAATACAGATGCCGTAGGACATGGGATCGATGGGCAGCAGGTGAAGAAAGGGAATGCAGACGAGCGGCACCAGCAGCAGGCTGAACGCCGTAAATCCCAGCTGGCAGCGGTCCATGAAGATGGACTTTAAATCCGCCTGGGCCACGGTCATACCCACGGTCATCATGGACAGCGCCACCGCCGCGTTCCCCATGTAGCTGAAAAAGGAGCCCACCGCATCAGGAAGGCGCAGGCGCAGGGCGAATATCAGAATCGCCAGGACGCTGGCCCCCATGCCGGGGTTGATGAGGCGGCGCAGCGGAAAATGCTCCGTTCTTCCGCCATTTCCAGTGCTCAGCAGAATCCCGTAGGAGTAAATGAGAAGATTGTAGCCCACGATGTAGAAGGCCACAAAAATCACCGACGCCTGGCCGTACACGCTGGTAATCAGCGGAATCCCCATAAAACCCAGGTTCGGGAAAATCACCATCAGCCGGTACGTGTTCTCACGATCCTTCCCCGGCCGCGCCAGCCGCACGAACAGCAGGCTCAGGACAATGAGGAGGGCGAACATCAAAAACACCAGCAGCAGATTTTCTAAAATCAGCCTTGGCCCGTAGGTCACCTCTTTGTTCATCACACCGCTCAAAATCAGGCAGGGATTCAGAATGTTCACAATCAGGGAAGAAAGGCTTTTGGTCCCCTCCCTGCTCACCATTCCCCGCTTGTATGCTCCATATCCTGCCACCATCATCAGGAACAGGACCATCATTTGATTTGCAATAATCGATACGTTCATCTGCGTTCCACCTTATTCGGATTCCATATTTGCAACCGCCCCATCTGTCCGCCCTCACATAAGATTTGTTACGGTTCAGTCTGAGGCAAGCAGCGCGCTTGGCGTTCTATTACCGGTGAGCCGTAATCATAATTTACTATTTTAGATCATTTGCCTGGGATTTTCAACTGAAAGGTTGCCGGTTTTCGCGATTTGCCTTTTGCGGTCCTTGGCTGCCGCCGCCCATCCCTGTTTATTCCGCCATGGACAAAGCAAAAAACGGGCGCCCTCTGCCGCGGCGCCCGTCACAATCTCAGTCTGCAATTTCTCTTCCCGCCCTGACGGCCCGACGAACGGCCTCAGTCCTGTGAATCCTCCTCAAATTCCTTCTCCAGCCGCTTGGCACGCTTTTCCTCCCGGGTGACGATCAGCAGGCGGACCGCCTGGAAGGATACGATAAAGGCCACCAGTGAAATCAGCGCTTCCTTAACATCCAGCTCCGAGCGGGTGAGCATCACCGCAATGTATACCACCACGACGACAAGCATCACCACCGCTTCGCGCTTCCAGTATCTGCGTTTGTCGGTCATCATGCTGTACGCCAGTTTCAGCTGGTGCATGCGGAAGAGCTGGTAGATCGGCGCTCCGATCATGATCACGTATTCCAGGATACAGTCCTCCAGCTTAAAGCCGAAAAACAGGCACTTCACAACAAAGGAGGCCGCCGCCAGATAATAGGCCAAACGTCCGATCTCTCCCCAGATTTTATTCGTCGACTGCATTACTCTCTCATCTTTCATATCGTTCCATCCTTTCACTCTTCCCAAAATAAATCGTCCAGTGTCTTTCCCAATACCTTGCAGATCGCAACACATAGATTCAGCGTGGGGTTATACTTCCCCGCCTCGATCATGCCGATGGTCTGCCGCGTCACCCCAACCTTTTCCGCCAACTCCTCCTGGGATAAGTCAAGCGCCGCACGGGCGGATTTTAATTTCAGATTCTTCAAATGGCTGCCACCTCCTCTATATTGCATATTATAATATATATAATTCTAAATGTCAATTATATTTTGCATTTTGTTTAGTGTAAAATGCAGTTGGCTGAATTGTAGTCCGAGAATCCGTAAATAGTAGTCCGAGAATCCCGTTTGTACTATGAAATTCCCGCTTTATGAATGACAGCCCCATTTTGTAACCGAAATTCCCGTTTTAAAACCGAAAATCCCATTTTGTAATGATCTTTCCCGGTTTTCTTTGCTTTTCGCAGGATTCCCGTTTCGTAAATAACTGTCTCATTTTGGAAATGCAGCTGCAAAAAGCCGGCGCACACGTTTTTAATGGACGTATGCGCCGGCTACTCTTATCTGTTAAGCTATTGTTCTTTTCTTCTGTTTTTTCCCAATGCCATGTAGACTGCCAGCAGCACCCCGGACACCAGCATGGTCAGCTCCGCTGCCGCGCTTCTGTTTCCGGTCTTGGGAATGGCTGCCAGGGGAACTTCCCCGTCGTCAATCATTGTCATGGCCTGCTGTGCCGCCGATGAGGCGTTTGCGGGCATAACCGCCAGAGGCGTCTCGCCGGGTGCAATCTCCTTCACCTCATGACCCGGGCCATTGGACACATACGTTGCGCTGTTCCCAGGACCGCCCGAGCTGCTGCCTGAGGAACCGCTGCCGCCTGAAGAGCCGTTTCCGCCGCCCTGGTGGTTTCCGGAATCCGGGCTGTCGGGAGTTTCCGGCGTGTCGGGAGTTTCCGGCGTGTCGGGGGTAACCGGCGCGTCCGGCGTCTCGGGAGTAGACGGCGTTTCCGACGTATCAGGATTGGCAGGCGTATCCGGTTTGGCCGGTGTATCCGGCTCTTCCGGCGTCTCTGTGCTTTCCGGAGGAATCGGCTCCTGCGCCTCCTCATATACCGGGTAAACATCCAGGTCTGAGGTGATATCCGTCAGATCCTGATCCCATTTTACAAAGTTCTTTCCCTCCAGCTGCGCTGGGCTGGGCGGATTTTCAACCGCTGCTCCGGCCTCCACCCGGCGGGTGTCCACCACGCTGGTCCGGTCCTCCTGGTAGAAGGTTACGGTGTACATTTGAGGCTGGGGCACGCTGTAATTATTGATGAAGGAAACCGCTATGTTATAGAGGAACCCATTGCTCTGGAAGGACCCGGAAGCGCTGTTGTTATCGTTGTCGGTAACTCCCGTGCTTGTGCCGTCCATCAATTCCGTCCATCCGTACTCCTGGACAAACTGCAGCGCCGTCATTTTTAATAAACCGGCCAGGGACTGGGGATTATCCGATGAGTTTGGATTCTCATACCATTTCCCGGTCTCCTGATCATAGAGAATAAACGCGCGCCATTTGTTTCCGCCATTCAAGGTGCTTTCCAGGGAGATATAGGGCACTGCCTGGGCGCGCTGGGTCTTTGCGCCGGTTTTATCAAACTGCGCCGGTTTCACATAAACATTTAAATAATAACTGTCCAGATAAACCTTTGTCTTGTTCTGATATCCGATTCCGTAGAATTCCTGCTTTTCCCTGTCATAGCGGTTGGACTTGTACAGAAGTTCACTCAAACCTTCGTCTGCAGCTTTCGGCCACTTACCGTCCAGGCCAAGCCCCTCTGCCAAGCAGGCTCTGTATTCCTCATTTTTAATGGAATTGATATTGGATGCATGAAGCAGTTCCTGCAATTCACCCCAGTTTTTACATTTGTTCGCGGCCCTCGCCAAATCCTCGGCCATCTCGATCAGAGAACCATAACATTCCCGGTCGTACTGATAACCGTAGGGAACCGTCTCCGTCACCTCGCTGTCTCCGTCCTCTGTTTCGCCGGAAACCGATCCGGAAACCTTGGTGTGGTCATAGACAATATCCACAAAGTGGTTGTGTTCCATCTCCCGCTGCACAATCGTATAGGTGACCGGCTGCGTGAGATCCAGCAGTGTGACCGGAATCTGAACGCTGCCACCCTGAGCCAGCTCTGCGGTCAGCTCCAGGGTATCCCCGTTGTCCGTGATTTCCCAGCGTTCATCCTCCGGAATGCTGATATTCTCCGCATTGGAGAACGTCACTACATACTCGTAGGGATTGCTTGTGGTACCGCTGCCCTCGCTGCGCACATTCTTGATCGTAAATGTCACTTTGTTTCCGTTGCGGATTCCAAAGGGAAGGCTGTTCAGACTGAACGCCGTCAATCCGACTGCCGCGCTGGCCGCTGTGCTCCTCGCGGATGTTTTTAACAGCACGGGATCCAGACATTCCACCATGTCGATGGTATCGTCCTCCGCTGCCGCCACAACCGGCACATCGCGCCTGGACATAGACAGGGACATGCCGCCGGAGCTGCTGTCGGTGCCGGAACCGCTGTCGGAACTGGAACCGCTATCGGAACTGGAACCACTATCGGAGCCGGAGCCACTATCGGAGCCAGAGCCACTCTCGGAGCCGGAGCCGCTGTCGGCGCTGGAACCGGAACCACTATCGGAGCCGGAGCCGCTGTCGGCGCTGGAACCGGAACCGCTGTCGGAGCCGGAACCGCTGTTACTGCCGGAGCTTCCGCTGTCGCCCGACTCGCCGGTACTGTCGTCGGAACTTCCACTTCCGCCGGTGCTGCTGCCGGAACCGGTACTGTTATCGGAACCAGAACCGCTTATGCTGCCGGAATCTTCACTTGTGCTGCCACTATCTGTACTGCCGGAGTCTGCGCTGCCGCCTGCATTGCTTCCATTGTCGGAGCTTCCGCTACCATCCGGGTTGTTTGCGCCGTCAGAGCTTTCATGTTCGCCTGCACCGCTTCCGTTTTCGGAGTTTCCACTTCCGTCTCCCATATCCGTGCCGCTCTGGCTGCCGGAACCGGTGTTGTCATTACCGGACTCCGCTTTGCCTGTTTCGCCGATTTCTTCAGAACTCCCAGAATCCCCGGCCGTTTCATCCGATACGGTCTTATCTTCCGTCTGATCCTCAGTGCCACCGGTCATCTCCTGTTCCCCGTCCGTTCCCGGAGCTTCTGTCTGATCCATGACCTCTCCGGCTGTGGGATCTTTCTCAACCCCGGCATTCTCACCGGTGCCGCCACCTGCGCTGCCGGCCGCTCCCGGCTGGACCGGTTCAACAACTTCTACCGCTGCTGTGGACTCTGGAACCTTTTGCTCAGGCTCCAGGGCCTCCCTCATCTCTTCCTTCAAGGTATCTGCACAGTAGACATAGGTCTTTTCCGTCAGATATCCATTGATATTAAACTGATACGCCACATCTTTGTTGGATTTGTTGGTGAACAGGACGATCAGCTGCTCATTTCCTGTGAGCTCATAACCGCGGTCTGCCTCCTCCGCGCCTGTCTCTATGGAATCCATTGCTCCGGACCCACTCTCGTTAACCGGAGCCGCCGCTTCCGCTTCTACGCCGCTCCCCTCACCCGGAACTGCCGCGTTCGCTTCAACTTCGCTCTTCTCAACCGGAACCGTCATTTCCGCTTCTACATTATGCTCATCAACAGGAGCCGAAACCCCCGCTTCCGTTTTACTCTCTTCAACCGGAGCTACAACACCCGTTTCCGCTTCATTCCCCTCAACCGGGGCTACAACATCCGCTTCCGCTTCAACCCCCGTCTCCGCGCTCCCGGCCTCCATCTCCGCGCCGTCAGCCGCCGGTTCCTTCCATTCATCGTCAGCCAGGTCCACGGCCTCATCGCGATTCTCAGCCTCAGATCCCTCCTCCGTACCGCCGCTCACATCATTCCCCTGTTCAGCAGTTGCCTGGGCCGGAGTTGCCGTCAGAAATTCCTGGTCCTCGTCCCCGTCCATCAGCTCCGCTTCCCAGCTTCTGTCGTCGTATGCCACCTCCGCGTTTCCGTCCCGGCGCACGAACAGCTGGATGGACGTCTTGTCCGGCAGATCCTTTTTCTTGAACTTGTAATCCACCGTGTACAGCGGATTTTCCTTGCTGGCCGCCAACAGCTGACGGTACTGAGCCACCGTGTCGGCATCGTCGCTCACAAAAAAGAAATCCGATTCATCCTTTAAAATGCGATTGCTGCGGATGGCGTCCTCAATGGATGTCTCCAGTTTTTCCCAATCCAGATCGATGACGCACTCTACCAGCTCGATCTCGTCGTCCTCCTCAGCCTCGCGCACCGCAGCAAAGGCATTCCCCATGCAGGACGTGGAGGCGATACAGAACGCAAGTATCGCAGCGGCTCCCTTTCTCAATTTCGTTTCCAACCGATTTATCATATAAAATTCCACCTTATCCATTATTTGCTACGCCAACTATAACATAATCCGGTTACATTTCGGTTACAAATTAATAACATTCAAATGTTTTTTATATTTTCCAGCTTTATGTGACCACTATTTTCCCATATATTTACATTTTCGTAGAAAGAACAGGCCCGATTTCCAAATCCAGGAATATCCTGTCTTGAAAATCGGGCCTGTATCACATTTACTGACGCCGGGCGCCGGTCTATACCACCTTCTTGAATTTCGGGAAGTAACAGAACAGCACTTTGGCGATAATCTTATCCTTTTTCACGTACTGATTTTCCCAGTAGCGGGCGTCCAGAGAATTATTCCGGTTATCTCCCATCATGAAATAGCTGCCCTCCGGCACCTCATAGGGGCCCCAGGACCCCTCCATGGGTTCCGCCAAATACGGTTCCTCCAGCGGGGTGTCCGAACCGTCGATATAAACCTTGCCGTCGACGATGTCCACCGTCTCCCCCGGCAATCCGATGATGCGCTTTACATAGTAAGTCTTCCCCGTAGGATCGTCCGGGAAATGGAAAATCACCACGTCGCCGCGCTCTGGATCGCTGTTGATATAGGAAAGGCGGGAGCCGATCACCCGGGTTTTCGCCATAATGGTGGGGATCATGGAGCCGGTTGGAACGCGGCTGTTGGCAATCACAAAGTTGTTGAGCACAAAGGCAATCGCCACAGCGGCTACAATGATCTGAATCCAGCTGATAATCTCCGCCTTCCAGCTAAACGGTTCATTCTCTGTCTTTTCTTTATCTGACATGAAACATTCCTCTTTTCCACAACGGCAGACTAACGGATCTGTCCGTCTCCGTAAATAATATATTTGGTCGTGGTCAGCTCCTTGAGCCCCATGGGACCTCTGGCGTGCAGCTTCTGAGTGCTGATGCCGATCTCCGCTCCGAAGCCGAACTCCTCGCCGTCCGTAAACCGCGTGGAGGCGTTGACATACACGGCCGCCGCGTCCACCTCATTTAAGAAGCGCTGGGCATTAAAATAGTCGCTGGTCACAATCGCCTCGGAGTGGCCGGTGTTGTAATGGTTGATATGGGCAATGGCCTCGTCCAGGGAATCCACCAGCTTTAAGGACAGAATGTAGTCCAGATACTCCGTTTCCCAATCCTCCTCCGCTGCCGGAGTAAAGGACGGCTCGATGGCGCAGGCCGCCTCGTCGGCGCGAATCTCCACCTGCTTATCCTTCAGCTTGCGCTTTAAAAGCGGCAGAAAACGCTCCGCTATGGCCCGGTGAACCACCAGGGATTCACAGGCATTGCAAACCCCGATCCGCTGGGTCTTTGCATTGTAAATAATATCCAGCGCCATATTGAAGTCTGCGGACTCATCCACATAGATATGGCAGTTGCCGGTTCCCGTCTCGATCACGGGCACGGTGCTGTTCTCCACCACCGCGCGGATCAGGCCCGCTCCCCCTCTGGGGATCAGCACATCCACGTACTGGTTCAGGCGCATGAGCTCCCGGGTGGTGTCCCGGTTGGTGTCCTCCACCAGCTGTACCGCGTCCGCAGGCAGCCCGGCGTGAACCAGCCCCTCCCGCAGGCAGCGCACGATCGCCTGGTTGGACCGGATGGCGTCGCTTCCACCCTTTAAAATCACCGCGTTTCCGCTCTTAAAGCACAACCCGAAGGCGTCCGCCGTCACGTTGGGCCGCGCCTCATAGATCATTCCGATCACACCCAGAGGCACCCGCTTCTGGCCGATCTGCAGCCCGTTGGGGCGCAGCTTCACGGAGAGCACTTCCCCTACCGGATCCTCCAGCGCCGCCACCTGCAACAGGCCATCCGCCATGGCCTGAACCCTGGCCGGCGTCAGCATCAGGCGGTCCAGCAGTCCCTGGCTCATTCCGCCGTTTTTCGCCTTCTCACAGTCCTCCTGGTTGGCTAAAAGGATCTCCTCCTCCCCTTCCAGCAGCGATCTGGCGGCCTCCTCCAGGCCCATATTCTTTTCCCGGGATCCCAGGATGCCCAAAAGCCTCGATACTTCCTTGGCCTGACGGCCGATTTCATTTAATGTCATAAGAATCTCCCTCACCCATTTTCACAAAGATCAAAGAGCGCCAAAGCCCGGCCGGGATCTCCCGCCCGGAACTTACAGTACATGATACCACAGAGGCAAGCCAAAAGTCTACCGTTTCAGGTCAATTTCCGGACCGCTGCCGCATTTTACCAGGCCGGAAGTGGTGAGAATCCTCCCCACCGGGAGGTCATATTCCTCCACCGGGAGCCGGGGTATCACCTGGAAATCATAGGCCAGCCCCAGGGTCTCATGGCCGGGTTCCCGGGCCATAAACCGGTCGTAATACCCGCCGCCATAGCCGATGCGGTATCCCTGCAAGTCAAAAACAGCTCCCGGAACGATCACCAACGCCCGCTCCTTTGAGGCTTTCTCACACCCGCAGACAGGCTCCGGTATTCCCCGGTACCCGGCCGTCAGATCCGATTCGCTGCGGATCCGGTAAAATTCCATCCGCCCGTCCTTTGCCCGGGGCGCGGCCACCGGAATCCCTCTCTTCCAAAGTTCCCGGACCAGCCTGCGGGTGTCCGCCTCACAGCGGTAGGAAATATAGGTGTAGACCGGCATGCCGCTCCAAAGCTGCTGACACCGCTCCATCTGTTCCCAGAGCCGCCGGTTTAACGCATCGGCCATTGCCGGTTCCATCCGGTCACGCCGCGCAAGCATTTCCCGCCGCAGCTGTTTTTTCTCCTCCGCCGTCCTCTGCTCTCCCATCATTCACCCTGTATTTTGCCGTACTTCCTGCCCAGGTCCGTGATGGACCCATCCGGCTCCTGAATGGAAATGTTGTTGAGCGTTCCCCTCAAACTGGCGCGGATCGCCGCTATGTACTCCTGCCGCAGCGCCGCCTGCTCCGCCTTCTCTTCCTCCGTCAGCCCAATGGACTGGGATTTATGGTAAAGTTCATTGATCCGGTCAATGCGTGTCGAATCCATTTTCTCCGTCTCCTCCTGTCGTCAATATTCACTGTTCAGATAATGCATCAGGTCAAAATCCAGGTTGGGGTGGGCCAGAAACAAGGTGCCCTTCTCCTCCCCGGCCATAATCTGCTGGATCACCTCCACATGGTCGCCGTTGGCGATCACCATATCCGCCCCGCTGTCCGTGGCGATGCGGGCCGCGGCCAGCTTGGCCGACATGCCGCCGGTGCCCACGCTGCTGCCCGAGGTGCTTTTCCCCATGGAGAGAAACTCCGGGGTGATCTCCGGAACCAAGCCGATAAACCGGGCCTGGGGATTTTTCCGCGGGTCGTCCGTGTACAGGCCGTCGATATCGGAGAGCAGGATCAGCAGATCCCCACCGATGAGGGCCGTCACGATGGCGCTGAGCCGGTCATTGTCGCCAAAGCTGTCCACATAGGGAATCTCCGAGGTGGATACCGTGTCGTTTTCATTGACCACGGGGATGGTTCCCAGCTTCAGCAGCTCCTCAAAGGTATTCTGGGCGTTGTAACGGGAGGCGTCGTTGACCATGGTATCCTTGGTCAGAAGCACCTGGGCCGCGGTCTGGTTGTACTCGGCAAAAATCTTCTGGTACACCATCATCAGCCGCGCCTGCCCCACCGCGGCGTACGCCTGCTTCTGGGCCAGGCTGTCCGGCTTTCTCGTGTGTCCAAGGGCCTGGCGTCCGGCCGCAATGGCTCCGGAGGACACCAGCACCACCTCCCGCCCCTCGCCCCTCAAATCGCTGATCAGGCGGATCAGGCGCTCGATTTTCAGTAAATTCAAGGCTCCCGTCTCCGGATGGGTCAGGGATGAGGAGCCGATCTTTATCACAACACGCTTCTTTTGCTTCAGCATTTGCCGCTCTTTATTCTGCATAGTTGGATTCCTCCCTGTCAGTAAATATTGAATCGCTGGAATAAACCGGCGGGGCGAACCGACGGATAATCTCCTCCGCCGTTTTGAGGCCGTCCATGGCCGCTGAGGTGATTCCCCCAGCGTAACCCGCGCCCTCGCCGCAGGGATAGATTCCCCGCACCGGGCTCTCCAGACCTTCGTCCCGCGGGATGCGCACCGGCGAGCTGGTGCGGCTCTCGATACCCGCCAGAATGGCGTCCGGGCGGGAGAAGCCCCGGATCATTCCCTCAAACGCCTCCACGCCCTCGATCAGCGCCTTAGACAGTTCCTCCGGCCAGAGCTCCCGCAGGTTGGCAAAGGCATAGCCCCCCTTAAACTGGGGATTTACCTGGCCAAAGTTCTCCGCGCCCGCTCTGTTTTCCCGGAAATCTCCGTAGAGCTGAACCGGGATTTTCCCGCCACCCAGAGCGTAAGCCCGCTCCTCCAGCTGCCGCTGGAAATGCATTCCGCCCAGAGCCGTGCGGTCCGGGAAATCCTCCGGCGTCACGGTAACGATCAGGGCGCTGTTGGCATTTTCCCCCGCCCGACCGTGATAGCTCATTCCGTTGACCGCCAGACGCCCCGGCTCCGAGGAGGCGTCCACCACATAGCCGCCCGGGCACATACAGAAGGAGTACACCCCGCGCCCGGAGGCTGCCTTCCAGGTCACCTTGTAGTCAGCCGCTCCCAGCTCTTCCACTTCGTCCTGTCCGTACTGGCTCCGGTTGATCATGGACTGGGGATGCTGGATGCGCAGCCCCACCGCAAAAGCCTTGGCCTCCATGGGAATGCCGCGGCTGCACAGCATCTCAAAGGTGTCCCGGGCGCTGTGGCCGATGGCAAGCACCGCAGCCTCGGCCTTAAGCCGTTTGGAACCGTCCACCATCAGCGCGCGCAGACGACCTTCCTCCAGCTCCACATCCGTCACCTGGCTCATGAAACGCACCTGTCCGCCCAGGCGCAGAATCTCCGTTCGGATGGCCTTCACCACCTGGCTCAGGACATCCGTCCCGATGTGGGGCTTGTTGAGATAGAGAATGGACGGGTCCGCGCCGAATTCCACCAGAAGGCGCAGCACCTCCCGGTTGCGCCCGGAGGCGTCCTTCACCAACGTATTTAACTTTCCGTCGGAAAATGTTCCCGCTCCGCCCTCGCCGAACTGCACGTTGGAGGACGGGTTTAATGTTCCGCCTTCCCAGAAGGCGGCCACCTCCCGGGTGCGGGCGTCCACGTCCTGCCCCCGCTCCAGCAAAATGGGGCGGTATCCCTTTCTGGCCAGCAGCAGGCCGCAGAACAAACCCGCGGGACCGGCTCCCACCACCACCGGCGGGTGGTCCAGCTGCTCCCCGCCGCACTCCGGACAGCGGTAAACCTTCTCCTGGGAAATTCCCACGTTCCGGTCCCGGAGTCTATGTACCAGCTGCTGCTCACCGGCCACGTCCAGACCGCTCACCGCCACGTCCACCACATAGCTGTAGCAGATATCCGGCTTCTTGCGCGCATCCACCGACCGCTTCACGATTTTTAAGTCCGCAATGCGGTTTTCCCTGACCCGCAGAGTCTTGGCGGCCCTGGCTTTCAGGCTGTCCGCGCTGTGCCCCAAGGGCATTTTTAACTGATTAATCCGAATCATCGACTGTCTGTTCTCTCCTGTCACCATTTATTCCTGTGATCCGCAGCCCCGGGCCGCATTTCTCCCCGCGACGGCTCCGCTGGACCACGCAAACTGCAGATTGTATCCCCCGCAGATGCCGTCCACATCCAAAATCTCCCCTGCCAGATACAGGTTGGGCCGGCAGCGGGACTCCAAGGTCGCCGGGTCCACCTGCCGCGTGTCCACGCCGCCGCAGCAGACCTGAGCGTTGGCAAAGGGGTTCACGCTCATAACCAGGGCCTGGTAGGATTTGAGCTGTTCCAGCAGCCTGGAAATCTGCTTGTTCCTCAGTCCGCCCGCCGGCTGGGAGGGATCGATCCCGGCCGCCTGCAGCAGCACCGCCGCCAGCTTCCGGTTCAACAGCCCGACCATCATCTCCTCCGCGGTCTTGTAGCCCAGGCGCGAGACCCGTTCCCGCAGGCGCTCGAACGCCTCATGCTCCGGCCAGGAGGGCAGGAAATCCACCCGGACCGTCACCTTCTGGCCCGCGTCCAGGGCCCTGGCCGCAAACCGGCTGATCTGGAAGGTAGGGATGCCGGACAAACCGTAATCCGTCAGCTGCAGCTCCCCCGTGTCCTCCGCCAGCAGCGAACCGCCCGCGTACAGGCTCAAACGGGCCTCCGTGCGGATGCCTGCCAGCTGCTTGTAGTGCCTTCCCTGACAGCGCAGCTGCACCAGGGCGGGCAAGGGCTTAATCACCTTGTGTCCCAGCCCTTTTGCCAGCTCATAGCCGCTGCCGTCGGAGCCGGTGTTCGGCGCCGCCTTGGAACCGGCCGCCAGAATCACGGCGTCGGCCGTCAGATCGCCCTGGCTGGTTTTCACCACAAAGCGCGGGGCCGTGGGGCCGCAGCCCTCCCCGCCGTTTTTTCCGACACCCCCGGGGCGGCAGTCCCCCGCCTTCCGTTTTTCCACGCCATCGGGGCGGCAGCCGTCCACAGCGCTCACCTCCCTGACCTCGCAGCCGGTGAGCACCACGACGCCCAGCCGCTCCACCTCCCGGCGGAGCACATCCAGCACAGCGCTGGCCTGGTCGCTGGCAGGGTAAATGTAGCCACCCCGGCTCCTGGTCTCGATGCCCAGCTCCCAGAAAAATTCCAGGGTCTGTTCCACCGTGAATCCATCCAGCACCTTCATGGGAAACGCGGGCTGGCCGCAGCGGTAACACTCCGGCCTCATATCCAGGTTCGTCATATTGCAGCGTCCGTTTCCGGTGGAGAGAATCTTCTTCCCCACCCGGTCCATATGTTCCACAATCGTCACGCAGGCACCCTCACGGGCGCCGCAAATGGCGGCAACCAGACCGCTGGCTCCGCCTCCGATGATGATAATTTTCCGTTTCATTTGTCACTTCCCATCCCTTACTTGGGACTGCAGGTCCCGTCTGATGTTCGAAGTACATTTTATCTGTTTTCGCCGTACATTTCAACACTTTTCACATAATTCTCACACCCGGGCCCCAATCCGCCGCCTGGGGCCTCATTTCCCGGCGGGTCAGCTGGTATAGGATTCCAGATAATGGTAAACGTCCATCATGGTGGGAAACCAGATTCCCTCCATCAGCCGCTCCCGCTCCGTTTCCGGAAAATCCGTGACCGGAATATGGGTGTAAAGACAGATGGTGCTCTGATCCTTGCTGAATACCAGCAGAAAACCGGACTCCGCCACCAGATAAAACTCCTTCTCAGGGCCTGTCTCCAGGATGGGTTTGACCTCGTCCTGGTTCACAGCCACCTGGTTTTCCAGTTCATTAACCGTCTCGGTTTCCACCGCGGTTCCCGGCAGCGCCTGTTCCTGGCGGAGGCTGTAGCGGGTCACGGCGTAGCCCACGATCAGGCAGACAATGGACGTGGCAATAAATAACAGAAAGCAGTACATATACTTCTTCATGGAATAAGTCCTCCTTGTAGAATCCAGTATTAGTATCTGCTTTCTGTTCTGTTTTTAATCATGAATCCGGTTTTTTCTGAGAAATATTTACAGCAGCCGCGCCCGCTCCAGAAGCGGAATCAGCCGCCTTCCGCCCGGCATCGCCGACAGCTCTTTTCGGCCCACGCCCTTAAACTTCACAAGCAGCACGCCGTAAACCACAACCGCGGCCAGAATGGCGGGCAGAACCTGCACCACCAGCCACAACCTGCGGTCCGCGGCTCCGGCCGGAACAGCCAGGCGGATCAGGCGGTAAACCGCGTAGGCGGCGGCCCCCATAAACAGGGCGCTGACCCCCGGCGCCACAAAGGTCCTGCGGTACTCCTGGCGGTAACCCGCGATGCGCGCGATGGCCGCGCCGTTGAGCAGGCACATAAAAAATGCGAACAAAATATTGGCGAACACCACGCTGTAGATGCCCCATTTTGCCCCCAGCAGCATGGCCTCCAGGGCCGCCACGTGGAGAGCCAGGGAGATACAGGCGTTGCGCAGGGGCACGTTCATGTGGTTGAGTCCCTGCAAAATGGCGTTGGTCACAGTGGACAGGGAATAGAACACCACCGCCAGGGAACCGGCCATGGTGAGACGGATCACGGTGAGGTTGTCCTCGCTGCCGAACAGCAGGTTGTTGATGGGCGCGGACAGCACGGTCAGGCCCACGGCCGCCGGGATGGCGATCACCATGGAAAACCGCACCGCGGCGTCGATGCGCTCCAGCGTCTGCTCCCGGTTCCCGCTGGCCACCGCGCGGCTTAAGGAGGGGATCAGGGAGGAGGAAAGCGCGTTGGAAACCGCCACCGGGATATTAAAGAGCAGCTGGTACTGCCCCAAAATTCCCCAAAGGGTGGCGATGGCCGCCTCGGAGCTGCCCAGGTAGTCCATACCCTGGCCGAAGAAGTAGTTATCCAGCACATTGCTGATGTTGTACACCGTGCTGCTGAGCACGATGGGCAGAATGGTCAGGGTCAGGGTGTGGGCCAGCTGCCGGTAGGACTCCCGCCTGCCGCTCACATCCGCCTCCGCCAGCCTGCGCCGCTCCGGCGCACGGGACATGGTCAGGAACATAAAAAAGATCAGCGCAGTCAGCGCTCCCGCGCCCGTGCCGATGGTTCCCCCCGCCGCTCCCAGGGCGTAGGAATACTCCGTCGCGCCCGTGGCCTGGTTCATGGAGGTTCCGATCCTAAACAGCAGGGCCGCAGCGCCGACACTGACAATGGCATTTACAATTTGTTCCAGAATTTGGGAAATCGCCGTGGGAACCATGGAGCCGGTGCCCTGGAAATACCCCCGCAGCACGCCCAGATAGGCCATGATCCAGATGGTGGGGGCCAGGGTCTTTAAGGCGTACATGGAAAACGGCGTCTTGATCAGCTGGGCGAAGGTCTCCGCCCCGAACCAGAGCACCGCGGCCGCGACGCCGCCGATCACCGTGGCGTAGACCAGGGCGGCCCGCAGGATCCTGCGGCTGTTCTGGTGCTCCTCCCTGGCGATCCTGGTGGCCACCATCTTGGAGACGGCCACCGGCATGCTGTAGGAGGAAAGGATCAGCAGGATATTGTAGACGCCGTAGGAGGACGTATAGTATCCATTTCCCTTTTTTCCGATAATGTTGATCAGGGGGATGCGGTAGAGCATCCCGATCAGGCGGACCACAATGCCCGCGATGGCCAGGATGCTGCCCTGGATCACGAAATTGGCCGCCTTTTTGCCGCCCGGCGTTGGAGCCTTTTTGTTTCCGGTCTGTTCTTTTGTCGTTGCACTCATGTATGGTTACTCTTTTCCTGTAATTTCAATTTTATCAAAATCCCGCGTGGGAATGATGCAGACCCAGGTCTTGCCCTGGTTCAGCACAATCTCGTTGTGTTCCAGGTCATAGTAGTGGGTGGTGCCGAACTCCCCGTCCTTCTCCCAGCTGATGGGGATGGCCTGTCCGCCGGTGATGAAAAAGCCGCATTCCGCCGCGTGGACGTTGATGTTCAGATACTCCGTGGTGGCGTAATGGCCCATCTGGCAGCACTGGAAGATCACGTTCTTCACCGTGATGGGGCCTTCATTCCCCTGGTGCACGCCGCCGTACTGGTAGCGGTGATAGAGTCCGTCCTCCGGGTCGTACTGGAAATACGCCTTGTTCATAGTATACCCCGGTTTCACCGTATCAGCCGCCATCACCCCGGGGCGGTCCGCCAAAAGATCCGTCACACCGTCTCTCGCAAAGAGATAGTGGCCCTGGTAGGACGTGTCAAATACCTGGGAATACCCCAGCTTCTCGATGGACTGCTGCAGGCGCGGTCCGCTGGTGTAGGCGTTGTGGGGCGCTTTCCGGTCGCTGGACCGGTAGTAGGCCACGCTGCCTATGCCCTCCAGGCCGTTGATATTGTCCACATTGTTCAGATAGGGCTTGGCAAAGGTGCTCTGCCCGTAGTGGGCGTAAATCGCGTCGAACTCCCTGGCAAAATAGGTGTAATAGGTCCTGCAGCTGCGCACCGAGCCGATGCGCTCCAGATCGTCAAAATCCTCGATAATGGACATATAACGGTTCATGTCCCCCTCCACCGGCGCCTCGTAGACCACGCCCGCCCGGTTGATGCCGTACTGTGGCAGAGCCTGCTTGTCGTTGCTCATCATGACCGCGACAGGACGGCGGTTGGCCTTGGCGGCGTCTGTCATCTCCCCGGTGAGATAGCTGCGGATGAGGCCGTTCTCCTCCACCCGCTCCTCGGGCAGGTAATAGGGAGGCTGATCCGGGTCCACCTTCTCCGCCTCCGTGGTCGCGGTCTCAATGTGGATCTCAGCCGACGTGGCGGCGACCGTGGTCTCCTCCGCCGTGGTGACCTCCACATAGGTCTGTTTTGCGCAGCCGCTCAAAAGTGCGGCCGCAAACAAAATTCCCGTTATCCGCTTCCACCCTGCTTTTCTCATCTCGTGTACCCCCTGCGCTCCAGAATCTCATTCTGCCTGGCTTCCATCAACAGCCGCTCTTCCTCCTCCATGTGGTCGTAACCGCACAGATGAAGCATGCTGTGAGCCACCAGAAAGGCCAGCTCCCGGGTCTGGGAATGGCCGTACTTCTCCGCCTGTTCCTCCACCTTATCCACGCTGATCACAATATCCCCCAGCATCAGCTCCCCTGTCTCGGGGTTAAAATAGTCCTCCACCGCGTCCTCCACGTGATCGAAATCCGAGGGCGCTTCGTAGTCCACCATGGGAAAGCTCAGCACGTCCGTGGGCGCGTCGATCTGCCGGTGTTCCCGGTTGATCTCCTGAATGGCCTGGTTGTCCGTCAGAATCACATTGACCTCCGCCTCATAAGGGCATTTCTCGTAATCCAGGGATTCGTTCACCACATCCCGGATAATCTCCTCATAGGGCAGGTCCAGCTGTTTCTCCGCCTCATATTCAATGGTAATGGTCATAGCTTGTCTTCTCCTTTGTCCGGCCGGTTCTTTGGCCTTTGCGGGGCCCCGGCCTCATTTCCCGGCTCTCCCTAAGAGCGGTCCCGCTCCCTGGTCCGGCGGGCGTGGGACGTGGCCTTCCCCTTCTGCTCAAAATCGTCGTAGGCCTGTACAATTTTCTGCACCAGGGGATGGCGCACCACGTCGGAGCTGGTCAGGTAGCAGAATCCGATGTCGTCGATCCGCCTCAAAACCTTGATGGCCGTGTCCAGCCCCGAGGTCGCCCCGCTGGGCAGATCCTTCTGTGTCTGGTCTCCGGTGACGATCACCTTGGAGCCGAAGCCGATCCGGGTCAGGAACATCTTCATCTGAGCCGGAGTGGTATTCTGGGCCTCGTCCAGTATAATATAGGCGTTGTCCAAAGTCCGGCCGCGCATGTAGGCCAGAGGCGCCACCTCAATCAGCCCCTTCTCCGAATTGTGCAGATAACTCTCCGCCCCCATGATCTGATACAGGGCGTCGTAGAGGGGCCGCAGATAGGGATCGATCTTGCTCTGGAGATCCCCGGGCAGAAAGCCCAGCTTCTCCCCCGCCTCAATGGCCGGGCGGGTCAGAATAATCCGTCCCACCTCCCCATTCTTAAAGGCCTGGATCGCCATGGCCATGGCCAGGTAGGTCTTGCCCGTACCCGCGGGGCCGATGCCGAACACGATCATCTTCTTGCGGATGGCGTCCACGTACTGCTTCTGTCCCATGGTCTTGGGCTTCACCGGCTTACCGGTGATGGTGCGGCAGATAATGTCCTTGTCGATCTCCAGGATCTGCCCGTCGCTCTCCGTGAAGGAGAGGGACAGGGCGTAGTCCACGTTCTGCTCCGTGATGGCGTTGCCTCGTCTGGACAGCTCCACCAGATTGCTGAAAACACTTTTGGCCTGGCGGATGGTCTGCTCAGGCCCGATTAACTTGATTTCCCCGTCCCTGGCGATGATGGTCACATGCAGGGTGCGTTCTATTTTCTTTAAGTATGAGTCAAACTGGCCGCATACGTTGCGTTCATGTTCAACCGGGATGTCGATCATAGTCTCGATAACACTCATTGCGTCGCTTTCGTCTCCTCTGGTTCGATATTGGGAATGATCTCCTCCTGTGCCAGGGGCGCCGCCTTCTGGATCTGCTCCAGCGTCACGAACTGCCCGGTAATGGTACATTTGGTTGCACTCGTTTCTATTCTATCATTATTTTCAAGAATTTGTACCCCTTTTTCTGTTAATTTTTCCGCAAACAGCTCTTTTTCCCGCCCTGCGATGTCCTTAAGCTCCTCCTCCGTGTACTTCCTGTCGTAAGCCGACATCTCCTTCCCCTTGATATCCCCCAGATAAAACGGCAGGTAAAAATTGGAAAAAAGCTTCAGCTGCCGCTCCTCCATCACATAATCCCACTGTTGCTCCCCCCAGGCAGGCACGAGAAACGTAAACGAAGCCTTACCCGCCTTCACATACCACCCCCGCCGCGTCCGTCCCGTCGCCACCCGCTCCGTATGCATCAGCGGAAACGACTTGCTGTACCCGTTCACCGTCCTGGCCGTCACATCCGCATCCGCCCTTACTGTATACTGATTCACAACCTCCTCCGCGTCATTCACAATGGGCACGATGCCCTTCACCAGCACCTGTCCCGCCTCCACCTCATCCCCGATGGCCACCTGGGCGATCCCCTGGCGCACGATCATGGACGTGATCACCCCCGGCTTGGCCGCCACCAGATCGCAGGGCGTCTCATCCTTTTCCGGCAGCGTGGAAATCACCTCGTTCTCCTTGATATGGATCAGCAGCCGCGTGCCCGAGACCCTGGCCGAGACCCAGGTAATCTCCGGGAAATGCGCCCGAAATCCGCTTTCCAGCTCCTCGCAGTCGATCCGTTTCTTATACATCCCATAATCCACATCCTGGTCCGCCAGATACCGGATCAGCGTATCATAGGTATAATGATAATTTCCCTCAAACTCGATATCCCATACAAACAGGCTCATCACATACAAAAACACAAAAAAGCCGGCCAGACCGGCTCCGAACAATTTGCGTTTCCGGTTCCGGTACAAAAAGAAAGGCAATCCGTACCGCTCCAGAATCCTAAGCCTCACCCTGGATTTTCTCACCAGCGGTTTCACCTTCCGATATCCCGGAACCGTCATAAAAAACTCATAATCCCCATCCTTACAGAGAATGCCCCAAATTTCCAGCTTTCTCGCATTACAAAGATTCAAAAAACGCTCCGGCGAATAACCGTGAAGCCTCAGCTTCACATATCCGTGCCAGTTATGTAGCAGCCGTTCCACCACTGCAGCCTCCTCCTCTCCACGCTCAGGCCGTCAAGATTCAAACTCCAGAGACTGGATCTGGCCCGTAATCTTCATTTCCTCGCTGGTATAATACGCAATGGCAAGCCGCGCCCCATGCACAATTACCTTACAGGTCCTGGCCTGCACCTTCACCATGGTATCCGTATATAAAAGGATGCTGCGATAATTCTCAATACAGACCTCCCTGCGCCCCACAAAACTGACCAACACATCCCCCAGCAACACATCCCGCGGAAGCCCCAGCGCAGACACCGCCGCCGCCTTCGATTCCCCTAACATAAGCCCTCACTCCCGACACACTGGTTCCCTTTATTATATGCACCCTCCTCCCAAAAATACCCTTTATATTCCCCCCTCAAAGGTGACTCGCTTTTTTCCACTCCGCCATAGGGCCCCAGCGCTGCCGCCGCGGGAGGGGTGCACCGGGCGATTGCGAAGCGGACCGCAGGATCTTATGTCCGGGGGGCGGCAAAACCGTGGAGAAATCGGGGCCTCAAAGCCCCGATTTCAGGCGACCTGAGCGGAGAAAGCC
>ENA-UOJP01001036-UOJP01001036.1-human-gut-metagenome-genome-assembly--contig:-C102-NODE-1036-length-39087-cov-89.734397_pt1 | contig 39087 bp, 28 predicted proteins | sample MGYA00242353_ERZ723900 | MGnify/ENA metagenome assembly ERZ723900
CCTATTGAAGATGGATGCAAAGGCGCTCCCCACGGCAGGCGAGTTGCCTCGGCAAAGGTCGGATATTTAGAAATATTGTTGTCTTGGTTAAGGATTATGAAGTACGCAATCGATAAAACTTTTAGATAGTCCCGGCGCTGAGGAAAGGCTGTTTTGAGAGCTTCTCCAATGGGAGATTGAACAACGAGCTGATCCAGTGCCCAGGTAGCTCCCGCGTGCAGTTGTTTGACTTCCATTGCCTGAGAAAGCGTAAAGCCGCCTTCGTTCATGGGAGTAAAGACATAATCTTTACCTTTGCGTTCACAGATAAAGTCCCTCAATTCCGGGCGCTCAGCTAAAAAATGGTCATCCCATCGGATTCTTCCCTCTTTCTCGCCTGAGGTGACAGTGCCGACTTTCTTGAAGCTGGCGCGGTAACTTCTCTTTTTCTCCGGGTCCCATTTGTTCTTGTAGGTGTAAACGTAGAAAGCCGAAGGGCTCTTTTTAATGATGAGCGGAGGAAGCTGGGGCGTTTTCATAATTAAAATAGATTATCCAGTTAGGTAATCTAGTATAACATAAAAAATCCTTTTACTCCACTGAAATAAAAGGATTTTTTTTGATTTTTAAACTTTTAGTACTCTAGTTTTGCAATTTTTCAGTTTCAGATTTTCTGCATTGACAGTTCCTTTTTTCACCATCGGAGGAGAAGTGGAAGCTAAAGCAAAAGTTTTGGACGTTCTTTATCCGAAAGATAGAACTACAAAGACAGTAGAACGATCCTTTCCGAAAAAGAGTTCAAAGAGTTTTTGCGTCAGTTGAAGGAAGGCGAAAAAGATCCCAAGATTCTTTCGGCAAGAGAAAAGCTAATGAGTCTTAGGCCAGTTTGGCAGGATTGATTGTCTTGAGCGAAGGATTGTGTCCCGCACCAGGACCTGAGCTATGATCCCATCAGGGGACCGATTGACTGGTCGGCGCAACGAGCCGGTCTATTTTGATTTGGCTAGTTCAAGTATTTCAATTAAAGCTTCTCCGTTTTTGGCGATAGAAGGCTTTGGAGCTCATCTTGTTTTTCCTTCGCTATAGTTGCCACCGACAAAAGCCAGTCAGCTGCCATGGCTAATGCTTCTTCATATTTTTTACCTTGAGTGACAGGCTCCTCTCCGTAAAAATAACGAAGAGAAAGAAGTCGCCGTCTTTTGAAATCTCCGTTGGGTAGGAAAGCATGTTTTACTCCTCGGTGTGGTTTTCAACATAAGTTGTTTCGGACAGCAAGTTGCATTAGAGAATCCTTCGAAAACTCCGCTAGGGCTTTGGATGGCCAATTTGAATGAGACCGTCGTCTTATTCAGGCATTCTCTCATCTGATCGCAACGTTTGGTGCCATTAAGAGGATTAAGGTTCTAGATTCTTTTCAGGGAAGTTAATCGTATTTTTGGTTCTCCAAAGACTATGTGCGTTTTGAATGTCGAGAAGAAGCTGAGCGTCAATATTCAAGTCAAGACTTCTTCAATCCTGCGTGCCATTTCTTCCGAAATGTTGAGTTCTCCATTCAGAAGTTTTGCAACGGTTGAATCTTGGAGTTTTAAGGCGCAAGGAAGTTCAGTTGCAGAGATTCCTTTAGTTTCAATTACATCTTTGATTAGCATTCCGGCATGAGGCGGATTGAACATTGACATTGTCGAAATTTCCTATAACTAACTGTTTGATATTCAGCCTCTAAACGCACCATGATTTGTTTGTGCTCAAGCAGTAACCCACTCAAGTCATACTTTGGAAGTCTTCTGAGCTTCCTTTTCGGCTTAATGACAAGTTTTCTGTCCTCGAAGCTGTATTTGAGGGAATCGCCGGATTTTGCACTCAATTGCTCAAGGAGCGTCTTAGGCAAAATCAGGACTACAGTATCGCCGATTTGCCGTAATTTCAAAGTTGACATCTTTTCTTCCGCGTCTGAGACAAAGGAAAGTTAGGCGCGGTCCGAGCCGCTTAAACATTATGAACTTATCTTGAGGAAATTGAGATTCCCAACAAACGTGATAGCTTCTGGCGTCGAAGGAGCTTGAAAAATTCCTGAGCCACGGAAAAACAAGAGGCTCGACGAGTAGATGGTAGGAGCAAAACGTTGCGGCAAGCTCTTCAAAAATTGTTGCGTGAAATGAGCTTGCTCCGATTGGTGTGATTTCTATTCCCTTCTTATTTACATCCGCTATCTTACAAGCCAAGACAAAGCGCTCTTCTAGAGGGTTTTACAATTAAGATGAATGACGCACTGATTTTTGAAAGTTTGTTTTTAATATTCCTCTTTGCGAATATCGCATTAGGTTTTTACCTTTACTTGAGAGAGGCTAAATCCATAAGAGAGCACCGGAATAAAGTTCCGCATGTGTTTTCCGGTCTTGTTTCTCTTGACGCCCACAAAGCGGCTTCTGATGCTCGCCTGCACGCAGATAAGGTTAACGAGATTCGGCATCTCTCAAATTTAGTTTTAGTGCTTCTGCTGACCTTCGGCGGCGGCATTACTTGGTTTTCTAGCTTGCTGACTAATCAACTTGGGAACGGTCTTTTCACACAGATCCTTTTTGCCTTGTGTGTTGGGTTAGCGTTCCTGGTAATTAACGGTTTATTTTTTGCCATTGCCAAGAATTCCGAAAAGAACAGTTCATATTTGATTCTTAGAAACTTCGGTTCGACCCGCAGTAAAGTTAGCAATATTGTCTTCTTTGTTTTAATAGTATCAGCTGTCCTCACCTGCTGGTCTGTAGGAGCTTCTTATTGGTGGATTCTTGCATGGGTCGCTTCTGCCGTTCTTGTGATCGGCGCTTCGGTGGTCAGCCGATCCATCGCTTACTCTGCTCATCCCTTGAGTGACGGAGAATTAAAGAGCAGGCTGGACCAGTTCTTAGGTAAGGTTGGTTTTGAATCAAAGGGTGTCTTTGTCGCGAATTCTGATCGTCTCGGCTCAGGAAGCGGTGTATTTATCTCTGGCTTAGGAACCAATAAGAAAGTTGTCTTGACTGAAAGCCTTATTGAACGGCTTAATCCTTCAGAGATTGAAGCGATGATTGCCAATGAAATCGGTCAATACAAATACCAAATCGGCTTCAGAGCTTACCTTCCGTACCTAATTCTCTCTTTTATCTTCTTTGGCTTGCTGAGTTACTTTTCCACCAAACCTTGGTTCTTCCAAGGACTTGGGGTTTCCTCAGGTTTTGATGAGAAACATGGTGTTGTATTGGTTCTTTTCGCGCTCACAGCTTATGTCTTCCTCTTCCCGCTGATTCCTTTAAGAAACGCTCTATTGTGGAAAGCCGAAGAAAACGCAGAACGTTCTTCTGTGAAGCTTGTGGACTGGAATGCAATGATCAGCGGAACTGCCAAGTTTGCCTCTGATAAAGCAGGATCTGTAACGCTCGATCCGTTGTATCTCGTCTTTAACAGCACGCGGACAGACTCCATGCACCGAATCATGGATATTCAGCATTTGGCGCCGAGACACACTCGTCAAAGAGATTCTTGGCTGCCGAATGCGTAGTTGAGAAATTCAGATAGAAGGAGAGGCTGCTTGTTTGACGACATTGCAGCCTCATTTAATTTCACAGTTTTGAGTTCTCAGGTGTTTACTTCAACGTTGAAATCCTCGGTTCAGGAGGTTGGTTTATGGGTGACTTCTTCTTTAAATAAACTTTCAGGGCATCGGCAACGAGAGGCCCCGAATTCGAAATTTTGATGCCGTCGGCCAGAGCTTTGTGGTCGTCTCCGCCGGAAGCAAGAAATGCACCAACTGCCGCGACATAAACCTTATTGTCATCCAGCGGGTTCCATTTACCATCCCTGTCCTGCACTTCAACTGATCTTACTCTATGGCCAACCGGAGCAGTCGGACAATAGCTATACCTCAATCCCGACGCTTGAATCATTCTCGGTCCGATCCCGTCAACGTCTGAGACTCCGTGTTCAACGGCTTCGAAAAGCTGTTTGCCTGTGTATTTTCTGAGCAGAACCTTATCTTTGAACGGGAGCAGGTTGTCGATGTCGCCTTGAGTGATTTTTCCGACGGGAAGGGCGGCGCGGAAGTTTCCTCCGTTAATCAATGCAACAACTGCACCTTTAGGCCGTGCGTAATCCAGCATTGCGTCTGTGGTGACCATCGCGGACAGACAATCTCCTTCCCGGCAAGGATCCAGGCCGTCTCTCATTTTGACAAGATTGGTTCCGACGACTGTTGAATTTCTCTTGATGACGGGTTCTGCAGCCTGATTGATGATCTTTGTGATTTCGGGTGAGCCGCCGGCTTTTCCTAAACGTACAGGTTCACCGTTCCAACTTGTCGGTATGCCTTCCTTGTTAAAGTTCATTTCCAGATGACCTAAGAATTTTGCTTCGCCGGAAGTTGTCACGATGAGAACCGGCTTGCCGCTCGGAGATCTCTCAACGATTGGATAGGGGCCCAAAGGAGAGCCTGGTCCAATGTAATCATGCGTGTGGCCGCCGACAATCAGATCCACACCGCTGACGTTTTTTGCTAACTCCTCATCGAAAGGTAAGCCGAGATGGGACAAGACAATGATGATATTTACTTTCTGAGTCTGAAGCGCCTTCACGGATTCTTTGACTGCCTTGAAGGGGTTCACAAACTTTGTGTCTTTGCAAGCCTTCGACTGGTTCACGACATCCGGATTGGCTAAACCGATAATTCCTATCTTTGCATCCGGTCTATCAATGACGGTGAAAGGAGCGATATTGTTTTTACTCAAAGGGCAACCCGGCGCCGGTTTGAGGTTAACTGCCAAGAAAGGAAAATCCGCGTTTTTGGCGTAGTCGGACAGCGCTTTGCAGCCTTCGTCGAATTCATGATTACCGAACGTTGCGAAGTCGTACTGCATCTTGTTTGTGATTTTGCCGACCAACGGCGAATGGTAATTCACATACAACAGTGAGCCTTGGAACTGGTCGCCGGCGTCCAAGAAGATGGCGTTCGGGTTTCTTTCCTTCACTTCTTTTACGTATTCCGCAACTCGGCCGTAACCGCCTTCGCAGTAGCTTTCCGTGATGCAGGCGCTTCCGTTTTTACTGCCTGCAAAGTGCGAGTGCATGTCGTTAGTATGCAGGATTTCAACGGTTATTTCCTTTTTGTCGTGTATTGACTGGCAGCCGGAAATGAGAATTAAAGAGGCTGCGGCAAAGGAAGCAAAAATATAGCGAGTATGGAAGGGAAGACGAGGCGACAACATGGAAAGAGAATAACGAAAATCTAATGACGTTCTGACAATTATGAGTCTGAAGGCAAGAACGGAGTGTGCCAAAAAAGCGGTATCTGAAGTTTAGCAAACTCAATTTTTAAGAGATTTTCCTAGGATTAGCCTTCTGACGTGCTCTTTTTATCATCCATCAGGATGATGACAAAAACTTTTCAAAAATGGAATTTGTAAGGATAAATTTCCTAAACTATTTTTTGTCAATAACCTCATCACGTTAGTTATAGGAATTATCAATGTTCAGAAGAAATCTTTTAGCGTTCCTTTGCGCTTTAAGCATGCTGCCCGTCTCGGCTTCTTTTGCGAAGTCTCCGACTATTGAAGACGGCGTCCTCCTTGTCGGTACGGATTCGAGCTTTGCTCCGTTCGAGTTTTTGGCCGAAGACGGTAAGAATTTCACGGGTTTCGATATGGATCTGATCCGTGCGATCGGTAAAGAACTCGGATACAAGGTCGTGGTTCAGAACATGGGTTTTGACGCGACTGTTCCGGCACTGCGCACCGGTATTGTGGATGCCGTAATCGCCGGCATGACGATTAACGAAAAGCGTAAAAAGTTCGTTGACTTCTCCGACCCGTACTACACCTCCGGTCTGATCATCATGGTTCCGTCGTCTGATACAACGACCAAATCCATTAAAGATCTGGAAGGCAAAAAGATCGGTGCTCAGGTCGGTACAACCGGCATGTTCAGAGCGGAAAAAGTTCCCAGCGCAAAAGTGGTCACTTTTGCTAATGCTGCCGAGACTTTCTTGGAATTCCAAAACGGCGGCGTTGACGCTGTGATTCAGGACTTCCCAGTTGTGGCGTACTACGTTGCTCAAGGCGGCAATAAGGGCCGTTTGGTCGGTCCGAAGATGGAAGCCGAAGAATACGGTATTGCCGTGACTAAAGGCAATAAAGAGCTGGTTGCTCAAATCAACAAGGCTCTTGCTTCTCTTAAGAAGAGCGGTGAGTTCCAAAGAATTTACAAGAAGTGGTTCGGCGAAGAAAATTAAGTTCGAAGCTACTTCTTAATCAATAGAAATTGGCCCGGGTCTGGAGAAGATCCGAGCCATTTTTTTTGTGAAGTCAAGGAAGTAGTCGAGACTTAGATCAAGTTTAATTTTCAATAATCTCGTGCTCGACGCTCTTCCCGGCATTTAATTCGGCGACTACGCGTTGCAAGTGCTTCAGATTGCTTTCGGAATAGAAAGGATCCGCTGAGACTTCAAAAGGAATCCGCTTTTCGCGAGTGACAGTTTTAGCGAAGATAGTAAAAGCAGCAGTCATTGACAGCCCCATGTCATTGCAAAGCATATACAAGAAAAATATTAAACGACGGAATAAAGATTCGGTGTATTTGGCTCATCCGCAACGGACAAGTTATTCGGGCATGAACTCTGAGTCTTGAGCTCGGAAAAAATTAGAGCCTCCGTCAGGAGGCTCGAGAATTGTTAGTTCAGTTCAAAGACTTTCTTCAGTTCTTCGGTCGTGAGGTTCTCATCAAAAGGAACGTACTCACCTTTGCTGTTCTTGAAGACACCGTAGGGGACGGCACGGCAGCCGGAGCGTCTGTGCAGTTTTGTGTTTGTCCAGACTTTGTTTCTCAGATCTTCAGGAAGCTTGGAGACGTCGTAACGGATTCCGCGGAAGTCCGGATCTTTGAAGTGTTCATGCTGTTCTTCAAAAGTCTTAGCCGGATCCTTAGACATCAGGATTGTCGTTCCCTGCGGTTCGGAATGGATGTTCATGAATGAAATCGGGTAGAAAATCACATCAACATCATTGAGCAAGGGCTTAATACGGGTAAACAAACGCATGCAGTCCGGGCACTGTGTATCGAAAGCGACAACGGCGACAGGAGCGTTGGGTTTGTGCGGGAAGCTGAAGCCGGTACCGTCTTTAAGGAAAGAGTCATACATTTTCTTTCCGTCCCAAATGGAGGGTACATTTGCGGGTGCGGCCTGAGCAGTTCTTGTTAAGCCGACGGCGGCAGCGCCTAAGGAAGCGATGAGGATCTTTCTGCGGGAAACAATTGATTGCATGAAATTGAGGTCCTTATTTGAGAAAAAGCGGATACTACTGCCACTCTAATACGGTTTGATTTTGAGAAACTTAAGATTAGACAAAAGTACTAGTCCGAATAACCGAAGGTGAAATTAGATTCGTTGAATTAGAATTGAGCGTCACCATCTGATTGAATTATTGGGAAAAACATGACAAAGAGTTCGAGACAGGCTGCAATTGCAGGATATCTGAAACGTGATGACGGCGTTGATTGGAAAGGATTGACGGATTACGCCAATTCTATGTATGACGTCAGAGACGAGCTTGAGATTGCAGACGTAGAAGATAATTTTGATACCGAGACAGCTCAAAAGGCAATCAAGAGCAAAACTCCGTACCTGACGCTGCGCCCGCTTCAAATTATTCCTGCCGAATTCAGAAAGGATCTTCAGAAGCTTCAAGACGCTTTTATTGAAAAGGGCGTCATCAATGTTGATGAACAGGTTGCCAAGCTGAAAGCTCTCGATTGGAACAAGCTCACCGATGCAACGATCAAACTTGCCGGTGAAGACCCGACAGCCTTCTACGAAGTCGCCACGAAGGAAGTTTTAGGCGAAGAAGCCGATGAAGACATGATGGCTGTTATCGCCGGTCTTCTGCTGAACGTTCTTCGCAGATATTTCCGTAATCTCGGCGAAGACATGACGCACGAGCTCTCCAAAGTCGACGAAGCCAAATCCGGCGATGCTCCTTTGGGCTGCCCGACCTGCGGTGCTCCGGCAGCGATTTCTTCCGTCACCGAAGGTACGGAGGGTACTTCCAACAACCGTTATCTTTTCTGCTCCTGCTGCGGAACTCAGTGGCCGTTTGAGCGCATTCGCTGCGCACTGTGCGGCAATATCAACAGCAACAAGCTGAAGTACGTCTATGCCGACGAAGATCCGGCGCACCGTATGCATGTGTGCGAAGACTGCGGCGGCGCCATGGCTACGGTTTTCCAGGATGCACTGAAAGGTCCGATGGACTATGACATTGAGCTGATCACAACCGGTGTGATTCTCAGCATGTACGAAGATTCGTTGGAAAACGAAAACAAGCAGTAAGAGAGAACCTTGTTCTTGAGAGCGGCTTCGGCCGCTTTTTTCATCTCTGCGGTATTTGGACCAAATTCAGGTCGTGAGAGATCCGGTTAACGCGTCGATTGATAAGCGGAGCGGACTTTACGAACTGATATTTTTTCGGGTTAATTAAGATCGAGGCCAAACGGATGGCCTCGGCGCGCGAAAGATTTGCCGCATTCTTATTGAAGTAATAGCGGGCAGCGGCTTGTGCACCGAAGATTCCGTTGCCGAACTCAGCGATGTTTAAATAGATCTCAAGGATCCTTTTCTTTCCCCAGATGGCTTCTACGACCGGCGTCAGGATGATTTCCTGAGCTTTTCTGAAGTAGCTTCTGTCGTGGGACAGAAAGAGGTTTTTCACGGTCTGCTGGGTTAAGGTTGATCCGCCCGGAGCACGCTTGTCGGAGAGCAGGTTTCTTTCTGCGGCAGTTTTAATGGCGTCCCACCTCAGGCCGGAGTGGTGCATGAAATCCGCATCTTCTGCGGCTACGACGGCTCGGATTAAATACGGTGAAATCTGATCGTAGTCGACCCATTGGTACAGAACCGGATGCTTGCCTTCTTCTAGCAGTCTTTCTTGTTCAGCGCGGATGTAAGGGCTAGAAGACGGATTGACGAAGTCGAAGAGGATGATTCGGCCGACGTACTGAAGCTCGAATAAAAAGAAAGCGAGCAGGGCGCAAAGGATTAGCTTAGCGGTCCATGAACGCTTTTTATTTTTAGACTTATCAGACACAAGAGCTTCCAGCAAGAAATTAAAAACGATATTACCTAGACAAGGAAGATGATAATGGCTGAATTACTTTCTTGACTTGCAGAACGGTACGTTTGGTTTTGAAGCCTTCGTTTGTTTTGACTTGCAAGGTTCTCATGGAGGTTAATAAACATGTTCCGTTAGTCCTAGAAATTTGGCCGTTTCTTACCTTCCGGAGAAATTCGTCATCTATAACGTCTGCTGAAAATTCCGAGCTGCCCTCTCCTTCACTGAAGCGCCAGCCTGTTCTATTGCCATTAAGCATCGGTGAGACGACAGTCAGAAGAACTTCTGAGGTTGTGTCTTTTAGAACGCAATCTATTTGCGAACTTAGATCAGCATTGGCATTCACTGCATTGTCGGCTTTAACCGAGATCCTGATTTCCTCAGGATGTTGGTCTTTCGGTTTGGCAGACTTTCCGAAAACGAATTTGTTAAGACGAATAAGATCTTTGAGTACTTCGACAACTGAAATCTTCTTTAAGACCGTAGCGGCGCCGGTGTTTGAAGGATCATCGTCCGGGTTCTCAATGGAAAGATCAACAAAGAAGGAGCCGAGGTGCGATCCGCTCATAATTTTTACTTCGGCTACAACCTGGTTGCCATAAAGCTGTTTTGAAATAGATTGGAGAAGAGCGTCTAATGCCAAGAGAGACTTGGCAACCGAAGAGGCAGATATCTCGTTCTTATCAAATGCTGTTCCATCAAAATCGATGACGAAAGATTCTTTGATTGTGGGCATGAGCTCTCCTGAAGATTAATTCTCATTTTACTAAAGGAGTATTCAGGGTCTTTAGAAAAGCCTTTTGGTGAAGTAAAAGATACTGAGCCTCCTTTCCATAATAGGTTCTCTTTGTTTCAGAAAGCTGAGCCGGCAATTTGCCGGCTCGAAAGTTTTGACTTTGGAGTAGATGAGAAACTTAATTATTTGTTTTGAAAGAAGTCTCGTTCAAGACGAGCATCCAAAACATTGGCGAGTTTTTGAAGTTTTTCTTTGTATTGCGGATCAAGGTTGCTCGGGCTTTGATCGTTTACGAACCTTCCAAGATTCTTAGCGCCCCAAAAACCAGCGGTGTCGTCATCAACAACTTTATAGGCACCGAGATATTTGTCCCACACAGCATCAAGTTTTCCGATTCCGTCACCGACATTGCCTTGGCCGCCGCCAAGCCATCCGGCATTCATAATGGTGTAGATGCCTTTTCCTTTGAGAAGTCCTTCCAAGCCTTTTGGCGTGTCCTGATAAGCAAATTTCTTAGAAAATACGCGCTCCATGTAGCCTTTGGTGATTGCATTCGGACTATCGTGCCAGTTCGGATAGCAGAAAATAATGTAATCGGCTTTAGAGACAAGAGCTTGTTCGGGCTTGATATCGTCCGGGGTTTGACCGAAGCCGTCTTTGGCGTGGTAGAAGTTTTCCGGCGTGATGACCGGATTGAACTTGATCTTGTAGAGGTCTCTGATCTCTACTTCATAGCCTTTCTTGAGGAAGAAGTTCGCGGCGGTGTTGACCAAGAAACCTTCTAATGATTGGTCAAAGCGCGGATCACCGACAACAAAAAGTACCTTCTTTGCTTTGCTGTTTGTAAAGCCTGTGGCTTTGGCCGGGATCCTCAATTTCTGAGGCACGATAGAAGCAGAAGTCACAGCATCCACGTTCTTGATTTGAGAGCCGGGTGCGGCATGATTAGGCGTTGCTCCGCTGACAGCATCTGCTGCATAACAAGCGACGGAAAGGGAAGAAAGAAGTACAGCGAGAAGAAGATTGAGTTTCATATAGCCTCCGTGACACTGCGAACGATTTATCTTCAACATCCGCAGCGATGATTAGTGATCACGACGACGGCGAACGTTGAAGGAACTTGCACGGAGATGCGCAAGACCTAGCCTGATCTTCAAATGAAAACAAAGAATATTTTGAATACACAAAATTATTTTTGGAATTGGTTTTAACCCGAATCTGTGATCACTTTTCACTCAATTTTCAAATAACAGATATTTAAAAATTTAAAGAATCAAAAGCCAAAATATCAATAATTCTTTCCAAGGAGATTTTTATGAAATCCTTCAAATTAAAAACATTTGTTTCTATTTTGGCTTTTGCATCACTTTCTTCTATTAGCTTTGCAACTCAGGTTGTCGATACCGAGATTGTGATTGTCGGGGGCGGGTTGAGCGGAGTAGCGGCCGCCGCAAAGGCTGTTGAACTCGGTAAAAAACCTGTGCTTCTTGAGAAAACCGCAATTTTAGGAGGTGCAGGTAACTTTCCGGAAGGATCTCTTGGATTAGGCACAAAATATCAGAAAGAACACGGCATTACGTGGGATATCCAAAAGAATATTGATCGTTTCCTCGATTTCAACCACTATCGTACGAATCCCGCAGTTATCCGTCAGCTTATCGGCAAGTCGGGTGAGACCATTGACTGGGTGGTTGATAAAGGAGTTGAGATTCGTGGCATTCGCACCTTGTGGCCTCAGGGAGAATCTTATAACTGCTGGCATTTATTCAAAGGCGGTGCTTCAACGGTTATTTCTAAATTGAGTGACCAGATCAAAGCACAAGGCGGCCAAATTCTGATGCAGACACCAGCTCAAAAACTGATTACGAAAGACGGCAAAGTTGTCGGAATTGAGGCCGTCAACAGCAAGACCGGAGAAAAGTACATCATCAACGCAAAGAAAGTCATATTAGCTACAGGCGGTTTTGCAGCGAATAAAGGCATGATCGAAAAGTACGTTACTGACTCTTCTGATCTTTCCGTCTCTGAGCCGATTCGTTTGCGCAGCGCAGCCGGTGACGGCAGAACAGGCGACGGTATCAATATGGCTGTTAAAGTCGGTGCAGCCATGGCCGGGATGGAAAATGTTGTCGGGAATGCTCCTTACCTTCCTCACGAACCGCTTATTAACCAATTTAACGGTGACACTTATCTCAAGCACGGCCGCTGCGCACTCGTTCAGCCGTGGCTTTGGGTCGATCGCAACGGAGAACGTTTCTACAACGAATCAAGAGGTTCCTTGTTTACTGATGTGTATGCGGCAATGACTCAAGCCGGCGGTTTGATGTACACGATCTTGGACCAGAAAAAATATGATCGACTTATCAATGAAGGTGCCTTAATTCCGTTCAATGCGATTGTTCCTATCGGCACAAAGTTAACCGAACTGCCGAAGACATTTGAAGTCGGTATGAAGAACGGTTGGGCTTTTAAGGCTGACACAATAGACGATTTGGCTCTTCAGATCGGTGTTCCCGCAGAAAATCTCAAGAAGACCATGAAGCAGCTCAATGAGTATGCTGCCAACAAGAAAGATCCGGACTTCGGACGAAAACCCGAGTATCTAGAAAGTTTCGATCTGAACAAGGGCCCGTACTTTGCCCTCAAAGGCATCAGAACTTACTTCCTGACATTAGGCGGCGTCAGAATTAATAAAGATTTCCAGGCTTTGAACGCTCAAGGCGATGTGATCCCGAATCTTTATGTCGTCGGTGCGGACATGGGCGGTTTGTTTGAAAGTACGGATGACCTGAAGGTAGAAGGCGCAACATCTTCCTTTGCTTTGACCTCTGGTAGACTCGCTGCTGAAAAGGCCGTACAAGCACTTAACTAAGTTCATTAACTCAAAGGGAAAGGAGCACGGTTTAACGCTGATGCTCCTTTTAGTTTATGGATCTCAACCTTCTGCAGGTTTTTATAGAACTCTACAATTTTCGAAGCTTGTCAAAAGCGGCTAGAAAGTTAGATCTCTCTCAGCCCTCGGTAAGCAGAAAGCTTCAGATACTCCGAGAACATTTTTCAGATCCCTTATTCATTACGGACGGCCACAAGTTAGTTCCGACCGTGAAAGCGGAAAAGCTTTATCCCGATGTCGCGAAGGCATTTAATAGTTTCCAAAGTGTTCTAAACCAATCTGTGGTTAGGGGTCCGAAGAAACTCACGATCGCATGTTCGGATGACTTTGAATTTTTTGTGGGACCTAGGATTGTCGAAGGTTTTAGAAAGGTTTTGCCAGGGGTTTTGGTGATTTTTCGTCAAACCAATACGATGCTGGCAGAAAAAACGCTTCAGGAAAGAAAGGCAGATTTCTGTATTACTGGAGGCGGAACCCACAGTTCTCAGGTTGCTAGAGAAGGCTTTGGTTTGCATCAGGATGTCTGCCTTTATTGCGGAAAGGACGGCTTAAAAAAGCCGTTATCACTTGAAGAATATTTAGAGCGTGAACATGTTGCGGTTCATTTCGGAGGGGCAGAAGGGGTTTCAGATGAGATCCTTCGCCGAGGAAACAGGAAACGTAAGCTTGTTGCTATCACAACACATTACAGCGGAGTAGAGCGCTATATATTAGGAACGGAGCGAATAGCACTTGTTCCCCTGTTTTTTGCCAAAATCCTTGTTCAAACTTTTCCTTCGCTGGCCTATTGTCGGATTCCATTCAACGCAACTCAGGACCAAGTAGAGCTGTCGTATCGAAAAGATTTGCTGAAAGAACCTTTTTACAGAGACTGCCGAGACGTTTTGTCAGAGATATTGAAAATGGTCGACTGGAACTGAGTTTCTCCTAGATTTTCTTATTATTTAAGCAGATAGCAATTTCTTGTAGTTGTAGAAAGAGATTCCAGGCGAAATTCCTGCCAGTAAAGAGATCGAGGACGCGCAGAAAGCGAAGAAATCCCACATCTGACTGCTGCTTTTTCGGTGTATACTTTCGTCACATTTCTACGAAGTCCCTATCGTCTAGAGGCCTAGGACATGACCCTCTCAAGGTCAGAACATGGGTTCGAATCCCATTGGGGACGCCAGTATCCCACTTCTTTATTTAAACTCCCCAATCTAAAGTTCATATTGTCGCGGGCTTAGGTCCATTTGAGACAGCGATTAATTTCGTTTATTAGCAAGTTTGAAACTTTTCCAATCAAGGACTGTTCACAATTCGCGGGGGCGCCAAAGAGTTGGGAAAGTGGAGTATTTGGGGATTCTAGCCCAATAAAAAATTCTTTTATACAAGAACTTCTACAATATAATTATAAAAGTTTCTTTTATAAAAGAAACATATATAACTAATTGACAAACTTCCTTTTATAGAAGAATTATGAAGATATTTCCTCGACATCGCTATCTTAACCAGCTCATATCTTTTCACGGTTCGGAACTGATCCGCGCAATCACAGGAATGAGACGTTCCGGAAAGAGTTCCTTGCTCAACCTCTACAGAAATTGGCTGGTTAATGAAAAGAAAATCGAGGAAAAGAATATTGTCTATATCAATTTTGAATCTCTCAAGTACGCAAACCTTACGGAATATCAGGCCCTCTATGATTATGTCTGCGGAATCTCTTCTCAAGCCGGAACAAAGGTGTATTTGCTTTTTGACGAGATTCAGAACGTTAAAGAGTGGGAGAAGGCTGTCAATGCTTTGCGCGTCGATTGTGACTGCGAGATTGTTCTGACCGGCTCGAATGCAAGACTTCTCTCAGGAGAATTGGCGACACTTTTAGCAGGCCGCTATGTGGAAATCCAAATGTTTCCGCTATCCTTTGACGAGTTTTTAGAATTCAGAAAAAGTAGTGGCGAGGACATTCATAAATCCTTCGATGCCTTTCTTAGGTTCGGCGGGTTGCCTGGACTTCATGAGCTCCAAGCATCTCCTAGGGCAACATCTCAGTATCTGAGCGATGTTTTCAATTCCGTTCTGCTGAAAGACGTCGTTTCTCGAAATAACATCCGCGATAGTGAACTATTGAATCGAATCATCCAATTCATTTTTGATAACGTCGGTAGTACTTTTTCTGCGAAAAACATCTCTGATTTCCTGAAGAGTCAAGGCCGAAAATTAGGCGTTGAAACGATCTACAACTATCTCGACTACTTGGAGAATGCTTTTGTCATCGAACGCGTGAAACGCTTTGACCTAAAAGGCAGGAAGTATTTAGAGACACAAGAAAAAATCTATGCCGCTGACGTAGGCATCAGAAATTCTGTTCTCGGATATCGGCCGTCGGATATCGCCGGCATCTTAGAAAACCTTGTTTACCTGAATCTGAGACAAAAGGGATTTAGCGTTTCAGTAGGAAAAACAGGAACATTAGAAGTGGATTTTGTAGCCTCAAAGGATGGGGCCGTTTTCTACGTTCAGGTCTGCTACCAATTAACGCCGGAAAATTTAGAGCGAGAAATTGCACCGCTCAGGCAGATCAAAGACAACTACCCCAAACTTGTTCTCACGCTATCTGACTTGATGGCAGGAGATGTTGAAGGTATCAAGATAAGAAATCTTGTGGATTTCTTGGCCGAACCGATAGCAAAGTTCTAAAATTTCCCGGATTCCACATTTACAGATCTCGTTGCCACGGCATTCATCGGAGAGAAAAAACATTCTTTTCTCTCCGATGACTTGTTACTAGGACGTACAACTCTGTCTCGATCTTGATCACGCCGTTGTAGGAAAAGTTTCTAGCATCAATTTGCCATCAAGGCTTTTGTGTGTTTTGAAGAGCTTTGATCAACGAGTTGATTTCTCAGAATTTTTCTTAGTTCAATGATGGCTTCAGGAGTTTCCTGGACGGAATGACCGGAGACGATGACTTTCTCACTGGCCGCTCCTTCAAGATGAGAACTCCAATAGGGAACGATCCCGTCAGAGGACTCTTCAAGCGGACCGTCGGCATTTTCTCGTCCGATGATCGAGTAGTACGTCACATTTCGTGAAATCGGAAGTTTGGCCAAAACTCGAATCGTAGGATCCTTAGCGGACAAGTTGTCCACGCCGGTCATGTTAATTTCTCTCGGTAAGTCCTGACCGAATATCATCAGCGTCATTTCGCCGAGCTTGTTCACGATTGAGAGCGGCAGCTTGACAAAAGATGCAAGATATCTCGCCCAGCTTGCGTCAGCGTACGGTGTTCCTTGATGAGGAGACGCTAAAAATATTGCGGTTGTTACCCCTTGGAGAGGTTTGAACCGAAGGATGCTCTTGAATTTCGGATCCATTTGGTTAATTTTGTCGGAGGCTTGAGGATACTTTTGCTCAAGTGCATTGATAATCGTGTTGCCTGAATCCGACACAAGGAGCCTCGTGAGGATTCCTCCCATACTATGACCGATAAGCGTGATGTTTTTACTCGCCTGATTTGTGCGTGAGGGATCGAAATGGTCAATGGTCCGATTGATTGCCTCCGCAATCTCTTGGCGATTGATTAGGAGCGGAACGTTTGTCGGATAGTAGACCTGCCAAATCTGGTAATTATCTCGTAGGAGTTTGTCTCCCATAATTTCATTGGCCGTATTGACCCATGCTTCCGGACTGCTGGCTAAGCCGTGAATGAGGATAATAGTCCTAAGGTCCTTGCGGTAAGGACGCATCAGATAAACGGTAGGCTTATCGATGATATTTCCGCGTCCGAAAATCGTGCTGAGTGCGTTAGAGGCGAAGTCGGAGTTGGCGAGCCAAAGACCATAAGCGCCGCTGAAATTGGCCGACAAAGGAACGACGGTTTTACCGATTTTGACGCTCTGTACAAAAGACGGGTCATACGTTGAGATCACGACATCGTCGGCGGTAAGAATTTGACTCAGAGATTTCCCCGGAAATGAAATCATTGCCGTTACCGAAGAGTATGGCATTAGCCGCCAGGGCTGATCTTTTTCCTTTGCGGGGTCGTCTGTGGAGAGCACCATGCGGGCGCCGAGACCGTCAGCTGAGTATTGATTTTTAAGACCTTTAAAAGAAAGGACGGTATCCGGAATCAGCTCTTTAACCGTTTCAGCGTGTTCCGATAGCTGTTCTGGATTTTTGATATAGATGTTCCATTTGCCTTCGCGAACAGGAAAATCCGTCAGAGCCTTGCCCTTGTTTGTTCGATAGAGCTGTTCGATAACGTTTTGTACCGCAAAGTTGTAGTAGTCCTTCACCTGCGTTTGCCGATCTTCTAAGGCGCGGTCACTGATTTTTCTACCGGAGAAAAACAGATAGGCATAAGAATATTTGGCCGTCTGAATGTAGTCGTTAAGCAGTTCGGCGTTGAGTTTTTGCTCATCTTGAAATTCGCCTGCATCTTTGAGGACCTGAGCATCCTTTTGCGCGCGCATTGCTTTGAAGAGCCACATTTCCGCTAATGCAGAAATTTTGGACTCATTGTCGGTGACAGAGCTTTCGCCGACCGAATTAATACAGTACTGCATTCTGTTTTCGCAGTCCGTAAGACCTAACGCAGTGAGAACCGTGTTAGTCGGGTCGCTCAACCGGCCCTGAGAGATGACGTCGCCGCGGCGCTGAACCAGATACTCCTCACTGTTAATGTTAGAGACCGTCACGGATGCGCAGCCGGACAGAAGAAGAATAGGCAGGAGGAGGGCAAAGATGGTTTTCATCAGAGTTTAGGATTAACAGAGAATAATAATCAGAGCCGAAGCACAGACAGAAGAACAAATTCTGATACATCGATGATTGCGAAGTCAAAGCGTCATTGTTTTTACAATGGATGTTAGAAAGAAACGAGCAGCCCGGAGAGTGGAAAACCTAGAAATAAGGCAAAATTAAACGGCGCCCGCCGCAAAACAGGTGCCGTTTCTTCAAGCTATTCAGGACTTATGAACTTTGAAAGTTCAAACTTTTTTGCCAATTACTGGTAAATGTCCAAGCCGATGTAATGCTGATACGGATGATCGCAGGCAGGGCATTTAACAGGAGGTTCTGTACCTTCATAGATATAACCGCAAACCAGACACTGCCAAAGAATCGGTTTTTCTCTTTTCCAGATGGTTCCCTTCTGAAGCTGGTCAAGATAGGTCTGGAAACGATCCAGGTGGTGCTGTTCGATCTGAGCGATTGCTCTGAAGTGAGAGGCGATGACAGGGAAGCCTTCCTTGTCTGCGACTTCGGCGTAAGCCTGATAAGCCTTAACGCCTTCGTATCTTTCTTCGTCGATGGAGATCTTAAGATTATCTTCGGTGGAGCCAATAGCTACAGAATCAGTCGGAACTTCGGCAACCAGCTTTCCGCCGGGCAAGAAGTTCAAAAAGATCTTGGCATGACGGAGTTCGTTCGCGGCTGTTTCGTTAAATGCATATCCGATCGGGAAGTAGCTTTCTTTCACGGCTTTCTGTGCATAGAAAGTGTACCGAGCGTAGGATTGGGATTCATTCAAATAAGAAGTTGCAAGGTTCTTCTCAGTCTGTGTACCTGCAACGCTTTTTGTTTCAGCCATTTCTATATCCTCATTTATGGTGGGTTAGAAGAAACCCTAATGAATAGCGTTACTTTAACTGTAAAAGAAGCATGAACGGCCCATGGCGTCTCAAATTAAGTAAATCGATCAAGTAAGGTTAGAACAAGAATTTTGAATCAAATGCTCACAATTTAGTGAAGAGATCAACGAATCGAAGACTGTTGGACAAGGTTTATTTGAATTAAAAAATTCTTTTAAATTCAGATAAATAAAATTAAATAATCGAAAATTGTCAAAGAAAGGGGATTTTTAGCGGGAAGAGGGGATGGAAAATAAAGAAAATTAGTGGTAAACGCCCATATGAAAAGACAAAAATCTCCGTATAGTGGCGCGTTGAATGTGTGGCTGCTTCATAAGCCCGTGGATTAAGGCAAGACACGTTATTCCGACTTGTTCGGAACTTGTCCAGAAGGATTTACCACCCTTCAAATATCTCTCTTTTTTTGGCGAACCGCCGTGTTCGCCAAAATTCGGGGACAGAGCGGGACGTCGAATTTTCTTTAAAAGGAAACATCCGATGGAACTTACTACCCACAAACTTCGTATCAGCCAAAGCACGGTGAATACCATTCTTTCTCGTGCTCAAGGCCACTACAAAAGTATTCTTCTGTCCGCCGGTGCGGATGAAACGATCTTCAAAACCAAGAACCTGGAATGTCCATGGTGCGCGGGAGTAGACCGTTTCTCTTATACCGACAAGTTTGGGAAAGGCGACAGTTTCTGCCGTCACTGCGGTTACCACAGCGGAGTCGATCTTCTGATGAAAATCAAGAATTTCGGTTACGTTGACGCTCTGCGTTTTATGGCCCGCTTTCTCAATCTTCCGATTCACGAAGAGAAAACCTACAGAGTCACGAAAACACAAGAGCAGTCTTCTCCGGTAGAAGAAGTATGGGCTGCTTCTCATGCCTTGGGCGAGACAGATAGTGCATACGCCTATCTTCGAAGCCGAGGCTTGAAAAAGTGTTTTCCGGCGGCGCTCCGTGCCTCGAATCGTCTGCGTTATGCGCAGCCTTCCGAGGACGGACGGTCATGGGATCACTCCTTCTATGAAGGACTTGTGGCCGAGATCGTTAACTCTGAAGGAGACCGAGTCAGTCTTCACCGCACTTATCTGGACAAGGGCCGAAAGGCTCCCGTTAAGGCGGTAAAGAAAGTACTCGGCAAAGAGCTCTCGGGGTGCGCCGTTCGTCTGGCCGAAACGGACGAATCCGGCGTGCTGGGATTAGCCGAGGGAATTGAGACGGCACTGTCTGCGTCGGAACTTTTCGGGGTTCCGGTGTGGTCCGTGGTTGCCGCATTTAATTTCCGCAACTTTGTACCGCCGAAGTCGGTCCGCAGAATCATCATTTTCGGTGACTCGGACAAGAACTTTATCGGTCAAAGGGAGGCTTATGCGGGCGCCGCTGAAATCAAACAGCGGCATCCCGACATTGAGGTCGAAGTGCGTCTGCCCGAGCAATCGGGTTCAGACTGGAACGACGTCCTCATGGCTCAAAACCAAACAAGCCTCGGTGCACAGGTTTGTTTGACAAAAACATAGAGTGCATCGTTTTTTACTTAACCCTGCGGGGCCTTTGTGCCCCCGCAGGGAGTACGAGGCTCCGTTTTTTATATGGAGCTTTGTATGTCACAGGTATTAAACGAATTCGTTTCGCTGGAATCTTTCGGATTTATGCAGGACGGATCGCTTTTAGGATACCGATTAGAGGATATTGAACCGGAACTCCGGTGCCTGATTCCTCGCTTGGATCCTTCCTATGTTTTTGAGAAGGACGCTTTGTCGATCATGAGCGCCTGGTTTGAAATCGGTTCGGGTGAGCCGCTGTTTATCAGCGGCCCGCACGGTTCCGGTAAAACCAGTTTTGTGAACCAGTACTGTGCCCGAGTGAACGCGCCGGTGATTTCGATTACTGCGCGCGCCCGCTTGGACCGTACGGATCTCATCGGCGGCTACGTCATTGACAAGGATAAAAGCATGCGCTTTGCCGACGGTCCGCTCACGCGGGCTTGGCGGCACGGCTGTGTGTTTCTTGTTAATGAGATGTCGGCAGCGCCGCCGGATCTTTGGCTGTCGGTCAATGAACTCTTGGAAGGTTCTCCGCTTTATATCCCGGAGACCGGAGAAGTGATTCATCCGCATCCGAGAACCCGCATTGTCATGACTGACAATCTGCGGGGACTGACGGAAGATTACGGCTCACGCTATGTGGGACGCTTTAGTCAGGATCCGGCAGTGCTCGACCGCTTTTGGAAAATGCGCATGGACTACATGGGCGAGGAGGCTGAAGTTTCTTTATTAGAAGCGACAACTCCGGAGCTTGAAGTCCGAGGCATGTCCTTTGAAGAATGGCGGAAAGAATTTTCCGTGCGTCTGAGGAGGGCGGCGGACCGAGTTCGTCAGGCTTACTGCCGTCAGACGGAGGACGGAGCCGTTGCGGAAGCAACGATTTCGACCCGAGTCTTGCTGCGGTTCAGAGACTTGCTTCTTCTGAGCTACCGATCTCCGGCGATGAAGAATGAGCCTCGAGCTGCATTGAGGCGGGCGATGAAAATCGCACTGACGGACTGTTTGGAAGATGCCGGCGCATTAGCGGTCGAAAAATTGGTCGAATTAGAAATCGGCGATATCGGCAAGCACATTGCCTAAGCGCAGTTTTCTAACGGACCGATCGTTCTTTACTCCAGAGATGATTTCGGTCATCTCAACCCATCGTTTTTCGAGGGCCTTTAAGCCCTCGGATGACGGGCCATAAGGGCTCTCTTTTTTATTTAAGGAGGCCCTATGGCTGATTTGTTTGGTAACCGCGGTTTTTGGCAAGACAGCGGTTGTTTATCAACCGAAAAGAAAGAAGGCAAAACGGAAGATTCCGATCTGGTGCTGATTTGTTTTCAGATCAGTGTCTGGAGCGGGACGACAACCGAGCAGACCTCGATTGAGGAAGGCGCGGAGTTTATGAAACGCCGAAGGATTATTCCGGGCGTGATGCTGAAACCTTTTCTTGACTTCAGAGCGCGAGCCAAGGCTTTGTGTCAGGAGATGGGAGAACCTTATCTCAACGGTTTCGTGATGCGAAGGCAGGATGCTGCCGTTGCGGAACGAGCCCTGAGTGTCTGGAGAAAAGAGTTTTGCAGATGGCGCGATGAAGTTTTTGCGCCGGCCTATGAAGACATTCTTGCTCAGAGGCTCGAAGGCATCATTCCTCCGGGTTGTTCGAAAGAAGCCGTTTTTCCTCCGACGAATTTTGTTCTGCGCCGGATCAGCTTTGAGTTTGATGCGTTTGTTCTGGCCGCGCACGGTACGGGCAAACGAAGCTCAAAGGATGCTTTTCTTGACGGGTTGGCCGAGCGTTTTGCCGATGAGACCGATCTCATCTGCGGGGCGCTTGAGACGGCCAACGTCACGGAAGCGATTGTGTGTCGGGCTAGGACGCTTTATGAACGGGTACGTTCATGGAGCTGTTCTCAAACTCGATTTGCTCTTGCTTCCGCTGCACTGGAAGAAGCGCTTGCCGAAGGCAGCCGGACCCATGTCTGGTGCCGAAGCAAAAAGCTTTTTGTTGAGTGTTTGGATAAAGCTCGGGAAGCATTTGCGCAAGCAGGTGCTTCTTATGAGCAGAACACGACGGAAGAGGCAGAGTCTCTCGTATCCGTTCCTTCAGTTGAGGAAAGGCGAGAGGTGCTTACCGGAGCGGCAGGCATGATTGCCCGCGGCCGGTCGCTTTTTCCTTTTGGTTAACCGACTTCCTGTTCAGTGTCTCAAGGCGAAAGCCTTGGGACACGGTTCCGGAATATTTTTAGGAATTTCATTTTGTCTCAGACAACGATTGCGTTACCTGCGGTTTTGAAAGCGGTAAACGGCATTTTGACTTCTCTTTCTGCGGGAAAAGAAATCAAAGTGATTTTTGCAGGAACTCCCTGTACGGACGGCAAGACCGTTTATTTAGGCGAGCCGCTGCTTCAGTCTCAGGACGCTCTTGATGCTTATCTCTCTCACGGGACGCATGAGATTCATCACGTTTTATACAGTGACTTTGATGAAGTAGCTTCGCTCGGCGGTCTGCATTCGCTCGTTAATGCTCTGGAAGACGTTCGCATTGATGCCATCGGATATAAAAAATATCCGGGCGGCTATCTTTGGCGCAATGAACACTTTTCTAAGATGGCTCGGGCAGGGCAGCTTCCGAAAATCAACGAACATACTTCGCCGGGCGCGCTTCTTTGCCTTACTTGCTATTGGTGCATGACCGCACTGATGCTGGAATACGACTGCTCAAAGCATTATTCGGAAGAAGCAAAAAATGCTTTCGTACAGAGATTCGGTCAGGAGCTTTTTGAGCGGATTATGCAGAAGGCAGAAGAAGCAGTCAGAAGTCCGAATACAGCTGAGGTTATACAGTGCGCTCGAGAAATTGCTCAAATGTTCAGCCATGCGATCTCTCAAAAGGTGTTTTCTGAAGAGAACAAGAGCAGTCCCGACCAACAGAGCGGCGACTCTTCATCAAAAGGTGCATCGGTCCTTTCTGAAGGAAAAGGCAAGGCCAAAACTCCGAAGAAAGATAAGCAAAAGTCGGAGGACTTTGACGCTCTGTTCGAGGATGATGATCTTAAGGACGCGGATATCCATCGCGCCATGGAAGAAGACTATAAAAACTATCGAGGAGCAACTGGCGAGAATCCGACCGGTAAAGCTGCCGTTTGGCCGACGGTCAGAAGTGAACTCAGTCCTCGTGCAGATCCGGAATTCAAAGCGGAAGCAGAAAAGCTGCTACGCGGGGGGTCCCAGCAGTTTCATCGGTTCTTGCAGGGACTGAGTTTCCAGCCTACGCGTTATGCGAGAAGCGGAAGAGATCTTGAGCCCAAGAGACTGAGTCGTTTGTCTGTAGGAGATACCCGGGTCTTCCGATGCGAAGAGTCCGTGCTTCGTCCGTCAGTTGCGATGTGCGTGCTTTTAGACCGCAGCGGCTCGATGACGCGCGAAGATATGAGAACGGGATCTTTGTGTGCCCAGGCAATCGCAGGAATGGCAGATTCCGTAAGCGGATGCCGAAGCTCGGTTTATGCTTTTCCGGGTGTTGAACGTCAGACGCTGTTAGAGATCAAACGTTTTGATGAGTCCGTTGCGTCTTGTTTGGAACGCTTTTGCGCTTTAAGGCCTTTCGGCTATACACCAGTCAGACAATCCATCAATTCAGCGGCGGCTCAGCTTGTCAGTCGAAGAGAGTCCCGCAAAATTATCTTTTTGATCACGGACGGATTGTGTTCCGATGCCGAACTTCTAACTGACATTGAGCAAGATTTGAAACGCGCCGGTATTGAGATTGTCTGCTTGGGCATCGGGGATGATATTCCGAAGATTTTTAGTATTCAGTCGGACATCAAGCATTCTCGCCAAATGAAAGAGGCGGCTTATAAGCTTCTTGAAGAGACGTTTAGAAGAAGACATTGATCTTTAGCCGCATGGTCGTCGTGAAGATTTTTGCGATACCAAGTTTGAGCGGCTGTGTTAATTCGGCCTCGGGAGGAAAATTAAGGAAGGAGATCCGTAGAGTTTTTCTTCTCGGATGATTTCTTTCTTCTTGAAGGAATCGAAAATTTTCAGGGGATTGTTCGTTGTTAGAAATTCAGCTTCCGAAATGCATTGAGGCGCGGCTGTGTCGGTTTGCTAAAGAAACGGGTCGCTCAGAGACTGCTTTAGTCAAAGAAGCTCTGGATCATTATTTAGATGATCTGGAGGACATCTATTTTTCTGACAAGGTAGTACAACGAATACGCGATGGCCGGGAAGACGTCGTTTCCTCTGAAGAAATGGCGCAGATGCTTGGTCTCAAAAGTGAAGGGTCTCGTTAGTTGCGAGGATAATTTTTTGTAGTTTTTCTCAGCACACTTTCTTTCTATCGAGCCCTAGTTTCAGGCGGACGCCTCTTTTTGCAGCAGTTCTTCAAGGAGACAGTATGGCAGTGTTAAAGATCAGAATTCCGGACGATGAGTTGGCATGCTTAGAGGTCTTGGCAGAACGCAAGGCACGACCAAAACACAGATCGTTCTATCCGCTCTGAGAAGTGTTTTTGAAGAAAATTTCTTAGAGAAGAAAACGATTCTTCTGCCTGAAGACCAGTATCAAGCTTTGGTTGAATTGGTCGGCAGTCCTTTGACGCCGCAGGAAATTGAGGGCAGAAAGAAGCTCAAAAAAGTCCCTGACTGGAATTTGTGAGGCGGCTTTGCCAGCCGCCGCATTTGCATTAGGCAATCACTTCCGGGTGGCCGATTTCTTAGCAGGCTTGCAAAACTTTCCGCGGACGGCTTTTTTCCAATCTTCTGGCGTAGTTGGCGGAATGTCAGAGTAATCGATATCCTCGTCTCTGATGCTTTTGATTCGTTGGAGTTCTTCCGCAGTCCAGGGTTTGGCATCAGAAAGCTTGAAATGTACGGTTGTCATAGGCTTGATTTTCTGTCAGCTTTTACTGCGATTACTGTTCTGATTTGATTGGTTTGATGAAAGTATTGGCTGTTGTGTTGGTTTCAAATGCGTCAGCAATGATTAACGCAACAGCTCTCTTTCTATTCTGATAGTTTGGCACCTCAAGTCTGCGATTTCAATTCTCTCAACTTGGGATAGCTTCCGGAAAACGGCCGATGTTTTCTCAAGCGAGATTACCAACAACAAACTTGACTATGTTTTGTCCGTTAAGGAAGAGTCGAGATAGGAGTGACCTAGTTGGAGTTCAATTTTGTTTTTAAATTTGAAAGAAATTCCAACACAAGGAAGATTCAAACCTGGATTGTAAAATGGAAAATCGAAAGATTTTCCTCATACCATTGCTATCGCTATGATAAATACAGAAATAGCTTCTAAAAAAGAGCTGCCAAAGGAATTCAAGTTAGCTGTTTGGGGACTGTCAAAAATTTTTGACACTTCTGAATTCGAATTGAAAATTCCTGCCTATCAGAGAGATTACGCTTGGCCTGAAGATTTTGTGTGGCAATTTCTGGAAGATATTTGTGCCGCTGTTCAAGATGAAAGAGTTTATCGTTTAGGCTGTATTACCCTCTTTGAAGCCCCAAAAGAGAAGAATCCAGAAAAAAAGAAGTTCGAAATTATAGATGGCCAACAAAGATTGGTAACTCTGAGGTTAATAGCACACAATGTTTTAGTGAAAGATGAGAAAAAACTTCCATTTAGTGATCAAACATTCTACCCAGCCTCTCAGAAGAGAATTTATGAGAATAATAAAATAGTAAAGAGATATCTGGAGGGTAAGGACGATCTGAAGAAAAAATTAAAAGATGAGTTCTTAGAAAGTAAGTTTTTAGAATTTTCGGTTTTCGAAGCTAAAGGAGATTTGTCCGAAGCTTTTCAATATTTTAATTCGTTAAATTCTCGTGGAAAGGATTTAATTGGTATTGATGTTTTGAAGGCTTACCACTATGGTGCAATGGAGAGGGCTGCAAAAGACTTCAAGAAAGAAATTGATAGTCTTTTAGGGAACTACAGCCGCGAGAATTCAGAGATAGATCGAAACTGTGTTGTTCTTCATTTGACAATCGACATCCAAAGGAATATTCAAAATAAAGCCTTGGAACTTTTCGGATCAAGTCTATTGATTGAAGATATTTTGAAGGGTATTCAATTAATTGATAATTACGATTATAAAAACAATAAATTGAGCTTTAATTCAGATTATCTTGTGAGATCTCTTATCCATAAAGAGGAAAAATTATTGAGAGTTTGGGAGAAAAACGAAAAAACTAATAATAATGGTTTCGTAGAAGAAGGTATTGAGACTATTCAAAGGCTTTTCGATGATTATCTCTGTCCTATTTTAGATTGGCAAAGCGGCAATAGATCCCAGGTGCTGAGCAAGCAGAATTTAGTTAAGTTTCACGGGCTAGCTTCAAAAAAGTTATTTAAGAATTCTTATGGATGTTATAAAAGGGAAAAATTTGGAAGCCAGATATTTTTATTAGGTCATCCCTTTGTTTCCGGCTTTAACTTTTTTGAGTATATCAACCATTACTTAAAATTAATGGAACATGCTGAGCGTGAAGCCCGTAAATTTTGCAGAAATGAAAAGGGTGAAATTTCAAATATCTTTGGAGAAGTCAATCGAGATATCATCTCGGGAGAAGAGAATTCACTGGATAACGAATTCAATGTGTGGCGGAAAAGTTATCGTACAAACCTCTTGTTCAAACAGATTATTTTTTGTTTTATTGATAGATTCGAACCGATAAATAGTAATGGGGAACTCATTGATAATTGGGGTCCGAGTTCATTTTCTCGGTCAAAATTTGAGGATGTTTTAAATGATTTAGCCTTGTGGAGCTTTTTTCCTAGATGTTACGCTCAAAGATTAACTCGGCAATTTATAGAAAAGTATATTAATGCTGAATTTGACTTGGGAGAGTGTAACGACTTTAAAAAGCCATTGTTTGTCGAGATATCAAGAAGTTTTGATCCTGATGAAATCCGTCGAAGACTTTTTATTTTGAGAAAAGTTGATGGCTCTCAAATAGAGAAATTCCGCAATAAAGATGAAACTCCAAGTGCAAAACAAAAATTCGAATCTTTAATTAAGAGAATTTATAGGGGAATGTAGGAATCATGCCTAATGTTTGCGAGCTGTTAAAGACCATAGGACATTTAGGAATGTCTTTTTCTATTCCTATTTATCAGCGTCAATATGTTTGGAAAGAAAAAGAAATTCACCAACTCATGGATGATTTTTATATTGCAGGTAAGGACAATAAAGATACATACTATCTTGGAACTTTGATTTGTCTTGAGGAGGGTTCAGTTTTTAAAGTTTGCGATGGGCAACAACGTCTGACGACTTTGATACTCTTGTTGAAAGCTCTTCAACTCAGAGGAATTTCCGGTAATTCTTATGACACTCTTGGTACTGTTCTTAAATTCGATGAAGGTATTCGATCTTCTTACAATCAAGAATTGAGGAACATTCTTAATATCCGGACAATTGAAGACTTAAAAGATTTAAAACAAGGAAATACCCCACTTACGAACGGTTTTAAAATCATTTGTGACTATCTCGCTCGTAACGGACATCGAGACGGTATAAAGGAAGAAGAGCTCAAAGAAAGTTATGAAGAGATCATTTCACAGGGAATAAAAAAAGCGGTTCTTAAAATGGACGTCCTTCCGGGAGGAACGGATGAGAATCATCTCTATATCACAGTCAACAAAATGACTCTTCAACTGGAACAGTCAGACATTATTAAGGCGATGATAATGGAGTCCTTCTGTTCCTCGAGCGAAACAAATAACAGAAATGGCGAAGTCAGATTTAACGAATTGTGGCAAGCTCTGAGAGATATCAATACTCATTTAGTAAGGGGAATTTCATTTGACCAGAGAACTTTGCTCTTCGGAAAATATTATCTAAATATGCCCACTGATGAGCATATTGAGGATTATTTAAAACCCTCTGAAGATAAAAAAGAAGGAGACGAACTACCGAAGAAGCTTTCCGATATCCTCAACCCTCCTTTCAGGCCTAGTGAGAAGAACAAACCAGTAACGACCAACGAAATAAGAAATATCGGAGAAAGTATTTTAAGTTTCTCTTATTTTCTGGCCTATGCGATCTCAGCTTTTTTAGAAAGAAATGGATTAAAGAGAAATAAACAAATCAATGATAAGGACCTCTTGAAATATTTCTGTCAAATTCCCAAAAATAAGTTTCGAGATTTCTTCTTTTTTTTGATTCGTTATCGATTTATATATGATTCCATTGTCATAAGAAGAAATGGCCTTGAAGAAATCCATGAGGGAGAAAAACGTTGGATCCTTCTTTGCGCAAAAAATGGTGCCTCTCAGAAAGGGAAGGGCGACAAAATAGAGAACTCTATAACGTATAGCGAAACTTATCCAAACAATCACAATCGTAGCTTAATTCAACTCCAATCTTGTCTCCGAGTGAATTACACAAGTCCAATGTATATGAACTGGCTTTATGATTTGATGTTCGAAGGATATAGAAGGTTCTTTGACGGATTAAATGAAAAAGGTGAAGAGGTAACGAACTGTTTTGTCACCAAAAAATCTTCGGAAATTATGAGTAGCTTAGAAAAATTTTTGAGGAGTTGGACAAGAGAGAAAGTCAAAAATGAATTAGAAGGGTTCGATAGAGGAACCGGAACTCCACATATCCTATTTAATTATTTAGATTTTTTGATTTGGGAAAAAATAATAACTACTGAAAATTGGGACGATGCCAGAAAAGGATTAGGTTTAGAACTTATTGATCTTAAAGAAGGGCTCCAAGCGGAAAGTTTTGAATTTGCGTTCAGGAATTCGGTAGAACATTTTTTCCCCCAGCATCCTGATAAATCCGATACTTCTCCTGAGCAATCAAAATATATTGATTCATGGTCAGAAATTAGTCCTTCAGGAGAAGAGGGAAGGAGAATAGACGACTTTGGAAACCTTTGCTTATTGAGCAATAGTCATAACACACGCTTTCTCAACGATCTTCCCATAAATAAGGTTGCCAGGGCGAGAAGAATTGTTTCGGAAGGATCTTTAAAACTTAGGATAATGGCAGCAATTTGTGAAAGTAATAATATAAATACGGGAGTAGGTAATTGGACTTATGAAGTTTCGCTGAAGCATGGCGAAGCGATGAAAGCCCTCCTTCGCTCAGATGTTGAAGAGCCACGCTCAGTCCCGGCCTAGCTTCTAGTGTGATTTTGCCAAATTGCTTCAGTAAAGAAAGAGCTTCCGACGTTTTCCATCGGAAGCTCTTATTCAGTCGCACACTAATCGTCCTTCGACGGTTAGCGATTCAGAACATTAAGCAGGATTCTTAGCGGCATTCACACCGGCGATACGACCGTATGTGAAAATGTCAGCCATAGCGTTGCCGCCGACACGGTTGGTACCGTGGATACCGCCAGTGACTTCACCGGCTGCATACAAACCGGGGATGACGTTGCCGCGACGGTCAATGACCTGAGCATCTTTGTTGATGATCACGCCGCCCATGGTGTGGTGACGTTTCATCGTGACGCGACCGGCGTAGAACGGAGCCTTGATGATCTTGTTGACCAGAACGCCTTCAGCACGGCCGAGCGGATCTTTCTTGGTGTCAACAGCCTTGTTGTAGGTGTCGACAGCTTCTTTGAGGTTGTTTGCAGGGACACCGATCTTCTTAGCCAGGTCTTCAATAGAGTCGGCGTAATAGAGTGTGCCGGCCTTCAATGCAGCTTCGTTTTCAGGTCCTTTGGAGTTCTTCTGCTGTTCAAAACCATCAGCGTCAACGATTGTCCAAGCAATGGCTTTAGGCTGGTCAAGCATGGCGTCACGCAATACGTCGCGTCTTGCGTCTTCTTTAATGAAGCGTTTGCCGTCGAGGTTCACAAACAAGAAGCGGTCAACATGCGTGAAGAGGTTAGGAGCATGTTTTTCTCCCGGAACTCCGCCCGGGATGCACTGGATGTAATCCAGACCGCGGGTACCTGCACCGATATCGATCAAATCGGTTAAGACGTCGCCCGTGGCGCCGGGATGGTTGGTTGTGCCGAGCTGGCCCATGCGAGGATCGGAGATTGCGGTCAGTCTGTCATTTGCAGCGAAACCGCCGGAAGCAGCAACAACAGCGTTGGTAGCACGCAAATAGAGTGTCTTTCCGCCTTTTTGCTCGACTTTGACGCCGAGAACGCGACCGCTTAACTGATGTTCGCGGATGATTTCAACAACGCGAGTGTTGTAGAGGATAGGGATGTCTTCTTTTTTGCAGACTTCAAGAAGGGCCTTGATGTAAGCACCGCCTCTCGGGCCGATCGGATTACGGGCGCGTTTGTAAAGACCGCCGTAGATCTGATAGATGTGATCCTGGAATTTGACGCCGTGATCTTTGAGCCACAGAACGCTTTCAGGAGCTTTTTCTGTGAGCTGGTGAACCAAGACAGGGTCGCCGCGTCCGTCACCGGCAGCCAGAGTCTGTTCGGCGTGAAGTTTGGGAGAGTCGGTAATACCGGCTTTTTCGTAGTCGGCTTTGATGGCTGCGTTAAATCCGCCGCCGGCACGAATGGTGTTGCCGCCGGCAAACATCATTTTTTCGAGAACAACGACTTTCATGGCGCCGGCTTCTTTTGCAGAGACGGCTGCGGAAAGACCGGCACCGCCGGCACCGATCACGATGACGTTATAAGTTTCGTCCCATTTGATGGCGGCTTCTGCAGCGGTGCTGAAGAATGTTCCGAAAACACCGGCTGCGGCAGCAGCGGCAGGAGCGGTACCAAGGAATACTCGACGTGAAAGCTTTGTCATTTTCTTCTCCAAGTGTGAAATCTGAGGTTTGAGGCGGTTTGCTTGTTTGGCCTCGTTGGGAAGAAGTCTAAGAATTCAGCGCTTCACGCCAAATAAACATTAGGTTATTGACAAAGGAAAAGTTAAGTAGTAAACGATTTTGTTAAGACTCAGAAACGAGGTTTTCTGCCGCAATCATGCCGAACGTAAAGGCATCGGCTAAACCGTTTCCGCCGATTCTGTTTCTGCCGTGGATACCTCCGGTGATCTCTCCGGCTGCATAAAGCCCCAGAATCGTTTTGCCTTCCTTGAGACACTGAGCTTTTTCATTGATCTGAAGTCCGCCCATCGTGTAATGAATTCTCATGCCGACACGAGCGGCCCAGAAGGGCGCTGTTTGAATCGGGAATCTGCGGCTTTGCGGTTTGTCAAAGGCAATCTCAGCGTTTCGTTCTTCGATCGTATTTGTCAGGGTCGTTGCAGGAATATTTAGAGCGGAGGCCAATTCTTCCAAGCTTTGAGCTTTGACAGCATCGCTGGTTTCAGCGGCACGGATAGCGTCGCGACGGACCAGAAGGTCAAGCGTTTCGAGGCCGTCGTTGTCAATGATGCAGTAACAGCTCTTGTTGTTCTGAACCAGAATCTTTTCTTTGAGTTCATCGCGACGCGCTCTTTCGTCTACGAAACGTTGACCCTCGTCATTGACGAAGACAAAGCGACGTACGTCGTTGTGGAATCGGACACGAATGCCTTTGTTCGAAATCGGGCCCGGAAGACATTGAATTTCATTTAGGTCGATCACTGAAGCGCCGATTCTGCGCGCCGCAAAAAGCATGTCTCCGGTTGAGCCGGAAGAACAGTTGCTCGGAAGACCTTTTAGGCGAGGGTCGAAGGCTGCAACCGTCTTTAGATTTGCTCCGAACCCGCCGGCGGCAAGGATGACGCCTTTTCTTGCGCGAATGAAAAACTCATTGCCTTTCGAAGCGGCTTTGATTCCGATAACGCGTCCGTTGTCGTCCTCTACAAGCTCAATTGCTTTGGTTTCGGTCAGAACGTTGACTTTCCTTTGCATCAAGGCGCCGGAGAGTGCTCGCACATACGCCGTGCCGTTCGGGAAAATCGGTTTATGGCAGCGAGGGAAGTGGGATCCATAGATTTCTATCACTTCGTCTTGGAATTTCACGCCTTTTCTTTCCAGCCAGGAAAGCATTCTCGGGGCTTCATGGACCAGTTTGCGTACCAAGGCCGGGTCCGCAATCTTGTCGCCGTTATCCCAAACGTCTTGAAAGTGCTTTTCTTCGCTGTCAGAGATACCCAAAGGCGCCTGCCTTATCGGATCCACAACACCGAGGAATCCGCCGGAGATCAAAGTGTTTCCGCCGAGATGCGCGTTTTGCTCTATCAGGATGACTTCAGCACCGAGTTCCGAAGCTCTGACCGCGGCCGCCAGACCCGCGCCTCCCGCGCCCACGACTAAAACATCGCAGCTCAGACGCCAATTGATGTCTTGGGCAAAGGCTGCGGCAGGAGCGGCAACGGCTAAAGTCGTGAGTAAGAAATCTCTTCGGAACATAGGATCGTTAGTCGTTAAGAATATGAATCTTGCGTAGGAAAGCATTGAGCTCAACGATGTTTTTGCAGTTGAGCTTGTGGAAAATCGAGCTTCGCCAGTTTTTAACAGCTTGCTCTGAGACTTCCAGCTCAAAGGAAATGACTTTGTTGAGTTTGCCGAGAGCAATCATCTCTGCGGCTTTTTTCTCGGCGGGTGTCAGTAAATCGAACTGGGCGCGCATTTCTTCGCAGGTTTCAGCGGCCTCTCGATCACTTTGATTTTTAGCCACGGCTTTAGCGAGCGCTTCTTTCAGACGATTAGGTTCAGGGGGCTTCACGATGAAATCGGTGGCGCCGGTGAGCATGGCTTTGACTGCCATGTCAATGTCGCCGTGCCCAGTCAGAAAAATGATCGGAAGGTCGATTTCCCGCTTCTTCATTTCCTCTTGTAGCTGCAGTCCGCTCATCTCCGGCATACGGATGTCCAAAATCACACATCCCGGGAAGAGCGGATCGTCTTTCTCCAGGAATTCTTTAGCACTGTTATAGGTTGAGGTTCGGAAACCCGCCATATTCACCAAGAAGGCTTCGGAGGCGAGGACTTTTTCATCGTCATCGACGATTCGGACGACAGGCGTAAGTTTGGATGACTTCATGAGGAAACCTTTTTGAAACGAATTTCAGCACGCAAGCCTTGCGGGTCAACGCGAGAGAATTTGAGTTCAACACGATGTCTTTCAGCAATTGCAAAGACGATTTTTAAGCCCAATCCTAAGCCATCGGCTTTTAGTGAGTTTTGCAGAGCTTTCTTCATACGCTCCAGCACTTCGTCAGGGACTGGCGGCCCGTTGTCCGTGATGGACAAGACCCAATCCGCATCTTCAGAAGTTACAGAAACTTTTATGAGCGCCTTATCTTTGAGCGGTTCAACTGCATCTGCGGCATTTCTCAGAAGATTAAGGACGAGAATCTCCAGTTCAAACGGATCGCCATTGATCTCGGCTTTCTGCGGCAAGTCGATTTGAAGTCGGCATTGTGTAGAAACGTACAGTCGGAAAGCGTCGATGGCTTTACGCGTGACTTGAGATAAGTCGGTTGTGCTTTGTGAATCCACCGGTCTTGAAGACTTCGCGTACTCTCGAACACGGTCGACGATTTGGGCGGCCTTAGAAGATTCCGAGGCAATGGCTTCGATGCCCTGGCTCACAATCGGATCAAGCGTCTTTTGTTCGCCGTACATCTTGAGGCCGTTTGCGTAATTGACGACGGTGGACAAAGGCTGCTTAAGTTCGTGGGCAAACATATGCGAGAGCTGGGAAAGGATGCCGCGTTTTTCCATTTGGCTTAAGCGCTTCAGAGAGTTTCTTGCGACTTCGGCAACTCGGTCTCGCTGATCGATGGCTTCTCTTAGCTCGGCCGTTCTTTGGAAAACTAAAGAGTTCGAGCGATAGATATGGAAGAGCACACCAAGAAGCAGGGCAAGCGCCAAGAAGACTTCTGTTTTGTACTTCTCAATGAATGCTCCGACAGAGAAAGGTTCCGGCTGGTAAGGACCGAGTTCCAATTTTTTGAAAAGCTGAAGCACGGAGCGGAAATCATTTGCAATGCCCCAGGATGCACCGTCCGGCATCTTCGGCATTGTCAGAAGGCTGACTGTGAAATTCTTAACGACCTCAGGCGAAGCGTCCGGAAACGACGAGAACACAAAGTCCGGATAGAGCGGGGAAGAACTCTTACAGGAAGGGGAAGTCTTCTCTTCGTCGATGACCTTGAAGAGATGGCCGTTCGAGAGGTTTTCTAATTCGCAGGTCGGAATCACGGCGGCGTCTGCTTCACCCGAGAACAGATACGAGTAGACGTCCGGATAACTGTACTTCGTACTGAAGAGATGCGGCTGATCTTCTTTAGCGCTGATGTGATCGGCAAGTTTGCCTTTGGCGCCGAGCCAGCCGGAAAGAGAATCGATGTCTCGGGTGACAAGTCGCTTCTTTCGGAGATCTTCCATCCGGTTGAGATCATTGCGGTCCGTTAACGCAATGATGGTAGAGCCGATGGATTCCGATGCAGTCTTGGCTCGAGCGTCGTGGCGCGTGGCAATTTGTCTTAAACCGGCAGATGACGGATCAAACGAGGCGTAGAAGCCTGCCGAAGAAATCAGAAAACTGAAGTGTTCTTTTTTGATGTCTTCCGGAGCCTCATGGCCCGAAATTTCCTTGGTGACGATCTTGTACTGAGGAAGCGCCTTGCGAAGATGATCCAAAGTCGGCGCAAAAGTGTTGATGAAAAACAGCGGATCCTCCGTGAAAAGGACAGCAACCCTGAGTTCCGCAGGGTTGTCTGCGGAATGGGCCGTCCACGGTGTGCACAGGACAGCCAAACAAAACAAGAGCGTCAGGAGCTTTCGGAACAATTTTTCTTCTTCGAGTTTGAGGATTCGAGAATTATTTTAACGTTTAGGACAGGTTGGATAATTTGGTGAAATCCTTAAAAATTAGAGATATTGAGGAACTATAAGTTCTCATTAAAATAGAGAAAATCATGATGGTGGGATAGGCTGATGAAAGATAATAAATTGAAGAATTTGCCGCTGGGAACATCGGATTTTGCTGTCTTAAGGTATGCAAATGAGATTTACGTAGACAAATCAGATTTGGTCTACGAGCTGGCCTCTACAAGACGCAAATATTTTTTGGCTCGTCCAAGAAGGTTTGGTAAATCTCTGTTGATTTCCACCTTTGAGTCGTTGTTTACGCACGGACTAAGAGATTTCAAAGGCTTAGCTATTGAGAAGCTTTGGGTTGAAGAGACAAAATTCCTTGTTGTGAGACTTGACTTCTCAGAACTAAAGTTTTTTTCTTCGCCTGAAGAGTTTTCTAGAAAATTCGCTTCCCTTATTTCAAGGTGCTTCGGCACTGTTGGATTTCAATATGTTGACGACGACCTTAACAGCGCTGCAGGTCAATTATCAACATGGCTGCAAACATTAAGGCTCAGTTCGTTAGTTGTCTTGATTGACGAATATGATGCTCCCCTAACATCTTGCCTTAATCAGCATGAGTTGTTCAATGCTGTTAGAGGACAACTCTCCGAGTTTTATGCTGTTCTGAAGTCCCACGACAGAGCACTCAGATTTGTGTTCATTACCGGAATTACAAAATTCAATAAAATGAGAATTTTTTCTGAACTTAATAATCTGAGCGATATTTCTTTAGCGCCACGATTTGGCTCCTTATTGGGTTACACACATGAAGAAGTTCAGACATACTTCGGACCTTATATCGCAAAGTCAGCTGAAGTTCTTTCCATAGGTCAAAATGAATTATTAGATCTGCTGGCTGCTCATTACGATGGATTTTGCTTTGAGGAGAGCGGGACAAAGAAAGTTTTCGCGCCTTGGTCGCTTCTCAATTTCTTTGCACAACCTGACCGAGGGTTTAAAGACTATTGGTTTGAAAGCGGTGGTAGGCCGGCAGTTTTGATGGAATATTTAAAGAGCCACACTATTAAAGAACCTGAGGAGTACGCTAGAGATAAAACAATATCGTTGTCTGCGTTGACGGGTTCCTCTGATGTTGAAACTTTGTCAGATATCGGTTTGTTAACACAAGCCGGCTACCTCACCATTAAGTCTGTCGAGTTTGGTAATACTGTTTTCCTTGATTATCCAAATTTAGAAGTTAAACGTGCCATGGCACAGCTCTACACCGAGCGCCTTTTGGACGGAAAGGTGGCAGGACAAGTAGGAGCAGGGCCGATTGTTAAGGTCTTGTGTGAAGAGTCGGCGGAGTCTGTCTTCCATATCCTTAATCGACTTTTTCTGGCGATTGATTATCAAAGGTATCCGGTGAGGGATGAAGCTTCCTTAAGAGCCTATGTTCAAGTCTATTTTGCAGGCGCTGGCCTGGATGTAAAAGTTGAACATCACAATGCACATGGCAGGAGCGACTTGGAGGTGAATGCTGGCAACAGGCACTGGATCTTTGAGTTCAAGATAGTTCAGGGCGGCCAAGGTGAAACTGAAAAACTGCTGGAAGCTGTTGAGCAAATAAAGCAAAAGCACTACGGTGATCAACAATTCTCAAAAGAAGTGAAGAAGGTTGCGCTTGTTTTCTCGGTTGAAGCTCGACAATTCGTTAAGTGGCAAGAAGTTTAGAGGCGCGGCCTGCACGGAGCCGGACGGGTTTGCGACTCCGGACCGCGTTAACTTTTCAATGAGCAAAAATTTGCTATCTCACTCCTGTCTGTTTGCTGCTTTATAAGGGAGGATACGTTTCATACGTTAATCTTGGATAAGATCAACAAGAGCTCCAAATTTCCAAACGGTCGGTCTTCTTCCTCTTCCTTCACTAATTTTTGTCACTAACCCAGCTTTTTCGAGCTTTTGAGCGGCGAGGAGAAGAGTCGCTTTTGAGGCCTTCACTTTGGTTTGGTTAATCAAGTTTGGAACAGTAAATATTGGTTGAGCGAATAAATAATCAAGCAACTCCACCGCCAGAGAAGAATTGGTGGCTTCTGCAAATTGGGTTTTAGAGATCTCGTAAAGATCTGTCATCTTCATCAGAAGAGATGCGTTTGCTTTCGAATGTTCCACCACAGCATTTAAGAAGAATGAAATCCAGGGATTCCAATCGTTATTTCTTGAGATTTGTGCCAATGAAGCATAGTAAGCTCCGCGGTGTCTTTGAAGGTAAGCACTGATGTAAAAACAGGGGGTGTGAAGAATCCTCTTGGAAGCAAGAAATAAGGTAATCAAAAGTCTCCCCATCCTTCCATTACCGTCTAAGAAAGGATGAATCATCTCAAACTGTGCGTGTAGGACAGCTGTTTGAATAATCGGATGTAAATCTTCTCTTCGGGCAAAAAGCTCCCAGTTTTCTATGAGTTCTTCTATGAACAAAGGGTCCGGAGGGACGTAAGAAGCCTGTTCTAAAGAAGAGCCAGGTTTACCAATGTGGACTTGAACAGTTCTCCAGGCACCCGGGGTCTTATGTTCTCCACGGGCACCTCTCAAAAGTAAAGCATGAAGAGATTTGATTAAGGAGACTGAAAAGGGACGTCCGTTTTTTATCTCGTCCAACCCATAGTTCATGGCCTCGTGGTAATTCAATACTTCCTGAATATCATCTTTGCGCTCCACGGGCGCAACTATTCCGACATTTTCTCCCATGACTTCTTCAAAAGTAGTCACAGTTCCTTCAATTTCATTCGAAAACTGTGCTTCCTTCATGAGCCAAGAAATCAAAAACAAATCGGCTTTGGGAGAAGCTCTCATCATTCCAGTTAAACCGGATAGATTGGCGAGGGAAGAGAAACTCAGGGTGCCGAAATCTCCCCATGGTAGCTCCTCACGTTGGTCTAAGGGGAGTTTTTGGAGATTGAAGGGCTTTCTTATCATTTTATACCTTGAAAAACACATATTGGATTGATCAGAGAACCTAAAAGCATCCTTGTCCATTGAAACCAATCGTCTTGAAGTTTTTAGGCACAAAGAAGAAAGAATAGTTTTTGTGTTTAGTTTTTACTTAAAAATTAAACACAAGTATGATTCTATGGGATTATTGAGATTTATGTTTAGAAAATTGCGATTTTCCAAACACAAAATTCGTCGTAAGGATACTTAGGCTGTATTTCAATTTTTAGATACATAAAGAAAAGTGGCTTAGCACGACGAAAATAGTACAGACATATCCTTAGTATTGCAGGATAACTAAAAAAATATTCCTAATCCATATTTAATTAATGTTATGAACAAACCGACTTTACTTACTGGAACTGGGAGGATACTGTCAGAAACTGAGTCGAATAATTCGTCGCTAACTGAGTCCCCTGCTGAATAAATGTCTGCGGAAAAATCAGGACCGTTAAATAAGCAGTTTGTAACCGCTTCCGTTAGCCCCTCATTCGTGATTCCAGAGTCTATTATGGTTGGAACATCAGAAAAGTGAGAAGCGACCTCAGAGGTAGTAATGATTGGAATGTCTGGATTGTTATCAATAGTGTCAGAAATATAAGCAACACTGTCCGTTGCCTTGAGCTGGAATTCCCCGATAATGTTGTCAGACTCATCGAAGATAGCAATATCACTTAAAGGATGGTTAACGGCTTCGAACATCTCCGCGTGAATGCCGTTTTGTAGGAGAGCATCCGTAATCTCCTGTTCAAACACGATGCCTTTGATATTACTTATATGACCAATATTTTCAAGCTCCTCATTATGTCTAAAGTAGTCCAATATTTCTGGGGCGCTTGCATTCTGAAGGTGAGAGTAATCGCGACGCACCGCGTCAAAAACAGAGTTAGCGTCAATCATTGGATATTGTTTTGAAATTGATTAAAACACTTGTACCACTTATCTAAGTTGTACGATGTTCTGGAAGGAATGCAAGAGTGTGCGTTTTTACCCACTTTATTAACCGTAAATGGATTCGCTCCCGCCTTGACTAGATATTCAGCTATGGCGAGCCGATCCTTTTTCACTGCATAAATTAATACGGTGTCATATTCTTCATCTCTTGCTGAAACGTTAGCACCCTTTTCTACAAGGTATTCCAAAACATCGACGCAGTTGTTTTTTATCGCCACAAAAATTGGCTGTTTACCCTCAGTTCCAAAGTTGACGCTCGCACCATGTCCTATCAACAACTTTATCAATTCCAAGTTCCCAACCTCGCAAAGAATGGACAGTAAAGGAAGACCATTTAGATCTAAGGAATTAGGATTTGCTCCCGCTTCGATAAGTAACTTGACTACTTCATAGTCTCCTCTTTTAGCGCAGTAACAAACCAGGGGCAACGCGTTGTTAAGTTTTATATTTGGATTGGAGACTTCTTTTATTATCTTTTTTGTTAGTTCTATATTTCCAGAAAGGTAGGAATTTAGAAGAGCTGACCTGAACTGATTTTGGTTGACTCTGTTTTTGCTTAAAACTAATCGTAAGTT
>ENA-UOJP01001043-UOJP01001043.1-human-gut-metagenome-genome-assembly--contig:-C102-NODE-1043-length-38963-cov-8.924463_pt1 | contig 38963 bp, 34 predicted proteins | sample MGYA00242353_ERZ723900 | MGnify/ENA metagenome assembly ERZ723900
CAGCAGGCTTAGGTTTTCATACGGTCAGCGCAGTAAGTGCGCAGACCTACTGAATAGTTACCCTCTTATCAACAATAGAAATCTACTATATACATAAGAAAAAAGCAAGTCCTAAAAACGGTACAAAGGCGCTTTTTGTGAAAAATTAGTCAACTTTGTATATTTTTTAACTATAGTGTAAGAAAGCCGTTAATAATACGTGATTGTGACGGTTTTTCCCATCTCCTCGATCACGTGTTTCAGCTGTTCCACCAGGTTCTGGCGGATTCCCAGGTCAAAAGGCAGTCCGGGGTTCTGGTAAGCGCTGTTGATGGCCTTTCCAACGAACAGATGAACCTCGGTACAGTCCTCGATCAGCACCTTTGCCACCATGGAACCGCCGTTTGGTTTGTCCAGCTCCTCGAAAAATTCCTCGGACACCGTCTCATTTTTCACATAGCGGCGCAGAAGCTGCAGCACCCGGTTCAGAGTCAGCACGCCCTCGGTCACCAGGTCCACCCCGTCCATGTAGGCGATGGGCGGAATCTCCGGGTCCACGTAATCCAAGGAAACGTCCAGGCGTTTGTTCAGCACCCGGGAAACGATGGTGGCGCTGGTTCCGCCGCAGACGATGGTGCGCGCGCCCGCATCCGCCATAAACTCGTGGACCATGCGCACGTCGTCCTCGGGGTTTCTGGCCGGGCCGGTCATCAGATGCACCGGCTTGCTGTCGATGATGCGCATGCAGGCCACGGTAGTGTCGTCGCCGGGGCGGAACTGATACAACTCGTCGCAGGCCCGGCTGATGGACGTGGCAAGGCGCATAGCCGACACGGTCAGGGCGTACTGGCGCACCGCGTAGTCCGCAATGTCCTGCCACAGCCAGCCGAAGTTTAACAGTTCGCCCACTCCGGCGTGGATGGTGCCGTCGCTCATCAGGATCAGGGCGTCGCCCTTCTGCACCTTGAAGCGGTACTCATTGATCTTCTTGCCCTGAATCTCCCGCACATTCTGGGGAATCTCCATCAGCTTCCCGTCCCGGACGAAAATACAGCCCGGGTTGTCGTACTCCACCAGATAGGCGTCGCCGTTGTGGTACACCTGCAAAATGCTGAAGGTGGAGTAAGCCACCTGCCGCACCTGGCAGATGGGCAGCGTCTCGCTGATGGTGTCCACGCACTCCTCCAGGGTAGCCCCGTTTAAGAACATGGTGCCCAGAATCTTGGAGGTCAGGGTGGAGAGGATGTTGGCCTTCACGCCGCTGCCCATGCCGTCCGCCAGAATCATGATGTTGGAGTCCTCGGTCTGCAAGAGCTCCACCTTGTCCCCGCACAGGATCTCAGTGTATTTGTTCAGGCTCTTATATGCAACATCTACCGTAATTCCCATCATTTACCTCCGTTGCGGCCAGGCCCCGCGCCCAGGCGGACGTAGCTGGTTTTAGCCGGATTCGCGGTTCCCAGATGGACATAGCCGGTGGTTTTCTCCTCCTTCGGCGTCATCACGCCCTTTAAGGGCTTAGCGCCGCTGCCCAGATGGGCGTTTGCTGCCACCTGCGGCGACTCGTCCTCGCCGCCCACATAGATGGCGTCTCCGCTCTCCTCCAGCAGGGAATGGCACAGCTTGGTCAGCGTGGTCTTGGTCTCGGCCGTAGTCTCGCCCAAAAGCCCGGCGATCTCCTGGGCCACCATCATCTGCTTGTGGATAACCTTCTGGGCCAGGTCGATGGTCTCCAGTTTGCGCTCGTAATCCTCCCTGGCCTGCGCCTCCTCCTTGGTGATATCAATAAAGGTGGCCAACACGGCATTTTCCTTCTCAATGTAAACGATGTTCTGGAGGGTGGAGAGCTTGTATTCCGGATAATTCACCCGCTTGCCGTGGATGTTCTGGTGGGTGTCGAATACCCACTGGAAATCCACCGGGTCGATAAATTCGTAGAGGTACATCTGCAGGGCCTCAGTGCGGGTCTTGCCGAAGTATTTCTCGCCAACGTTGGAGTATTCCTTGATCTTCATCTCCTCGTCCACGATCAGCACGATGTTGGGCGAAGTCTCCATCACCAGATTGGCCATGGACTCGGCCTTCTCGTGCATGAAGGGGATGCACATGCTGACCTCGGCCTTATGCTGGTACACGGCGATGGCCTTCTCCCGGCAGGTGGGGTATCCGCAGGCGCCGCAGTTGAGTTCGTCCTCGGGGCGTACCTTGTTGGTCATGCGCAGAATGGCGCGGATCTCCTCCTCGGAGGGCTGGGGATCCCTGGGGGAATGGTCCTCAAAGCGCTTGGCAAAGCTGACCTTCTCCCACACCGGCTCCATGGTCCGGGCCTCCACCGGTTCCCGGGCGATGGTCTCCTCCATATCCAGCTTGACCTTGAAGCGGGAAATGGTCTCGTCGTTCACCGTGGGCCCCTTGATGCAGCCGCCGGAGCACATGTTCATCTCAATAAAACATCCCTTGATCTCGCCCCTGGCCATGCTCTTGCACAGATCGATGCAGTTCTGCACGCCATGGACGTAAAACTTGCGGTAATTGTCCGCCTGCTCCTCCGTGGCCAGCACGGAATTCACCACGCCGTTGGTCACCGGGTACAGACGGTTCACCTTGGGATCAAAGCAGGTGAAGGGTTTGTCCTCGCAGTCGGAGATCTCGATCTCTTCCTCCTCCAGCCACTGGTTGATGTCGTTGAAATTCAGGACTGCGTCGATGCAGGACTCGTGGCGCGGGTCCTGGGCCTCCTTCTTCTTGGCGATGCAGGGGCCTAAGAACACGACCTTCACCTGGCTCCCAAGTTCCTCCTTGAGCAGCAGCCCGTGGGCGATCATGGGGGAAACCACCGGCGCCAGATACGGAACCAGCTGCGGATAATAGATCTCGATCAGGTCGTTGACGCTGGGACAGCAGGTGGTGATAATATTCTCCATCTGATGTTCCGCCAGCAGCTTCGCGTACTCCGCGGTCACAAAGGCCGCTCCCTCGGAGGTCTCGCGCACGTCCTCAAAGCCCAGGCGCATGAGCGCGGCCCGGACCTGGCCGATAGTCTTGTATTTCAGCAAACCCATGAAGGAGGGGGCGATGGACACCACCACCCGCTCCCCCGCGGCTATGTATCCCTTAACCTTGTTCAAATCGCTGTTAAGCGTCTTGGCCGACTGGGGACAGATCCGCAGGCAGTGCCCGCAGAGAATGCATTTGTCCGGCATGATCACGGCGCGCTCGTCCTTGACCTGGATGGCCTTGACCTCACAGTAGCGGACGCACTTGTAACAGTGCTTGCACTTAGTGGCTTTAAAATCGATGATTCCCATAATCATGGTCAGACTCTCCCTAAGATTTCGTTGTTAAAGAACTCCTCCGTATCCTCCGGTTTCAGTGAAAACAGCTGGTCCTCCACCGTGACACAGACGCCGTGGTCACAGTTGCCGCTGCAGAACGAACCGTTCAAATCCACCTTGCCGGACAGGCCGTTCTGCGCCACCAGCTGCTGTAATTTCTCGATAATCTCTCTGGAGCCCTTTAAATGACAGGCGCTGCCGATACAAATTGTAACTTTCATCCCTAATTTCCTCCGCTTTTTGATCGTTAGTCTGCTTTCTGGGGTGACCCCAAATATGCTTCTATTATCGCACATTGTGAACTTTATATCAACAGAAAATCCGCCCGGCACGGGAATTTATTTGTAATGAACGGCATTCTGTGCTATAGTAAAGCTATTCGTTCTCACCCCGAAGCACGGCTGACGGAGAAGGCGAGGCTTACGACCGCACTCCCTTACGTTCTGCGCCCTTTTTTCAGGATGAGGATATGGAAGGAAAGGAGAACGTAATTATGAAAAAATCTGTATCTGCCGTTATTGCCGCCCTGATGGCCGCCTCCGCTATTCTGGCGGGCTGCGGCTCCGGGAACACCGGCGCCACCGTTGCCGAAACCGCGGCCGAGACCACCGCCGAGGCGGCGGCCGGAACCTCCGCCTCTGAAACCTCCGCCGCCGAAACCCAGCCGGAGACCACTTCCCCCGGGACCGAAGCGGAGAAAGTGCCCGCCACTCTGACCGGCGACACCGGAGACAACTGCCAGGCCGGAGTCCGGGTCGGCTCCCTGAAGGGCCCCACCTCCATGGGACTGGTGTATCTGATGGACAAGGCCCAGAAGGGCGAAACGGAAAATCACTATGAGTTTACCATGACCGGCGCGGCGGACGAGCTGGTTGGCAAGATCGCAAGCGGCGACCTGGACATCGCCCTGATTCCCGCCAACGTGGCCAGCGTGCTCTACACCAAGACCCAGAAAAATGTCACAGTTCTGGACATCAACACCCTGGGCGTGCTCTACGTGGTGGCCTCCGACGACTCCATCACCTCCGTTGCGGATCTGAAGGGCAAGACCGTGTACATGACCGGAAAGGGCACCACCCCGGAGTATGTGATGAATTATCTGCTGAAGGAGAACGGCCTTGCCGCAGGGGATGTGGACCTGCAGTTCAAGTCCGAGGCCACGGAGGTCGCCTCCCTGTTAAAGGAGAATCCCGACGCCATCGGCGTTTTGCCCCAGCCCTTCGCCACCGCAGCCTGCATCCAGAACGAGGCTTTAAAACCGGTGGTGGATCTCACCGAGGCCTGGAACGCCCTGAATCAGGACAGCGGCAGCATGCTGGTCACAGGCGTCACCATTGTGCGCAGCGATTTCCTGCGTGAGAACCGTGCCCCCATCCAGATGTTCCTGGAGGACCACAAGGAATCCGCCCAGTACGCCGTGGACCACGTGGACGAGACCGCCGAGCTGGTGGCCGCCGCCGGAATCGTGGAGAAAGCCCCCATCGCTAAAAAGGCCCTGCCCTACTGCAACATCGTGTGCATGACCGGCCAGGAGATGAAGGACGCTCTGAGCGGGTACTTGAACGTGCTGTATGAGCAGGACGCAAAATCTGTGGGCGGACAACTGCCGGGGGATGAGTTCTACTATATGCCATAGGCCGGAACATTAAAAAGGCCGCAGCGGCTTCTTCTGAGCGCAGCGGCCTTTTTCGTTGGATGCAATGGGGCACTGGCGCAGCCGGCGGGCGATTGTTGGATGCAATGGGCCGCTGGCGCAGCCGGCAGGCGATTGTTGGATGCAATGGGCCGCTGGCGCAGCCGGCACTGAAACGGCCAAGCCCCTGGTCTGACACAAAAAAGGAGGACAAGACATGCTGAATCGAACTGAAGGAGGGCCGAAGGCAAAGACCTGGCTTCGCAGGGCCGCCGTGTGGCTCCTCTGGATCGCGCTGTGGCAGGCCATCGCCGCCATGGTCCACAATCCGATCATATTTGTGGGACCCTTTGAGATGCTGCGCTCCCTGAGGGATCAGCTTTTTGACGCCGCATTCTGGCAGACCATCGGCCACTCCTTCGGCAAGATCAGTCTGGGCTTTCTGGGCGCTTTCGCCACCGGCCTGGCGTTGGGCAGCCTGGCTTACCGTTTTCCATTCCTTGGCGAGCTGCTGGAGCCCTTCATGTCCCTGATCCGCTCCATCCCCGTGGCCTCCTTCGTGATTCTGGCCCTGATCTGGATCGGCTCCGGCAGCCTGTCCGTCTGCATCTCCTATCTGGTGGTCCTGCCCATCGTGTACGTGAACACCATCGCCGGGCTGGCCTCCACCGACCCAAAACTGCTGGAAATGGCCCGGGTATTCCACATGCCCGCCCTGAAAAAGGTCCGCTACATCTATGTCCCCGCCCTGATGCCCTACCTGGTCAGCGGCTGCAAGACCGCCCTGGGCATGAGCTGGAAGTCCGGCATCGCGGCGGAGGTCATCGGTATTCCGGACAGTTCCATCGGGGAACAGCTCTATTACTCCAAGCTGTACCTGGATACCGCAGGGCTCTTCGCCTGGACCTTTGTGATCGTCATTGTCAGCGCTGTCTTTGAACAGCTGTTCCTGTTCCTGCTGAAACGCTTCTGGCGTCAGCCGGGGCAGCCTGCGGGAGGTGTGGAAGCATGATCATCCGGTTAAATGATCTTACAAAAATTTACAATTCTCAACGGATACTGGATCACCTGAACCTGAGCTTCACGGACGAGGTGCCCTGCTGCCTCATGGGGCCCTCCGGCTCCGGCAAAACCACGCTGCTGCGTATTCTTCTGGGCCTGGAACGGCCGGACGGCGGCTCTTACTCCATCACCGGCGAAAACGGAAGCGATCTGACGGGCAGCGTCCGCTTTGCGGCGGTCTTTCAGGAGGACCGGCTTTGCGAGGCTTTCACGCCGGTAGAGAACATTCAGATGGTCACCGGCCGCGCCCTCTCCGGTGAGCAGATCCGCGGGGAACTGTCCCGCCTGCTGCCCCCGGAATGCTTTGACCGCCCCGTTTGGACCATGAGCGGAGGCATGAAGCGGCGCACCGCCATCTGCCGCGCCGTGCTGGCCCAGTCCCAGGCCCTGCTCATGGACGAACCCTTCACCGGCCTGGACGAGGACAACAGGCGGCTGGCTATCCGCTACATCCGCGAGAAAGCCGCAGGCCGCCTGCTGATCCTGACCACACACCAGGAGGAGGATGTGGAATTGATTGGGGGGAGGTTGGTGAGGTTGTAGGGAATACCGGAACGCTGAAGCTGCGGCTCTGCATTAATAGTCGCAGCTTCGCAGTTTCAGGTTCCCATTTTTCAAAATAGTCACAGCGCCGTCATAGATCCGATTGAATATCTCATATCCATCCATTTTAATCAACTGCATTTCCTTAGTATTTCTATGTACCTTAAAATCCGTCTGCCCCATTCCCCAATGAAACATCATCCATGAATCGAAATACAGTTTTGCCTCGCTTGGCTCTATTCCCAGCCTTTCTTTCAACACATAAAAAGAAGAAATTGCGCTGATGCAGGGGATTCCTCCTGCATTGACCAGACTGCTTCTAGCCTTTTTATCATCCGAACAAAAAAGATACAGCGGTATATCCTGCCAGCTCTGAAGCACCTGCTGCAATAAATATGTCTTAATCTCGCCTAGATTGTTCTCACGCCCGACAGCTGCATCGCAACGGGCAAGCTCCTCCAAAAAATATTCATCAGAGCTTTCACGCAACGCCTCAAGCTTGGCATAGTATTGTTTATAATATGTCTCGCCAAACGGCCTGCAGGCATTTTCTAAATCATAGAGATAGAACGCTATCGCAATTTGCTCATGACAGACAAACTGATAGTCCGGCAGTTCAAGCACTCGGTCTATTAGCCTGTTTTCATCATCTTTTCGTGTAATATGGAGCTTCGAAATAAAGTCCGTATCCAACAACGCACATTTTTTCTTTGTCATAGACGCTATTCCCCATAACGGCCATATCGCTGCAGAATCCGGCGAAGCGTCTCCTGATCTTCCTCTGCCCTGGAATCAACTAATAAATCGTATTCCGCATTCTGTTCGATCAAACGTTTCAGACTTCCCGGCTGAAGGATATCAGGAGTACGCCTCTGCCATCTGTCCGCATCCGGCTCATATCCGATATTTTTTTCCAATATTTCTTGTTTGATATCCAGGAATTTACACACGACATCGGCATTTACATACTGTTCTTCATAAAGCCGAAGCAGAATTGCTTTGAATGGCACAGAAAAAATGGCCATCAGACGAATCAGATCATTCAGATTGAATCTTTCCCTTGAAATTCCATAGATTTGCATTTGTTCATGAAGCGCATTGGAAGGCACGAGAAGCAGTCCCGCAAATGCATTTGCCTCCCGATCCTCTCGGCTCTCTCCATCCTCATCGATCACTGCGGCATTTAAAAATGAACCGTTTCTCAAAACGCTCTCATCTTTTTTCTCAATAAAACACCAGATATGATACAATTCATGAGCTGCGGCAAAAATCTGCTTGGACAGCGGCAGCCAGGAATTGATGTATACAAATATCTTTCCTTTTTTGACGCATGTGAGGGCGCAGAAATCGTCATCCCTTGTGGAGAAACGCAAAAGCTCCAGAGGCTCCTGCTTTTTTCGCGCATAGTTTGCCAGCACTGAAAAAATGTCGTCCTGTATGATGTTATTTCCATTGTAAAGGCTGTTAAACTGAACGACAGCTTGTGACAATTCCTGGAAACGCCCCGGATTCTGTACAAAAAGACTGTTCTCCAATACATTTCCCATTAAAATTCTGTCCACTCCTCTCTCATCGCCATTCCGTTTTCCCGAACCGTATCATGAAAAAGAATCAGATTGATCAATAAATCAATATCCTGTATTGACTGTCGCGCTTCTTCAGTTTTAACCTGTCCCATAAAAACATGAAACATATCTGTCTCCTTGTGATTCTCCGGAATCGACGTCAGCTCTTCCATGCTTGTGTTGCAGAATACGGCAATCTGCCGGAGCTCCACCGCATTGATCGTCCGTGTTCCATTTAGCATTTTGTTGACAATTTGTCTGGATAGGTTCAGATGCTCTGCCAGCTCTACCTGCTTTTTATGATTCATCTCAAGATATCGATTGATATTGTTGGCGATGACTGTATTCATATCCGTCATGCGAAACACCTCCTACTCCTGATTCCAGTATACGAGGCGCGGCTTCTTTTGTCAATATTTTAGATACAAAATAACGCATTCTATTTATTTTCGTATCCATTTAAGCTACGCTCAAACCTCCAATACACATACACCGACACCGCCACGTTCACCACATCCGCCGCAATCTGCGACCACACGATCCCGTACATGCCAAAGGCATAGTTGAGCAGATACAGCATGGGGATGTTTAGCACCAGCCAGCGCAGGACGCCGAGGAACAGGGCGGTCCGGCCTTTGCCGAAGCCGTTGAAGAGGTACACGGTGAAGAAACTCAAAAACATAAAGGGCGTGGCCAGGCAGCGGACTCTCAGGAAGCCGGTTCCCAGCGCCACCGTCCCGGGATCGCCGATAAACAGCCCCGTGATGCCCGGCGCAAACACTTCATATAAAAGGATGCTGAGAACTGCGCAGAGTATGCCCACCCTGCGTGAAAAAGCGATAGTATCCTTCATCCGTTTCCGGTTGCCGGACGCGTAGTTGTAGGCCACGATGGGCATCATACCCTGGCTGATGCCGATTCCGATATTGAGCGGCAGGCGCTCGATCTTCAGCACAATTCCGATGGCCGCCATCTGGACGTCCCCGTAGGCGGTCATCAACCGGCCGATCACAATGTAATCCAGGTCGAACAAAAATGTGGCCAGCGCGGAGGGGATTCCCACATTGAAAATGCTTCGGATGCTGGCTTTTGCCGGAAGTTCCCTGACGTTTCCTCCTCTCAGGATGGAATCCGGCCCCAGTCCCCGGATTGCGATCAGAAAATATCCGCATGAGATGATATTCGACAGGCAGGTGGCCAGCCCGGCCCCCAGGATTTCCCTGCCACGGGGCAGCAGTACGAACATGAACAGCGGATCCAATGCCACGTTCAGCAGGCCGCCCAGGGTGATGCCCACCCCGGCCTTTTTCGACTCCCCTATGCTCCTGAGAAGATTGGCGTATGTGTTGGAGAGCACCGTGGGGATGCCGCCCAGCACGATCACGCAGAACGCGTATTCATTGGCGTACCGGTACGTCTCGCTGCCCGCGCCCAAAAATGACAGGATCGGCCGCCGGAAAAACAACAGGATCAGGGAGAACATCCCGGCCAGCCCCACCGCCATACAGACGCTGAAATTGCTCACCCTTCTGGCTTCCTGCATCTGACCTTTTCCCAGCAGCCTTGACACCAGCGCCCCGCCGCCGACACCGGCCAGACCGGCAAGGGCCAGGGAGATATTATAAACCGGCAAAATGAGGGACGCGCCCGCCACCATGTACGGATTGTTGGTCTGCCCCACGAAAAATGTGTCCGCCATATTGTAGAACAGGATAATCAGCTGCCCGATCACCGTGGGCACCGCCATGCTGCTCACAGCTTTTGCCACCGGCATTTTCTCAAATACTTCAACATTTCCTGCTGTCCCCATCGTATCCCCCTGCCCGGAATATCCCTGCATTCCAATCTGTTTTTCTAAAAATTGATTCTACTATAGTTCACAGTGGAAGTAAATAGGCGCAGAGCAAAAGAGCCGTCCCTCAGACTGTCTTACTTTCGCTGAGGGGACGGCTCCCGGCTGTCCCGGATATTAAATTACATACTTTTCCAAAAATGCCGCAACTCCCGCTTCATCGTTGGTCCCGGTCACATGACCTGCCGCCTGCCGGACCCGTTCCCCGGCATTGCCCATGGCTACGGCTGTCCCCGCCGCCGCAAACATTCCCAGGTCGTTTTCATTGTCGCCGAATACCAGAATCTCCCGGCGGCCGATGCCCAGCTGCTGCGCCAGTTCCCAAAGGGCCGCGCCCTTTTCCACGCCGGCGGCGGTGACCTCCACATTGCCGCAGATGGAGGAGGCGATTTTGATTGAAACGTCCTGCTCCAGGCGGCTGCGCACCCCGGCCCCGTCTGCGCTGTCCGGAAAATAAAGGTTGACTTTTTCCGCCGCGTCCAAGAGCTTTTGTTGTGCGCAAAGACCGCTGACGAAGTTATGGTTTTCGGTAAAATACCGGATGAAATTCCGGCCGAGGGGTGTAGCCTCAATGCCCTCCAGGCTGCGGATATCCGCGTAGGCCTGGCCATGGACGAATACCTCGGCGTAGACCCGGAATCCTCTCCCGTGCGCCGGATTTCCTCCCGCCCCCGCACGCTCCCCTTCCGCCAACCGCAAAATCTGTTCCGCCTTCCCGCAGGGCAGCCCCCAACGCCTCAATTCCCGTTCCCCCTGATAATCCCAAATCAGAGCTCCATTTTCCGTCACCGCGTATCGCAGCCCGGTCAGGCCGGTGAGCTCCTGCGGAAATACGCCCATGCAGCGTCCCGTGGCGGGAACCACGTAGATTCCCATATCCAGCGCCCTCTGCAACACCCTGATGTTTCTGCCGTCAATCCTGTTTTCGCCGTCCAGCAGCGTCCCGTCCAAGTCCACTGCGATCAGTTTTATCATGATGCCATCCTCCGGTTTCTCCACGCTGTCTCCCCGATGTCCCATATCACCGCACTCTGGCGATAAACGCCTCATAGGGCCGTAAATCCCCGTTCATCTCCCCGCGCCCATAATTGCTGATCAAAAATTCCGGCCGTTCCCCCGCGTACTGCGCCAGGGTGTCTGCGGGCAATCTCTCCTCCGACAAATTCGCGGCCACCAGCCAGGTCTCCGACTCAGAACGGCGCAGGTACGCAAAGATATGCGGATCCTGTTCCAGTACCAAAACGTACTCTCCTTCGGTCAGAAGCGGCTCTTCATGGCGCAGCCGGATCAGCTTCCGGTAATAGTAGAACACCGAGTCCGGGTCCGCCAGAGCCCGCTTCACATTGATCTCCCGGTAGCGGTCATTTAACTTAAACCAGGGGGTTCCTACGGTGAATCCGGCCTGCTCCGTGTCGTCCCACTGCATGGGGGTCCGGGCGTTGTCCCGGCTCTTGTTCCACACGGCCTTCAGGAACTCCTCCTCAGAAATGGTCTTCCCCTTCACCACCAGCTCCTGGTAGGCGTTTCGCACCTCGATGTCCTCATAATCCGCCAGGTCAAAGTGCACATTGGTCATTCCGATTTCCTCCCCCTGGTAAATATAGGGGGTGCCCTGCATCCCGTGGAGCACGGTGGCGTAGGCCTTGGCGCAGACCTCCCGGTATTCCCGGTCGTTACCCCACCGGGATATCACCCGGGGCTGGTCGTGATTTTCAAAATACAGGGCGTTCCAGCCCTTCCCGTACAGCTTTGTCTGCCAGTCCGACATTACCCGTTTCAACTCCACCAGATCGAAGGGCTTTAACGCCCATTTCCGGTTCACGGAGCCTGGAATCCGGTCAATATTCATGTGCTCGAAGGTAAAGATCATATCCAGCTCGTTTCGCTCCGGCGCGGTAAACAGCCCGGCTACCTCCGGGGTGGAACCGGGCGCCTCGCCCACGGTCATGCAGTCGTACTTAGCCATCACCTCCCGGTTCATTTCCTGGATAAACTCGTGGAGACGCGGCCCGTTGCTGTGGTATTTTCCTGTATAATATTCCCGGCCCGGCTCCTCAGGATAGTCCGGGAAATCCTGGTCCTTGGAAATGGATGCGATCACGTCCATGCGCCACCCGTCCGCGCCCTTTTCCATCCAAAAGTTCATCAGGTCGTAGACTCCCTGACGCATGTTCGGATTCTCCCAGTTCAAATCCGGCTGGCGTTTGCCATAAAAATGGAGATAATACTGATCCCGCTCTTCGCAGTATTCCCAGGCGCTGCCGCAGAAGTTGGACCCCCAGTTGTTGGGCAGACCTTTGTCCTCCTTTGGGTCCTTCCAAATATAGAAGTCGCTGTAGGGATTATCTTTGGATTTCCGGCTCTCCACGAACCAGGCGTGCTCATCGGAGGTGTGGTTCACCACCAGATCCAATACCACCTTGATCCCCCGCTCATGGGCCTCTGCGATCAGACGTTCCATATCTTCATTTGTGCCGAATTTTTCATAGATTTTCCGGTAATCCCGCACGTCGTAGCCGTTGTCGTCCTGGGGGGAGTCAAACACCGGACTCATCCAAATCACGTCGATTCCCAGCATTTTTAAATAATCCAGCCGGGAAATGACGCCGGGCAGATCCCCGAAACCGTCTCCATTGGAATCCTGAAAGCTTTTGGGGTATATCTGATATACCACTGCGTTTTTCCACCATTTGTTCCTCATTTTATATAAACCGTTCCTTTCTCCGTCATTATGCAATTCCCAGCAGTGAAAGCAGGATGCTAAGCGCAATCACTCCAAGAATCAGTGTAGTGATGCTGACATTTTTCTTTTTCAGCAGGTAGTAGCAGAGCAGTGTCAGCCCCAGCGGCACCATGCCCACAAAAATCTGATCCAGCATGGGCTGAAGGCTTAAAACCGATTCCCCGTCCATTGTCAGTTCAAAAACAGATCGGAAGGTGACCATGGAGGCCGTCATGCCGCCGACCATGATCAGCCCCACGGTGCTGGCCCCTTTGGTGAGAATGTTCATCAGGCCGCTGGCGTAAACCTTCTGGATATATTCGGACCCCAGCTTATAACCCAGGAAGGTGCCATAATACTTGACCAGCAGGGAGGGGATGTTAAATAAGAGCAAAAATACAATCGGCGCCAGCACATTTCCGGCCGCCCCCATTCCCACGGCGATTCCCGCCGCGATCACCCGGAGGACGCCCCAGAAAATGGAATCCCCGATTCCGGCCAGGGGCCCCATCAGGCTGGATTTCACCGCGTTGATGGATCCCGCGTCAAAATCCGGCTGCTCGCTGTTTTTCTTCTCCATGGAGGCCACCAGGCCCATGATGAAGGTGGAGCAGGTGATGGTGGTGTTAAAATAGGACATGCTTCTGCTGAGGGCCTCCTTTTTCCGCTCTTCACTGCCGCTGTAAAACCGGTTGATGAAGGGCATCATGGAGTAGCAGAACCCGGAGGCCCCCTGTTTGGCCGGGCTCACCGCCGCGTACAGGGTAAACGAGCGCCAGAATGCTTTTCTCAGTAATTTCCGTTCTTCCGCCGGAATGGATTTTGTCAGATTGCTCATTTGAAAAATTCCTCCTCTTCCTGGTCTAAGGCAAATGCCCCGCTCTCTCCCCTGCAGGGCGCTGCCGTCTGCATGGAAGCCATCCGGTTAAATTGGTAGTCGTTCATGCCGATTGCCACGGCAATGATGGTGCCCAGCACCGCAAGGGCTACTAAGGGCAGGTTTAAGTAGGCCGTGAGCACAAAACCCAGGAAGTAAAAAATGCAGATTTTGCTGTCCCACAGCATTTTCATCAGCATGGCCATGCCCACTGCCGGAAGCAGGCCGCCGCAGACGGTAAGGCCGTTCATGACCACGTCGGGGATCATTTCCAGAAGGGCGCTTACCGCCTCAGAGCCGAACAGGATTCCCAGAAAAGCCACCAGGGAGTACAAAAACCAGTTCACCGCCCAGAGTCCGAAGTGAAGGGCCACGATCTGTCCCTGCTTACCCTCCGACGCCAGCTGGTCGAATTTCTTGGCAAACATGCCCACCAGAAAAATGTACAGCACCGTTTTGATCTGAAGGCCCAGAATCCCGATGGGAAGGGCCAGGGTCAGGGCCACCTCCGTGCCCTTACCCAGCATGATCGCAAAGGCCGTCCCCACCGCGGTTGCGATCCCCGGTTCGGCCGCGGACGCGCCGCCGATGTTGACCACTCCCATAAAGACCGCTTCCAGGGCCGCTCCCACGATCACGCCGGTGTGAAGGTCTCCCAGAAACAATCCCACCAGGGGGCCGATGACAATGGGCCGGTTCAGCATGGTGAATCCCGCCAGTTCCGCTCCGCCGACACATACAAATACGGTCAGCGCCACTAAAAATGCCTGTAACATATGTTTACCCTCCTATTTCAACTTTCCGATCACGTCTCTCACCAGTTTCTGTTCGTCGCCGGGAACTTGCTGCATACAGGCGTCCGGGGACAGCTCAAGCAGCTCCTCCAGGCTCTCGATTTCCTCCTGGGTCAGCATGATGGTCGGCGTCAGCACCTTTTTCCGGGAAATGTCGATTCCGTCGAACCGGCCCACATTTCCCACGTTCACAAATCCGATCTCTCCCACGTTCCTGCGGACCTCCAGGGCGTCACGTACCGTTCTGGTGAGCACTAAAATCCGCATCTGCGAGGCTTTGGGGTAGTTCAGCGCCCGGATTGCCTCCTGCACCGGCTTCACCAACACCCGGATTCCCGCAGGAACCGCCATCTGGAGCGCCATCTTCTGGGTGGGATCGCCTGCCGCGTCGTCATTGGCTACCACAATCCCGTCCACCCGCAGCTGCTTCGTCCAGGTCATGGCAACCTGACCGTGGATCAGACGGTCGTCTACACGCAGGGCGGTGATTTGGGCGGAGGACGGGAGTTGGCCAGCAGACGGGTTTGGCCCGGCGGACGGGAGTTGGCCTGCGGATGGGTCTGGTCCTGCGGACGGGTCTGGCCCGGCGGACGGGAATTGGCCCGCGGACGGGTCTGGCCCGGCGGACGGGAATTGACCCCCAGTAGGATCAGGTCCGGCGGACGGGCCCTGGCCCGCTGCTGAATTTTCTCCCGCCACATCCGCCTTCTCCACCGGCTTCACGGAAATCACCTGAAGCTCCTCCCGGGCCGCCTGAACGAATCCGTCGATGTCCTCGTCCGTCGCGCCCTCCCCGGCCAGCGCCACCTGGAGCAGCACCGGGAGATTCATACCTGTGATCAGCGTCACGCCCGGCCTGGCGGCGTACTTCATCAGCTTCTGGTTCACGCTTCCGCCTCTCAAATCCGTAAACGCAATAATCCGCGCCCCTTCATGAACAGAAAAATATTCCTCCAGCATTTTTTCCACATCGTCTTCCGGGTTCACATAGGCGTCAATGGTCGTAATCTCATCCATTTTTCCCACCACCAGCTCCAGTGTGTACCGGATGCCGGAAGCCATTTTCCCGTGTGTGGCTATCAGAATCTGCCTCATCATATACCCCTTCTCTTCTTTGATTTTCCAGTAGGTTATGTACATAACTTATCTTGATCCCACTATACCACCCTTGTGTTGTCATGTAAATAGGTTATGTACATAACCATCCTAATTGCACAAACCACCAGTGTATTCTTGTGCATTTTGTATATTTTCAAGCATAAAAACGGCGGTCAGCCCCGGGGATTGATCGGATCCCTGGCCTGTTCCGCCGTCCATTTGCAGTATGTTCCTGAAAGTATGTTCCTAAAATCTACAGCCCGTTCTCCCGCCTGCCGTTCGTCCCCCAAACGCGGGTGGATTTGCGGGTCACCAGCGTCACAGGCAGCAGAATATCCCGCTGCTCTCCCGCCGTGTTTCCAGCCTCCCCATGTATCTGCCTCATCAGCACATCCACGGCCAGCTCCGCCTTTTTGTCCACATCCTGTCCCACCGTGGTCAGCCTGGGCACAGAAAATCGGGAATAGAGAATATTGTCAAAGCCCGCCACCCCCAGCTCCTCCGGCACCCGAACGCCGTGATCATGGAAAAAGCTGAGCGCCTCCATTGCGTACAGGTCCGACAGAAAGAATAATGCCGTCCCTGCCTCCAAACGTTTAAGAAGCCAGGCATAATTCTCCTGCCGCTTGGCGGCGTTCATGCCCAGCGGCACAAATTGCAGTTTCTGCTTCCGGCTTCCACATTCCGCCATAGCCCGGCGGCAGCCCTCAAGCCGTTGATGATCCACTCCGCTGTCCCGCCCGGCGCAGACCTTGATCCATTCATATCCACATTCCAGCAGATATTTCGTCATCATGTAACCGCCCGCCTCGTCGTCCAGGGTGATATTGACGACCGGCCCGCCCTCCTCCGCCTCCCCGTAGGCGTCGATGGCAACCACCGGCTTCCCGGTCAGCCGGTATATTTTCTCACAGTTTTTCCGGCTGAAGGACATGGCGATCACGCCGTCGATATCCCAACTGGCAACCATTTGGAATATCTTGTCCACATCCTTCTCCGAGTAAAACATCAGATAGTATCCCAGGTCCTGAAGGCACTCCTCAATCCGCCCCAGCACTTTCCCATAAAATGGGTCTGCGAGCAGGGAATCCCGAAACTCCTTGTGGTAATTCACCACCACCGCGATCAGCTGGGAGCTCTCCTTACTCAAAACGCGCAGGCCCATCTTCTGGACATATCCCATTTCCTTGATCAGGCCGTTAATCGTCTCAATGGTCGCCGGTGAAACCTTGTTCGTTTTCCCGTGAATCACATTGGAAACCGTGGTTGTGCTGACCCCCGCGCGCTCCGCTATCTCCTTAATCGTAGCCATTCCATTCCTCCGCCGGGCGTTTTGCCCGCCTTGTTTTCCTCATTTTGTCTGACGGGTCAGACAGTAGGGAAACGGTATTGTAAATGGCGCTCCATGCCGTTTCCCCTCCGCCTGAACTGCTACCATTTTACTACAGGAATACCCGGCTTGCAAGCCGCCCGGCTTTCCCCTGCGCCCCTTTTGTGTTATAATGTAACTGTTCACGCCGTTCCCGGTAACACGCTTCGCGCCGCTGTCCAAACAGCAGATTGGAGTTCCCTTGAAAAAATGCCATCGTTTTGCATATACTATCCTGCCGCTCGCCCTGAGCCTGCCCCTGCTCGTTTCCGGCTGCGGCCAAACCTCCGCTCAGTCCGCTTCTCAATCCGCCGCCCGCAGTCAGTCCGCGGGGAATAGCGCTCAATCCCCCGCCCCAACAGCCCCGGCCGGCCTCCCCGGTGATTCCCCGCCAAACCAGTCCAATTCAGACGTCCCCCATTCCACCGAGACCACCCGGGACAACAACTCCCCTGCCCCAGGCACGCCTTCAGCCGAGCCCCCTGTTTCAAACACTCCCGCGGACTCCCCTCCGGTCCCCCGTCTACCCCAGACCGGTTCCCAACCCGAGGACTTTATCCCGGGCGGCTGGGCCCTCATGGATACCGTAACCCTGGACTACAACCGGGACGGCCGGATGGACTATGTGGGCGTGCTGCAGATGGAAGGCAGCGACATTCCGTTGAAAACGCCCCGCATTCTGTTCGCCCTGGCCAGCAGCGCAGAGAGCGGCTACCGTCTGGATTTCCAGGACGAAAATCTGATCCGTACCCGGGATGAGGGCGGCGTGTTCGGAGACCCCTACGTTCCCCTCACCGCCGGGGAAACCACCTTCACCACCAACGCCTACGGCGGAAGCGCCTGGCGGTGGTCGGAGGCCTACACCTACGCCTACCGGGACGGCGGCTGGTATCTGTCCAAATCCCACACCACCTACGGTTACGGCCCTATGATCACCTCCGAGACTTTGGACGACTACGAGACCGGCGTGGGAATCCGCCGGGAACGCCGCAGCGACATTGAGAATCTGGAAAACCTGGACTCCGATGAATTCGACCTGGACTATCAGGTGCGCCTGGACGCCCCGCCGGATATCGTCCAGGCGGGAAAACGCTGGTGGCTCTCCCCCGACCGGCTGACCGACTGCCCGGTCAAAACCATAACAATCGCCGACGGAATCGACCTTGACCGCTCCGCGATCACGCTTCCTCTGGACGGCGCCATTCACTACCGGGATGAAAATGTGATCCTTTACACCTTTTCCACCCCGGCCAGCGAAACGAACTACCTGGCCTGTTACCAGGAATACGGCCAAAGCCTGACCGTGGCGGCGCAGAGCACGGAGGAGATGCCAAACTTCGACGCCTGCCTTGCCTATAAGGGCAAAATTTACTACGCTATGGACGTAACCGCCCTCGTCCACCTCCGGGGCGCGGACCAGACCTCTGTTCCTTCCATGGATACCGTAGCCCAAAAACTGTTTCGCATGAACCCGGACGGCAGCGGCAAACAGGAGCTGTTCGAGTACCGAATTGCCGCGCCGGGCGAAACCATAGATGACGAATACCTGCCCTATCTGTCCATGAGCTGCGAAATCACCGGCGACGAGATCATTCTCCAGGTCTACGTCGGCGGCCGCCCGCATCCCTATTACCGGATGGATTTGGACGGCGGAAATGTCCGCGAAATCAGTTTCCTGCCGGACGAAAACTGACGCGGCCAGGGAAAGCACCAGGCCAGATTTCCATTCCCCACCACTCAAAACGCCGGGCTGGATGACCATTCCCCACCAATCAAAACGCCGGGCCCCATGACCTCCCTGTCACCGGCCCGGCTCTCCCGTCCTACTCTCTCACCCGGTAAACGCTGCCGTCCGCCGTCCGTTCCATAAATCCATACTCAATCAGCGCCCTTCGCAGGGACGGATAGTCCTCCTCATAAATCCGTTTTAAAATCCGGTTGACCTCCGTCTCTGTATAAACGGCGTCCTTCTTAAAATTTTTAATTACTTCCTTCATCACAATGATTTTCTTCTTTGCCCTGGCCGGAAATTGACGGATCGCCCCATTTTCATCCAGATAGGCGGCTAGCGTCTTTTCCGTCTCCTGATCCGTAATATTAAACCGCGCGTCAACCATAGCGGCCGAAGCCGGAACCTCCTCGATGGAGCCCGTGTCGCTCTTCCCGATCCCCCGCTTCGTCTCCCGCTCCAGCGCGCCCATCAGCGCCAGGAACATTTTGGCCTGCTTCTCCTTCTCCCGGAGATTGAATCGGTGATTCCGCACCGTGGACAGCGCGATCCCCGCGGCAGCGCTGATCTCCTTATCTGACTTTCCCTCCAGAATCAGCTTCAAAATCTGCCTCTGCACCTCCGTCACCCCGATCACGCCCGGCTCCCGGTCCACCAAAAACTCCGCCATGGACCCATGCTCCCTCAAAACATGCTGCCGAACCGCCCCCCAGGCGTCAAATAGTTCCCCGTCCAGCTCATAAATCCTGCCTTTCTCAAAACATCTCCCACAGGCCACGCATACGAACTGTTCGCCTTCATCCGCATGCCCGCTGATAATCTCTTCCAATGCATAATTCCAAATCATCGGTGTCATCTATAATTATTTTCACTTCCATGTTTCCCTTCCAACCGGTCCACTGCAATCAAATCAAAAAAAGCGAGCCGCCCCGCTTCCCCTCCCGCGGTACGACTCGCTCCATTTTTCCATTTATCAAAAACCTACTCCTTCACGCCGCCTTCCATAATCCCGCCCAAAATATTCTTCTGGAACACCAGCACCATGGCCATCAGCGGCAGCACCGTAATCATCCCCGCCGCGGCCACCACCCCAAAGGGAATGGTATGGGTCGTCTGGTACAGCGTCAATCCCACCACCACGGTCCGGTACTGCTCATACTGGTTCAGCACCTGGGACAGCAGGAAGCGGTTCCACGCCCCGATAAACACCAGAATGCTGATCGAGAAAATGCTCGCCTTGAGTAACGGCAGTATAATATAGAAGAACATCTGAAACATATTGGCCCCGTCCAGCTTGGCGCTCTCCTCAAAGGACACGGGTATGCCCTTAAACACCGCCGTCAGAAACCAGATCGTCATGGGCAGGTCCAGCACCGACACGATGAGAGCCAGGCCGATGTGTGTATTCAAAAGCCCCAGCTTGCTGTACATCTTGAAAATCGGATTGATCAGCGTGATGGTCGGCAGCAGCGAAATCGTGAGCACAAACAGCAAAAACACCGTCTTAAACCGGATATTGGTCCTGGTCAGCGCATAGGAGGCCATACAGCCCGCCGTAATACAGATCACAACCGCGATAATCGTAATCACAAAGCTGTTGAACACGTACCGCAGAAGCGGCTGCTGCACAAACGCCGCCACATAGTTTTTAATGGTCCCCGCCGAGGGCAGAATCCGCGGAGGAATATGATTCAAATCCGACTCCGGCATAAAGGAGGCCGAGATCATATAAAGCATGGGCGACACCATCACAAACAGGAACACCGTCACAAACAGCAGATACAAGACCCGTTTTCTTCCCGTCAATTTCTGATCCATTTAAACACTCCCCCTCGTCTTCAGGCTGTCCACGAAAAACAGGCTGATCACCACGGACAACAGGAGCATCAGCACGGACAGCGTGGCCCCGTAGCCCGTATTTCCGTAGGTAAAATACGTGTTCACCGCATACATGGACACGGTTTCCGTCCGTCCCGCCGGGCCTCCCCCTGTCATGGCCACGATCAGGTCGTACACCCGCATGGCGGAAATGATTCGGAACAGCACGGTCACCGACATGGTGGACTTAATCAGGGGCAGGGTAATGCACTTGAACTGCTGCCATTTCCCCGCTCCGTCCAGCTGGGCCGCCTCGTAGTAATCCGTTGAAATGGTCAGCAGGCCGGACAGCAGAAGTAAGGACATGTAGGGCGTATTCTTCCAGATGTCCGCCACCAGAATGGACAGCCGCGCCAGCCATTCATTTCCCAGCCAGTTGAGCGGCTCTTTTGCCAGATTCATAACCTGCATGATGTAATTGACCAGACCGTTCTGCGAGAAGAACTGCGTCCAGATAATGCCGCTCACCACGGTGGGAATGGCCCAGGGCACCAGAATCGCCGTGCGGATAATGCCCTGGCCGGGTATATTTTTCTTCATCACCAGGGCCAGGCCCAGGCCGATGACCAGCTCGATGAACACGGAAACGCCCGTAAACGCAACGGTCCACCACATGGTGTCCCAGAAATGCTCGTCGTGGAACGCTCTGATATAATTCTTCATTCCCACAAATTTGGGCCCCAGCGCAGCCGTCTGCGTCCTGATATCAAAAAAGCTCTGGTAAATGGTGTTGACCGCCGGATACACGATCAGGGCCGCAATCAGGATGACGCTGGGCAGAAGCAGGAGGTATCCGGTTCTGACGCTTTTTCGCTCCATTCTCTTCTCCTTTACTTTTCACTGTTAGAATATCTGGTTTACCTGCTCCACGATCTTTTTCGCGCTGTCCTCCGGGCTGCTCATACCCGTGATCACGCTGTGGATCTCCAACTGCATGATGCCCGAAATCTCGGCGTAGAACGGGGACTGGGGCCTGGGTCTGGACTGTTCCAGAGCGGGGAGATATCCGGGCAGCTCGGGCTTTTTCTCCAGCAGCGCCGCATCCTCGTAGGCGCTCTTAAAGGTGGGCTTGATATCCACCAGCTCCAACGCGGTCACCTGGCTCTCGTAATTGGCCCGGAACTTGGCGAACTCCACCGCCTGGGGCTTGTTCTTTGAATAATTGGACACCATCACGCCCCAGCCGCCCAGACAGCCGTAGCTGGGAAGCGGCGCGATCTCCACCTTGCCCGCCACCTGGGAGGTCTCCGGGTTGTTGAAGGGGCCGTAGCCGCTGAGCCAGTCTCTGGCAAACACCGCGCCTCCCGCGCACATCACGTCGCGGGCCTCTTTTGTTCCGAACGTCTCAATACCGGACGCGGTCACGCCGTCGTCCATCATCTGCTTCATCTCGGCCAGCGTCTCCGCCAACAGCGCCTCGTCGATCACGCAGGAGCCGTCCTCCCCGATAATCCGCGCGCCCTTCTCCCAGTAAATCTCCAGCATGGAGCTGGTCAGGCTCTCGTTCTGCTTCCAATAGGAGACAAATCCCTTCAAATCCGGGTTGCCCTCCTGCTCCACGATCTCCTTGGCTGTGGCGACCAGTTCCGCCCAGGTCCCCGGAACCTCCTTGCCGTACTTGTCCAGCAGGTCCTTCCGGTAATACAGGGCGCCCGCGTCCGCCATGAAGGGCAGGCCATAGGTCTTTCCCTGAATCTGGAAGGCGCTCAGCGGCCCCGGCAGGTAGTCGTCCAGCTCTCCCTCCGCAATGTACTCGTCAAATGGGATCACCCAGCCCGCTGAGGCGAAGATGGGCGGCCACACCACATCCCCGGCGAACACGTCGATGGAGGCGTCCCCTGCCTGAAGCACCGTGTTGATGGTCTTTAAGCGGTCGTTGGAAGAGTCGGGCAGCTCCACGTAATTCACCTTGATGTCCGGGTGGGAGTCCTCAAACGCCTTGATAATGGTGGACTCCACCTGGTTGTCGTCGGGCCTTCCATAGTAATTGATGGTCACCGGCCCGCTCTGGGCCCCCCCGGACGCGGCCTGTGATGCGCCCTGTTCCGCTCCCCCGGCAGCGCCCTGATCCGCCCCCTTCTGTCCGCAGCCCGCGGTCAGTACCATCGTTCCAATCAAAAGTGCGGCAATCCATTTTCTCATCGTATTCTACCTCCCATTTATGTATGTTTTCAGCAGCAGCGGCCAATCCGTCTGAATGATATCGTAGCCCTTGTCGATCAGCCATCCCCACGCCTGATCCATATCCTGCAAAATAGCGCTGTTGTCGTCGTGTCCCGCGGTCAGCTTCGTGGTGTCGTCCAGGGTGAGGGCGTTTACCCACAGCTTCTTCTGATCCCGGTGCATACCCTCAATAAATTCCCCGGAACAGAACACGTGATCCTCGGTCTCGAAAATCACCTCCGCGCCGTAGAGATTGACCTTGTAGCGCCTTACCCGGTCCAGAACGGCGGGGTCCCGCAGAATGGGCAGGTACATGATGTCCGGTCCCTCCTCCGCCAGAATTTTTAACTCCTCATCCGCGGCGTGGCTCTTTAAAATGATCTGGTCCTTCATCCCGTGGCGGTTGATGGCGCGGATCACGTCCCGCCAGTAAAACCAGCTCCGGTCCACGTTGATCAGGCAGTTCTTCCCCTTGAAATGTTCCAGCACGTCGTCAAAGGAATTCACCGGTTCCTTCACCCGCTCCTGCATCCCGTTGAAGAACCGCAGATTCCTTACCTGCTCCGTGGTCATGGTGCGGATATCCTGATCCGTGCCCACAAGCCCCGGCTCCTGGCCGTTGTGGAAGGTGAAGAAATCCCCGTCTACAGTCTGAATCACATCCAGCTCCAGAATATCCGCCCCGTGGAGCAGAGCGTTCTCATAGGCCCCGATGGTATTCTGTATAATGTTCGCGCCGGACGTTCCCCGGTGGGCTGCGATCATTACCCTTCTCTCCATATAAATTTCCTCCTTAATGTTCTCTCTGAACTCAGTATAGAACATTTATTGGAACGTGTCAATATTTATTCAAAAATATTTTCCCAGACAGTTGGACAAATCCCCCGGTGTTTTTGCATGTTTTTCACAATTACATGGAAAATATATGGGTTTGAATGTTTTTACTCTATTTGGTACGTTCTATTATTCAAAACATTTCAGTCATCCAGCTTTGCCAGAGCGACAAAAAAGCGCCGCTGCCCGTCCTGCGTCCCAGGTATCAGCATCCCCGCACAGTCCGCGCCGCGGCGCTTTTCATGTTTCATTGATTCATTTGCAATTTCGTTTTAATTTCTGTTTCCACGACAGAGCGTCTGAAGGCCTGCCAACATACCGCTCATATCCGTAACCTTGCTGGTATCATTTCAATCCACACCGCATGTTCCCGCAGCCGGTTTCTTAGTACAGTTCCCGGCTGCAGCGCTCTGCGGCGGCCTTCACCGCTTCCTCCGGCGTCATGATGCCGGAGACGGCCGCCCGCACCGCGTTGCCCAGAATATCCTCGAAGGCAAACTCGTTGAAGCCCGGGGACAGGCGCTCCGTCTCCCGCCGCCAGCCTGCGGCGAATGCGTCCTCCATCCCTTCCAGCCAGGGGTAAAGCTCCAAAAGCTCCATGTTTTCCGTCAGCTTCCGGTGATTGATATAGCCGCCCAGACAGGTGATGGTCGCGGCGGTTTTCTCGTCGTACACCCATTTTAAGAATTCCCGGCAGGCATCCATTTTCCGGGAATCCCTGGAAATCCCCAATACGCCGCCGCCCAGCAGCGGGCGGCCTCCGGGAACCGGGGCGAAGCCGATCTTTCCGATCACCTCGGATTTCTTGCTGTGAAGCATGATGGAGGCGTAGTTGGCGAACACGATGTTCATGGCCACCAGGCCGTCGGAAAATGCCTCCATGGCCCTGCGCCACCAGGAATTGGTCTCCCGGTCCGTGTTGAGGAAAGCGTCCCGGTAACTGCGCAGCGCCCGGACCGCCTGCTCCTCCCGCAGCTTCACGCGGCCGTCCGGCCCCACCTCCATGCCGCCCTCGGCCCTCAGCCGAGGCAGATAATCCGAGGCCGCCACAATGGAACTTCCGAACACCAGGGAGGTTCCGTAGTCCACCGGCGAATTCTTGTGAAACCGCCTGGTAAAGAACCTGGCGATCTCGTCGTACTCTGCAAATGTCTCCGGCACCTTCAGCTGCTTTTTACAGACCTCATAATATTCCCGGCGGATTCTGGCGTCCTCGAACAAGTCCTTCCGGTAATACAGAATCTGCACGCTGGGGTCAAAAGGCAGGGCCAGGCACTTGTCCCCCACCCGGTAATAGTCGTCGCCCAGGCTGGCGGAGAAATTCCCCATGATCTCCCGCAACCATCCCTCTTCCTCGGGCAAAGGCGAAAACAGCGCTTCCCCCAGCTCCGACATCCAGGCCATGTCCAGGCGGATCAAGTCGTAAGGCGAGGACTGGGCGCACATTTTGACCGTCCGGTACAGCTCGTCGTAGCCCGCCTCCATCAGCCTGACCGGTATCCCGGTCTTTTCCGTGAACTGGGGCAGCAGCTGTTCCAGCGCCTTGCAGGTGGGGCCGGAAAGCATGAGCAGCTTCAAGTCCTCCGCCCCGGCGCAGACCTTCACCGGACAGTGATGAAACCCGTCGTTTTCCAGGCGCAGCAGGGATTCATCCGCTGTCCCCGTCTCCAGCCCCCCGATGTATTTCCCGATGCGGCGGCCGCAGAGCCGGTAATTCAGCTCATAAGGGACCGCGCCGGAAAATGGACGGAGCTCCTTGCCCGCAACCGCATAGACCTCCGGCAAGGAGGTCTGGCCCCGGTAGGAGGCCGCGGCCGCTAAACAGGCAGGCGCTTCCGGGTCCGAGGCGATCACCGCGTCAAATTCCTCCCGGTCCGTGAGCAGTTCAAAGGCCGTGTGGAATTGCAGGGACTCGTCCGAAGAAAAAATGCGGACGTTTCCGCCCTCTGCCGCAAACACATCCTGAACCCCTTTCACGAACCGGCTGTTATTGGAATATTTCGTATTCCCCGTAAATACCGCCGCGTTCCTGTGTCCGTCCGTCAGGCAGCGTTTCGCCATCTCCCACCCCACCAGGCCGTAGTCGAATCCACAGTACACAGCGTCCTCCGGCATCTTTTCCACACAGCGCTCCGCCAGAATCAGCCTGCCGTCCCCGCGCAGTCCGCGGACTTCCCCGCTAAAGGCGCTAACCAGCACCACGGCAATGGGGTTGGTGGCCTCCACGTCCTCCAGTATCTTCTCCTCGCAGTGGGTCAGGTCGTTGGTATAATGAAGGTCCACCTCATACCCCTGGCCCTTTAACTCCTGCTCGATCCCCAGGTACAGGTCCTGATACCGCTTGATACCGATCCGCGGCACAATCACCCCCACCCGTCTGGAAGTTCCCTTCCGCAGCTGGCGGGCCTGGGCGTTGATGGTGTAGCCCAGCTGCCTGGCCGCATTCTCCACCAGCGTGATCTTCTCCACACTGACATTTCCTCTTCCGTTTAATACATTGGACACCGTTCCGTGGGAAACCCCGGCCAACGCCGCTATATCTTTTATCGTCGCCATTTTCTTCCCTCCTCTACGGACATTGTACTCCAAAAATTGTATCGTTTCAATCTTAAATTAAAAATAAGCCGGGCCATACGCGATTCTGAACGTGTGGTCACGGCTTATGCGGTGTTATAATGTTGTAAAAGTAACGGAATAGTTGGAATTTATGATGGATAGGTGATAGAGGGAACGTCGGCGGTTTTTGTGGTTGGTACGTGCCATTTTTCTTGCAATCGATCCCGATACTAGCTTTGGCCTCCGGCGCAGCTCCTATTGTGGTTGTATGCTGTATTGCAGCTGTGATCCCTTATTGCGGGTGCATCCCAGTATGGCGGCTGCACCTCCGTATTGTGCCCGCCCTCCCGTCTACTCCGCCCCCTCCCAAAGCCGATGCTCCGCCATTTCCACATCGCCTCTCAAGGCCCAAAGCTTCACGTTCCGCATTCTCAGCTTCAGGCTGACCCTCTCGCCGGCCAACTGCTCCATACCTCCGGCGAACCGAATCGACCACCAGCCGTCGGCCTTCTGCTCTGCCCGGCTGTCGCTGTAGGAGAAGCCGTCGAAGGGCTGGCTGTTCCAGAAAGGCGACAGCTCCGCTTCCAGCTTATACTCGCCGCCGTGCTCCACCACGTCGGCCAGAATCTCCAGTTTTTCGCCCGACACCCGCAGGCGGCAGGTGGCAATCACGCTGTCCCTCTCCGGCTGCCTTGGGGTCAGAGCCGCGAATTTATCCGGCTTCCACTCCGCCCGCCCCAGGGAGCCGTCCCGCCAGTTGGTGTGGCGGCCGTTGCTTCCCATGTAATAGACCCACATTTTACCGTCCGGCGACATCACCGGCGGGGAGGCGTAGATGCAGCCGCAGTCAAAGTCCCCGTCCGGGTAAGCGCCTGCGCCGCGCTCAATCAAATGCTGTCCTGCCGCCACGAAATCGAATTTGGCCGGGTCCGCGGCCCAGGCCAGCTCCAGGTCCACACAGTCGAAGTCCTCCGTCAGCCGGTCACCCTCGTGGATCATGGACGCCAGCCCCAGGTACAGGTTCCCCCAGCGGAAGGCGGGCATGGCGTAAATCTGATTCTCAAACCCATTTCCCCGAAGCGTTTCCTGTGGCTCGCTCCAGTGAAGGAAGTCCTTGCAGCGGCTGAGGGTGGTGATGCGGATACCGTCTTTCCAAATTCTGGATAAAAGCGCGTAGCAGTTCTGTTCCTCGTCCCAGAAGGGCAGATTGTGGCTGTCCGCAGGGGGATTGTACTCCGGCCAGGAGATGGGATCGCACCAGTCCAGACCGTCGGAGGAAAAGGATACCGCCATGTATGCCTGCGTTCCGGGCTGATCCATCTTGGTCACCATCTTGTAACGCCTGGATTTGTCCGGGTCCCGCTCGTCGATCATCACGCCGGTTCCGTGGGCGTAGGCGAAAATGAGATTGTTCTCAGTGCTTCCATGCCACTGCACCCGGCCCAGGGACGGCTTCTCCCAGTGGATTCCGTCCCGGCTCTGGGCGTAGGCCAGCCCGGGGGCCCGGTCGGGCCTGGGAATGTAGTCCCGCCTGCCCCGCTCCTGAAGGTCCGCCAGGCGGCTGTCCTCGTCCTCGATGAACAGAGTGTAATAGCAGCGGTAAATACGGGCCTCTTCATCGTAGAGCACGTTGGGATACCCGTTGTCGATGCGCACCTCCCAGGGCTGGTCCTGGGTGAACAGCGGATTGTGGGCCGCGTCCTTTACCGGGCGAGCCACCTCCATGCGGATATTTTCCATCGCCTGGGGGCTCAACAGACGCCGGTCCAGCATCAAATATTTTTCCATGTCGTTTTTCTCCCGTCAGATTGTAGTGCAAATGTATTGGTGCGGACAAACGTTCCGGGCGGAGGGCGTGCGCCCTCCGCCCGGTCACCGGCTGTCTCACCGTTCTCTCAATCAGCAGTATTTCTCAACCGCAGCCGCGATCATGTCCGCGCACTCCTTCACGCAGGGCATATCGCTCTGTGCCAGACCGGGCATGGGTTTTCTCACGCTGCCCAGGTCCAGGCCCTCGCGAATCTTCAAAATCTCCTTCATCACCGCGTACAGGTTGCCCTTGCAGGTGCACATCTTGTAGATGATTGCGTCCGCGGCGTACTGAATCTCGCGGGCGGCGGGGATATCCCCGGATTTTACCAGCTCAAAGATCTTTAAATACAGCTCCGGCATCACCGCGTAGGTTCCGCCGATTCCGCCGTCCGCGCCCATGGCCAGGCCGCTGACCAGCTGCTCGTCGGGTCCGTTGAACACCACGAAGCCCTCGCCGCCGTCCATTTTGAACATCTGGATGTCCTGGACCGGCATGGAGCTGTTCTTCACCGCCACGACCCTGGGATTTTTTAACATCTCGTGGAACAGCGGCATGGTCAGGGCCACCCCGGCCAGCTGGGGAATGTTGTAGATCACAAAGTCCGTGTTCGGAGCCGCGGAGGAGATATCATTCCAATACTGGGCGATGGCGTACTCCGGGAGATGGAAATAAATAGGAGGAATCGCCGCGATGGCGTCCACGCCCAGGCTCTCCGCGTGGGCCGCCAGTTCCATGCTGTCCGCGGTGTTATTGCAGGCCACATGGGCGATCACCGTGAGACGTCCCTCAGCGGCCTTCATCACGTGCTCCAGCACCAGCTTGCGCTCCGCCACGCCCTGATAAATGCACTCGCCCGAGGAGCCGCCCACATAAACGCCCTTCACGCCTTTTTCAATCAGGAACCGGGTCAGCTTCTCAACGCCCTCGGGGCTGATATCGCCTTTTTCATCGTAACACGCGTAAAACGCAGGAATCACACCTTGATATTTTGTTATGTCTCTCATGATTTTGCCTCCATTGTGGGGTCCAAACTGCGCCTGAATCCCAGTCATATTCTATGTTAATAAATTTTATGGGGTGTGGGCTCACATTTCCCGCTCAAACCCGAACCTTCACCACCGCTTTTTCCACCTTCACCGCGCCGCCGTTCTCGATTTTCACCATGTGCGCGTCCTCCGGGAACACGATCAGCACCTTGCCCGGCTCCATGGGGATTTTCACCTCCACCGGCCCGTGGCACTCGATGTTGTCGGCCTCCCGATCCACCTTCGTCACGGTCAGCCTCTCTATAGGCGTCACGCCGATATACTCCCGGCCCTCGGCCAATAAATGAATATCCGCGTAAACCTCGTGGGCCTCAAAAGCGGCCTCCTCCTGAGGCATGGTCGTATAGTGAAAACGGTTCACAAACACGTCCTCCCCGTCCACCTCGTTGCGCCCCGGAACCAGCAGCTCCAGTCCATTTTCCAGCAGATAACCGATGGCAGTGTCCAGCTGGGGGCAAATCCCCCTGTAGCGGTCCAAATGTTCCATATCCGTGTAAATCAAGCTTTCACCGCCTCCTCGTCGTACAGATGGCAGGCCACCATGTGTCCCTCCGCCCCGTGGTGCACCATGTTCGGCGCCTGGGTCTTGCAAATCTCCATACACTTGGGGCAGCGGTTGTGGAAGGGGCAGCCGTCCGGCTTGTGAATCGGGCTGGGCACTTCGCCCTCCAGCACCTGGCGCTTCTTCTTGGTGTGGATGTCGGCCACCGGGATGGCGGAAAGCAGGGCCTTGGTGTACGGGTGCAGCGGCTCGTCGTACAGCGCCCGGGAATCCGCCACCTCCACGATACGGCCCAGGTACATGACCATGATCCGGTCGGACATGTACTGCACCACGGACAGGTCGTGGGCGATGAACAAATAGGTCAGGTTCATTTCCTTCTGAATTTCCTTCATCAGGTTCAGCACCTGGGCCTGGATGGAAACGTCCAGGGCGGACACCGGCTCGTCGCAGATCAGCACCTCGGGCATGACCTCCAGGGCCCGGGCGATACACAGACGCTGGCGCTGGCCGCCGGAGAACTCGTGGGGATAGCGCATCAAATAGTCGGGCTGAATGTTGACCATTTTAAGCACCTTGCGCATCACTTCCTCCCGCTCCTCTAAGGTGTCGATGCCGTGAACCTTCAAGGGTTCCTCAAAGGAGGAATAAATCTTCTTCTGGGGATTTAAGGCGGAGTAGGGGTCCTGGAATACCATCTGGACCTTGCGGCGGAACTGGAACATCTCGTCCTTGTTGAACTTGGTGACGTCCTTGAACTCCCCGCCGAAGTTGAACATCACCCGGCCGCCCGTGGGCCGCTCCAGCATCATGGCGGTCTTGCCGAAGGTGGACTTGCCGCAGCCGGATTCGCCCACGATTCCCAGAGTCTCGCCCTTGTAGACCTCCAGGCTCACATCGTCCACCGCCTTCACATGGCCCACCACCTTTTTGAACATTCCCTTGGTGATGGGGAACCATGTCTGTAAGTTTTCGATCTTGAAAATGACTTCTCTGTTATCCTTCATCTATTCCACCTCCGGGCAGGAACTATACTTCAGGCAGCGCACATGATGGCCGGGCCCCACCTCGTAGCAGGGGATTTCGCCTCTGCGGCAGAGCTCGATGCATTCGGGACAGCGGTCGGCGAACTCGCAGCCGCCCTTTAAATCCGCCGGGTTGGGGGTGGCGCCGGGGATGGTCTCTAACTTCTGGCCGTCGGCCAGTCCCAGCACGGGCACGCTTCGCAGCAGCGCTCTGGTGTAGGGATGGCTGGTGCGGTCGAACACGTCCTCCAGGCTTCCGAATTCCACCACCCGGCCCATGTACATGACGCAGACCTCGTCCGCCATCTCCGCCACCAGGCCCATATTGTGGGTGATGAGGATAATGGACTTGCCGTCGTTGACCTGGAGATCCTTTAACAGCTCCATGATCTGGGCCTGGATGGTCACGTCCAATGCCGTGGTGGGCTCGTCGCAGATGATCAGCTCAGGGTTGCAGATCATGGCGATGGCGATGACCACGCGCTGCTTCATGCCGCCGGAAAACTGGTGGGGATAGCAGTCGATGCGCTCCTCCGGGTCCGGGATTCCCAGCTTCTTAAACATTTCCAGCACCTTTTCCCGGGCTTCCTTTTTGGTCATGCCCTTGTTGTGCTGCAACAGTCCCTCCGCCACCTGGTCGCCTACTTTGTAGACCGGGTTTAAGCTGCTCATGGGGTCCTGGAACACCATGGCCATATCCGGGCCCCGCAGTGCGCGCATGTCCGGGCCGTTGGGGTCCTTGACGCTCTCCAAATGGTACTCCTTCACCTGGCCGTTTTTCAGGGCGTTGTACTGGATGTTCTCAGCGTCCACAATGGCGTTTTTGCCCAGAAACCGCATGATGGAGTTCATGGTCACGCTCTTGCCGCAGCCGGACTCGCCCACCACGGCCAGGGTCTTGCCCCGCTTCACCTGGAAGGAGACGTCCTTGACGATGCGCACCTTCTTGCGGTCGGACACAAATGTGGTATTTAACTTCTTAACGTCTAATATAATCTCTCTGTTATCCATGCCATCTCCTCCTTACTGCTGCTTCGCGTCCAGCACATCCCGCAGGCCGTCGCCCAGGAAGTTGATGGCCAGCACGAACAGGCTGATTGCAAGTCCGGGGAACAGCCAGATCCACCACTGGTTGGTCACCACGGAAACGGACTTGGCGGCGTTTAAAATGTTGCCCCAGGTGGGGGTGCTGTCCGCCACGCCCAGACCGATGAAGGACAGGGCCGCTTCCTGCAAAATGAAGAACGCCACGTTGGTTGTGGTGGAAACGATGATGGGGCTCATGACGTTGGGCAGAATCTGCTTGAACATGATGTTGTTCTTGCTCATTCCGAAGGCCTCGCAGACCTTGACGTAGGTCTCGCCTTTGATGCTCATGAACTCGTTGCGCACCATACGGAAGGTGGTCATCCAGCCGGTGAACACGAAGATGAACAGCAGGTTTCCAAGGCCCCGCTTGTTGACGATGGCCACCAACATCATGACCAGCACCAGCTGGGGAAACGCCTGGAAAATCTCAGAGATACGGATCAGCGCCGTGTCCATTTTCCCACCGAAATATCCGGCGACGGCGCCTAAAATCGCGCCGATCACGGAGCTCATCACCGCGCAGAACACGCCGATTAAGATGGAATAACAGCCGCCCACCAGCACTCTGGCGAACAGGTCCCGGCCGATGGTGTCCGTGCCGAAGAGATTGGCCCCGCTGGGCGGTTTTTTCATGTTGGGAAGCATGGGGGTGTTGTAGTCCACGCCCATGATAAAGCCCACGATGCAGGCGATGGTGATCAGTACCACCACGATCAGGCCGAACAGGGCCAGCTTGTTGTTCATGAACTTGCGCACATTGCGCTTGAACATGGAGGAGGCTTCATTTTTATTCTGATCCTTGATACTCGCAGTTGTTGGATTGCTCATTTATTTACTCCTCCTCTCATCACTCGCCGAGACGCACTCTGGGGTCTAACAGGGCGTTGAATACGTCCACCATAAAGGAACAGATCAGCATGGCCGCCGCGATGATCAGGGTGGTGACCAGCACGATGGGATAGTCGCCGGACACGATGGCGTTTGTCATGGTCAGACCGATTCCGGGATAGGAAAATACGCTCTCAATGACCACGGAGCCGCCCACCAGCATGGGAATACGGAACACCAGGATGACCAGAACCGGCTTCATGGCGTTGCGGAAGCCGTGCTTTAAGTACACCTTCCACTCCGGGATTCCCTTGGAGCGGGCCGTTTTGATGTAGTCGCTGTTCAGCACGTCCAGCATGGTGTTGCGGGCGTAGCGCATGAGCACGGCTACCATGCCGATGGTCAGGGTCAGCACCGGGAGGAACAGGTGTTGAAAGGCGTCCACAAAGGCATTGGTCGCGTCGGGGCTGACGCGGTTGCCGGAGGGGAAGATCCCCAGCTTGATGGCGAAAATCTGAATCAGGATGATTCCCACTAAGAACTGGGGAACCGCCTGGCCGAGCACCGCCAGCACACGGCCAACGTAGTCGATCACGCCGTTCTGGCGCACCGCGGAAATGATGCCGATCCCGATGCCGATGATGGCGGAGAGGACCAGAGAGTATCCGGCCAGCTCAAAGGTGTAGGGCAGGCGGACGCTGATGATGGAGGCGATGGAGGAACCGTCGAAGGAATATCCCAGGTCGCCCCGCAGCACGCCGCCCAGCCAGCGGAAATACTGGATAATCAGCGGGTCGTTCAGGCCCAGGGACTGGCGCAGGGCCTCCACGTTCTCCTTGTTGGCCGAGAGCATTTCCGGGCTGACCATGAAGTTGATGGGGTCAATCCCGGTGAGCTGCAGTCCGAAGTACACAATAAAGCTGATCAGCAGCAGCATGGGAATCATCATGAGCAGCTTTTTGGCAATAAATTTCAGCATTTTATCACTCCAATCTTACCTGAAGGCAGGCGGCGGCGACGCATTTTGCGTGTAAAAAGGGAGACAGGAGATAATCTCACTGTCTCCCCCTTCGCCGTTTGCGGTGGTTGCCGCCTGAAACTTTATCGTTTCACGTTATTTTGCGATCTCCCAGTTTGCGAAATCAAGATCGCTCATGTACAGCGGGTTACAGAACTGCACGCCCTCGGGCAGAACCACATGGTTGCTGGTGAAGATGTAGGTACCTACGGTGAATACCGGAACCTTGTACGCCTTCTCCTGCTCCAGATCCTGAAGCTGCTTTAAGATGGCGTTGCGGTCCTCGTCCTTCACGGCCTTGGACAGCTGGGCTACCAGATCGTCGAAGGAGGTGTCGCCGCCGAAAATGTTGGCGAACAGGCCGTCGGTGCTCATATACTCGGTGTACCACTCGTCGATGGAGAACGCGCTCTTGCCCTTGAAGCCCACGTCGTAAGCTCTGGTGGTGAACAGGTCGGTGGTTCCGTCGTTGGACAGGGTGGCTTCCACGGTCAGGCCGGTCTGCTCCAGGTAGTAAACGACGGTATTGATCAGGTCGATGGTGGTCTGGTCGTTGTTGTAGTAGCAAATCTTCAGCGGGCGGCTCATGTCGTAGCCGCTGGCTGCGATGTCGGCCTTGGCTTTGTCTGCGTCGAAGGTGTACTCGAAGCCGTTGTAGGCCGGGTTGCTGTTGGGAACGCCGCTGTTTAACACGTTGGCGTTGGGATACAGGGTGGCCAGGGCCGACCGGTCGATGGCCTCGATGATGGCCTTTCTCACCGCCACGTTCTGCATGGCCGGGTTCTCATTTCCGTCGATTCCCTTCATATTAAAGATGAAGTATTTGTAGAACAGCACATCCACCTCGTGGGCGGTGAAGTTGGACATTCCGTTCAACGCTTCCACCAGGTCGGCGGCGTTGCCGAACACGTAGTCCGTGTTGCCGGACTGGGCGGCGGTCACATAGTCGGATACGAAGTAGCAGATCACCTTCTGGATCTTGGGAGCCGTGCCCTCGTAGTTCTCGTTCAGCTTCAGGGTGAAGTAGTTGCCTACGTTTAACTCGTCCAGAGCGAACATGCCGGAGGTGACAGGGTTGGTCCAGAACGGATCGGCTTCCATCTTTAACGGGTCCGCACTCTCTAAGGAGTGCTTGGGCAGGATGGCGAACTGGGCCAGAACGTTGAGCATGGCCGCGTAGGGAGCGGTCAGGGTCAGGGTGATGGTGTTGCCCTCGGTCTTGATGGAATCAATGTTCTTGAATGCCGCGGTGTAGATGGAGTTGATGGTGGCGGCTTTGAGGCCGGTCTCGATGGACCACTGCACGTCGTCCACGGTCAGCGGCTCGCCGTCGGACCATTTCAGGCCGTCCTTCAGGGTGATGGTGTAAACCAGGCCGTCGTCGCTGACGGTGTATGTATCAGCCAAATCCGGCTTCACCTCGGTCAGGGTGCTGTCCGCCAGGAACAGGGCCCGGTACATCAGGTTGGTGGCCATGATACGGTTATACCAGGGGGTGGGGATGCGGTCGTCGGTGGTGGAACCGTCTCCGGTGGTCACCGCCAGCTTCAGGGTGTCCGCTCCGGCTGCGGGGGCCTCGGCGGTTCCGGTACCTCCGGCGGTCTCTCCGGCCTTCTCCGTCTGGGCCGGGGCCTGGGTTCCGGATCCCGCGTCTGTTTTGCCGGATCCACATCCTGCAATGGTGGCGGCTGTCAGGGTGGTTGCCAGCAGCAATGCTAACATTTTTTTCATTTCGCTTCCTCCTTTATTCTGAGAGACTACTCTTGTCTCACTTGCTAATAACAATATACTATTTGTGAAAATAATTTTCAATATATCATATTCATGAAAATATATTTATTTTTTATGCAAGTTGCACAAATATCTCGTTTTCTTTTTGTCAAACCAAGCATTTTCAGGGGTCTTAACATCATTTTAGCGTGGTCTTTATGTCCGAACAGGCTGTTTTATTTGAAAATAATTTTCTATTTTTATAAATATTGGTTGTTTTCTTTTCAAAAAGAAGATATAATTTACTCGTATGGTAAAGCTTACTGATTATTTTCAGGCTCAGGTTATCGACAGGAGGTGCCACAGCTATGCAGTCAAACATTTTAGACTTCATTTCCCAGCAGTACAATACCATGACCCGTTCTTCCAAGAAACTGGCGGACTACATTTTCACCAACAAGTCCATGGTCCAGTACATGTCCATCACCTCCCTGGCGGAAGCCAGCGGCGTTTCCGAGGCCACGATCACCCGCTTCTGCCGGGGGCTGGGGCTGGCGGGCTACAATGAGTTCAAGCTCGCCTTAGCCAGAGTGGATCACACCACGGTCACCGGAGATCCCACGGACACCGGGGCTGCCGTGACCGACGGGGACAGCTTTGAAAATGTCTGCCGAAAGCTTTACCAGACAGATGTGAAGGCCATGAGCGAGACGCTGGAGCTGATGGATACCGACAGCACGGCTAAAGCCGTGGACCTGCTCTCCGGCGCCCGGCGGGTGTTCTGTTTCGGCCAGGGAGGCAGCAACGTGATGGCCATGGAGGCCTGGGCCCGCTTCTCCACCGCCTCCTCCCAGTTCCTCCACATCGAGGACTCCCACATGCAGGCCATGGCCGCGGCCCTCTGCGACGAGCAGGACGTGATCCTCTTCTTCTCCTACTCGGGCAGCACCCGGGACATGCTGGACGTGCTGCGGCCCGCGAAGAACGGCGGGGCTAAGATCATTTTGATTACACATTTTTCCAATTCCCCGGCGGCCGCCCTCTCGGATGTGATTCTGCTTTGCGGGTCTAATGAGAGTCCGCTGCAGTCCGGGTCCATCGCGGCGAAGATCGGGCAGATGTTTATTATCGATTATTTGTTTTATGCGTATTGCCTGAAGAATCCCGAGCGGTGCGCGAAGGCGCGGGAGGCGACGGCTCAGGCGACGGCGAGGAAATTGTTGTAGCGGTGCGAGGGGACGCGGCTTGGTCTATCGTCACTCCTCCAGCGCTGAAGCCAGGAAGTTGCTGTAGCGGTGTGAGGGGACACGGCCGAAAGGAACGCGAAACCTGACGCGGCTGGAAAGCGTTTTGAAAATATAATTCGGAAATGCGGCATTGAATGTGCAAAGAAGCAGATTTCAGTGCCGTATTTTTGTGTATTTTGGGACGGCAGTTGGGGGCGGTTTCTGTTATACTGGAGAGGCGGGAAAACATAAGTTCAGGGAGGATGAATTGGATATGGAAACGAAACAGAAGGAAGAGAAGGATTGGTTCACCATCGACCGGATTGACCCGGACACGGTGATTCTCAGCGAGTACCGCCACTGGGAGGAGACTCACTGCTATCTGCTGGAGGGAAATGAACGGTGTCTGCTCATCGATACCGGGCTGGGCATCTGCAATATCCACGAGGAGGTGGCGCGGCTGACGGACAAGCCGGTGGCGGCCGTGGCCACCCATGTCCATTGGGATCACATTGGCGGGCACCGGTATTTTCCGGAATTTTACGCCCATGAATTGGAGCTGAATTGGCTGAACGGGGAGTTTCCGCTGTCGCTGGAAACCATCCGGGAAATGGTGCTGGACCGCTGCGACCCGCCGGAGGGGTATGATGTGGGGACTTATGAATTTTTTCAGGGAACACCCACACGGGTGCTTGGGGACGGGGACGAGATCGACCTGGGCGGCCGGGTGATCCGGGTGCTGCACACGCCGGGACACGCCCCGGGACATATGTGCTTCTGGGAGCCGGAGCGGGGGTATCTGTTCACCGGGGACCTGGTGTACAAGGATGTGCTGTTCGCCTATTACCCGTCCACGGACCCGGAGGCTTATCTGGATTCCCTGGAAAAGGTGGCCGCTCTGCCGGTGAAGCGGGTGTTCCCGGCCCACCATTCGCTGGAGATTGAGCCGGAGATACTGGGGCGGATGCGGGATGTGTTCCGGGAGCTTAAGGCGGCAGGAAAGCTGAGGCATGGAAGCGGGAAGTTTGATTATGGAGATTGGGGAGTGTGGCTGTGAAATAGGTTTTTGGATGGGGATGTAAAATGCCAACCGCAGGGCCCGGGACGGGGAACCGCGGTTGGCATTTTTGTGGATTGCAATGGGCCGCCGGGGCTGCCTGCGGGCGATTGTTCGAATCTTTACAACATCTCTTCCGCCAGATGCGCGGCTCCCAGAAGGCCGGCCTGGTTGCCCAGACTGGCGCGCGCAATATTTACCTTCCGGAATCCGGGTGAAAGCCTCGGGATCAGGCGTTCCTGCACCTGTTCCAGCACATAGGGCTGTACCATGATTCCGCCGCCCAGCACGATCCGGGACGGATTAAAAATGTGGATCAGGGTCACCAGACCGGTTACGATCTCGTCGATCCATTCATCGATCACACAATGAACCTCCGGCCGGTCAAAAGCCGCAAAAACCGCCCTGCCGCTGGTCAGCCCAGGGTCTACCGCCAGGGCGCGCTTCACCAGACCGGTGGTGGAGGCGTATTTTTCATAGCAGCCACTGTACTCCACCGCCAGGTCCACCGCTTCCGGATGAGTCACGATTCCCCCGAAGCTTCCCGCGGACCAACTGCTGCCGGTGTAAATCCGCCCGTCCAATACGATGGCGCCGCCGACGCCGGTACCGTAGGTCAGGCACAGGAAATCGGGATAGCCCTTGCCCGCACCGAACTGCGCTTCGCCCAGGGCGGCCGCGTTCACGTCATTCTCCACGGCAACCGGCACATGAAACGCATCCTCCAGAATGCGGCGCACCTCAATCCCCGTATATCCGGGGATATTGTCGTTGGCATAATAGATACTGCCCCTGACCGTGTCCACCTGCCCGGCGGTGCTGATGCCGATGGCGTCAAAGGGCGCGTATTCCCGCAGAATGTCTACCGCCCGCTCCATCAGACGTGCGCCGCCCTCCCTGGCATTGGTATCCCGCTCCCCTTCCCGGGACAGGCGCTCCCCGTCCCAAAGGCCGGATTTGATGGAGGTTCCGCCGATATCCAGCGCTGCGATTCTCATGCCCTGCCTCCTCTTGCCGCTTCGATGGCCGACATAAAGCGGGTTGCGATCTCCAGAGGCCGGGTGATCGCTCCGCCCACCACGATGGACCAAACGCCTGTTTCAAGCGCTTTTACCGCCTGCTCCGGGGTGTGAATCTTTCCCTCTCCGATCACAGGGATGTCCACGTCCGCGGCCAGACGGCGCATCAGCTCATAGTCCGGTTCATCCAGCCTGGGGGTGTAATCCGTGTAGCCGCTCATCGTGGTGCCTACAATATCCACACCGCATTTCCAGGCGTTGACGCCCTCCTCATAGTTGGAAATATCAGCCATCAGCAAAATGTCCCCGTGGCGGTCGCGAATCTCCTGGATAAACTGGTTGACGGTTTTCCCATCTCCCCGTTTGCGCAGGGTGCAGTCCAAGGCCACCACGTCGGACCCGGCGGCCAGAAGATCGTCCACCTCTTTCATGGTGGGGGTGATATATCCCTCGTAACCGGGGTACTGAATCTTGACCAGACCGATCACTGGCAGACCTGTCTCCGCCTTGATCTCCTCCACATCCCGGATGCTGCTGGTGCGGATCGCGGGTGTGCCCGCCATCTTGGCCGCCCTGGCCATCAAATACATCACGGATCGCTCTTCCTCGTACAGCGGCTCGCCTTTAACCGCCTGGCCCGC
>ENA-UOJP01001045-UOJP01001045.1-human-gut-metagenome-genome-assembly--contig:-C102-NODE-1045-length-38955-cov-8.088226_pt1 | contig 38955 bp, 21 predicted proteins | sample MGYA00242353_ERZ723900 | MGnify/ENA metagenome assembly ERZ723900
GGCAGACGCGCCAGATTTAGGTTCTGGTACGAGAGTGTGCAGGTTCAAGTCCTGTTGCCCGCACTAGAAATTACGCAGAAGTGGCGGAATTGGCAGACGCGCACGGTTCAGGTCCGTGTGATGGCAACATCATGAGGGTTCAAGTCCCTTCTTCTGCATGATTAGCTGCAGAACCTGAGTGCAGCGTGGAACTCCCAGAGATGATTTCTCCGGGAGTTTTTCTTTTTCTATAAAAGGAATCAAAAAGGGGCAGACGCGCAAGCGAAAGCCCCTTTTGTAATTCGGATTTGTAATATAAATCAAAAAATTAGAATTTCTGAAATTCTTCTACATTTATTACAAATACGGTTGCTCCGCCGACTTTCATGTTCATCGGAACGGTCATATTGACAGTCGGGCAGCAGTTTCCGGCCATGGTCGGCGGCGTGTATACAAGCTGCTCGCGGGCACCGGACATTTTTTTGATGATGGAGATGGCGTCCTCGACGCGTTCATCTTCGACACCGAGCATCAGGGTTGTACTTTTCTTTTTCAGAAAGCCGCCCATCGTGGAAAGCTTGGTGACAAAGAAGGAGTGCTGGTTTAATTCATATACTAAATCATCGGCGTCCTCACTGCCAATGATTGCGATAATCATTTTCATAAGCGGTACCTCCTGAAAAATTTTCTATTATTGTACCATTAATTTATGAAAATGGAAATAAAAAAATGAGAAATTTATGTTAAAATATAAATGATTATGATTGCTTGCAGGTGAGAATTTTTTGGACTGAAAATTCCATCTGCCGCAGGAATGGCGGCAGATTTGCGGGATGAGAGAAAGGCAGAAGTATGATTCGAAATATAGTATTTGATATGGGAATGGTTTTACTGGAGTATGATCCGGTCAAGGTGTGCTGGGAGTACACAGATAATCCGGAGGATGTGGAGTGGATGCGCCGCGAATTGTTTGATTCGAAGGAGTGGTCGCTTTTAGACGAGGGAACGCTGACGGATGCACAGGCGCTGGAGCGGGTGCAGAAACGCCTGCCAAATGAACATCTGCGCTGGCTGGCGAAGGAAAGTCTGGAACACTGGCATGAGTATAACATCTGGGCAAAGCCGGGGATGGGAGAGCTGGTGAAGGAACTGAAAGAAAAGGGCTGCGGCATCTACCTCTGCTCGAATTGTTCCGTGCGCCTGCGTGTGTTCGAGCATAAGATTCCGGGCATTGAATATTTTGATGGCACGCTTGTCTCAGCGGAGGAGAAGCTGGCGAAGCCGAATCCGGCGATCTATGAGAGATTGTTTGAAAAATTTCATCTCAAAGCGGAAGAATGCTTTTTCATTGATGACCGTCAGGATAACATCGATAGCGCGAAGGGCTGCGGCATGGATTGTTACTGTTTTGCGGACGGGAATGTGAAGAGGCTGCGGGCGTACATGGAGGAGATGGAAATATTATAGAAAAGCAGTGCAAGGTGCCCGATAAAAAGATTATTTTCCTAAAAAACACCGGGAGAGTCATAAGCTGATGAAAAGAAAGTGAAAAGGTTTTGGAATCAGGCACTTATGGTCTAAAAAAAATACAAAATCAGCAAGAAATTTGATTGATAATAATATCACAATATGAGATAATGAAGAAGAATGGGGAAAGATGCATTTTTAGTAAATTCCCCTGGAAGATGCATGTGAACAGACAGTTTTTTGACCGGGAATCTCCGGTGAAAGGCTGCGCTTGTTTTATAACGGATAGTGAGGAGGTCATTATATGAGAGTATCGATTTGTATCGGAAGTGCCTGTCATCTGAAAGGATCCCGCGAGGTAATCCAGAAGCTGCAGAAGCTGGTTTCAGAGAATCATCTGGACAGTGAGGTGGATTTAAATGGAGATTTCTGCAGCGGCAACTGCCGTAAAGGTGTCTGTGTGACGGTAGATGGAGAACTGTATTCCGTAAAACCGGAGACAACTGAAGAATTTTTCCAGAAGGAGATTCTGGGACGCCTGAACGCGTAATCGTTTACATATAACGGCAAAAAGAGAGGGAGAGTCTATGCCGATTATTGATTTTAAGGCGACGATGTGTAAGCATTGTTATAAATGTGTGCGGGGCTGCGAAGTGAAATCAATCATGATCCGGGATGGTCATGCATATATCATGCCAAATCGCTGTATTCTCTGTGGGCAGTGCCTGTTGAACTGCCCGCAGTCGGCAAAACGTGTTCCGAGCGAACTTTCCAAGGTCAAAAAGCTGATTGAGAGCGGCGCACCGGTTATTGCATCGCTGTCGTCTTCCTATATGGGGGTTCTGCCGTATAAAACGCGGGGGCAGGTCAAGTCAGCATTAAAAAAGCTGGGATTTACGAATGTTTGTGATGCGGCGGAGGGCGCCGCGCTGGCGACGGAAGAGTATGTCCGTTTATTAGAGCAGGGCGAGATGAAAAATATCATCACAACTGCCTGTCCGAGTATCGTGAACCTGATTGAGATTCATTATCCGGAACTGATCAAATATCTGGCACCGGTGCTGATTCCGTCGGGGATCCATACGCGCATGCTGCACGCGGAGTTCGGCGAGGCGGCGAAGGTAGTCGTGATCGGACCGTGTATCGCGGAAAAAGAGAAAAACAGGGTTGTGAAGCCCGATGCAGTCCTCACATTTGAGGATTTAAAACAGTGGCTGTCAGAGGAACAGATCGAGATCGAAGCATGTGAGGAAGAACCGTTCGAAGATCGTGAACCGGGCGCGAACCTGCGTTATCCGGTCAGCGGCGGACTGCTTACGGCGGTGACGGCGACCCAGAAGAAACCGGACAAGTACCGCAAGTTCTACGTCAGCGGCGTGAAGGACTGCCTGGATGTCTGTGAGGCGATGAAAACCGGCGAGGTGGCTGGCTGTTTCATCGAGATGAACGCTTGTCATGGAGGCTGTGTCAATGGACCGTCCACGGCGACCTCAGTGTCGAGTTTTAAAGTTAAGCTGGATCTGGAAGCGATGCTTCCGAAGGAACCGGCAGATCTATCCCTGATGCACGAGGCGGCGCGCCAGGTGGAAATTCACCGGACGTTTGTGGATCGTTCCCAGAAGGAGCGGATTCCGACCGAGGAAGAGATCCGGGAGATCTTGAAAAAGACGGGCAAGATGACGCCGGAGCAGGAATTAAACTGTGGTGCGTGCGGTTATCCGACCTGCCGGGAGAAGGCAATCGCTGTTTTCCAGAAAAAGGCGGAGGTCGATATGTGTATTCCGTACCTGCATGACCGGGCGCAGTCGCTGTCTCATCTGGTGATGGATACGTCCCCGAACCTGATCATGATCATCGACGATGATATGCGGATCCGGGAGTGTTCAGTGGCGGCAGAAATGTATTTCGGCGTCAAACCGGAGGCGATCAAGGGAAAACCGCTGGAGGACTTTATCAACGCCGAGGATGTCCGCGAGGTATTCCGGACGCACACAAGCGTCCACAGCCGGAAGGTGATCTATCCGGATCGGAATCTTGTTACGCTTCAAAACATTGCGTATATCGATGACGGCAATTTTGTCATTGCCACGATCATTGATGTGACGCGCGAGGAAAAACAGGCAAAACAGGAATATGCCAAGAAAAAGGCGACCATTGATCTGGCACAGAATGTTATTTACAAACAGATGATGGTTGCACAGAATATTGCCGGACTCCTGGGTGAGACGACGGCGGAGACGAAGACAACCCTGATGAAGCTTTGTTCCCTGATTGACGATGAGAGCGAAAGTGAGGTCCGATAAATGGGAGTAACCGTAGATGTCACGTTTAAAAGTCTGAATAAGTATTCAGAGATCCTGTGCGGCGATACGGTAGAGTGCCTGAAAACGGAAGATTCGGACGTTATCATTCTGGCGGACGGCATGGGAAGCGGTGTCAAGGCGAATATTCTTTCGACGCTGACGGCAAAGATTCTGGGTACGATGTTTTTAAATGGAGCCACGCTGGAGGAATGTGTGGAGACGATTGTGCAGACGCTTCCGATCTGTCAGACGAGACAGGTGGCGTATGCGACGTTCTCGATTCTCCAGATTTTCAACAACGGCGAGGTATATTTAGTTGAATATGATAACCCGCGATGCATTTTTTTGCGCTGTGGTCATGTGGTGGAGCTGCAGAAATACAAGCGTCTCGTCAAGGACAAGGAGATCAGCGAGTGCCGGTTTCAGGTTCAGAAGGGTGATGCGCTGGTACTTGTCAGCGACGGCGTGACGCACGCGGGAGTCGGAAAGAGCGGCAAATATAAATTTGGCTGGCCGTGGGAGTCGGTGGCAGAGTTTGTTTCGGAACAATGCCTGATCTCTCTTTCGTCGGCACGTATGGCGGCGGCACTCTGTGCGGAATGCAGCCAGATTTACGAGGGAAAACCGGGCGATGATACGACGGTTGTGGTAGCTCGGATCATTGACCGGAAACCGGTCAACCTGATGACGGGACCGCCGCTCGACCGCAACGACGATGAGACGATCACGGCGGATTTTATGAAAGATGAGTCGGCAAAGCACATTGTATCGGGCGGAACCAGCGCGACGATCCTGTCGCGGGAGCTGGGACGACCGCTGCGGGTATCAATGGATTACAGCGACCCGGATATTCCGCCGATCGCTTTTATGGAAGGCATCGATCTGGTGACGGAGGGAGTCCTGACGCTGCGGAAAGCGATCGAACTTCTGAAACGCTATCTGATCGAATGCGATTTAAGTTCTGAGTTTTTCAGCGAGTTGGACAAGAAAAATGGTGCGTCCATGATCGCGAAGATTTTGATAGAAGACTGCACGGAATTACATATGTTTGTGGGAACGGCGGCGAACAGCGCCTACCAGAATCCAGGGCTGGCGTTTGATCTGGGAATCCGCCAGAACTTGGTCAAACAGCTAAAAGAAGCAGTCGAAGGTATGGGAAAGAAAGTTACGGTAACGTATTATTAATAAGGAGGATAAACCATGGTAACGAATGACGCGACAATTCTGCGCATCAAACATGAGATACTTTATGAGGTAGCAAAGCTTGCCTGGAATGATCAGTTAGAGGACGGAAGAGACGATATTCCGTACAAAATCAGCCCTGGTCCGCAGGCACAGTACCGCTGCTGTGTATACAAGGAGAGAGAGATTGTCCGCCAGAGAATCCGTCTGGCAGAAGGTAAATGTCCGTCTGACCGCAATACAAACAACGTCGTACAGGTTATCAATGCAGCCTGTGAGGAGTGCCCGATTGCGTCCTACACAGTCACCGATAACTGCCGTAAATGTATGGGTAAAGCCTGCCAGAACTCCTGTCCGTTTGGAGCGATCAGCATGGGAAATACCAAGGCGCACATCGACCCAGATAAATGCCGCGAGTGCGGAAAGTGTTCTCAGGCATGCCCATACAATGCGATTGCCCATCTGGAGCGCCCGTGTAAGAAGGTCTGCCCAGTGGATGCGATTACCTACGATGAGTATGGTGTATGTGTGATCGATGAGAAAAAATGTATCCAGTGTGGCGCCTGCATCCATTCCTGCCCGTTCGGTGCGATCGGTTCCAAGACCTTCATGGTCGATGTGATCCGCCTGATCAACGCAGGCAAAAAGGTCGTTGCGATGCTGGCACCGGCGACCGAAGGCCAGTTTGGACCGGATATCACGTTTGCAAGCTGGAAAACAGCTTTAAAGAAGATTGGATTTGCAGATATGATCGAGGTTGGTCTGGGCGGCGATATGACCGCGGCAGCCGAGGCAGAAGAGTGGGCGGAAGCTTACAAAGAGGGCAAGAAGATGACGACCTCCTGCTGTCCGGCATTTGTCAACATGATCAAACAGCATTTTCCACAGCTGCTTGACAATATGTCCACGACGGTTTCCCCGATGTGTGCGATCTCCCGTATGTTGAAGGCGCAGGATCCGGAGGTTGTCACTGTCTTTATCGGACCGTGTATCGCGAAGAAGAGCGAGACGCTGGATCTGAATATCCAGGGCAATGCGGACTATGCGATGACTTACGGAGAGATCCGTGCGATGATGCGGGCGAAAGACGTAAATCTGGAGCCGGAAGAGAACAGTATGCAGGAAGCCAGTGTATTTGGAAAACGCTTCGGCAACGGCGGCGGTGTAACAGCGGCGGTATTAGAATGTCTGAAGGAGTCTGGTGAGAATACCGATATCAAGGTAGCGCGCTGCAACGGTGCGGCTGAGTGTAAGAAAGCCCTTCTTCTTCTGAAAGTGGGACGTCTGCCGGAGGACTTCATCGAGGGTATGGCGTGCGTCGGCGGCTGTGTCGGCGGACCGAGCAAGCACAAAGCCGAGATGGAGGCGAAGAAGTCGAGAGACAAACTCATCGCCGAGGCAGATGCAAGAGAAGTACATGAGAACCTGAAGGCGTATGATATGGCGTCGTTCTCGATGCATCGGCATTGATGTGGGATACCCTTGGGAGAATGTGGCTGAGATAAAATAAATAGGAATTTATATATGAGTTAGTGGGAAAGTGCCTGCTCTGGAAAATGAAATTTGGAATATGAATTTTATTTTCTGGGGCGGGCGTTTTTCGTTGTGAAAATTCCAAAAGAGTTCTTGCATTTAGAGAATAGATGTGTTAGACTCAATATATCTTATCGAAATGAACTGCGGTCGCAGGTGGTTTCGTTCTAATTTATCTTTTTATTCTGGTAATTTGTGAGGTGCGTTTCGCACAGAATTCGATGATTTAGGAAAATTTGGGAGAATCGGATAACTGTATCGTTATAAAAAATGTGCAATATATTATATGATATATGCAATGCAAAATGAAAGCTTTTTATAGACGGAAAGAACCGCTGTCTGACTCAGAGTGAGAGTGTGTTTTGAATCAAATTAGAACTTATATAGTTACTGTTCACAGGTAGGCACTTTTGGAACCGAAAGTGCCGTAAGAAAACGTGGTGGCAGCAGGAATTTGCCGTATTTAAATGCGAAGCCACGGCAAATTCCGTTACTGGGCACGTATGCGTGAACAGTAACCTTATATAACTTGCGAAAGAGGATAAGAAAAGGGATGTGAAAAGGGTTTGAGGGGAGGTTTGAGTTGTTAAAAATAAACATGGGGGCTCATAAAGGGTGTCGCTGCCGGAATGGTACCATTTTGGGAATATCACTGATATTGATATTTTCATCCGCTAGAATGGCGCTGGCAGCTGAAAATGCAGTGAAACAGGCAGAAACAGCTGTCATAGTCGGCTACAGCGTCTCATTTATAGATGCTGAGAATACAAATCATCTTATATTTCATACGCAGACGGGCAAAGTTTTGGAAGGAACTTCCCTGAACGTATCTTTCCCAGAGCAAATCATAGGGAGCGACGGGCATATCTGGAAATCAGCGGTACAGTCACCGCAAATATTTGAATTGTATGGAACAGGAACTGAAAAAATTTATATCAAATATGAAAGAGGCGGCAAGGTTCCAGAAATAGGGGCAGAGGAGGATACCGCCATGCTGGCGCTTCGGAAACGCCTGGAACGATGGAAACAGAGTGCATGGGAGGCGGAGTGCGCCATATTTGGGCGCGAGGATGCGGCGGTATCGGGCAGCGGTTCCGGTCTGACCGTTCAAAATCAGTCGGAAAATGATGCCAGGATCCGGAATCTGGTATCTGCGATCGGGGATGCGGCGTGGCATGAATTTTATCTGATTGGTCAGGATTTTACACCGTCGGCAAAAACAATCGGGGTGGAATACGACGCAGTTTATTCTGAGGTGGAAGAGGATTCCTTTTCGGTGGATGGAAAGGAATATATCATCACGCGCATCCGGGTGCGGAGAAACTGGGATGACCGTACTTGTACGCATCAGTGGAGCCAATGGGAGTGGGAGGAAAATGATTGCTTAAAGAATGGGCGGGCAGTGTATGTATGCGGACGATGTCAGAAAGAAAAGATAGAGCACCTTCCGGCGCTGGGGCACCTGGATGAAAACGGGGATCAAATCTGTGACCGCTGTGGAAGTGTGGATTGGAGCGAAAGTGAAATGCCCGAAAAAGTGATCTGGAAGGAGGGCGATGTCCAGTTGCGCAAGGTGGGCGGAGAGATTTTGTCATTTACCTGTATCGACGACGATTACCATGACTGGCAGGATGGGCATCGGAAAGCAGCGTTGTTTCTCTGTGACCGCGTGATCCGGGCGGATGTGGACACGGAGCCGGGAAAAAAGATGAAGATTTTCTCGTTTGGCAAAGACAATAATTATAAGACTTCGCAGGTGCGCGCATGGCTGCAGAAAAACAGTCAGAATAGCAGCTTCTGCCTGGAACCGATCCATACGGGAATCCAGACCGCGTACATGGGAAGCACGGCGGCTGGTGCATTTTCGCAGACTTCCGGGCGGGAACTGGCGCGTCATGATATTGGTTTTCAGCTTATGAACGACCAGCTTTTCTGCCTGTCACTGGAAGAGGCACTTGCGTACCGGGAATATCTATGGCGGTTTGATTCCGGGGATGATAACCCACAAAGTCAGGTCAGTGCCTATTCACAGGGATATTATCTGCGGACGCCTTTTTATTTGCAGGATGAAAACGGGAAATTCATTTATAATCAGCAGATTTATGGCGTTGATCTGGTAAATGGCTGTCTGCGTCCGGTGAGGACGGACAGTGAGACATATGGAGTACGTCCGGCATTTGCACTGTCACAGATGTAAAAAAGAATACTTGTTGAGCTTGGAAAGCGGGAGTGAAGCTGTTTGGCAGTTTGATTAGGAGAAAAGATTGGATAAGGGAAAATCAATCTAATGTTTGGGGAAAGAGGGGAACGTGTATGGGGAAAAAGAAGATGAAAAAAGTGATTCCATTTGCGGTGATGACGACGATGCTTTTGTCGGCGACGCTGCCGGCGTTTGCGGCGAGCGGGTTTGTGTTTGAGGATTGGGATTTGGGGATTATTTCGGAAAGGAAGGAAAAGTTGGATGATACAGACGATGCCATAAAAAGGCGGAAAGAATGGCAGAAACGGGCTGCATCGTCCAGTGAGCTTATGAATGCGGATGTGAGGGCAACTCCCTCTGAATTACGTTCTTCCAAAGTCATAGAGGCAACTCCTTCACAATTAATCATGCCGCGCGTTAGCGTCAGCGCCAGCCTCGGAAATCTCTGGGAAAACTGGGATGTGGTGGATTTGAGCTTTCTGGATGGAACACATGGACTTGGAACGAAACAAAAACCGTATCAGATACGCACGAAACATCAGCTGATGGGACTTAGCTTCCTGGCGGCGTTTGGCATGCAGCCGGATTACGGCGAGGTGGAAGAAGAGATCGTGGGGGATTACCGGGGCGCATGGTTTGAGCTGACGGCGAACATCGATCTGGGAGGAATGGACTGGAATCCGATCGGTTATTACCGGGATGATTCAGAATTTTCAGGGGAGGTGACGCACCCGTTTACGGCAAATCTGGATGGAAACGGTTATAAGATTTCAAATTTCCGGTTTGCAGGAGGCAGTTCGCCGAATGTTGGATTCTTTGGTGCGCTGGATGGGGCGGAGATCCGAAATCTGATGCTGGAACCAGGAAAGCCGGTCAAAGGAGTGCGTCAGGTGGGAATTTTGGCAGGAAATGCGAAGAATTCCAAGATTTTTAATTGTCAGGTAAAAGGCGATGTGGAAGGAACCGGAGCGGTCGGTGGAATGATCGGGCACATGGAAGGCAGCACGATGGAAAACGGAATGGCACAGGTAACCGTCCGAACGACGGGACGTGCAGCCGGAGCGCAGGCGCTTGCGGGCGGAATCGCCGGAGAAGCGGCGGATGATTCTCGTATCATTGACTGCCAGGTCCGCACCGGGGATAACAGTACCTCGCGGATTCAGGGAACGGATGCGACTGTCGGCGGAATCGTGGGGCTTCAGAATGGGGCGGCTCTCTACAATACCTATGTAAATGGCACGATCGGCGGTTCTGGCAGCCAGAATGTCGGAGGACTCGTTGGAGAACGAATCAGCGGAGACTTGAAAGTGGGGCGGTTTGAGGGAACGATCGGTCAGTCGGGAACCGGGGCTGCCGGACACAGAGGAACCTTCATCGGATACCGCGCACCAGCTAATTATTTTAAATATGGGGATGACATCGCGTACCTGTTTGCGGATACGGAGGCGAAAATCGCAAACAATGTCTGTGGAAGCGGCATTTCAGATGATAACCAGTATACATATGCGGCGCACATCGGATATTCCCACGCGAAGGACAATTTTTTCACGCTGGTATCCGGCGGTGTCACGCGGGATGTGGACGAGCGATATTTTTATGAAGAACTGGAACAGGGGATTCTCTCAATTGTGGATGAAGAGCTGGGCGGGGAGATGGATGCGGAGTCGGTCGGGTACGATCTTGACCATTTTGCACCAAATGATGCGGGACGCCCGGTCCGTGGTTATCTGATTACGATTCCGCAGGTCGATACCGTCTCCAATGGAACGAATTATTACGATGTGGCAGTGCTGGAAGCACGGGGAAATGGCGCGTATTACCGGACACTCGATAAAAAACACCGCGGTGCGGTGGCACCGGGAAAGACGGTGACGGTCAGCACCTCGGCAAAGCAGGCGGAAAAAGCGCGCTTTCAGATGGAGGGAGTTCCGACGTATACGCGTGGGAAGAGCCGGAAAGATACTACTTATGTAAATGGCGGCGAGTATTGTTTTACGATGCCGGAGGAAAATACGCAGGTGTCGGCGGTTTATAAAAAGGTGGCAGTTTCGGTCGGGCTGACGCCGGGCGTGACGAAATTCCAGGTGGTGCAGGAGCGGACCGGAAACCGGAAACATCCGACGAAAGTCACACGCGTGATGGATGGAAATGGAAAATTAATTGCGACGTACATCCATGGAAATCTGCAGGCGGGAACACAGGTGCAGCCGGTGACGGTGCAGGCGATTGTGGATCGGAATAATGATGTGGCGGATGCATCGGTGCGCTGGAGTATCGATGATTCAGATTTGATTACATTACTTCCAAATGACGATGAGGAAAGTGGTTATACGAAAAAGAGCGCGTCAGTCCAGGTAAATTTGAATAGTTCGTTTATCACTGATATAGTCCGGAAACTGGAAAAAGAGCAGGCAGACCGCGGATACCAGTATGCGATCGGAAGCGACATATACGGAGCAGGGTATCAGAATGGCGGCGTAGCGGTGCTGACGGCAGAGACGAAACCGGCGGCGAGCTTTGATGGGAAGCCGTGCCGGGGAAATGCGCGGATTGAGGTTACGTTCCAGATCAAGGATCAGACCTATGTAGCCAATGAGGGTGCGGCACTAAATCAGGATCAGTTGAAATTTGAGGTGGTGCGGACATTAAACGGAAATCGGAAACATCCAGATGAAATGATCCGGGTTACGGCACCGCAGGTCTTGAGTGCGTCTTTTACACCCGATTATTTTGACCGGAAAGATATATCGTGGACTGTCGGTGACGCAGCACTGATTTCGGTGGACGGCGAGGACAAGTCTGCCAGTGTGCAGGCGAAAAAGAATGCAAAATGGATCCGGGATCTGATCGCAGTGGATCAGGGCAGACATACGAATACCCCGTATGAAAAGCAGGCAGCTTCCGGCAGCCGCACGACGAAGGTGACAGTGATCGGCGATGATATGCTTGGAAACCGGCAGACGGCATCGTGCAGAGTACAGGTGGATTTCCGGACAGTGGACGAATCGAAGATTTGTGTGGAAGGCATCAGCCTTATACCGAAAACGCTGCAATACGAGATCAAACGCACCCGGACGGGGGCAAGTTATCGTCCGGTGGAGGCATGGACGGGAACCGGTGCGAAAAAGCTGGCAGCGTCGGTATTTCCGGCGCAGGCGTTTAACCAGAAAGTGACATATCAGGCAAGTGATGATTCGCTGTATGTATCATCGGATGGAACCGTGACGGTCAATACGACGGCTTCCTGGATACAGGAGCTTGACCGTCAATACTTAAAATCAGGCAGCCATACGGCATATGTGACCGTGAAAACCGAGGATGGTGGCTTCACGGACCGGGCGGCAGTCACAATTCAGTATGAGGCGGTCGATCAGACATACAGCGGAGGTTCCCATTCGGGCGGAGGTTCTCATTCGGGCGGCGGCTTGGGTGGAGGCTCTTCTTCTGGAAAGGGGGCAGCGGCAGGAAGCAGTGCAGCGAATGCAACCGGACCGGGTATTGGAAGTCTGACAGTAGGACAGGCAGGCTCCGGGCAGAATGCGGATGCGGCAGCCATACCGGAATATGTAGTATCTGGAAACTGGCGGAAGAATGCAGATGAAACCTGGCAGTTTGAAGCGGGCGGTAGAATCTATGCTTCTGAGTGGGCGGCTGTCCATAATCCATATGCCGATCCGGCAAAGGGGCAGAGTACGTTTGACTGGTTCCGATTTGATGCAGATGGCAGGATGGTGAACGGCTGGTATACGGATGTGGATGGAAACACGTATTATCTCTGGACAGAAATGGATGGAACACAGGGGCGTATGCTGACTGGCTGGAACTGGCTGCCGGGAAGCGATGGAGTGTTTCATTGTTACTATTTTCAGGAAAAATCTGATGGAATGAGGGGACGTTTGTATCGAAATACGCACACCCCCGATGGGAATTTAGTCAATGCGGATGGTTCCTGGGTGCTGGACGGAATAGTACAGACGAGAAGCTGAGAGAGGAGGAGAGAAGAAAACAGAGACAAACAGGAAAATGAAGTGGAATGACACGAAAAGAATAAAAAATGGGGGTAAAAAAAATGAAACAGGATAAGAAAACAACCAATAAATCGGGATGTACAGCCGTACTGGCAGCAGCCATGATCGCTGCCGGAGGTTTCAGCGCTTATGCGGGCAATCAGGGGACGCATGGCGGTGAATGGAAGGACACAGAGAGTCTGAGATGGGAGTGGCAGAATGGAGAGATGAGTTTTTATGGAAATGGAAGTATTTTTTCAGAGCAGCACCCAGAGATCACCGATCCGGAATATTACCTGAAAGAGGCAGTCCGTTATCCGGGGGAAGCAAATCCAGGGTGGAATACGAAAGGAGAACCGAAAGCAAATTATAGCTGGGCTTCCCTCGAGGAACTGCAGAAATTTGTCAATAGCTTTGACTGGATTCATTCGGATGAAAAAACGCGTCTTCTGTATGTGCATAACCGGATTGCAAACGGAGAGGGAGGTTTTAACCAGAATCATTACGGTTCACCGGAGGAAGCAAAGGATTTCCCGGTTTTGGAAGGAGGCGTTGGCGTCTGCCGGGATTTCGCGGAAGAATTTCAGTTCCTATGCCAGATCGTAGGGCTGGAGTGTGTGACCTACACGCCGGAATATCTCCATGATGCGTGCCTGGTGCGGATCGGCACGCAGTGGTATGCGACGGATCCGACCTCCAGCCTGCCGCTATTTTCAAATGCGAAAACATATCCGGTTGATTTTGAGACGGAGTTTTACCGCTATGAGAATAGGGAGCGGGAGCAGAGAAGAAAGGAGTATGAAGCGGATCCAGACAGTCTTGCCAATGTGCTGGCGCTGACCTTGAGTATGCGGGGAGAAAGGACGATTTCCGAGGCTGCCTGGGAGAAAATACAGGCACCGATGGGGCGGATAGAAGAACAGTGGGGACGACAGGAAATATCAAGACAGGAGTATGAAAAGGGGATTATCTCGCTGCTGAAATCAGTTTGGGGAACTGAGAAATAAAGAAAACAAGGGACTGCCGATGTTAAGGGGCGCAGGGCAGTAAAAACGAGGAGGAAGTTTATGGGGGAGTATCGGTACAGAGAGAATGTGAAACGGGGGATGGCGTTTGTACTGGCAATTATATTGGGAGGAATGGCTTTTTTGCCAGGATTCCCGGTTTTTCCGGTGAAAGCGGCACCTGCGAGCGGTCAGCAGACAACACTGACGACAGCCCATGGCGATACGCTGCTGGGACACAAGCTTTATTGTATCGATAAGGGCGGTTATGCGATCTGGGGAATTGCAGAAAAAGGGGATCTCTATGAAGCACACCGTCCCTCCCAGGCATCCGTTCCGCTGAGCAGTCAGGAACAGAAATATGTATTTTGGGCGCTGCTCTCGCTCAGAGCAGCGCTGGGGGATGAAAAGGCAAATACATTTATCCGGGCGATCAATGTGGCAGCAAAAGCACAGGGAAAACCGGAAATTATCAAGATGGTGTCCGAGGAAGATCTGAAAACAATCCTTTATGTTCCAGCTGTGCGGGCAAAATATCCGTGGCTGGAGGCAGCTGCGTCAAATAGTGAGGCGTACATGCAAATGGGAGGAATGCTGTCTGGCGGAGGCAACGGAAAGGAAAATACCGGTGTCGGCGGCGGAAAGATTCCAAATGTGATAGCTTCCAGCACCTCGCTGGGAACGGCAAAACAGGTAGATGCGGCGACTCTGACGCTGTCGTTTGCGCCGGATGGCTCGGATTGGGATTTTATCCGTTCTGTACCGCTTGAATTTTCAAACAATGACGGTGTTTCATTCAGCCCGGTTCCGACCGATGGATGGACCTATACAAAAACCGACTCGCAGATCATATTTAAAAATCCAAATCCAAAACCGTCGAAAGCCCTGATTCGTTTCCGGGTGGAAGGAACCCCATACGCTTCGGGCGGCGGGGGGTATGCTTCGGCGGAGGAGGCGATTGACCAGTCGCTTCAAATCTGGGAGTGTGTGACCTGTTCGGGGACACACGGAGGCGGAACGCCTGCCAAAAGTGATCCGTGGATTCATCAGCGGATGGTATGGATGGAGCTCGGAGTGGTTCCGGTCAATTATTTTGCTGCATTGGCGGGCGCTCCAACCCCGATACCGGAGCAGGGAGGCATTCAGTTTGAGGTATTTAGGCATGAAGAGGATTTTACTTCCACCTATAATCTGCAGATGTATAAATACGATCATGAGACAGGGAAAGCGCTGGAAGGGGCGCGGTTTGGCTTCTTTGAGCGCTTTGACGATAAGAACAGGGTAAATACTGAGCGGGATGGAGCTGCCGAATTGTATGAGGGCGGAGAACCATATGCCAGTCATTATCAGGATGAGCCGGTTCTCTGGGATGGTTTCAGACAAGTGGGTTCGGCGGTAACGGATGGCGATGGCTACGCCTCCCAGACGGTGGAGCATGGTTATCACTATGACAAGACGTTCTGTGACGGTCATCCGGCACCGACCTTTGTACCAGTTCCAGAGGAAGAGGAGGACGAAGAGGGAGAAGTCATCAATGAGGATGAGATTGAGGCGGCGCAGGCAGAAAATATCCGCCTGGCAAATAGCTGGCTTTTGTGCGAAGAGGAATGTGAAGGAAAGGCGGGCGGAGACTTTGAGGGCGTCCATTTTCACTGGATGATGGAGGAGGTCGATGCAGGGGAGATAGAAGGTATCGCGTCAGACGGCGGCTCCGAGGGAGAAACACCCGATGCGGGACCGACGACAGGGGCAGACGGGGAAACTTCGTATGCAAAGTCTGGCTGCCAGGAGGACTGTGGGCAGACGTATGAGAAGTTCATTTCCATGAAGTACAGTTATACCTGGAAAGAATTTAAAGCGCGGGATGGATATATTCTGCATGATGAACATGCAGATGACCTGCCAATTGAGATTATCACAACCGATGCATCTGAGCATGGGGCAAATGCAGCCTTTGGAGGCGGATATTCGCGTGATGTGGTGCTGGGAACGAAGAGTGTGAGAAGGAGTCAGGGCATCGGAGAGGCTTCTGAAAATCAGAATGGAGAAAGTGCGGGGAAGAGTCCTGTATTTCCAGGGCCGTTAAAAATGCGTGTTTTGCCGCAGAGGGTGGTTCTGTTTACGGCATTGGATGCAGCGCTTCTGGGGAAAGGGACACCGTCGGAGGCGGAGATAGGAGAAAAACCGCAAGATACAGGAAGCAAAGCGGGGAGAAATAGGAGTAAGACAAGTGAAAACAAACAGGACATAAATGAAAAAGGCAGAAAATTGACACAGGAGAAGAAGGAAGCAACTGCCTCGGAGATGAAAGTCTCTATTTCGGAGCGTCTGGTAAATCGCGTCCAGAAAGGGTTTGTGTTTATTGATGAAGCGGATGATGATTTAGAAGAAGCAGAAAAAGCGGAACGTGCAAGTATTCGGCGATATATGGCAACCGGCTCAGATTTATTGACAACCGAGGCAGGTTTTTATACAAGTTGGCATTCACCTTCTTCGTTGTATCAAAATCCGCAGTTGTCACAAAGAACGGAAACACTGGCGGGTGCGGCAGCAGAGTCACTATTTTTCCCTGCCTATGAATCGGCGTTTGTTTCCGCGAGTGTGGGTTCAGCGATAGAGCCGGGAAGTGCTGGCAATTTCAGCCATTGCAATGGGGCAGACGGCGAGAAAGATGCCTGGAGGATCTACGATCACCGGACAGAGGGCGAGGTACATATCAATAAAAAGGATCTGGATCTGAAAAAGGGCGAAAATGAGTCTTACAATGCGCTTGGGGACTCACAGGGGGATGCAACGCTGGAAGGTGCAGTATATGGATTGTTTGCAGCAGAAGATCTGCTGCATCCGGACGGGAAAACAGGGGTAGTTTACCGGGCCAATCATCTGGTGGCGGTGGCGACGACAGACAAAAATGGAGATGCCTCGTTTCTGGCATGTACAGAGGCGCCGGGGCGAACCTATGATTATTCGAAAGGGTCGATTGTGGATGCAGCAGATGGATGGCGAAAGAAAGCGCCGGGAAATCTGTATACACAAGATGCGGCGATCGATGATTATACGGCAGATAAAGCCTGGGAGCGGATTTATTATAACAATACGTCAAAGAATGGGAATGCCTGGATTGGACGCCCACTTCTGATGGGGGAATATTATGTCAAGGAATTAAGCCGATCCGAGGGCTTTGAACTTTCGGTTGGAAATAAACTTCACGCAGTTACAAACCTGGGACAGGATCTGGAGGCGGCGGTCCTGGAACCGGGAGAAGGATATGCCCATATTTCCATGCAGATGTATGGGGAAGAGCAGGCAGGTGATGGTGGAGCTGATACGAATGAAATTTTCTTTTCGGCAGAGTCAAAGGACACGAAAGAGGGAGTTTATGAGATTGTGGTGTCAGGGCTGCCGGAGGGCGTGAGCTTTTATCGAAAAGACGAGGGAAAAGGAACGGTTTCGGTGGAAGCTGGGACAGGTGAGTATGAAAAAGTTTATACCGGGGAACTGGCAGTGGCAGAGAACGACTATCAGTATCCAAAGTACAATGAGGATGGCACGCCGATGAATAAAAAGGTTCCGATTGAGTATGCGGCGGGGTGGATGCGCCAGGTCCGGGTGCAGGAACTTGTGCCGGAGACAGTGGAAGCAGTTCTTTTGCAGGCAGAAACGGGAATGACCGAGGAAGAAAATGCGGACAAGCTGGCAAAGATATTTGATGTGGATGACTTTTGTTATTTGAAAGGGAAAGCCGAGCGGGTACTCCGCAGACATGCGAAAATAACACCGAGGACACCGGGAGCAGGAGGAAATGCATATTCCAGTATATATACCGGCGTATTTGACCGGGGCGTCCGGGAAGGAGAGCGGGACGTGTACGGCGTCAGCGGTGTGACACCGGGAGAAAAGGCAGAAAAAACGGTGTATGGTTCGCCGGTCCAGACGATTGCGGTGCCGAAAACAAAAGATGGAATCTCAATGACAGTGGGAGACGTGATCACTTCCATTCTGGATTTTTATCATACCCATCCATATATCAGCTATGGCGGTCTGGACGCGGTGCAAGAGTCTTCGGATTCGTTTGAATTTACGGTATATGCAGGAATTTTAGGAATACCGGAGAATTTCATGGTACTGGGAAGTGATCCGGAGAAAGACAGCCTGATTTTTCACCGGGCAGAGTGGCTGCCGGAGAATATGGAAATGTGTCCGCGTTATGTGTATATACCATATTCAAATAATCGAGGGCGGGACGCATTTGGAACGTATACTGATTATAGGGAAACTACCGCTGGAAATCAGGTGATGGCGTCGGCACTTTTGCAGACAGATGCTGTGATTGAGGGAGATGGTACGATTGTTCCGAAGGGAAATGAGGTAAATGTCTATTACAAAACCGGGGAAATTCCGTATGATGCGGATGGGCAGCCGATCCAGGTAGTTATTTACCGGGAAAAGACAGAAACACAGCAGCGGGAGGTAACGGAGACAAAATGGGTTCATCAGGCAGCAGCCCGGAATGCAGATGGGAGATATATATTGCGGGTCAACGCGAATTTTACCGACAGTTTTGGCGTGAAAAAAACAAATGCAGGCGTGTTGGAAGAGCTGGGATTTAAGGCGGTATTGAAAGAGAAGAAGGTTACACTGAACGAGGAAGAAGCCGCAATGCTGGGAAATGGTTTCTTTGCCGGCCACCAGATGAACAGTTCCAGCTATTACACGTGGATAAAACAGGCGCGGGCAAAGGCATATGTCGATTCTGGACGCTCCGGCTTGACAGGGGATGATTCCTATGTGGTCCCGGTGGCACTGGCGTACCCGGGGCAGGAGACCACCTATCAGGATGCCGGGACAAGGAAAGAACCGCTGGGTGTACTGGAGCGAGTGATCCGCCAGAAGATAAAAATCGTCAAAAATATAGCGACGACACCGGAGGGCACCTATGCACATAACACTTATGCGGAAAGTGGGCACACCGATCCGTTTACGGAAAAAGAGGGAGGAAACGAAAATGTCGCTTCAGCACTGCCAAATTTCCGCTTTAAGCTCTATTTGAAATCCAATCTGGAACGTCTGTACCGGAATACGGATGGCGAAATTGTGTGGATGAACCGGGATGGGGAAGTTGTCTCGTTGCCGGAGGTAAAAAAGAATTTTCCACTGCTTAGAGAATCCTTTGCTCCGGTTCAGAAAATTTTCACGCAGGTAATTCATAAAAAAGATTCCCAGACGGCTGGTTCCGTCAATAACAATGTCTGGGGCAGCGCAGTGACGGCAAAGGAACGTCTGTACGAATATGGAAAAGACGGGCAGATAGCGGATTCGAAAGAGGTCAATCAGGGATATACAAGACTTCTTGAGACGGTCATGCGGACCAAGGAAGATGGAGCGGGAGCGGTACGGGAAGTTTCCGGCTATCAGTATGAGAAATTTTTCGATGCGATGGCGGTGGCGAACCGGGATAAATGGCAGCGGGCGGATGCAGCAGATACATCCTTTAAGCCGTTTGCGTGGATCCGTACGGGCATTTTTGGAACCGGTGGCGGAGAAATAAAAGATCCGGCGCATCATAACAATTCGGCGATACAGAACCAGAGCCGTACATCGGAAGCAGCCATAGAAAATGCAAAACGGTCGGATGCTGTCCGTCAGTTTGCGATGGACTGGTATTTGAAGGATGAAGTAAAGAAGCAGAACATTCAAGCATCGGGCGGACAGGAAGGCTACCCGGATTATATCTATGATGAAGCATTACATCAGGCAATTTTAAAAGCAGAGGAATATTTGAAGCCGTTTTTCTCCTATGATTTGGACGATTTATACGCGATTGAGTGGGACAGCGCGGAAAATGGAGGTTCCGATCGGGACAAAACAACGTTGTCAGCAGAAAAATTAAAAAAATCCGAGGAAGGTTATTATTATGGCGTTTCGAAATACCTTCCTTACGGAACCTATGTGGCAGTCGAGCAGCAGCCGTATTCGGGAGCACTGGAAGATTTCAAAAACCAGCATTATCGGATCGACCAGCCGAAAGAAATAGAAGTCCCGTCGGTTTATGAGGCAGGTGGAAACCTCGTATCTCCGGAAAAAAAGTCAGCGGATTATCAATATGACGCCTCGGCATCGCCGGAAACGCTGGCGGCGAACTATCAGATCCGGATGAATGAAGAGTGGGGAGATACAAATCAGGCGGATTTGAGGAAATATGTGATCCGCGCACATGGACAGGATGGGAATTATGAGATTTATAAGTATGGTCTGGATGCGGATAAACGGCAGGGAACGATCTCCTATCCAGGCGGAAGCTATGACTACAGCGGATTTTCGCCCGCTCAGAGGGAAATGGCGCCGTACAAGGACATTTATCGGTCTGAAAATGCAAACAGCCGGTACCGGAGCAACGAGAAGGTAGAAAGCTATTACCGTTATGGTTCGATCTCAGAGCAGGCAGGGTGGGCAGATTCAGTGGAATATCCGTATGGAGAGAAGACGGATGATAACAATCCGGCGGGATTTTATCTGAAAGATCATGTCAGGACAATCACCGGGGCGCTGACCGGGTTTGACGGGCGGTATTTTCAGGGATTGGTGCCTTACAGTGTGACAGAACCGGCGGCGGAGTCCGCCTATGATGCGTTGGGATTTACCGGCTACGCGGATGGAAAATACCGGAATACGTTTTATGCTGCAAAGCTTCGGATTGAAAAACTAGATTCGGAGACGGGAGAGAATATTCTGCATGATGATGCGGTGTTCGCTATTTATGCCGCCAGCCGGGACACGTCGAAGTACAGCGAGGGGGAGGTGCAGTTTTATGAAAAAGATACACAGGTGACAGCCAGCCGGGAATTTTTGGAGGCAATGGGGGCAAAGAAAATCGCGCCGGTTGATTTGAAAACGCTAATTCCGTCAAAATACCCCTGGAAAGCACCTTATACAGGAAAATATACAGGCATAATCCCGGCAGGAACTCCGATTTGCAGTGAAACCGATCAGGTGGTGATGCAGGATGCCTTTGGGACGCGGACGGGCACATTCCGGGTTTATTCGACGCTGCAGGATTTTGGTGGTTTGGGGAAAACTCTGCCGTCCAACCAGAATACAGGATATCTGATCACGCCGCAGCCGCTGGGAGCAGGAGCCTATGTGTTGTGTGAATTATCTGCGCCGGAAGGATACGTGAGAACGAAACCGATAGCGGTGGAAGTGTATTCGGATGAAGTGACGTATTATCGGGACGGAGAGCGCGGTCAGCGGGTGGCAGCTGCCGTGTATGAAGAAATGGTAACCCGGATAAGCAGCAACGGAGAAGCAGTCCAGAACCCGGATGGAACGAAGCCAAATGGCAATAAGCCGCAGGACCGGGGGGATGTGGCGCGGATTTATGTAGGAAATACGCCGATCCGGCTGGAAATCGCGAAAGTAAAACAGGAGGAAACGGAGATTTTGTTTGAGTTGAGCGATCGGCGAGAGGGAACTTTGACCGAGCTTTCGAACCGTTATGGTCTTGAAAATCTGGAACTGGCGTACAATGCGTCGGGAACGTTCCTTGGGTATGGGTGGTCAAAGGGCTGGCTGGATAGTCTGAGGGCAAAACAGGAAGCCGGGGAGTGGATTGACCTGATTTATGAGGATCAGGTTTTTACTGGAAAGGCGATCTGGCATCGGGTTCCAGATACGGCGCACGCACTCAACCGCTATCTTCCAGGTGCATCGATGTGCCTGTATGATGCGATCGAGGTAAAGAAGAACGGGGACAGTGAGGACCGGGCGTATGCCGGTGTCAATGTGGTGCGCGATTCGTTTGGAAATGTGATCCGGATGTATGTGCAGAAAGGTTATGCGGGAAACCAGCTTCTGTATGTGAAGGATAAAGAACAAGAGGGGGTAAATAACAATTATACACGATATACGCAGGATGACCGGTTCAACGACCAGGGGAAAGGCAGATGGATTCTCAAGTGGGTTGAACGCGAAGATACAGACATTTTATATTACGATCTCGGGGCTCTGGAGGTATTTACGACACTCCGGGGCGTGCGGTATGCCTATAACGAAAAGGGCGAGACGGTGCGTCCCAAAGACGGCGAACCGATCTATGCGATGAAAGACGGCGTTCCATTTCTGGAAATTGTAAGCCCCAGCTATGAAGAACTGGCGTACAGCCGGAAAGAAAGGCGGTTTGAATACGTTCCGTCCGGGACAAAATTCTATCATCTGGCGTCAGACGGAAGCCGGGACAGCGAGGTAGAACCGTACACGGGAATGGCATATGTGACGGAGGAGAAAACCGGCAAAACATTGGTGTGGGTGGTCCGGGTATCGAAGGATCGCTATGAAAATGTGATTGCCAGGGATAAGATAAAGACTGGCCGCGTGGCAACGATGTATGCTGATACGGAACAGGAATACACGATTGGGACATATGACGGAGGTCTGCTGCAGCCCCATGTCAATCCGATTTTGAATGAAAATGGGCTGCCGGTTTATTACCAGCGTTCCGATCAGACCTATATCAAAGGATATCCCGTTTATGATCGGGATGGCGATTATGTGCGTTACCGATACAGCGATCTTCTCAGAGCTTACAATGCCAATGCATGGGATCTGCAGTTGAAAGCAGCGCTCTATGATATTGGAAATGATCCGGAAAAACGGGAAGATGACCGACCACTGTACCATCGTCAGGGTGAGGCGTATCTGATGGAAAACAGCTGGATAACCGGGGATGAAATGCCAAACGATCCGTTCCATACACGGATCGGAGATGGGCAGGTGGACGTTTTAAAACGCGTCCCGGTGGGAACGTATATTTTAGAGGAGACGCGTGCCCCATCCGGCTATGCGAAACGGATGCCGGCAGGTCTTACGGTAGAGGAAACCTGTGAGGTACAGGAGCTGTACCTTACTAACCGCCCGATCACGGTGCAGATCGAAAAAATCGACGCGCCAGAACAATATCAGCAGCCAGTCCGGGACTATGATCGCATTTTGAACGAATCGGATTCTAAGACCTGGGAGGAAGGAAAAGGGGGGTATACGTTTTCAAGTGTGGAAGGAGCCGTGTTAGCGCTCTATCCGGCAAAAAGAGTTGCGAGTGATGATATGGAAGCACATCCGTCCGGGTATTATCTGGAAAAGAAAGGGGAACTTCCGGCGAACTGGACGGTACTAGATGAGAGAAACCAGAAAAAGACAGTGACTGCCAAATGGACCGTCGGAAAGACGCCAATGGTATGGGAGGGGATGCCGGCAGGCGATTATATTCTCGAGGAAATAGAGACGCCTCCGGGATATCTGACAAATCAAATAGAGGTGGAAATCCAGGAAACTTCTAAGCTGCAGCTCATCACGATGCAGGAGGATCATATAAAAACCGCCTTTTTCAAATATGAGGAGAAGGATGGAAAAAAAGAATGTCTGCCGAATGCATATGCGGCGGAGCTGACCCTGTACGAGGCAGTGACAGATGAAAATGGAATTGTCATGGAAGCGGATGGAACACCGCGCTATGACCGGGAAAAACGGGTGACGAGCTGGAAGACCGAAGATGCGAAAGCCTACAGCCAAGGAAGCGACAGCTTTGCAGCCCGCTATCAGAAGCTGTATGAAGAATATCACACAAGGTTTAACACGGTTGCATGGTGTGGATATACCGCTGAAAAACTGGAAGAAACGGCGACAGAACAGGGCGAATCAGTGCGTCAGCTCTGGAATCTGGGAAATGGTTCGCAGGTGCTTGTTCAGGTAACGAAAAATCTGCAGCCGGATGGAAAAGCAGGCTACAGCTATGATTTCCGCTGGAATTACCAGACGGAGGGGACTCTGGTCAGTTATGATACCTCCGATGGGATTCACCGGATTGATTATTTACCGCTGAATCCGACGAAAAATGATTTGGCTTCGAACAGAAAGAAAGGCTATTACGTTCTGGTGGAGACGAAAACACCAAGCGGCTATCAGAAAGCAGCACCGAAGCCGGTGATTGTCGAAGAAACTGCTGAAATTCAGCTTTTCGGGCTGGAAAATAGGGCAAAGTCTGTCTATATTTCCAAGCTGGGAAGATCAGGAGAGGCATCCGAAGAGACAATTTATCTGGCAGGCGCAGAACTTGCTGTTTTCCGGGCGGCACAGGATGGAAGCCTGATGCAGGAAAAAGAATATTTAGTGGAACGCTGGATTTCTGGATCGGATGGAAAATTTACAGAGGAAGAAGCAGAAAAACAGGTGAGTCCGGCAGGATGGACGGCAGGGGACTGGAAGCCGCAGCGGATTTCTCCGATTGCCTATGGAGTGTATTATCTGGTGGAACTTTCGGCACCGGCAGGTTATCGCCTCATGGAACCTAAGAAATTTACGGTGGCGGCTGCTTCGGGGGAGACAATCGAAGCGGTTAATACGTTGAAACAGGGACGGGTTCGGGTTGAAAAGGTGGATGAGAGAAAGCCAGAGGAAAAACTGGCAGGTGCGGTGTTTGAAGTGAAAAATAGAGAGACGGGAGAAAAAGTTCAGATGGAGACAGACGAGAGCGGTCAGGCGGAAAGCCCGTTTCTGCCAATCGGAACGATAGGGGAGAATGGAAGCTGGATTCCGTACCATTACGAAGTCCGTGAGACGATGCCGCCGGATGGATATCAACTTATTCCGCGCGTGTACGAGGTGCTGATAGAAGATCAGAAGGAATGCGAGGTGCTAACGTATGATCTGACGGTGCCAAATGAAACAACGAAAATCAAAATTTCCAAGCTGGATTTCGATACGGGTCTCTTTGTGTCAGGAGCAAAGCTGGCAGTGTATGAAGCGGGATTTTTGGATGGTGTGTACACTGAAGCGGGTGAGGTATTGGAAACCTGGATCTGCGATGGGAAAACACACGTGATAGAAGGAAAGCTGATTGCCGGGCACACGTATCTTCTGAAAGAACTGGAAGCGCCGGATGGATACACTGTGCAGAAACCGATGATTTTCACGGTGTCAGATACAGGCAGGGGGATTAACGCAGCCAGAGATGGTGCAAATGCGCTGGAGACAGAGACAGCAGACGGTTTATTTGACAGCATAACGTCTCTGCAGGTGCAGGGAAGAAAAGCGCTTCGTCTGGTGAGAACTCTGTGGGATTTGGACAGTGGGGAAGAATTTGTACTTTCTTCACTGATGGAAGCTTCTGTGCCTTATCTGGAACGAGAAAAATGTGAAAAAGAGGGGGTGGCGGAAGGACATCGTTTCGAACTGCGGGAGATCATTGAGTTCAGTGACGGCAGCCGCCGGACGATAGGAAAAAATACATTCCGTCTGAATTGGGATGAGAACGGACATTATCCGCTGACGCTTCGAACATTAAAAGGAACGAGGTATCGTCTGGAAGAATATCATCAGAAAGAGACAGATGGCAGGGAAGTGGAAAGCTGGATCCCGGAAAACAGAGATGGCCTGGGATATATCCATGAAATACGAAATCCGGAATACAGCGACCCTTGTGGCATCCGCGCCGTTTCCCCGATTGGAAAAGACGGAGCAGCGGTGCTGCCGGGAAGTATAATTGTATATGAAATTACATATCGGAACCAGTCAGATAAAAAAGAAAATATGAAGATTGGACTGGAAATTCCAGCTGGGTGTGAACTAATGACAGTGGCTTCGATGGGCGGAGCGGAACAAATAGGTGAATCCTGGTATTGGAATATAGAGAATGTGGCAGCCGGATCAGGAGGCATTCTGCGGGTGGCTGTTCTGGTTGGAGAGCATATAAATGAAAACGGACAGGAAAATCATTCTGGTATGACGGTAACGGCAACGATATGGGGAAAAACGGGCAAAAGCTATGAATCCTTCCATCCAATTCTATCTCCGGGCGCAATTGCTATCGCCGGGCGGGTGACGGGAACTGCCGCGGCGTTGTTAAGGCAGGTAGATATAACATATACGTTATACTTAAAGAATGCGGAGGGAAAAGAGCTTCCAGGCTTGATTTCGTACACAGGTTCTAAATCGGGAACGCTGCGAAGTGGAGGAAGCCTGACGCTTTCTTGTGGCGAATCGGTTGTTTTGACAGGAATGCCGTGGGGAACAAACTATGAGGTTCGGGCACAAGTTCCGGCACAGACTCCGGATGGACTGCCGATCGAGTGGAAGAGTACAGGAAGCACGGGACGGACCTCCCGGCAGGGAAATACAGTGCTCTGGGAATTTCATCAGAATGATCGGTCGGTGCGTGAAGTGCTCAAACGTGGGAATAGATACCGCCTGGTTGAACTGCTGGAACTGGACGGTGGAAAAACGGAAGAGGTGGAGTCGAATCAGATGATTTTTTCTCTGGGGAATGATGCACAGATAGACGGAATTGGAATGATAGATTCCCCGACAAAGCTGGTCTTTTCAAAGACAGATCTGGGCGGAACGGAGCTTCCGGGTGCTCAGATAGAGATTCTGGATCAGTCTGGAAATGTAATCGAATCATGGATTTCTGCGGATCATCCTCATGAGATAATTGGAACGTTGACACCGGGAAAGAGTTATATAATGCGCGAGACGGGAGCGCCGGATGGATTTGCGTATGCGGAAGAGATTCCGTTTACTGTTTCCGAGGATGGAACGGTCGAGCGGATTTCCATGCAGGACAAGCCGACGCACGTGGAAATCACAAAATACAGTGTGACGGGAGAAAAGGAACTGCCGGGGGCGCGGATGGAACTCTGGGAGGAGAAGGAAGGCGGAACCTTGGTTGATTCGTGGGTATCTGATCGGGGCGCTCATGTGATAAAAGGAAAGTTAAACGCTGGAAAAAACTATGTGCTGGTAGAAAAAACAGCGCCGGATGGGTACTGGAAAGCAGAAAAAGTGACATTTACGGTATCACTGGACGGTCGAGTCGATCAGGTGAAGATGTATGACAGACCGACGGAAGTGCAGGTGGAGAAGCGGAAATGGAGGGAGCAGAAAGGAGATAGCGAATTTGTAAAAGGTGCCCACCTGAGGATTTCTGATGAGACTGGAAAGGTAATATTGGAATGGATTTCTGAAGAAAAGGAGAAATGCATACAGGGCATTTTAAAGGAGGGCTGCCGCTATATTCTGGAAGAGCTGGAAGCGCCGGAGGGCTACGAAAAAGCCGAACCAGTTTCATTTACGGTTTCAGAGGGCGGAACGGTGACGGTTGTGCGGATGTATGACCGTTTGAAGCCGGAGAAGCCGGGGCGACCGGGACACGGTCAGCCGGAACATCCAAAGAAAGTGATAGAAGAGCTGAAAGAGGGCTATTTAACAGTTCACGTGCTAGAGTCGATCTGTGGAGATGGGAAAATTGTTCTCGACGGCAGACAGATGAAGCCGCTTCCGAAGATGGGATATGGAGAATCAGCCACCTGGGAAGTAGAAGGTGCTTATCAGGTCGAGGACGAAAAAGAGCGTCTGAATGAAGCAATTTCACTGATTTGGAAGTGGAAACTGGTGATTGGACTGATATGTATGAGCGCTGGGGCAGGACTGGCGCTCGAAGAACGGCGAAGAAAGGAGGAAAATATAAAAAAGAATATGGAGAGGAATGATAAGGGCAAGGAGGAGTAAAAAAATAAGAGAAAAATCAAAATCGATCAGATGGCAGAAAAAGGGAAGGGAGGGATTTTATGGATCAGATGGCGAAAGGGCTGCTCTTCGGAGCAGCCGTACTGAGCCAGGCGGCTGCGGGATGTTTCCCCGCTGCCGCGGCATCCATCGATCGGGTCAGGATTCGGCTGGCAGCAGAAGAGCTGGATGAAATGGGAATGCCTGTTTTGGAGGCGGAAAGCCGGGACAGGGCATATAGCGTCACTGGTGTGGAACGAATCTCCGGTGATCCGGCAAGCGGACCGGCGAAGGATGGGGCAGAGGTGGGAAAAAAAGAAAATGAACAATATAAAGGGAGCATACAAGCCGACTCTGAAAATATAGGTACCAAAGAAGTTTCTTTAGAAGAACGAAAGATAGAAGAAATCCATGCAGAAGAACCTGCTCCGGAAATTCTATACGAAATAGAACTGGAATCCGACGCAGATGATTCTTTTTCCGTCCTTCGCCAGGAGGACATCCAGTTTTCAGGGCTTGGCGCGGTATGCAGCAAGGCAGTTCGGAAGGATAATGGCACTACGTTGCTTTTGACGATCGAATTACAGGATGCCGGAGAGATAATAGGAACGGTGGATGCAGCAGTCTGGGCGGAAAGAGGAATTGGCAGGTGGAAGAAAGCGCCGGGGGCTTCGGCATATTTGGTGATGCTTTACCGGGATGCGAAGCGTGTCGGACATCCGCATCGGACGAGTGCTGAACAGTACGATTTTGTACCGTTGATGCAGACTGCGGGCGTATATCATTTTAAAGTGATTCCTCTGACAAAGCAGGGAAAGCGTGGTCAGGCAGCAGAATCGGCATGGAGGAAAGTGACGGAGGCAGAGGCAGCTCAAAACCGGGAAGAATGGGGAGGAAAAAAGCCGGGATGGCAGCCAGAAGGGGAAATTCCATCGTATATTTTAAAAGATGGTGCATACCCGCAGATGGATTCTCTTTTGATTGGCGAAAAGTATGAGCAGTTTAATGAAAAGGGGGAAAACGTGTCGCGAACCGTAATATTTTGAGGATTTTCGTATAATTTATAAAAATCAGTTGAAAAAGCAGAAGAAATGTGATAGCATACCTCACATAAGTTCGTTCCTGTTTACTGAACCGTCCTGATGAGTGATCGAAGGTCAGTCAGGCAGGGACACTCTGGAGAGTCTCCAAGAAGGAGCGCCGAAGGTGTAAGACGGATGCACGTCCATGGTATTCGTTGATCTCTCAGGCAAAAGGACAGGGCATACAACCAATCACAATGGAACCAGGGGATGAGTTCTATTGTATGCATATGTTCTACTCTTTGGAGAGCTGATTTGTATCAGCTCTTATTTTATTACTCGATCCCGGATTTACAAAAGAGCCGGAATCGTAACGAAAACATAGAGGAGGATAAAAAATGGACACGATTTTGACACTGGTAAACAAAGGCAATGATTTTCTGTGGAGTTTTCTTCTGCTGATTCTGCTGTGTGGAACGGGCATCTATTACACGATTCGTCTCAAATTCATCCAGGTAAGAAAATTTGGCGAGGGCTGCAAGCATGTGTTTGGACATTTCAGCCTGAACGGAGAAAAACATGAAAAAGGGGAAATGAGCCCGTTTCAGTCGATCATGACGGCGATCGCAGCACAGGTTGGTACTGGTAACCTGGCAGGTGCGGCGACAGCGCTGTTTGGCGGCGGTCCGGGTGCAATCTTCTGGATGTGGCTGAGCGCGTTCTTCGGAATGGCGACCATCTACTCCGAGGCGGTTCTGGCACAGAACTACAAGACAGAGGTAAATGGTGAGGTGACAGGCGGACCTGTCTACTACATCAAGGCGGCATTTAAAGGTAATTTTGGAAAGGTATTATCCACTCTGTTTGCTATCTTTATTATTTTAGCACTTGGGTTTATGGGCAATATGGTACAGTCCAACTCGATCGGTGCTGCGTTTACAGAGGTATTTCAGGTATATGGAATCAATATTCCGCCGATCACGATCGGCCTTGTACTGGCAGTACTGGCAGGATTCATTTTCATTGGTGGAACCAAACGTCTGGCAGCTGTGGTAGAGAAGGTTGTGCCAGTTATGGCAGGCGTTTACATTGTAGGAAGCCTGATTCTGATTGGTCTTCATATCAATCACGTGCCGACGGCATTTATGATGATCATCAAGGGCGCGTTTGATCCGAAAGCGGTAATGGGTGCTGGTGCTGGTATCACCGTCCGCGAAGCAATCCGTTTTGGTGTAGCGAGAGGACTTTTCTCCAATGAGGCAGGTATGGGTTCCACACCGCATGCTCACGCACGTGCGAAAGCAGAAAGCCCGCATCATCAGGGGCTTTGTGCGATGATCAGTGTCTTTATTGATACATTTGTTATTTTAAATCTGACCGTATTTGCAGTCCTGACAACGGATGCGATGAGCTCCGGCAAGGATGGTACAGCGCTGACACAGGCGGCATTCATGCAGAGTTTTGGAAACTTTGGTTCTATTTTTATTGCGATCTGCCTGCTGTTCTTCGCATTTTCGACGATTCTGGGATGGCATTTCTTTGGCCTGACGAATGCGAAATATCTGTTCGGCGAGGGCGCGGCAAAGGTTTATTCCTTCATCGTTGTGATTTGTATTGTCATTGGTTCTATGTTAAAGGTAAATTTAGTATGGGCTCTGGCAGATTTCTTCAACGCGCTGATGGTTATTCCGAACGTTTTGGCATTACTTGCATTGAGTCATGTGGTTGTGGCGGCTGACCGGAAAGCGGAAGCGATCACGAAAAATGTGACACAGGCATATCGGGCTGCAGAAGAAAAGTAAGAGCAAATACGTGAATTGTAAGCGTAAAAGCGAGCGTTAAACAACCATTCAAAAAAGACCTGCTTATGTAGTGAAATACATAGGCGGGTCTTTTTTAAAAATAGGAAACTTCGTTCTATGACAAAGAACGCTCCGCGGGATGCGCACTCGCGCGAAGAAAAAATATGTCGCAAGCGACCGCGCGAGACGCCCGAATGTGCCAAGGCACATTCTTTATTCTTGAAAATGAAAACAAATAAAAGACCAAAGGTCCCTAAACAGCTGCCATTACCTTCCGCTCTCTGTAAAAATAGGGAGTCTCTCTCTTTGCTGTCTGCTTTTTAAGCGTTTCATCGGTCAATTTGCGGACAGACTGTAAAATCCTCAGATGCGTCTCCAGGGGGAGTGCATCAACGGTCAGTTCCGCTTTTTTCGTGCATCCATCCACACCGCCTGCTGCCACAACCCGGCGGAGCAATTCTGTCTCGGTGCGGTCAGAGGGGAGAAGATTCCGTCCTAATTCCAGGGAGAGCAGGGAGGCAATGCCCCAACCCCACCAGTTGGAAACGCCGCTTGCCAGCGTCAGGTCTGCTGCTTCTGCGGTGCAGATAAGTTCGCCGTGTGGAACACCTGCGAGAATTTCACGGCGGAAGGTTCCCATTCCCATCTCGTTGCCGCCATCTCCGATGGAAATGACCGTGGCACCAGCTTCTCTGGCAGCAGACAGGAAAAGTGCCGAATCCGTGATCATGTCGTCGAGCTGTTCACCGCGCATGCTGTGATAATGTCCGTTTTCAGCTTTGCCTGGGCGCTCCAGGCTGATCAGATGGGTCGGTTTTGCATCACGGATAAAGGTGCGGATAAAGTTATCCGTATTCTGTTCCGGCAGACGGATCAAGGTTGCCTGCGGAGCGCGGAAGCGGAGAGCCGCTTCCAGATGCGGATAAGAAGACCAGTCGGTTACGACTGACACGCCGCAGCCAGCTGCCGTCAGCGCTGCTGCGAGGTTGGCAGTTCCGGAAGGTCCATCCGTCTCGCCGGTAATAGAACCGTCTGGCATTCGAACCGGGAAACCGGTCAGAAGAACGGCCCTTTTCGCATGGGCGAGAGAAGCAGACACAGCCGCAAGTGGGGAAGCAGGCAGAGATGCTAAAAGTCCGCGACCGCCAAAATCCTGTTTCATAATTGAATCTAAAGTTTCATAAAAAGTCATGGTATCAATCCTCCAGGTATACTGCATTGTGCAGAAATTGACAGGGGATTTTCTATCTGGATGATTCGAGCGCTTATTTACTGGATAATTTCCAAATCAAAAAAGATTGGCAGCAATCCGGTATGGTAGCTGTATCGGAATCATGTGCAATAAAAAAAGACCCACGTATCCTGTAAGATTCATGGCTCTTATTTACGAAGGGAGCATCCGGGCAGGAGTCCCGATAAATAAAAGAATCTATTTTATTATAATTGTATTGTAAATGAAAAATATCAGACTGTCAATTCCAAATTCATTTTACGGCTGACAGAATGCAAAATTTGGAATATAATAAAAAAATAGGTATATAAACAAGCTCAGAAATAAAAGCAGACAAGAAAATGGATAGAGAGAATGAAACGAGAATCAAATGAGATAAAAAAAGAAAATGACCGCGCCGCATCGTTCATGCGCTTCTGCGAGGTAGTCCGCCATCTCCGTGCCGAGGACGGCTGTCCGTGGGATCGGGCGCAGACGCATACATCGCTGAAACCGTACTGCATTGAAGAAGCGGCAGAGGTGATTGGCGGTATCAATATCTGGGAGGCGACCGGCGATGCGGAGAACCTGAAAGAAGAACTGGGGGATTTAATGCTGCAGATTCTTCTTCACGCGCAGATCGCGGAGGAAGAAGGACTGTTTACGGTACGGGAGGTCATGGATGGCGCCAGCGAAAAAATGATCCGCCGCCATCCGCACGTGTTTGGTAAGTCGATGCTGTCCGAACAGGGAGAACCGGTCACGGATTGGGATGCAATCAAGAAGCAGGAAAAAGCCGGAAAAGAGTGGACGGAAGCGTATCTTCCGGGAGCGCTGGAAGAGGCGGAGAAACTGCTCGAGCGGGCAAAAGAACGGAAAGGCATCAAAAAATAACGTTTGAGATGCTTCAATACTGAAATAAATAGAAAAATCTATATATAAAAAGGCATTCGGTCAAAATGGAATGCCTTCGTTCATTTATAAATGCTAATTCGTACTTTTCGGCAAAGACTGACTTTCCTTTACCAGATCTTCTAAAGTAATACTATAGAAGAAATTGTGTACAACCTGATCAAAGCGTTTCCACATCGGCAGGGTCACACAGCTTGTCTGACGTTCGCACGGCGGCGCATCCGGTGCAAGGCAGGCAACGGAAGAGAGAGAGCCTTCGGTCAGTTCCAGAATCTCTCCGGCGGTATATTCATTAATCGGACGGGTCAGACGGTAACCGCCGCCTTTGCCGCGCTGTCCTTCCAGTAATTTATTTTTGACCAGAACCTTCAAGATGATTTCCAGATACTTTTCAGAAATCTGCTGACGGGTGGCAATTTCATTCAGTGGTATATATCCAGCAGAATTTTGTTCCGCCAGATCGATCATAACGCGCAGGGCGTATCTTCCTTTTGTTGATATCATTCGGTAACCTCCTTACTATTAACCAATTATAACGCAAGGTAATAGGACTTTCAAGGAGAAAAGCGTGGAAAACAAAGAAAAAAAGTTTTTTCCTAATACCTATTGACAAAGTTGGTTTATAAGAGTATCATTAAGCCATCGAGTTCGGAAAGAACATGAAAATGAAAAGGAGGCAGATACAATGGCAAGACAGAATATTGTATGGAACGGAAATCTGATGTGTTGTTGTCGAATGTGTAATTCCCGGGCATTTTATATGGTCAGGTAAATTTGCATATCTGCCGTTCAAGAGAATGACAACGATTTAAGATGCAAGCCATTTGCCCGGGAGCTTAAAGAAGATTAAGCGGTCCGGCTTTTTATTTACCCAAAAAGCCAAATATACATTTGCATAAGCAAATACAATAATGCGGAAAAGCAATTATTTTATAGAAAGCTTGAAAATAAATGGAAAAACGCTTGCTCAAATAAAAAAATGAATATAAAATAAAAACGAATTTACATACTAGGAAATAAACTTTCAGAAAAAGAAAGAGAGGTATTTTGAGATGGGAAACTATAGATTTGAGACTCTTCAGTTACACGTAGGTCAGGAGCAGCCGGATCCGGCAACCGATTCCAGAGCCGTTCCGATTTATCAGACCACTTCTTATGTATTTAAAAATTCCGCCCATGCGGCAGCACGTTTTGGTCTGGCAGATGCCGGTAATATTTACGGACGTCTGACCAACTCCACACAGGATGTTTTTGAAAAGAGGATCGCAGCACTGGAGGGCGGCGTTGCAGCACTGGCAACCGCATCCGGCGCAGCTGCTATTACATATACAATCGAGGCACTGGCAGCGGACGGCGGTCATATCGTAGCACAGAAGACCATCTACGGCGGCAGCTACAACCTTTTAGAACATACACTTTCCCATTTCGGTGTATCTACAACTTTCGTAGATGCTCATAATCTTGAAGCGGTAGAAAATGCAATTCAGGAAAATACCCGTGCTATCTATCTGGAGACTCTCGGAAACCCGAATAGTGATATCCCTGACATCGATGCGATCGCTGAGATTGCACACAAACACGGACTTCCGTTAGTCATTGACAATACATTTGGTACACCGTACCTGATTCGCCCGATCGAGCATGGCGCAGACATTGTCGTACATTCCGCTACCAAGTTCATCGGCGGACACGGAACCACTCTGGGCGGCATCATCGTAGATTCCGGTAAATTTGACTGGAAAGCAAGCGGCAAATATCCGGCAATCGCAGATCCGAATCCGAGCTACCACGGCGTATCTTTCGTAGAGGCAGCAGGTCCGGCAGCATTCGTTACCTACATCCGTGCGATCCTTCTGCGTGATATGGGCGCTACGATTTCCCCGTTCAACGCATTCCTGCTTCTTCAGGGAACTGAGACATTGTCTCTGCGTATCGACCGTCATGTAGAAAATACCAAGAAGGTTGTTGAGTACCTGTCCAAACATCCGTTAGTAGAGCACGTAAATCATCCGTCTCTGCCGAATCATCCGGATCATGCCCTGTATGAGAAATATTTCCCGAACGGCGGTGCTTCTATATTCACCTTTGAGATCAAGGGCGGACAGGCAGAAGCTCATAAGTTCATCGACAACCTGCAGCTCTTCTCCCTGTTAGCAAACGTAGCAGATGTAAAGAGCCTGGTTATCCATCCGGCAACCACAACACACTCCCAGCTGACCGACGAGGAGCTGGCAGATCAGGGCATCAAGCAGAACACGATCCGTCTTTCCATCGGTACTGAGCATATCGACGATATCATCGAGGATCTGGAGCGTGGATTTGCAGCTCTGAAATAAGTAAGAGTGTGTCGGTCTGAGAATCCGAGACATATACATAATAAATAATGAATTGATAAAATGCGGTGTCATCTGCAAACTCTTCTTTAAAGCAGGGAAGAACAGCAGATGACGCTGCATTTTTGCTATTCCATTTTGGAAGAAGACGGCGTAGAAAAATTCATGCCAAACTGCCTTTTACAGGGTAAAATGCTGAATTGTTGGGATTTAAGGGGGAAACGGGGAGGCGAGTCTTGACAATAAGGGCGGGTAAGTGGTAATTTATCAGATAGAAGGATACAGAGCTGTACATTTGTGATATAGGGGGGCTCTGGATTCCACCATAAAATTTAAGAATGAGGTGCAAAAAATGCAGGAGATGAAACCGATTAAAGAAGGAAAAGTCCGTGAAATCTATGACAATGGAGACAGCCTGATTATGGTTGCAACGGATCGTATCAGTTGCTTTGATGTTATCTTACATAATGAAGTGACAAACAAAGGCAAGGTACTGACACAGATGTCCAAGTTCTGGTTTGACCTGACGAAAGACATTATCCCGAATCACATGATTTCCGTAGATGTAAAAGACATGCCGGAATTCTTCCAACAGGAGAAATTCGAAGGAAAGAGCATGATGTGCCGTAAGCTTGAGATGCTTCCGATTGAGTGCATCGTCCGCGGTTATATCACAGGAAGCGGCTGGGCAAGCTACCAGAAGACCGGAAAGGTTTGTGGAATTGAACTGCCGGAAGGCTTAAAAGAGTCTGACAAACTGCCGGAGCCGATCTACACACCGTCCACTAAGGCAGAGATTGGCGATCATGATGAAAACATCTCCTATGAGCAGAGCGTAGATCATCTGGAAAAATACTTCCCGGGCAAGGGAAAAGAGTATGCAGATAAGCTGCGTGAATACACGATTGCACTTTACAAAAAATGTGCGGAGTACGCACTGGAAAAAGGTATCATTATCGCAGATACCAAGTTTGAGTTCGGTCTGGATGAGAATGGCAACATCGTTCTTGGTGATGAGATGCTGACTCCGGACAGCTCCCGTTTCTGGCCGGCACAGGGCTACGAGGCAGGACATTCCCAGCCGTCCTTCGACAAGCAGTTTGCACGCGATTGGCTGACCGCTCATCCGGGCAATGACTGGACACTCCCGCAGGAGATTGTAGACAAGACCATTGAAAAATATCTTCAGAGCTATGAGATGCTGACCGGCGAAAAGCTGGCATAAGCGGATCGCTCGATGCAGCCAGTTAGGCAGCAGAAGAAAATACATTGAATAAAAGTAAAAAAGCTGCTGTGAAAAGAATGAAAATCTTGTTTCGCGGCAGCTTTTATATATGGAAATAAAAAACAAATATATCGCTAGTTCGTAATCTGCAGCAGAGGGGCTGTTTACAGATGTGTGCTTTTGAAAGGGAAAATAAAAGATGCGCGATTTCATGGATTTATTTAGCTTAAAGGGGAAAAAAGCGATCGTCACGGGCGGAACCAGAGGACTCGGCTATGGCATGGCAGAGGGACTGTGCAGAGCTGGGGCGGAGGTTGCTATTTTGGGAACAAGTGAGAAGGTGCGGGAGAGCGCTGATGCGCTTGCACGGACAACCGGTGTGGTGGTTCACGGAATAGTGGGAGATCTGGTAAGAGAAGAGGAGGTTCCGAATATCTATAAGCGTCTGGTGGAAAGCCTTGATGGTCAGGCGGATATACTGGTAAACTGTGCGGGAGTTCAGCACCGGTGCGTGGCAGAAGATTTTCCGATGGAAGAGTGGAATCGGATTCTGCGAGTAAATTTAGGTGCTATGTTCCAGATGTCTCAGCTGGCGGCGCGGGATATGCTGCAGCGTGGATACGGCAGAATTATTAATGTGGCATCGATGACCTCCTTCTTTGGAAGTGTGATGATACCGGCATATGCGGCAAGTAAGGGCGGTGTGGCGCAGCTTACGAAAGCCTGCTCCAATGAATGGTCATCGCGTGGTGTGACCGTCAATGCGATCGCACCTGGTTATATGGAGACAAAGCTCACATCGGATATGAAAGCCAAAAATCCGGATCAGTATGAAGAGGTAACGGCGCGGATCCCGATGCACCGCTGGGGGAAAGCGGAGGATCTGGCAGGAATTACCGTGTTTTTAGCGAGTGACGCGGCAGAATATATAACGGGAGCGGTAATCCCGGTGGATGGCGGCTACCTGGCGAAGTAAACGAGAGAAAAGGAAAGAAATATGAATCTATTTGATATAGTAGGTCCGGTGATGGTCGGACCGTCCAGTTCCCACACAGCGGGCGCGGTTCGGATTGGATTTGTGGCGCAGAAGCTTCTTGGGGAACCGGTTAAGCGGGCACGGATTGGTCTGTACGGCTCATTTCTGGCAACGGGAACCGGACACGGAACCCAGAAAGCACTGATTGCGGGACTTTTAGGGATGGCGCCGGATGACATGCGGATTCCGGACAGCTTCCACCTGGCAGAGGAGAAGGGGATTGAGTTTTCCTTTGATGAAGCCAATTTAAAAGAGGCGCATCCAAATTCAGCGGAACTGGAGCTTGAGGGCGTTTCTGGGCGCAGCCTGACGGTAGTAGGTGAATCCCTGGGTGGCTCACGGATTAATATTGCGAAGGTTGATGGGATCGATGCCAATTTTTCCGGCAGTTATCCAACCTTGGTTGTCCACAATGACGATCAGCCGGGACATGTGGCGGATGTGACGGCGATGCTGGCGCACAAATCGATCAATATTGCGACGATGCAGCTCTACCGTGCGGCGCGCGGCGGCATGGCAGTGATGGTTATTGAGTGTGATCAAGAGATTCCGGAAGAAGGGCTTGTGTGGCTGCGCCGCCAGGAGGGCATCAGGAAGGTAACGTATTTAAGTCTTCGATAGGAAGGGTTCATATAAGAAAAGGAATGGAACGGGAAAATGGAAATGTTATATCATTCAGTGAATGATCTGATCCGCTTAGCGAATGAATATCAGATTCCGCTCTGGAAGGTGGTTCTTCTGGCAGATGTGCAGGAACGCCAGGTGACGGTGGAAGAATCGTTTGAAACAATGCGTCAGATGTATCAGGCGATGCGCCAGGCAGATCAGGAATACGATGGCTCGATCGTTTCGGCGAGTGGAATGGCAGGCGGCGACGGAGAAAAACTGCACGCATACAATGCCTCCGGTCGCAGCCTGGCGGGCGGATACATTGGGCTTGTGATGGAAAAAGCGGTGAAAATGGGAGAGTCCAACGCCTGTATGAAACGAATCGTGGCAGCTCCGACGGCGGGCGCATGCGGGGTGATTCCGGCGGTGTTTTTGTCGTATGAGGAATATTGTAAGGAAACGGAGAATCGGATGGTCGAGGCGCTCTTTGTCAGTGCAGGAATCGGTGCGGTTATTGCAGAAAATGCGAGCATCGCCGGTGCATCGGGTGGATGTCAGGCGGAGATTGGTTCGGCGAGTGCGATGGCAGCAGGGGGGCTGGCATATCTGCAGGGGGGCGACGCGGAGTGTATCGCGAATGCGGCGGCATTTGCCCTCAAAAATATGTTGGGATTGACCTGTGATCCGGTCTGTGGTCTGGTTGAAGTTCCGTGTATCAAGCGGAATTCCGCCGGCGCCGTCAATGCGGCGGTCAGTGCACAGATGGCAATGGCGGGAATCAAGAGCGCGATCCCGGCAGACGAGGTCATCGATTCCATGCGCCGGATCGGCAATGCGCTTCCGGCTGCTTTACGCGAGACGAGTGAGGGCGGTCTGGCAGTGACCGAGAGTGCCAGAAAGATAGCGGAACGGATGGGAAAGAAGGAACACATTGCTAAGAAAACCCGGGAAAGCAATGAAAATCAATAGAACCAGACAGCACGCGATTGCAGAACCTGTCAGATCTGTTCCAGCTGCTGATTAGAAAATAAAATTGTAGAAGAAAGAACAGCAATATAGAAATAGCTCTGTTTAAATGATGCCAGAATATTCTTAAAAATCACAAAAAAACATATAAAATAGCAAATTTAGAAAAATGCTTGACTTTCCGGGAATGCTCTGGTATCATAACATATGTCCTCGAGACAAGGACAAAAACAAAACACGAAACGAAAGAAATGATTTGAAGATTCTTGATGAACTCAGAAAAATTTCGAAAAAACGTGGATTTGTAAAAAAATAAAAAAAGTGTTGACAAAAGCAAAAACTTTTGATAGACTATAAAAGTTGCTGCTGAGACAACAACAAAGAACCTTGAAAACTGAACAGTATGTAAAACCCTGAAAATTCTAAGAACAAAGGCTTTTGGTTAAGCCTTGAAGTTCAAGAGAACATTCAGAACATTCGCGATAAAAACGAGTCCATGACTGCTTGCAGGCATGAGCGAGTTGAACGCGATGAGCAAAATGCAAATTTTGCGAAGAACCAAAACAACAGTAATAACGGTTAAAATTAGCCAAGCGAATTTTGACTGGAAT
>ENA-UOJP01001049-UOJP01001049.1-human-gut-metagenome-genome-assembly--contig:-C102-NODE-1049-length-38837-cov-34.409210_pt1 | contig 38837 bp, 28 predicted proteins | sample MGYA00242353_ERZ723900 | MGnify/ENA metagenome assembly ERZ723900
TTGCAGGAGAATCCCACGCAGAGTTTATATGCGACAACGTGTCGCTGCACTATCAGAGGGTGCGAACCGTAAGTTCCCGTAAAAAAACGGCTCGATTCGCACCTTATTTTAGGGTAATCGTTTTTTTATAGATGAAAATATTTCGGTAATGTCATCGAAAAAATATATGTATCCAACATATTGTAGTTTTAAAATGAAGAAATCTACATATCGCTGTTGCACCCAACGAGGATGCATGAATTGTAATAATGTGGAAACTCTGCAGCCCACGTATCGGTTACGTTGCACCCAACGAGGATGCATGAATTGTAATTTCCAGATGTTTACGATAGTCCAGACAAATGCCTGTTGCACCCAACGAGGATGCATGAATTGTAATACTGCTGAAAAATATTTAAACTTTACTCATGATAGTTGCACCCAACGAGGATGCATGAATTGTAATACGTTGTAGAAAAAGGTGATCCACTGTACTGGAATGTTGCACCCAACGAGGATGCATGAATTGTAATACTACTGAAAAATATTTAAACTTTACTCATGATAGTTGCATCCAACGAGGATGCATGAATTGTAATTGTGTTAGCATACCAGTCATCTCTGCACAGGCTAGTTGCATCCAACGAGGATGCATGAATTGTAATCATCGATGAGCAGCAGAAACGTCTGATCGCCCAGGTTGCACCCAGCGAGTGTGCATGAATTGTAATATTTGATCGGCTGCGATGATTCAGCGAAGAAGATCGTTGCACCCAACGAGGGTGCATGAATTGTAATGTTTAACATATATCCTCAGACCTCCATAATTGATGTTGCACCCAACGAGGATGCATGAATTGTAATTTATGAGAAGAATCAAAACTGCTGCCAAGGACAAATTGCACCCAGCGAGTGTGCATGAATTGTAATCATACCTGCAAGCGACTTACGTAATCGTCCACACAGTTGCACCTAGCGAGGGCGCATGAATTGTAAGTTGTAAGAACTCTACTGTTGCCATACTCTATGGTTGCACTCAGCGGGGGAAAGAGATGTCTTATCGACTATAAAGGGTACATTCTGTTGCAACAGCATCTGTGTACGAATTGTAAGATGCATCCTTTTTCTGAGGTGATGCTTTTTTAGTGCTGCACCCTATGTTAGTGTATGAGTTGTAAACCTATCCATCATATCCTTAATGATTATTTGATAAGCGTTGTATCCAGCGATGGTACATGAATTGTAATAACAATGATATGTCCACTCTGTATTTATATGCCGCGTTGCACCCAGCGAGTGTGCGTGAATTGTAATTGTATAAATCACTCTTTTGTTCGGATCTGTTATGGTTGCACCCAGCGAGTGCGCACGAATTGTAATATCTGCTTGACGACGGTATTGTTGAATCTCAGAAAGTTGCACCCATAGCGGGTGCATGAATTGTAATACGTCTGTGTACCCCCTGTATATTCTGTTAATGCTGCACACCGAGCAGATGCATGGATTGTAATAACAATGGATTAAAAGCGGGAAGTTGCACCCTATAAAGGTGTATGAATTGTAATGTACGAGAGATCATTGCATGAGTCCTTCGAAATCTCTACCACATCTCGTATCTGTGGAAAAACGGAACTACGCCGTTTTGCCTAATCTATAAACATCGCATCTATGTGAGGCGACGCTTTTTTATGAAAACATTATCCGCAGTTAAGAAAAATATATAAAAATAAGCCATACTTATTGCAAAAGTAAGGCTTAAAGGAGAAGTATGGAAATCAAAATCAAACCACGAACCAAGTCAGATAAGGGCGGATATGTTATGATGCCGCTAAAGAGAAATGTGCCAAAAGCGCAATCTGATTCATGGAAACTCACAAAATGTCCGATATGCGGCGCCGACTGCTGGGAGAGGCCAATTCCGCCTGACGCGGAAAACAATATCGACGGAAAACTTTGTACGATGTGCGCGTTAAAAATAGGGATTGGGACCCCTTATCGTGTATAATCAGCATCCAGAGTATTAATCCATCATTCAAAGAAAGGAGAGATACAGCAAGGCGTATGCCGAGCTGGTCAAGTAAAAAATGACAAAACGAGAAATATCCGAAATAAAAAGGTTATTTAAAAAAGGGGATAATTCATTCACCCGTCTTTGCGGTTGTTATGTCCATGGGGAAGAGCGTATCACGGAAACATTCTGCCAGGCATTTCAGTCACTCCCAGAGGAAGATGCTAACAAATACCTAGACATTTTCAAAAAAACCCTATCCGGCGGAATAAACAAAAATCTCTTCAACCTGACTTTTCCGAATGAAAAAAACGCAAATGACTGCAGATCATCCTTGAAAAAGATCGTAAATTCGGAATTAAAAGAAGAAAACATCTTGGAGATGTTCTATCAAAAGGTAATTAAGCTGTATGATACCATGGAAGATTATGTGATCTTAGTTATTCACAATCGCTATGATGTCCCTGGTAAGGGATTGGATGGGATTGATATGGAGGATGCATCCGAGGACGTGTATTCCTATATCATCTGCGCAGTTTGCCCGGTAAAACTTTCGGACCCCGGGCTTGGTTACCGTACGAAAGAAAATGATTTTGCCAGCCTCGAACGGGATCGGGTGATCGAGATGCCAGAATTCGGTTTTTTATACCCGTCATTCAATGATCGCTCTGCCGATCTTTGGGAAACACTCTACTACAATGCTAACGCAAAAGCGTTAAATAAATCATTTATCGAGGATTTTTTATATGCTGAGATACCTATTGCCGCACCGCAGCAAATGAAGTTTTTCTGTGATATTGTGGATGAGGTATTTGAGCAACAGACGGATTATCAGACTGTATGTGCTATCAAGGATTCCATAGATGAGTATGTAGCGCAAAAGGAAAGTGACGGAGCAAGGCCGGAAGACTGTGTCTTGGAACCGAAAGATCTTAAGAATCTAATCGAGAGGGCTTCAGGTAGAGAAATCGATGGTCAAGTATACAGCAATGTAGTGAATGAGATCATGCCGGAGAACGGAAAATTGTTCGGAGAAAACTTGACAAATTCGAAGATTTTCGAATTAAAAACATCGTCTGCGGTTGTCAGAGTAAATACGGAAATCACATCAAAACCAGAAATCAGAAAAATTGATGGAAGGAATTGTATCGTTGTTCCAATCGAAGGAGAACTTACAGCAAACGGAATGATTGTAAGGACGTAAAAATTTCTGCGGAAACTCAGGAGCTTGCCACTGGGAGTCAGACAGCGGCAAGATATAGCGGATGACAGTTTCACCACAGAAAAAGCTGAGCCGGAAGTCGCCATATATCAAAAAGATCCGGACCACGTGGACCGGATCGGATGTATGAAAGACTTTGACAGATTTATGAAATGTCAGGAAAAGCTTCTTGAGCGTGGTATTGTAAATAGCAATTTCGGCCTGACGGAAAAATTGGCCGCTTAACTATCAATCGTAGGGTCAGCTACGATCCTTGGGCTAAAGTTATACACTCTGAGTTTTGCGCAAGGCTCATAATGGAGACTGCCCTAAACGATTTCTAATGAATGTCCTATAACCTCATTCGTGATGAGCCCTAATTAGGAACCCGCTGCATTTATGCGTGCAGAGCAGTCAGGGCATGTTAAATGTTTCTTCTTTAATTAAAGAAGAATGAGTTGTAATGGCGGAATCATTTCCATAATTTCCCATTGGCAAATTACTGTTAACGTCACGGTGCTAAGCAATTTTTTCAAAAACCTATTGACACACACCTGTTTCCATGATAAGGTAATAACAGTTAAGGAAGTGCCTGTCCGAAACAGTATGTATTTCATATGGTTTCGCATGGGCTTTTTTGTTTATAAGAATATTTAAGAAAAGGAGAAAAATCATGATCGCTACGATGACAGCACGCATAGGGAATAATGGATACACATGGCACGATATAACAAACGGGGCCATTAATTTTGCATGCACGTTTAATGTTATTGTTAACAGGATAGCAGGATCTTTTGGTGATCTTTTCTCTTTCATTTACTCAAATCACAGACGGATTCTTCCTGTTTCTTTTAGAAAGCGGTACAGGCACGCCGCATTCTATAAGTAATAGGACTGAACGATATGGATATAAACCGTCTGCGTGGAGCAAAAAACCGCAGGCGGTTTTTTTATTTCCTTTCTGGGTAGCTCAATGGTAGAGCAGTCGGCTGTTAACCGGCAGGTTGTGGGTTCAAGTCCCACCCCAGGAGCTTTGGGGTTGTAGCTTACGAGGTCGGAGCACTGGTCTGAAAAACCAGAGGGTGATGGTTCGATACCATCCGACCCCACTCGGTATATCAGAAGCAGGCACTTTTGAAGATATACTAAAACCGGGAATTGTTACCGGTCCGGACAGTGCAATCGCAAAATCCGGAGGCACCATCGCTTCCATTTGGTATGGAAGCTACCTATCGCGGGGTCTTCTAGCGGTCAGGATGCGGGGATTATACCCCGCGGTATGGGTTCGAGCTCCATTCCCGCAATCACGCACGCATCGCCTAGTTGGCTATGGCGTCTGCCTTCCAAGCAGAAATAGGGCGGGTTCGAGCCCCGCTGCGTGCTTCTCAGAAAGAAGGGAAAATATATGCAAAACATCATCCTCAAAGAATTAGAAAAAATCGAAAAAGAAAACCAGGTAAAAATCCTGATGGCGGTGGAATCCGGTAGCAGGGCGTGGGGGATTGCCTCCCAGGATAGTGATTACGACGTCCGCTTCTTGTATGTCAGGCCGGAAGAAGCATATTTACGTCTTTGCCCGGAAAGAGATGTAATCGAATGGAAACTGGATGATACTCTCGATATCAGTGGATGGGACTTAAAAAAACATTGCGCTTACTTCATTGCTCCAATCCGACAATCTTTGAGTGGAGTGCATCTCCTATCGTATACAGGACGTCTCCGGAGTTTCAGAAATTGCAGGAGCTGATGCCGTGGTATTTTTCCGTAAAGAAAGGATTATACCATTACCTCAACATGGCGAAAGGTAATTATAAAACATACTTGAGAAACGACCAGGTGCGGGTAAAGAAGTATTTCTATATTCTTCGTCCGCTGCTGGCAGCAGAGTGGATTTTGGAGCGAGAGAGTGCGCCACCCATGAGATTCGAGGATCTGGTAGATACGAAACTCCCCATAGTATTAAAGCCTGTCGTAGAAGACTTGGTAAAGCAAAAGAAAACAGGATTTGAAACGGAGCTGATGCCGCAGATTTCTGAGCTGAACCAATACTTCGAGAATTCATTCCAAAAAATAGAAGAAATTGTAAAAACAAAGAAAAATCCAGAAGCTCCCTGGGAACCTCTGGAAGAGTATTTCCTGAATACCATCATCGAAAGGAGACCATTATGATACGAATACGGACATTAAGAATCAAACTTTGCGGGCGTACCCAAGTGGTGATGGGGCCGGCCTTATAAGCCGGTTGCCGCTGGTTCGAATCCAGTCGTCCGTATTCCTAATTTGCCGATGTGGCGCAATTGGCAATACGATTGCCTTGCAAGCAAAGGGTCATGGGTTCGAGTCCCATTGGTTCCATTTTACTTTTTTTGCTCTCGTAGGAAAGTGGTTTATTCCGTCCGGCTGTCTACCGGAAGATCGCGGGTTCGAATCCAGCCGGGAGCCTTATAGGTCAATGGTGTTAATGGCAACATGAAGGCATCCAAAACCGACAACAGAGGTTCGACTCCTCTCTTGCCTGCTTCCCTGGTGTAGCTCAGATGGTAGAGCGCGCCTGATATGCGCGATGTCGAAGATTCGATTCCTTCCACCAGAATTATACTATGAGTTTAATGACAATCCGAAAGTTTTGTGCTAAAATATACTCAGAACAAAGAAAACAAGGGCAGAAAGCCCGGAAAGGAAAAACCATGATGAAGAAAAATGTTGCATTATCTTATCTGCATGAAGAAAGTTATCTGTCACTCGAATACTCATACGAGGGACTCGTTTTGGTGCGCTCATGCAGAGACAACAAATCGGAATGCAATCGGATCATCATGACATAACGCTTTCGGGCATATGAGATGAGCTTAATTTTTTGCAGACCGCTTGTCCTGATGGGCAGGCGGTTTTTTAGTGCAAAAAGGAGGCGAAAAAGAAAATGCCAACAATCAATATAGCGGCAACTGGAAAGAACATCGTAAACATGAGAAAAGCAGCCGGTCTGACAGTAAAAGACCTGCAGTACATCTTTGACTTCGGCACTCCTCAGGCAATCTATAAATGGCAGGCAGGAGCAGCACTCCCCACCGTAGACAACCTGGTCGTTCTGGCCGCGGTTTTTGGGTGTAAGATTGATGATATTCTCGTGATTGATGCACCAGCCGAGATAAAAAAAACAGCATAAATAAAAAAATAGCAGGAGACAATTGCTCCTGCATTATAGGCAAGTAGCCCAGCGGCGAAGGCAGCTGACTGTAAATCAGCCACGTAAGAAACACCGAAGGTTCGAGTCCTTCCTTGCCTAGTATGGCCCCTTGGTCTAATTGGGAAAGACATAACCCTTTCAAGGTTATAAGGCCGGGTTCGAGTCCCGCAGGGGTCACTGTGGTCATAGTTTAATGGTAAAACTTCGGATTGTGGATCCGAGCACCGGGGTTCGATTCCCCGTGGCCACCCCATCGGTCATTATGCCGTTAAGGAGACGGGCGGGACTGTAAATCCCGTGCCTTCGGGCACGAGTGGGTTCGATACCCTCATGGCCGACTGACACTGATATGGCGGAATGGAAGACGCGCCAGGCTCAGAACCTGGTGGAGCAATCCGTACCGGTTCAAATCCGGTTATCAGTATTTTTTGGAGACTTGGCAGAGTTTGGCTTAATGCTCCGGCCTTGAAATCCGGCGGCCGTAACACGGTCCGGGGGTTCGAATCCCTCAGTCTCCGTTTCTGCTTGCATGTCCGAGTGGGTTAAGGTGCCTCCCTGCTAAGGAGGTGTGCGGAGTATCTGCACCGGTGGTTCGAATCCATCTGCAAGCGTTTTGCCGATGTGTGGCGTAATTGGTAGGCACAGCGGGTTTAAGCCCCGCTGGGCAAAAGCCCGTGTCGGTTCAAGTCCGACCATCGGTATTCCTTGCCTCCATAGCAGAACTGGCATATGCAACAGACTAAGGATCTGTGGTCCTTGATGGGCCGTGTGGGTTCGATTCCCACTGGGGGTAGGCATGGCAGCGTGGCATAGAGGCAAATGCACCTGATTGGAAATTAGGAGGCCGGTCACCCGGCCCGCAGGTTCGAGTCCTGCCGCTGTCGCTCACGGAAATCTGGCAGAGTGTGGTCGATTGCACCGGTTTCGAAACCGGAAGTGGGTTTCCTGCTCAGGGGTTCGACTCCCCTGGTTTCCGTTTTGGCCCCTTGGTCTAATAGGTTTTATGACGTCAGCCTCTCAAGTTGGAAATGTCGGGTTCGAGTCCCGCAGGGGTCATAAAATAACTAGCTAGCACTAATTTTGCACTCCACAAGTCTCATCCATTTGACTCCAACTGTAATCATCTCTATATTCAGATATTTCCTTTTTATTCCCTAAAAACTGTTATCCGATGAAAAATATTTACATCAATATGAGCCATACTTATTATGATAAGAAATTACCGATCAACCAAAGGAGGGTAAAATATGGGAAGAGGAGGAGGAAGATCCGGTGGCGGAGGCTTAAGCTCTGGCGGAAGTCGTGGACTTTCAAGCCACCGGCCATCAAGCCCAAGCAGAAGCAGCGGTCCGAGCTTTCGGAGTAGCACTTCAGGTATAAAAGGCAGTTCATCTCTGAATCACTCCGTACACAGAGGAGGAGGCAATCCGGACAGCATGCCGACACCAAAACCGTTTCATTCATCACCACCAAAGCCAACACAGCCTCCAAAGCCAATACAACCACAAAAACCAGTACAACCATCAAGACACATGTATACGCCACCGCGTACAGTGATTATAAACAATTCGCCTCCAGCACCTTCGGGCTCATGCAGCAATCCGTCTTATACACCCAAAGCACATCAGACAACCTGCAAACCTACGCTCGTAAATACCAGCATAACCAAAAAGGAGAAATTTCTCCCCAGTTGGTATAAATGGATCTGTATCCTTATGACAATCATTGCCGTAATACTGCTTGTATTTGCTGGATTCGCCAGAGGGCAGGCAAAAAATAATATCCCTAGAGAAAGGCTTCCTGCTTCAGCATGCATCAGCACGGACAAGTGGATGGATGACCAGGTTGCATGGCTGTCGGACACAGCGACTGTCAAGGATTCCATGGAATACTTTTACAAAATGACAGGCGTACAACCATACCTCCTTATCTGCAGTTCATTAGGCAACAAAGGATGGGAAATTACGGATGAGGAAGCAAAAGGCGCACTGATGGAATTGTATGATTCTCTTTATGATGATGAAGGACATATGATATTTGCATTCATGGAATACGCAGATTCCGAGTACATAACCTGGATCTACACTGGAAGATCTGCGGATGCCGTCATAGACGAAGAAGCACGAGAAATATTTCTTAATAATGCGGACCGTTATTATACTGATAGCTCCTTGTCAGACGATCAGTACTTTACAAAAATATTCAAAAAATCTGCGGATGAAATCATGGCCGACTATTCAGGCAGTGCAGCAACCGCAAACACATACACATTCCTCAGCATTCTGATTCTTATCATTATGGCAGTCGGGTTAATGCTTTTTAAACTAAGGGAACAGAAGATAAAAGAGCGGGAACAGTTGAAAGAATATGTCAGTATGCCCATAAGCAAATCTCCAGAGTTACAAGATCTGGACGATAAATATGGTAATAATCAAACATGATAAAAAGGAGAGAATATAACATGGCAGGTATTTTAGAACGTATGGCAATTATTGTAAAAGCAAATGTGAACGAGCTTCTGGAGAAATATGAGGATCCGGAAAAAATTGTTGACCAGAGCATTATCGAGGCAAAAGAAGAGTTAGCCCGGGTTAAGAAAGAATCACTTCCAGTCTTAGCGAACGAATCCGAAACAAAACGTCAGCTGGATTCTTACAGCAACGAAGCTTCCAAATGGCACACTATCGCAGCAAATGCATTGAAATCCGGGGATGAAGCCGGTGCCAGAAAGGCATTGGAAGAAGAGAGCAGGCTGAGAAAACAGGTAGTTTCACAGGAGTCAACATACCAGGCAGCTAAAGCAGCTGCAGATAAACTCCGCGAAGAAATCGCTCTGATGGAAGAAGAGATCAGCGAAATGCAGAAGAAGGCAGCACTGATCAAAGCCAAGGCAACGACTGCCAAGGCAACTCGTGCGACTGCAGAACTGAAAGCAAAAGGCGAAAAGAGGGGCGGGTTTGAAGCTTTTGCCCGAATGGAAGAGAAAGCAAATAAGGAGCTTGCAGAAGCAGAAGCATTGAGAAGTCTTAACACGGATCACACGAGCCAGGAACTGAAAGAACTCGAAAAGATGTATTCTGGTGGGGAAAATGCATCTTCTGAGGATGCCCTTACGGCATTAAAAGCGGAGCTCGGAATCTAAACTGAGAAAATGAGCAAAAAGCCCAGGTTTTAATCTGGGCTTTTTGCTTGTTATAAGACTTATGAAATTCTGAATATACGACCGTCAGGAGCTTCGATACATATCAATGACGGCAGCTGTTTCAGCCCTCATCACACTTTTTGCTGACGCTTCAGACACAGCTTTCTTAGATGCAGTCTGCTTTCTTACTATAGCACCGCTACAAATTTGTCAAGCTGAGCAAGTTTTGCGGATAAACATTTTTCCTTTAGTTCCGCCACTTTATAAAAAATAAGCGTCTCAATTAGATTGAAATTATACGGTAATCTGCGGATAGCAAAAAAAACTCATCAATATTGAAACTCAATGATCAACAAGTGATACGAAGTCTCTTTTCGATTCTTAAAAAGAATCCACCATACTAATTATATCAGAAAAAAAAGCAAAACGGCTTGTCTTGCGCAATAACGAAAAAACATGGGAAAAAGAAACCCATTGGAGGATTTGTTATGAAGTTAAAAGAAATATTAAAACTCCGGAACATAAAAAAAGCTAAAAGGGTTACGGCCACCTTATTGGCATCTGCGATGCTGTGTAACAGTATACCAGACATAGGCCAGGCAACGGCGTATGCATGGGAATTGCTGGCAGATGGAGATCTTTTCAATGACATTGAGGAAGAACGCTCTGTTTCTATTGCGTTATGCGAAGAACAGTTACTTGAATCTATGGCGTCTGGAGGAGTATCCCTGGATCTTGACCTTCTTGGCACTCATCCGCAGTCCATGGTAATGCTTTATGATGAACTGAATAAAAAGATGGAAACTTCGACCCTCGTTGCACAGGGAATGGCGGATGAAGAATTATCCTATTTCATATTCATAGACGGTACTGGCAGCGGAGAGTATATAAAAAATGTCAGTGTCCTAACCTTTGGCTGGGATGACGCGCCAGATGGAAGAACATATAATATAAGTATCCCATATGACGGAGAGGAAAGTAAAACCGTAAACCAGCTGGCTGCGGTAAGTAAATTCAATTATGTAACGGCGGCATCGTCAGGGAACGCAACGCCGAGTTCGCCGGAAGGTACAACGCCAGGAGAACCGGGGTATGCGACATCAGACAAGCCGGATCCAGCGACTCCGAGCGGACCACAAATAAGTACACCTGGAACCGGAGAGAAAGATTCGCCCCCTGGTATCCCGGATTCAGCAACACCAGGAGACGGCGAGGAAAAGGAAGAAGAAAAGACATTCCTTGACATGATATCCGGAATCGATCGTGCTATCTTAAATGAGCTGATTAAAAATGGTGATATAGAAGGAATCCGAGTCTCCTTAAAAGAGGCGGGATACTCTGGCGTTAGTCTAACACCTATTACGGATACACCTTACAGTGACGGAGAAACCCCAAAATTCTCTTTAGGCAGAAACCAGATTTGCTGGTATACGGCTGATATTGATCTATGGACGGATATACAGAAAGAGATCATAAAAGCCGCGGAGGCATTTTACGGCACGGAGCCTAATGAAGGAACCATTGACATATATCTGACTCAAAAATCTCCGGAAGGAGAAGAAATAAAAACAGGAGATACAGTAACCCTTGAAATAGAATGTGACCCGCTGACTGCGGAGACGTTCAAAAACTATAATGATTATATCCCCAAGCCATTTTTCAATTCATATCAGGAAACGACAATTCACCTTCGGCTTCCGGAAGGAATGGAGATCATCTCTGTCCCACAAAAATATGAGGATTACACGCTTATCAATGGAGTATACATCTTCAATATTGGTGATATGACTCCCGGCTCTGGAATCCGTTTTGATATTCAGGTCGCTGTTTCCGGAAACGGCTCTACCCCTGTTGGCACGCCATATAAGATTCGACCTGAAGATGCCTGGGTAGAAACCTCATACCAACTATTGGATAAAAGCGAAGATGAGAATGGAGTACCGATCCCGGAAGCATTGTATCATTCAAGAGTAGAAAGCAAAGATGCCTATGAATTCTTCAATGTGACGGATGACACATGGGCTGTCAGCAAGCACGTTATCAACCCGGACAACCCAGCTGTTGAATCTTCCGGATACTGGTACCTGGATACGGAAAATGACGAAATTGTAATTACTTACAAACTCGAAACAGGCTTAGTTCAGAATGGGTTCCTTCAGACCGAAGATACAGCCTACGATGATTCGGGTCGTGCTCCATTATCTGCATTCTTATTAACCGACCACTTAGAACTTTCCATGAGGGAGGGTTCAGACACAAACTTAAAACCAAAAAGTGTAAAAGCATGGCCGTTTACAGATAACATTCCCGAGGGAGAACCAATAAAGGAGAGCAACGGCACAGATACAATTTCCTTTACATTAGATGATTTAAATACTTGTGAATCAATTAGCGGCGTTGACCATGGAGCAAAGAAATATACAGCTTTCTGGATAGAAGTCAGATACACGGCAGAACCATTCCGATTGGAGTACAACGACCCAGATGTTGCGAACGAGAGAATTCCGTTCACCATCAATAATAAGGCAGACATCAGCTATGTGATTGATCGATATGATGACACGGAAGAAATCACAGAAACAGATAATACCAATGCTGTAGTGAACCCCAAGATCGTAAAGGAATCAGCTTCCATCGAAATCCGAAAATACATCGATGATGCTTTGTCTGGAAGCATATTGTATACCACTAGCCTGGATGCAGATGGAATGTATCCAGGATATGCGGAATTCACGATCATGAAGGGTACATGTTACGACGACGTCTGGATGTATACCTATTACGATAAGGTTTCTGTAAATCCTGCAAAGACAGAAGATGAGATCTATGAAGCGACTGGCGGATCCGGCACCACAACAATTACGCTGCCGTCAGGCCGTTACCGGATTACAGAAACGCACGCACCAGACAATACTGAAATGAAAACCGAACCAATAACAATTGATATCGGCGAAGGAGAAACGAAATATATTGACTTTCATAATAAAAGTAAATATGGGCAGATACGCTTCCGGAAAAAGGTTATTAGCTATGCAGGCGAAGAAAGCTACGAAGCAGGAATCGAATTTGGTCTATACACGGATGAGGAGGCAATGATCCCCTATCTTGATAGTGTGGGGACTGCCGTCACCGCAAAGACAGATGGACAGGGGTACATCACCTTTTACCCGGTCGTACCGGGAACGTACTATGTGAAGGAAAAACCAAATGATTCCTACATCCCAAATAATACCATCTACCGCGTGGTGGTGTATGCAAATAGTACAGCTACAGACTTGACAGATGTCTCAAATCCGGAAACTGTCATTACAGGAGCTGATACGGTTATCAATAAGAGAAATGTTGCCGCGATTCTTCTTCAAAAAAGACTGGTTGATTATGTAATAAATGAGGAGACCGGTAAAATCGAGGAAACGTATCTTTCTATTGCACCTGAGCTTCGTAACGAAATGTCATTTGTAATCCAGAAAATGGATAGTGGAATCTGGACAGATGTGGCAGAGATGTTTTTGACAGAAAACTCCGCAATTTCAGCCACAAATCTTCCTGTTTACAACTCTGATGGCAAAAGAATCAAATACCGGGTAGTGGAAAAACTCCCGGATGGATACGAAGTCCGTGAAAGCGGGACTGTAAGTTATGAAGCCGCAGACCCCGATAACCCAGATGACTACCGAAAAGCGATTGTGTATTATGGAGAATTAACTCCTCTTTATACAAAGACCGAAACCTTATATAACACACATAAAGGATCTCTTGAGGTAACAAAAACAGAAATAATATATGAAGATGGAGAGAAGAAAGAGCGGCCTGTGTCAAAAACATTTCAGCTTTGGCAGAGAAATCATGAGACAGGTATTCTGGTTCCAGTGTTGCAGGAAAATGGCAAGCAAGTAACCGGAAACAGCGAAGCAGACGGAAAAATAAAATTTACTGACCTTCCAATTATTGAAGAGAATGACGGTGTGCGTTCCTATGTCGACTATTATATAGAGGAAGTGGATGCTTCAGGATACCATCAGGAATCAGATGCCGGAATAGTCGAGGTCCTGATCGACGGAGATTTCCACACAATGGCTGGACCGGTTCATCTGCTGGCATCGAAAGACGCAACGGTAGCAATTCGGAACGTGGAAGATAAGATCCCATTCTATTTAAACAAAAAAGACTCCATCACTGGCGGAAACATTGCAGGCGCCCAGTTTAAAGTTGAAAAACTGGAATCCATTAATGATGAAACCGGAATAGAGATTGTAAACCCGGAATCCGAAGGCGGATTATGGGAAAGTAATAATGATGGCTATGTATTCCTAAAACTGGATCCGGAATCCTTTTATCGTATTACCGAAATCGTACCGCCCACTGGGGAATTTGGCGAAAAAATCTATATGGATTACGATAATGGATACGGAAATAAGTTCCAGCTGATAAAAACAGGCGCAGAGATATCCGCAAATACCCCTGAAATCAGCAGGGAGAATGCAGTCATTTGCCGGGATTTTGCTATTAACTCCGGTTACAAGGCAGTATTTGAGGATGAACCCATTGCTAAAGTAAACATCAATAAGTATTTGGTGAATGATATAGGAAGCGCCAGCCGATACAATGCTGAGTTCTATGTTTACACCGAAAATGAGGAAACGGGGGAAATGGTGCCAGTACTGGATGATTCAACCGGAACTCCCGTTGTGATTAAAGCAAATTCAGCAAGTCGGGTGCTGGTACCGGGAATCGCTTATTACTTTAGGGAAAAAGTAGCTGAAGTCTCCGATATCACTGTGATTAATCCTGATATTCTGCCTGACTCGATGCTATGGAGCGGTTCTCTAAAGATCAAAAATGTCGATGGTACAGACTATTATGGACCTTATGATATTACTGGTAAAAAAAATACGGATACGGTACAGCTGTTCTCTCTGAATAATTATTATTATGGTTCCATGACAGTTACGAAGAAAGACCGGCTGACCGGGCAGAATGTTGCAGGTGCCGTTTTTCAGATTGTATCAAAACTGCCTGAGGATCATCCGGATTATTCTTCTGCCACAGGTACAACCGGAAACAATGGTACGATCGATTTCCGTAACCTGAAAGCATATACTTATGACGGCGAACGCATTACCTACATAATCACAGAACTTGCAGCTCCTGAGGGCTATAACATCTCTTATGAAACACTGGAAACAGTCCTTATCCCGGGGAAAAAGATAACCCATATGGTTTCTCCGGAAGCCAAAAATACATTTGAAGAGCCGTCTGATGAAGGTGCATTGCTCGCGATCCATGACGAGCCACATTTTTCCATCACCATTAGAAAAGTCTGGAGGGATGACTGGAATTATCGCTTCAATCCGGTAGAAAACATCCTGGAAAACGTAAGGATTGTTCTCTTTGAAAAAGTGGGCGATGAGTTGGTAATGATCAGTGATGCTTATACCGATGATTTTGACGGGTCTGCAGTATTTAAAGAACTAGACCGCACAAAGACCTATTACATGATTGAAGCGGCGCCGAAGGATGGCAAATACCTCCCGGAAGGAAAAGAAAACCTTCCGGAACAATATTTATCCGGAGAAGCAAATATACCGGTTTCCAAAGTAAATAACTATAACTATCTTGTCTACAATGAGAGCGGTGACTCTCCCGTGAATGGAACGTCCACAAATATAACCTCTCCTTTGGTCAACCATAAGCCATGGGCGCAAATCCATATCACAAAAAACTGCGACCAGGGAGATGGCTGCCCAGATAGCGCTCAGCATAAGTCAGACGGAGCACAGTTCATACTGTACGAACTGATGGAGAAACCAGCAGATACCATAGTAGAAATACCTTCATCAGATGAACTGGCAGACAGTTCTAAATTCAGGGAAGTTGGATCATACGAAAGCGGCACTATACTTGGTGACCATGGGGAGCGATTGCAGGGGGAGTTTTACAGTAGCATCCTGGAATATGGTAGCCTGTACCTTCTGGTAGAGGAATCTCCGGGACCAGGGTATATTATCGCGGATAACCAAAAATATACGCTTTATTATCCGGGTGAAGGTGAGGAGTTTACGTTATCCGGTGGCCGGTCTGTAGAATATCAGTATAGTAAAATTACCGATGATACAGTACAGAACACACATGCAACCGGAGGGACTGCGATGCCTCATTACTGGGCGCAGTTAAAGCTGAACAAATGGATGGACGGAGGAGACGGAGAAACCCCGGATTACCGGCCATTAGGTGACGTTAAATATGAATTAAGTCTTTTATATCCGGATAGTAGCTATGTAGAAGGCGCAGAAACAGTAATCCTGGAAACTGGGTTAAATTCTGTTGACGATAATTTAAGAGGTGACGCAATCTCTGCATCCATTAAACTGGAACAATACCAGAGCCTGTTCCCGGAAGCGGTGATAAATTCAGAGACAAATGTTGACGGATTCCCGGAATATATGGAGGCGCTTTTCGAATTAAAAGAAGTTGAGGCACCCAATGCAATTTTAATGGATGAAAAATCATATCACGTAACAATCCGGGCATATGCCGACAAGCAGTATTCGGAAGACAATATTAATTATGAGTTTTACTGTGTAAGTGCTACGGAATGCGGTATTGTCCCTGGAACTACAAGGCAAAGAACCAGGCTTGTTAATACTCCGTTCCAGAACTACGTCGCCATTATCCGCAGCTATGGATATACCGTAAAAGAAGAAACACTCGGGAAAACAGACCAGGAACTTCATGCAATTACTCCGGATAGGATCGGAAGAGTTCCTCTTGAAGGTGTTTCCATTATCATCGAACGGAAACGTCCAGACGGAACCTGGTACCGCTATCCGGACAGCAGTACAAGCTTTTCCTCCGACGGAGATGGAAAAACCATCATCCCAAATGGACTGCCGAAAGGCACTTACCGTCTCCAGGAAACTCTTACATCTGGGCAAAAAAAAGAGTTTGACACCAGGTATACATCATCCAGATGGCTCTATTTCTCAGTCACGATTGATGGAGCAGAAGTACAGGTTTATAATCCACGCCTACCCCGTTTAGTCATCAACAAGACAGAAATGGACGGCACAACTCCAGTCGACGGCGTTACTTTTGGCATTACCGGAACCAGCCCTGTAAGGTCAAGAGTGACAGCAGTCACGGATGCAGATGGTATCGCGGAACTGTCTCTTGCAAACGGGAGTTATAGCATCGATGAAGCAGGCGGCAATCCTAAAGTTACGGCAGATTATCAGAAAGATGGTCTGTTTGGAATTACGTCTGCGATACTCGGGTACCAGTTTAGACAAGATGGAAAATTCGTAGTAACAGATGCACTCTATCCTGAGGAAGAGGGAAGCTACGAGTTGGTATATCGCTCGTACAGGGATCCAGAAACTTTTGATTTTATCATAGAGAAAAGGGATCACGACACGAACAAGTTTTTATCCGATGCAAAATTCCGCGTTTCATACCAGAAATTCACAGCCGCAGATGGAATATATGCAATCGGTGAAACCGTACCTCAGTCCGGATGGAATGTGATCGCATCCGGAAAACAGACGGAAGACGGGAAGATCAAAATAGAAAATGCATCACCAGGCTGGTATATGGTAGAAGAGACAGATCCGCCGGCTGGATATTCACTCGATAACAGTTCCATAAAATATTACGCGATAAATACAAATATGGAAGTCGTCTTCCCAGAGGAGCCGCTTGGTTTCACGTGCCTGACTGCCGTAGATGGGAAAGCATCATGCACCTTTAGAAACAAGGCATTTATACCAGTATACCTCACGAAATCTCTTTCAACAGGAAACACAGGGATCGAACTGAATGCAGAAGAAAAGAAAGCCGCGTTAGAAAAGATAACGTTTACCGTATACAGGAAAGAAGGAGATAGCTATGTTCCAGCAACTGTATACCAGAAGAATGGTACGGAATATGTCAAAAATGGAGCATCCAAGTTAGAGCGAAACAGTAATGTGTTCAGCGGGTTCATTCAGCAGACTGAGGATAACGAATTTTTTATCAAGGAAACCATTGTTAACCCAGATTCCAAGTTATCAAACTGGTATCCGATGAACAGCCTGGAATATATACCTCTTTCCTTAGATGCAGATACAGAAGGTGCCCTTTCAATCACGGCTGGTGCTTCCGATCTTCTAGGCAAATCCGTTGTAACCATCAAAAAGGTGGATCTTGATTACACGGAAGTTCCGGTAAATGGGGCAGTTTTTGAGGTATATAAAACCGATCCATCAGAAGAAGGTGCGCGACCAATTGCAAACGTAAAGACAGTGGATCATCGAGACGGTACCTATACCCTGACGATTCCGACAGACCGGGAACCGAAGAATTACTACATAAAGGAAATTGCGGCTCCTTCCACGTATGCAATTACGAAAGACCTGATCATAGTAGAAGACCTGCAAGCAGGTGATAGCAGGCACTTTGATGAAACGTTATCGGGGCCCTACAATCCAGAGACATGGCTGCCAGGACTTATCATAGCTGATGACAGAGGTATTGATATCCATCTGGAAAAGTATTCGAACATAAAGGCTATGAATCCAGGCAACAGTGAACGGATGCCAGCAAAATTTATGCTGTATTATTCTTATGATGGTGAAACTACCTGGCATGCATATTATGACAACCCAAAGCAAACTAATGAAAATGGATACATTTCCATGCCGAATGTACCATTACTCGATGTATGCAGCTATGCAATTGCGGAAGAAGAGATTACATCTGGTGAATACAAGGGTTATGAATTGGAGTCTGTCTGCTTAAATGGCAGGGATATGGAGAAACGGACAATTACTGTAGCCGGTGAAGACATAGCGGCGTATATTTTGGACGTCACAGACCCTGGCGAAACCAGAATCCTGACATATAAGGTGTACAACAAGCCGGCGGTCAAATTTACTGTCATAAAGCGCGATGTAGATCCGGATATTGAAACAGAAATCATTGCAGATTTTGATGTATACTATGTTTCAGAAGAAAACGGGGAAACAAAAGAGGAAAAGGTAGAGACTTTCCGAACCAGGAAGGCATCATCTGCAGATCAGTACGCATCAGCGACACTGCAGCTTAAGCCAGGGACATACCACATTGTTGAAACCAAGGTATGGACCTCCCCTTATGCTATCATGGCAGGACATAAGGATGTGATCTGGGAACGATACATAACGATTCCTGATGAAGGACGAAAGGTACTCGAAGATCCAATTGTCTTTATGGATGATGCAATGGATTACAATGTAACCCCAGTCATTACTAAAGAAAAAGAAGAAGATTCAATTAAAAGTCTATTTACGCATGATGGGCAGTCAGTTACTTACACTTTGTCAACGGGAGTAAAGGATGCGGAACACAATACGCCTGTAAAAAACTTCCTTATCATGGACAGTGGGCTTACCATGAAACATAGGATTACCAAGGAGACAGAAGAAGAGCAACGTTTTACTGTTCTGGACGATAGCTACACGTATGAAAAATATACGGTGTCTTCAGTCACTCTGGAAGGACCTGTTAGCTATAAGAACTTGATTAAGGGGGCCGAAGGACACGAGCCGGAGATATCCGCAGTAGTGAGCTTCCATACGTTTGATAAGGATATTACTGACGCGACACAAGATCACTGGCTCGAAATACATAATGATACCGTCAGTGAAGATAAAGTGTATGTATCTGCAAGTGCCCTCAGGGAAGGAGCAGTGACAATCAACGCTCCGGTAACGTATGACGCAGAAGGCAATCAGAAGAAGTACCGCGGTTTCAGTGTCTCATTCGTCGATGAGGGCCTGAAAGAACTCACAAAAATCATAGATGAAGAGGGGAATATTTCCTTTGACGGGTATGCGCTGGGAGCTGATTTTAATCCTGGTACCATAAAAGCGACTATCACGATTGACCAACAGGAAGAAACAATCAAATCCTTAGATCCATCAACAGGGGAGTCCCTGGAGATGCTGGCGGATTCCGTAGACGAAATTGAGAACAAAGCAGCTGCATGGGCAGAATTCATGCGCTGGAGCAATGCCGGTCTTACCAATGAAACGATCCGATGCGAAACTTCCAGTGCCCTGATATCTGTCGATGAGCTGAATGTTCCGATTGTGTCCGTAGAGAAGACAGTTTCACCGTCTACAACCGTCTGGCTGGAGGACACGATCACATACAGTATCAAGATAAGAAACGAATCAGATCCAAAAGAAGGAAGGGATCCTTTGGTTAATCCTGTCATCATCGACCGGTTCCCAGACGGGCTGACATTGGTTGGATATGAAATCACAGAAAATCCAGATGGATTTACCAAGGACAACTGTATCAGGAAAACAGGCACGGATCCAAGATATATGATGTTCTACTTGAACGGCAGTTTGGAAGCCGGTCATGAAGTAACCCTCCAGATTACCGCCAAAGTAGACAAATCAGTTGTTGGATATGGCACTGTAATCACAAACTATGCTTATGTAACTACAAAAGAAAAGGGGATCACATACAAAGACAATGCATATGGCGCAACGTTTAAGGACACCAATTATGGATGGCTTCAAGCAAAAGATAATGAGCTCGAACAGGCTGTAGGCGAAGAACTTCCTGGTTACGGTTATATTTCAGATGAGATTGCCTGCCAGATTGTACAAAGCGGAAGCATGAACTTAAGCAAGCTTGTTTCCGGTGATGGGGATCCCGAAACTTGGTATGGAAGTGAAAGCGCTGCACCCGTTACACAGGGAGGGTATGCAAAATTCAAACTTGTACTGAATAACGGATCTGTTGATACATCAATGGTAGATATCCGTGTTGCAGACCTGCTTCCATATAAGGATGACAAGGATCTGGAAGGTGATTCAATCAGTAAAGCAAAATCACGAGGCAGTGAGTGGTCCCTCATTTTTAATGGGCTTCCACAACATCCTTACATCTCAAAAGCAGGCGATAGCGAAGATATCAAGTATTCGCTTACTGATAGCCAATACAAACTCTGGGTTGCTAAGGCAGAAAACGGAGATATCGGCAATGAACTGGCAAGGCAGGCCATAGCTTCGACAAGAGTACCTATGGATTCTCTGGCGGGATGGGAAATCTATAATCCTGATGACACATTAGAGGAGAAGTCGAGGATCCGGGCATTTCTAGTTGAGATTACGGACACAAACCTGGAATTGAAAGCTGATGAGAGCATGGTAATTCAGGCAGCGACTTTAGTACCGGAATTTGGTGAATCTTTTGATAATATGGCATTTACCCTCGCAGTAAATAACTTCGCTGTCAACTATTATGAAAAGAGTTTCAATGGAACGAAGGTTAAGAGACCCAAAAAGACAAGTACCAATGCCCAGGCAATTCTGGTTCCGAAAGATGTAGAAGCAGGTGGGCGTGTATGGATTGACGCCAACTTTGATGGCATCCAGCAGGAATCTGAATATGAGTTTTATAAGGACCTGACAATCCAGAAAGCAATGAGATCCATGAATATTCGTCTGATTGCTTATACGGGAAATACCGATTCAGAGGGTACCGGTGCAGGACAAATGTTTAAAAAGGATTCTGAGACTGCAGTTTCAAGAGGTTATACCGGAAGCGATGGGACATGGGATGGAAGATTCAGTTTCAGCGGCCTTTCCTCTTCTGTGGTTGACTCAACATCACAGCTTTACTCAACTGGTGGAAAGGATCCGTTAAACCCGGCAGCGCTTAAGAACAGAAAATATGCTGTTACCTACCGTATCTCTGCAGACCTTCCGGAGCAGTTCAGGGTAACCGAAAAAACAGTACAAACCGGCGAGCCGGGCCGATCCAGAATGCCATCCGAACTGTACGGCGGCCCCGCTTCCGCCGAAGCATATGACAGCAATGTATGGTATGATTCAAAAACAGAACAGTTGGTGACGGAAAGATTCTTCCTCTGGCCAACGTCAGGAAGCTGGGACAGCGGTGTATATGATTATTCCAAAGATATTGGCATTATCCCATATCGGAATATCTCCTTATACAAGCAAGATCAGGAAGGTCGGCCTGTAGCAGATACGAAATTTGAGATATACGGCCCATTCCGAAGCGAAAGTGAGATTGAATTGAGCGAAGCAACCCGTGTATATCCAAGGGCAGACCTGGAAATTACGGAAGGAATGTCAGAAACAGAAAAACTGGAAATCCGGGCGGCACAGGAAGGGAAAACCATGGAAGACGGTAGTTTGCCATTCATCCCTCCGCTCATGCGGTATGCGACGTACGTGATCGTTGAGACTGGGGCGTCAGCAGGATATATGACCGAAGGCGCCATGGCCAATTTGGAACCCTATGCGGTCTCGGCAACCGACATGTCAAGTGCGTGGATCCTCCCGGCAAAAGAGATCATCACAGATGAAAGTGAAGATACCATCCCAGACACAGTCACAGTAACCAACCTGTACGGGAAAGGCAATGTTGTAATTACCAAGACCGATGCAGATACCGGAAAACGATTAGCTGGAGCTGAATTCGAATTATCTGGAAAGGCAATTTACGGAGATATCTGCTTTGATAACTCTATGGAAGAATTCATGGAATTTATCGAAGATGAAAAAGAAAAACCGGAAGATGAAAGCTGGTTTAAAAAAGCAGGAATTGTACTTTCTGAACCGGAACCCGGGCATAGCAACCCGGAAGTATCTGATAACTCCTTCTGCATGCGGTTTACAGTTATAGATGGGTACGCTAACTTAAAGCCCTCAGGATATGGATTTGTCCTGCCGCGGGGAAGCTACACGTTGAAGGAAATCAAGGCGCCTAAATCCTACAACTTAAGTTCAGCAAGGACATTCACAATCGAGCCTGAAACAAACAGCAAGCAGAAGATCAGTTTAACCGTAAAAGACCAGCCGTTCCATGGAAGCGCCATTCTTCATAAATCAAGCGAAGATGGAACCTCACTGCAAGGCGCAGTCTACTCCCTTTTTAAGGAAGGAACCACCTCGCCAATTGCAACCGGGCTCACAACAGGAGGTGATGGATTTACATCAGAAGTTACGGATTTAAAATGGGGCGACTACTACTTTATCGAGACGAAAGCACCCGAAGGGTATTCCATGAATACCGAAAAGGAACGCTTCACGATTGATGGAGACAACGTAGAAGTCTGCCAAACCGTATACGCTGAAGACCAGCGTGTTCGCGGAACTGTAAAACTGCAAAAATATGATGAACCGACAAAGAGTACGCCGCTCAAGGGCGCAGAATTCAGCCTCTATACTGCAGATAACGTATTGGTCTCTTCCGGACACGTAACGGATTCTGACGGTGCCTTAACGGTAACAGGTCTTGACTGGGGAGCATACTATTTTAAGGAAAATAAAGCCCCCGCTGGATATGATCTGGCTGAGAAAATATGGTTCGCCGTCAACAGCGAAAACTGTAAGGTAACGCAAATCATTACATGTTACGACGAGGAGAGCCTGGCAACGATTAAAATTAACAAAATCGTGAACTATAATTACGCTCCATTTGGAGATCCGACATTTGTTTTTGAAATTGAAGGCACAGATATCCACGGAGTCTTCCACAAATGGATACGGACCATATCTATGGGCGGAGAAACAGAAAACAGCACGGTTTTAACTGGTATCCCGCAAGGTAATTACACAATCACGGAAGTAAGCACCAGCAGATACAAGTTGGCTGAAATAGCTCCGGTAGTAAATGCAGCTGTTTCAGGGACACAAGCTACAACTGATTTTCTTGGCAAGGAACAGATGTATGCGGAAGTCACGTTCGTAAATGAGATAGAGCAGTATGAAAAACTAAGCCATACAGTTTCCGCAATTAATGAAGTCAGTGGTAAGCCAGTAATCTTGACCGGCGTAACCGCCGAGTTTACAGAGCCTGAAATGTCGTATGACGCAGAAAGCACATATGCCATAAAAAGCAATGACTTAGTTGTGACTGCTTTTTATTCCGATGGAACATCGAAGCTAATTGGAGGCGGCTTATACTCTGTAACCCCTGGGGAAATCATTTTTTCGAATAATGCGGATAGATCCGGATACCAGTTTATGGTAACTTATACGGAAAATGGCATTACAAAAGACACAACCGCATCTTTGCGGATAAAAAAACAAAAAACTCCATAGAGAAGAAAATACTCCTTCTGCATAAAACAGCAGAGGGAGTATTTTTTATGCACTCAATTTGCCGATAAAAAAATGAGCCAGCAAACAAAGGAAATATTCCGTTCCTGATGCTCCCCATGGCTAAAGCCAGGGGTTTACGCTCTAGGTGGTTAAAAAAAATATGAAAAACGTTATCCGCAATGAAACAAAATATAAAAGGATATTCCATACTTATTATAGCCGATCAGCTTGTATCACATTTTCCACACAGATGGCATCAGTGAGAAATCAATGTTTCTCTGGCAGCACAATATGGCCGTCACGAAAGGAGAATGATGATCTTCCATGGCCAAGCTACTATCTCTGTTCTTGGGCAGAGAAAGATCGCTGCGAACAAAAGAAATACTAAAGGAGAAAAAAAATGGAAGAAAAGAGAAATTACGCGTCATTATCTGGAGTTATCGTATCCCCATTCTATTTAAGCCAGGAAACTGAAGATGGCCTCTGTTACATGGTATATGTAAGCGTACAAAGGCTGAGTGATACAGAAGATGTTATCCCGGTCATGGTGCCAGCAAAATTATTGCCGAGCATTATTCAGGATGAAACAGGAAGAACTGTTTACGCAGAAGGAAACTTTCAGTCGAGAAATCGGAGATATGGAGGAAAAAGCCATCTGGATTTATTTCTTTATGCGGAGGTACTTGAATTTGATATCGACTCCATTCACTCATTTAATAATAACATCATTTCTTTAGATGGCTTCCTTTGCAAAAAACCCGTCCTTAGAATTACGCCACTTGGTCGTTCAATAGCGGATATATTTATCGCGGTTAACCGGCCAAACGGAAGATCTGACTACATTCCTTGCATTGCATGGGGAGAAAACGCAAGATATTCTGAAAACCTGACTGTGGGCGATCGGATTCATGTGAAAGGGCGCATGCAAAGCCGGGAATACACAAAAAAAATAGATGAAGGCAAATATGAAAAACGGATTGCTTATGAAGTTTCCTGCGGAGCCATTGACTCAGAAAGCAAAAAAGTAAATGTATCAAACTAAAGATCCATAAATACAAGCGTAAGAAACGATTTGGGAAGTCGCTCAACAACCGCGCTCCGGCGATGTTCCTGTCCATCCTGGGAAAGAAAACGCTGTTGTGCGGTGGAACGTTCGTAACCGTTGATACAAAGGCCTATAAGGCAAGCCAGTATGACCACGCCGCAGACAGTTATGAAAAGGTCCCCTTATCCCAGAGGAGCAAGGTGATCGGGGGCCATAAAGTGCAGCGTGACCTGTACAGTGCCTTCCTGCTCCGTAACAGCAATGACACCTATGACTGCCCGGACAGGATGAGATGTACCGATAGCTTTGAAACGTTTTTAGATATGCAGGACAGTCTGCTTGCAGACATGAAATGCAGGCAGATCTCCATGAAGCAGTGTTTTGGTTTCTAAAGTATAATTGCAAAAAAAAGAAGACCCAGATGCTGGCCTTCCGTTTGGACAGTAATGGGCTTGCCCGTGAAATCCCATAAACGGTAAATCCTAAAAAATGCGGCTATATCCATCCCTATACGGGTTGGTGATGCTGTCGATCCCGGGAAACTGTACCGGAATCTAATCTAAGGAACCCCCTGTCTTTAGCCATGGGGAGCATCAGGTCTGAATTGGGCGTAACGAGATAAGTTTGGAAAGGAATTTATGACTACTAAAGGATGGATGAATGCAGCAGCAATTACATTGCTAGCAGCCAGTTGCCTTTGCTATCACATCGATAGACAAAACAAAAATTTATCCGGCATGGTTGCAAAAGTTGGATATGGATTGAGTTTATCTGGCACGCTTTTAGCAACGATTTCCTTATTTATGAAATAGCTGGAGACTTGCACGTGACACTCTCGGTTCGTTCCTTCCGGAACGGTCGGGGGTTCTGTGGATTCCTCAATAACAAGAAACTAATGCAATACAGGAATGCACGTTCTTGATTCATTAAGGGCGATAAATCCGTTGTCGATTTATTGCCGGCGCGTACATTTTCAATTTAGATTTGAAAACCCTTGCATCATTGGCTTAACAGTGATAAGGAACTAATCACTTATCAACTGTTAGCTGACGGTTTCCGGGGTGCATACGGACAAATCCCGTCTGATTTCTAACAGGAAGTCAGACGGGATTTTCGCTTTATATCACGAATTATGGAGGACATACCATGAAAAACTTAATATCTTGTGCTTACAATATGGACAACTGCTGCGTAGAATTGAAATTCACCGATGGCAGCATGATTGCGATTGACACTAACGCAGTGGAGAACGAGGTTGCCGACGATATGTACCAGCGGTCAGAGTTGGACTATCTAATCTACAATGCACCGTTGGAATATGCAAATCTCATTTTGAACGGCGATCCCGAAACCTATCTAAAGACGGTTACAGAATACAAGTGTCTTGATTAAACGATTTAAGCCCTGCTGTTGGTCGATTAAGTGACTGACAGCAGGGCTTATTTTATTTTGCATAGGTTATTTTAATTTGCAGTTTGTCGCTGTTGTAGATTGCTTCAATATTCCCACCCTGTAAATGGTAAGATAAAGTATACCAATTTCGGCCAAGAGAAGTATACCACCCTTCGCCACGGAAACTGGGCCACTTTCGCCACAAAAGGGGCCACCTGCGCCACAAAGTATACCACTTAAATTCAGGTCATTTTTCTGGTACAATGGCTGTATTCCAGAGAAAGACCGTGACGAAATGAAGGGGTATCAAGTGTACAGCAAGGTTCATCAAATGCGGGAGGCTGGCTTTTCCCAGCGCGCCGCAGCAAAAGCTTTGGGTATCAACCGCAAGACCGTGAAACGATATTGGGATATGGATGTGGACGAGTATGAGCATAACGCCCGGAAGATCGTTCGCATCCGCAATCTGGATTCCCGCCGGGATAGATCGTTACCTGGCTCCGGGAGTATCCTTCTTTGACAGCAGCCCAGGTCTGTGACTGGCTGAAAGAGCATTACGAAGAAGCTCACGCTGAGAGAACGGTGTCCCGGTATGTGAAAGAACTCCGGGAGGAATACCGCCTTCCCCGGCATCCGAATCCACGAAGCTATGAGACCGTGGCGGAGCTTCCCATGGGGCAGCAGATGCAGGTAGACTTCGGTCAGACCACGCTCAAGAATGTGGAAGGAGGCTGGACGACGGTGCATGTAGCCGCCTTCCTGCTTTCCCATTCCAGATACAAATACGCTCAGTGCCAGAGCAGGCCCTTTACGGCGGCAGATTTGGTGGCTGCCTGCCATAACTGTTTCCGTTACTGGGGCGGGATGCCCCGGGAGATGGTATTTGACCAGGACAGCATCGTCTGTGTCAGCGAGAACAGCGGCGATATCGTCTACACCTACGAATTTGAGAAGTTCCGCCAGAACTGCAAGGTGGAGATCTACCTCTGCCGGGGAGCAGACCCCGAAAGCAAGGGTAAGATTGAAAATACCGTCAAATTCATAAAAGGCAATTTCCTCAATAACCGTCTTTATGTGGACGATGAGATTCTGAATCGAAGCTGTGTGGAGTGGCTGGAACGGACGGGCAACGCCAAAATCCACGGAACCACCAGGAAGATCCCGGCGGAAGTATTTCAGGAAGAACGGGAGCAGCTTCGTCCTCTCTTTGCGTTGATATTGGCAGTCCGTCATATCCATAGATGGTTCGGCGGAAACAGGTAGAAAAAGCCCCACGGGAGTGATTTCCCGTGGGGATTGCGGTTCTATTCTGTTTTACTGCTCCCACTCGGCTTTGTGGGCTTCCCACCATGCGGGGAAGTTGGGGTCTTTCTTTAGCTGGCCTAACAAGTAGGAAATATTACGGCTATTATCTATGATGTGCTGGTCATCAAAGACAATTATCTCATTGAGAAGGAAAATGTCACCCATTTTATTTCCGGCATGGCAATCGGCATTGATATGTATGCCGCAGAAATCGTTCTTGACTTGAAAAAAAGTTATCCTGGCATTACACTGGAACTCAGCTATGAACAACTAAATACCCCTTTTGCTTTATCTTCTTTATCAAAAATGTTGAGATTTCCTGCAATCGTTTTCACGACTTCATAATGTCTTTGCATTTTTTATAGCCTTGGGAATAGGTTACATCCAAACCAAGCTTAACGAATTCATCATACGCATTATCAAGCTTGGTTGGATTAACAACGAATGTACCGGCACCTTGGAAGCGAGGGGCTTTTGCCTTTCCCTTCATTTTACTGCCCTGTACCACTCATTTTAACGGCGTCGTCACCTTGGTTTCCAGCTCGCAATGTGTTACATCACTCCAATGGCGGCGGATGGCAATATCAGCAGAAAGGTCAGTATTGTTATAGGAAATAGACCATTGTGTGTTGCTTGTGATGTTATCGGGGTTTGGGTCTTGTGCCGCCGCTTTCATTGCGTTCCACACGGTATCGTCGGTGTAATTGCCTTTTTCCGTTTCCAGCACCTCCAGCACAGCGTCATAGCGTTCCCTGCCGTGACCGTAGATACCGTTTTTCTGATTTGGAAGCACCTCATCCTTATGACGAATAAAGAAATTAGTAACCGCCTCTGATGGAGTATCTATCAGCTCTCTTGGTTCGCCGTTAATGTCATACTCTATTACTCTGCCATCGCCTGATGCATCGGTTATGTAGAAATGATAATCTCTACCGGATGATGCGAACATATCATAGCTGCGCAAAAGCTCCACTGCTTCCTCTGTGGTCGCTGCCCTGTCAAGAACAAGTCGTATCGCAAGAGTAGTTGAAATGACAGGCTTGCCTGTGCTTTGACGTACAGGCTCACTATCAAGTGTCAACACAGCGATAGACACGCCCTTCTCATTCATACCATCAAGGCAGATAAATGGAGCTGTTAGACTTGCTAGCTCTTTTTTGATATTCTCATCAGGCACATTTGCTGAAACATTGTCAAGAGCGGCAAAGGCAATAGACTTATATCCGTCCTTTGGAGCACAGTAAACCAACATAGCAGATGTATCTTTACTAAAATCGTAATTACGTCCCATATGAACGTCGCCGTCCGTATCGGTCAGACAAAACACCGTACAGCCGAAATTGGGCGCTTTGATCTTTACAGGCAGCAGCGGCAACGCCTCTTTCAGAATCGCATCGATCATCGTCTGATCGTCCTGAATGCCGTAATCGATAATATTGTCAAGATTGTAATCGTATTTGACATCCATGCGATAGAGATTGTATCCATCCGCGTAATCCGTAAGCCGCTCAATGCTGCCGATGGTCTGGATCCTGGTGAAATACAGTCCTAAAAACGCAAGCAAGGCGAATACAACGACCGCCAGAATCGCCAGCGAAACGATCAAACTACGCTTCTTTACTTTATTCATGTCTTATTCTCCTTTTTGGTTCGGTATTATTCTGTAATAGAACCCGACCTTGCTTTCGGGTTCTATTACAGAATAAAGAGTTCAAGGGTTTCTTTGAGCGTTTTTATTTGTGCTATCCTTTTATTCGTTAATCTATATGATATGCAATATTAATGGGTACTTCCTGTTTTGAATTTAAATACGAAACCTTAATTCCAATACGCTTTGATTTTCCCTCTAAACTATCGTGCCAACGCAAGATAAATTCTTCTTCTGTAAGATATGTGTAACTACCGGAAGTCGATGGATCCATAAAATAATAGATATATGTATCTTTTTTCGCATCCTTCTTATATCCGATTAACACAACATAATGACCATCGTCTTCTGTTTCAGTCTTATAATCACCGTCATCTTTCCATGCCTGAATCGCACAAATAACAGGAGAATCATCATCAAGAGCTGTCCTTAATTGTATTAGCAAGCTATCCGTATGATCCGAATCGTATTCATTTGAAGCATAATCTACACACACAACCTCTGTTGCAATCACCGGTGTATTCGGAAAACCTTCTGTACGAACGGATTCTAAATATTCTGCTATATTCATATAGTTAGTCCCATTTTCCGGAGTTGCTTCAAGCTCCCAAAGTAATCGATCTTCTCTGGTGTCAAAATCGTATCCCGCATAGCGTAAAACAGATGCAACGCAAGCCACTCCACAGGTAAAATTATGACTTTGTCTATATAACGGTAATTTTATAAGTTTACATATTCCTTTTTCATCCGTTTCAGGCAACGACGTTGATGAAACATTATAATCATAAAATGTATTTCCTTCCGGTTCAGTATCGTTCAAGTAATACTCCTTCATCTGATTGGCAATACCTTCAGATTTCGGTTCTTTGTTTGCTGTAATTATCATAAACAAAGACACAACAAATAAAAGAATTAAAAGCACAGGGATAATCTTCTTGATTGCTTTCATTTTGAAATTCCTCCGATTACAAAGCAAACACTCATTTATATTATCCTGCTTTTGCTTTGCTGTGTCAAGTGGTACAGAAAAAATCATAGGTCTTTTCTCTTCATATTTACCACAATTGCGGTGAAATATGACTGCAATCGCATAGCAAGTACATTCTGTAATTGCTGTAAATTCATTTGATGTGTTTTACGCTCCAATCAATTCCATTTCCCCAATGAAACAAGGGGCATTTATGAAATTGATTAGGGAAATGAGTTTATGCTCCCTGAGTTTATGCTTCCTGAACTCAATCTTACAGAAACTGCTGTCACTGTGGTAAACGCATGGATCAGTGCTCACCCTTCATATGACTTGGAGGTTGTGTTCAGCTGTCTGAACCAGAAAAACTATAATTTGGTAAAAGAAAGAATGGGGCGTTTGGCAAAAGGAAATACAGTCGATGATCATGGTGAATTTTGAAGATGAGAAAAAGAACTCAAAAACTTTAATGAATAATTTCTTTTGTTGCATGCAGAGAGACATTTTTAAACTCTCTGCATATTATACTTACCTCATCAAAAGAAAAAGGTATTAAGAAGGAGTGGAATCAGGATGATTGATAATGCGGACATTATTGAACAAACCGGTGCACTGCAGAAACTCAGCGATGCTGACAGGGTTATGCTTGTGTTTAATACATATGTATGCCCAAGTAAATGCTACCAATAGCAATTCTTACATTGAACGATATAAGGCAATATTGCTACAACATCCTGAATTTACCCCGTTTTCTTGGGGTTCCAACACAATTTATATTGATACTGAATATACGCTCTATGATGTAGACAAAAACGGAATTCCTGAACTTATAGTGAAGGAGGATAGGTCGAAGTATTATATTTACTCTTTTAACGGAACGGATGTTATTTCAAGCGATGTGTGTTATTGGTCTTATGATGAGTGTTTGTATGAGTATGAAGGAAACGGAATTGCAATCCATGATGGCGGTATGGGGAACATGCGAATTGAGAACGTCTCATTATATTCGATGGTGAACAATAAGTTGGTGTGGTCAGGGGAACTTATGAGTACAGAGGAGTGCTCCTTTGATGAGTTATATTCTTTCTTGGATAGCCTGACTCCAATCAACGATTTCCTCCCGATAACTGACTATTCACATCTGTCCAATTAACCGAATAAATAAGCGCAAAGGGTGGAAGTTAGAACGGGTAGTGTAAAATATTTTGTGTTTTTGGTAAAAAATAACTCTTTTTTGGTAAGAATTCAGATATGACAATTCTTATCGAAAAGGAGTTTTTTTATGGCAGTTGCAAAGGAACAAATTCGACAGATTATATCTGAAAACAACATTAGTAGCGTTGCTGATGTATATGCTCTTTTAAAAGACAGCTTCAAAGATATCCTGCAGGAGCTGATGGAAGCCGAATTGGATGCAACCCTCGGTTACGAGAAAAATCATAAGGGTGATCTCCAGACGGACAATAAAAGAAATGGACATTCCACAAAAAACTTAAAAAGTCAATACGGCGAAATTCAAATTGATGTACCAAGAGACCGCAACGGAGAGTTTGAACCGAAGCTGATTCCCAAGTATCAGAGGGATATTTCGGGGATTGAAGAAAAAGTGATCTCTTTGTATGCCCGTGGCATGAGTACACGTGATATCCATGACCAGCTTCAGGATCTTTATGGAATTGAGTTGTCAGCTGAAATGGTCAGCAAGATCACAGACAAGATCCTTCCACAGGTCAAAGAGTGGCAGTCTCGTCCTCTGAACCCAGTTTATCCATTTATCTTTATGGACTGTATTCATTACAAAGTCCGGGAAGATGGTAGGATCTTAAGCCGTGCCGCTTATGTTGTTCTTGGTGTTACAGTGGAGGGCTATAAAGATATACTCAGCATCACAGTAGGAGCCAATGAAACCAGTAAGTTCTGGCTTGGAATGCTGAACGATCTGAAGAACCGGGGGGGAGGGGGTAAAGGATGTCTTATTTTTCTGTGTGGACGGACTTCCAGGATTTAAAGAAGCCATTCAGGCAGTTTATCCGCAGGCAGAAATCCAGAGATGTGTCATTCATATGCTGCGGAATTCTTTTAAATATGTGAACTATAATGATTTGAAAAAATTTTCCTCTGATTTCAAAGCAGTATATAATGCACCGAATGAAACAGCCGCCTTATCAGAACTGGAGAACATGAAAGAAAAATGGGGGAAGAAGTATCCCTACGCTATCAGTAACTGGGAAAATAATTGGGAAGATGTCAGTTCCTTTTTCCAATTCTCCAACGATATCAGGCGTATTATGTATACTACAAATATCATAGAAGGAGTGAACCGTCAGTACCGGAAAGTTACAAAAACAAAAAGTGTATTTCCCAGTGATGCATCATTGGAAAAGATGCTGTACCTTGCCAGTGAGAATGTAGTCAAGAAGTGGACACAGAGATATCGTAACTGGGATCAGGTGTTGAATCAGCTGATCGTCCTGTATGGAGAACGGCTCACCAATTATCTGTAAGAAAAGAAAAGCAGGAATGGAGATGCCCTAAAGCTAACCATTCCCGCTCTCTTTCTATTCCTTCGGCATTTGTATTATTGCCAGAATTTTCCGATTCTATTCCAGAGGTCGGGTGTGGGCAGAGCCCACAAAAAGGTAATAATTACAATGTCTTATTTGTCATGCAAAAAAATCTAAAATGATGTATAAAATTTTCTCACATGGCAATACTGTAAGTAGAAAGACATATTCGACAACAACAGAATCATAAATTCGACAGTAAAATCTTACATATCTATTTCTTGTCAGAAAGATTTACTTTCCAAAGACACAAGAATTTTTACAGCCTCTTAGAACGATTAACACTTAATTCTTGTACTTTGCGCTTGTTTACCTATAGTATTGGAAATATGGCTATTCAGCGGGTACTTCCTCAGTTGTGGGTTTCCGGTAGGAGAAGATGCTCTTCGTTGGAACTTACAGATTAAAGGCAACCATCGTTTCCTTTGGCGGCTTCTCATTCTCGCAGCTTAGAAGATACGTTATCGCCTTGTTTGCAAAGCGGTTTGTTTTCATGGTATCCCAATCGGCAAGCCGGGCGATCTCCGCTGTGCCGTTCTCAAAATCCAATGAAATCTCGCCCCATTCGCCGTCGCAGTCTGCTTGGTATTCGTAGATTGCGGCGGCGATTTTCTTTTTTCGCTTGGTTTTGGACACCTGTTTCAACCGGACAGCATGGAGCGCACCTTCGGCAACCAACAGTTCCGTCAGCTTGTCCACTGCTCTGCGGTAGGCTCTCTCTGCACCGCTGGCTGTGCTGCCCTCAAACATAACTGCCAGTTCTTCAAAAGTGGGGCGGTTCTTCCATGAGCCAACTCGCCCGCAGGTCATGCAGATCGCCAGCCGTTTTTCAAGCAAGGTCTGCTCCCGGTAATTCAGCTTCTCAAATGCCCGCTGCACCTTTTCCGCCTGTATGCCGTTCCAGAGGATGTCGGCATAGTTCCAAGTATCATCAAGGGCAACATCCTCGCCTGTTTCCTCACCGTCCTCGTCTGTCACATAGAAAGGCTGCTGATTGCGGATGCCACGGACAACTTTCAGATATTCTTCCGCAAGAGCAAGGTCACAGTTATACTTCTTGGAAAACTCGCTTACAGCATCCTTGGTGTTAAGGTACAGCCATGCCATTGACCGCACCATTTTATAATTGGTCAGAGAGGATACCGACCATTTTTCTTCGCCCATGCGGAAACGGAGCATAGTGTCCCGGATGAACTGAAAAATGTATGTAGCATACTCCGCACCCTTGGCAGGATCATAGTCCATCAGCTTTTGGAGCATTTGCTCCCGACAGGAGAGTTTTATATCCAGAAAACGGTCTGTGTCGTACAGATCGCCGCCATCCACACCGAGAAAGGTTTTGATGCGCTTGTTAAGCTGCGGCTCGTAGTGGTGCAGGAAGAACGAAAAATATAGCAAATTCTTTTCCTGCAAGGCAGACAGGATGTATTCATTCAGGCTGCCTACCGCTGGCGGTTCCGGTTCCAGTTGGAAGATGCGCTCTGCCACATAGGGAATGATGCCGTCACCGTGCGGATTTACAGCGTGTTTTGGTATGTATCCGGTCATATTCCATGTAAAATCATTCAGCATAGCGCACCTCCCTCCCGATTTAATATAATATTTGCGAACATTCAGAAAGCTGAAATTTTCTGTTCCCTACAAATTGGAATGGGCTTACTTCTTTTTCTGCTTGTGTTTGATGATTGCTTTTATTACAAAGCATATCAGCAACATAACAAGGGTAAATGCTCCATAAACCAAAATGCTTGTGTACCAAGGTGCTGATTGCATAGCATACAGTTCAGGGCGAGTTTTGAAGTCCCAAAGAACATAAAACCCATGCCCAATGAATACACCAACAAAAGAACCAATAATGATATTTAAGATATTGTTCAGCTTTTTCATACAATCACACTCCTTTGTCAAATTCAAAGTTTTCTCATAGCTTCTTTATTCAAGGCCGCCTGTTCCATTTCTTTCTCATAATCGCCCTTGGCGTAAACGACATTGCTGATCGCCTTCTGCATTTTATCCTTCGCCAGTTTCTTCATAACCTCCGCAAGATTAGCGTCCAGCGTGCCACGCTTCACGTAGCGGTTTATGGTGTTCAGCCGTTTCTCATAAATCTGTTTCAGCGGATGATCGTCCGCAAGTTCCCGCTGTTCTCTGCCTTTCAGGTTGCCGATCTGTCGGCAAGTGCGGTGCAGCTTATCTCCCGGCGCATAGCCACCGCAGTATTTGGTGTGCCTTGCGTTGGTGGTGAGGAACCATTTGCCGCAGATTTTGCATTTCTTCGGGGCATGACCGACACATAAACCCTCAAAGAGATCAGACCGGAACATCCCCACAAAGGATACATAGTGCATCCGTTTGACCAGCTTTGCCATATCCTCGCCGGGACGGATGGTTGCCACATACTGAACAGAGTTGTTCGCAACAGACATCCAGGCATTGCCCTCTGTGATAGAAAACTCCGGAGGGAAATAGCTTCCGAACATTTTTGCAAAGCCCTCTGCGGTACGGTCTGCTTCGTTGCCGTCTGATTTTGCTGCAAAATCAAGCATTGCGGTTTGGTATTCTCCAAGGGAGTATGCCAGATGCCCGAATACAGCGGTATAGCGTTGGAGCATCATCGCATCCGCATATTTCGGAACTTCTTCAAACTGCAATGAGTTGGTTGCGGCTTTTATAGCAAACTCCACATATTTCAGCGTATTGTCGGCAGTAAAGACTTTTTCTATTCGTTCCCGGTGCTGTGATATGTTCATATAGGAGAACGGCGGTGTTTTACTGAGAATACCCAGCATTGCCAGAGCAGCATCCCTTGCCATAGGAAAGAGCGCAGAAACATCCTGTCCTGCGTTCAGCATACCAAGCAGCAGATTGATTTTTTGGCATTGCTCGTTCATCTGGGCAAGAGTATCTGCCGAAACATTCAGCGCATCACAGGCAAGAGTGCCGACAGGAAATGTTTTGCCCTCATATATGACCGTATCCTGCCAAAAATCCAATGTCATCAGTTCTTGATTCATACTCGCCCTCCTGTCCTGTTTTTTCATTTCTTTCATTATACCATGCAAATATGAAGAAATCTACATCCCGCGGAAAGTTGTCCTGTTTTTTGAAATGGGGTTGTCCTCCGATTAGCCTGTTTTTTGAAAAATCTGTCATAACCATAGTAGAAAGAGCGAAACACCTGCCAATCACGGCGGGTGTTTCGTGCTTTCTGAATACTATGAACGGAGGTTTTTCTATGACAATCTATGAAACCATCAAGGCGGCAATCAGCGTAAAACAAGCCGCCAAACACTACGGGCTGAAAGTGAGCCGCAACGGCATGGCTTGCTGCCCGTTCCACAACGACAGGTATCCGAGCTTGAAGCTGAACGAGGAATATTTCTTCTGCTTTGGCTGCGGAGCCAAGGGGGATGTGATCGACTTCGTGGCAAGGTTCTTCGATCTGAGCAGTTATGAAGCAGCACAAAAGCTGGCTTCGGATTTTGGGCTTGACCCGAAACCGCCCACTGCCGCAGCTATGGTCAAGCCGAAACATCCCTATATCCGTCAGTTCCGGGAGGACGAAATGATGTGCTTCCGGGTGCTGACCGACTATCTGCATCTGCTGGAAGATTGGAAAGTGCGGTATGCACCGAAAACACCGGATGATGCACTGGATGACCGTTTTGTGGAAGCCTGTCAGATGCTCTGCCATATCGAATATCTGGCAGATATTTTGACAGTCGGTGATTTAGAAGAGCGGGTTGCTGTGGTGGACGAGCTGATGAAAAGCGGCAAAATCACTTTTCTGAAGGAGTACACCGCACGAAAGAAAAAGGAGGTGGCGCACCGTGGCGAAGAACCGGAAAACGCCTGATATGAACCTGCCTGTCTGGTTTGATGGACAGAACATCAACGAAGCTCTGTTTTGTGAGGAATTTCTGCATGAGCGCAGGATCATCTTTGCAAACGGAGCTTTTTTCACGCCCGATGGTCGAGTGACGGACGATCTTCCTCTGCGTGGGGAGATTTACGACAAGCTGAAATTCTGTGCCGTGAACAACATCCCCCGGAAGATCACCAACATTCTTGAAGTGCTGAAACTGGAAGCGCAAGTGCCTGACTTTCCACCGGAGCAGGATCGCATCCATGTGTCCAACGGTACGCTGCTGCTGAACGGCACATTTACCGAGGGCAGACCGACTATCGTGCGGAGCCGTCTTCCTGTTGCCTACAATCCCGATGCCCCCGCACCTGTGATCTGGCTGACCTTTCTGGATGAGCTGCTCCATGCGGAGGACATCCCCACCTTGCAGGAGTTCATCGGTTACTGTCTGATTCCCTCCAACAAAGGTCAGCGCATGATGGTCATTAAGGGCAACGGCGGCGAGGGTAAATCCCAAATCGGTGCGGTGCTTTCTGCTATCTTCGGTACGAATATGAAAGATGGCAGTATTGGTAAGATTTCTGAAAACCGTTTCGCTCGTGCCGATCTGGAACACATCCTGTTGTGCGTAGATGATGATATGCGGATGGAAGCCCTGCGCCAGACCAACTATGTAAAATCCATCGTGACGGCACAGGGCAAGATGGATTTGGAACGCAAGGGCAAGCAGAGCTACCAGGGATGGATGTTTGCCCGGCTGCTTGCATTCAGCAACGGCGATCTGCAAGCCCTGTATGACCGCAGCGACGGTTTTTACCGCAGACAGCTTGTGCTGACCACTAAGGAAAAGCCGGTGGACAGAGCTGACGATCCTGACCTTGCGGAGAAGATGAAAGCCGAAGCCGAGGGCATCTTCCTGTGGGCATTGGAGGGCTTGCAGCGGCTTGTTGCCAACAACTTTAAGTTTACAGAGAGTGACCGTATCCGTGAAAACCGGGAAGCGGTCAAGCGTGACAATAACAACATTTTCGATTTCATGGAGTCGGAGGGATACATCCGACTGAAAGCGGATGCGTCCATCAGCTCCAAGGATTTCTATGAAATCTACCGGATGTGGTGCGAGGAAAATTCCCTTGCTCCGCTGAAAGCCCGTAGCTTCAGCGACGCCATGATTGCCAATGCTGGGAGATTCAATCTCGAGCATTGCAACAACATCACCAACTCTGCCGGACGGCGGGTGTGGGGCTTTATGGGCGTGGAAGCTGTGGCAAGACCTCATATAAACGGGTTTTACGATGTTTCGCCGTGTACGTACGTACCGGAGGACTGGCGGGATTGATTTTGCCAGTCATGCTCTGTACGTATGTACGCAGCATTTTACACGTTGTTCTCTATTTATGGGAACAACCAGAGGTCAGAACTAACCTGTTTTCGGGCATTAAAAATCAATGGTAATGGAAACAGCAAAGTTTTTGATCGCAGGACGAAACCATTTCACGAAATCGTGCTTCTCTGAACCGTGTACCCTGTTCACGGAACAATGGGTGTTTTCACTATTCCAGACCAAACCGCACGAAACAGAAAAGCGGGATATGGTCATATATGGACAGGACATCACGGAAGAAATTCTGAATGAATTTCAGAGATTGCAGATTTTTCGCTATTCGGTGTATCTGCTCCGTTTTGGAGTGCAGAGGTTGCACCGAACCACAAACAGAATTATGGAGGATTTTTCAATATGAATGTACGCAACGAAATAAAGGCACAGATCATCCGTGCCGGAATGACCATGCAGGAAGTAGTTGACCTGCTCTCAGACGAATACGGTTGGAGCGACAGCGTTTCCAACCTGTCCGCAAAATTACAGCGGGAAAGTATCCGATACAAGGAAGTATTGGAGCTTGCCGCTGCGCTGGGATACGACATCGTATGGCAGCAAAGACGGGAGAAGTAATGCCCCGGCAACAGCCCCCTCGCATCTCCCGTCCCCATAGGCGCACCGCAGTGCTGCCTATGGATGGCAGTGAAAGATACGGTTTTCGCTGCCGCCGTCTGTAAGAAATGTTCTGCAGAACAGCTTCATGCAGACGGGTTGACCATGGGAAAAGGCGCAGACATTTTGCCTTGGTCAGCAGAGGTCACCGCAGTGACCGCATACCCCCTCCGGAGGAGCCCTCGGAGAGCCCACGGCACTTTGCAGCCAGTATGGATGAAAGTGTCATAGTGGGTTATTACACTTTGAAAAAGTGCCGCTCCCCCCAGCTCTCCTCTGTCTGTAAATCTCAAAGAAAGGAAAAGCCAATGGCAAGAAATGATGGAATAGATCGTACCGTAGCCCGGAATCAGGACTTGGAAATCCCGGCTGATGTGGCAAAGGTACAGGAACACAATGAGCGTGAAAAGGACAGCTACAGCAATCAGGACATCGT
>ENA-UOJP01001050-UOJP01001050.1-human-gut-metagenome-genome-assembly--contig:-C102-NODE-1050-length-38817-cov-9.550694_pt1 | contig 38817 bp, 38 predicted proteins | sample MGYA00242353_ERZ723900 | MGnify/ENA metagenome assembly ERZ723900
GATAACTCAACGCCTACATCTAAAGCAGCAACGAAAGTTGCTGCTTTTTCTTTTTATTCTAAAAAACAATGAGTTTTTGCTTGTGGGGAAGAAAAAGCGAAAGCGTCGATTGGAGTACGAGAGAAGCCTTCTGATATAATGAGAAAGCGACGCCAGCCGTTTGCGGTTGGCGTCGCTTTTATGCGCCTTTAGGCGCTGCTGTACCTTAGTTGGGTTGTTATGCATATCTGAGGAGGGGGGTTAAGTAAATAAGGAAGCTATGGGCGCGGTACGCTGCGCTGAACGCGTCTATCGCCGTTCTGAGAAGGAACTGCTTCCGGACGACTTTGGAACGCGTGGGGCGTTCCTGCTTGCCGGCGGGACTGTTGTCCCGCCAGCAGTTGCAAACAGGGGGGGATTTATGCCAGTCTGGAGAATACCATAACAGCAATTCCAAGTACGACGAGAATAACACCGGTCGCACGGTTAAGCGTTTCCGGTGCCGCCTTATTGGCAAAAACCGCTGCGATACGAGCCCAGACAAGCGTGAAAATCACGCAAAGCACCCACACAAGCGGATCCGGCATGCCGCCGATGGCGAAGTGCGAGACTGCACCGGTCAGCGCGGTGAACGTCATGATAAATACGCTGGTGCCGACTGCGGTTTTCAGTTCGTAGCCGAGCACGGAGGTCAAAATCAACAGCATCATCATGCCGCCGCCGGCACCGACAAAACCGCAGATAAACCCGATCAGCACACCGCAGACGATGGACTGCATGGCACGCTTGTGCGCAGATACGCCCATCATTGCCTCTTTGGTGGTCATAACCGGACGGACGATGAATTTTACGCCGAGCAGGAAGGTCATAAACACGGAAAAGCTGCCCATTGTCCGAGAGGGCAGCAGGCTGGCGATGTAACTGCCGACCACGGTGAACGTAAGCACGCTGACCATCATCAGAAGGCCGTTTTTCACATCGAGATTCTTGTTTTTGCCATAGGTGTAGGCGGATACAGCGCTTGCCAGTACGTCGGACGACAGGGCGATGCCGACCGCCATGTACGGGTCCATGTGCAGGAAGGTGATGAGCATGGGGCTGATGACGGCGGCAGCACTCATGCCCGCAAAGCCGGTGCCGAGTCCGGCACCCATGCCTGCGAAAAACGTAACAATAACCGTGAAAAGCAGGGTCATATCAGTGTACCTCCTGCAGAATTTCGTCTAAATTGTGATTGATAACTGCGGCCGCATCGGCAAACGCCTGCCGCTGTCTTTCGCTCATGCCGGAGAGCAGCCGCGCGGCAAACTGTGCCTGCAGCGCGCGTCCCTTGTCGATGATCGGCTGCGCCTGCTTGGTGCACAGCAGACGGGTCTTACGGCGGTCACCGGGCACGGGTTCACGGTACAGATAGCCTTCCTCGACCAGTCGGTTGACGTTGACCGACACAAGATTCGCCTTGATCTTGCGCAGTTCTACAATGTCGCTTGCTGTGTCGCATTCCGGATTGTTAGCGAGGAACAGCAGGATGTCAAACGCAGTCTGCGGCAGGTTCAGCTCGCGGCACAGCGAGTGACACAGCGCACTGTATGCCAGATCGGTCTTGTGCGCAAATTCCATGTATGGATTCATGAAAACACCTCTTCAAAAATAGATAGTCTAAATTTGAAGTAATTATAACATGGGACAGCGAATGTGTCAATCACATATCAGCAGAAACAAAAAGAGATAAAAAATACCCTTATTCCGAAGAATAAGGGTATTTCTATTCACTGTATTACGCCAGTGGGCAACAATTACTTGTTGTCAACCTCTGCCATGTGCTCGATGAGCATCAGCAGTTTGTTGGAGTAGCCCCACTCAATCTAAAAAGATAAAATAGTTTTAAATACCGCTATTTTATGGAGTTTTTATCTATTAATACATAGAAAAAGCTTCAAATATACGAAAATATGTGATAGGCTACGGATATTCAGCTATATAAAATTAGAACAGAATTTTTACCTTTTTTAAGGCATAACTGGGTTATTTGTCCTGCTCGCTATCGGCGTTCGATAGTAGCAGGATTATTTGAACTGGGATTAGTTTATCATAGTCACGAGGGTTCGTCAAGCATCGAAGCAGCACTTATATCCGAATTGTACTTCATTTAGCTTTTGAAATGTTACCTGTGATAAGTCTATTTCGTGTTTGCGATGGGAGAATACAGAATTTTTATCGATGTAATACAATTTATATTGTTGGTTGCAACATCCGAACAGTACAAAGTCCAACAAAGGTGAATCTTCAAAAGTATCTAAAAATTGTTTTGTGTACGGCAATAGAATGAGCGGACTTTCAAGTTCTCCTGAGAAACAGTAGGGCGGATACTCATTTTCGATGAAGAAACCTACAGAAATGCATTTAAAAGTTTTATGTTCATCTTCCGAAACATGTTTAAGGTAGTCTGGGATTTTAGCATAATGTTGCTTGAAATGCCTTTGAAAGTTAGCAATATAATTTTCAGAGGTTTCCGTATACTCAATTTCTTGTCGTAATATATTGCATTGTTGTTCAGACGTATAAAATTTGTTCAAACCATTAGTCAGGTCGTTTTCTTCCTGTCGTCCCTTCATCCCTTTACGACTTTCCTTAGTCCCATCAAATATAAAATGCTCCATGATGAGAAGTTCATCATCTTGTGTCGCTATAATGTCTGGACGTTCATATTGCCGCAGATAGGGGAAAATTTTTTTCAGCAGAGAACTTTCATACTTGCAGTCCTCATCATAATATACATTTATTTGCTTATCCTGTTGATACGTCTTGATTAAACGTTGTAATTCGTTTTGCATCGTTTTCCCCTCTCATATCGTTCAAAAATTCTGAACGTAGATATATCCAATAGCTATAGGGGTATCTTACAACTTTCGCATTGCGATTTTTGTAAATTTATGTCTTATTGTGATAATTTTACAAGTTTATAAAAGCTGGTTCGCTTCGTGCCTGTTTTCTCCATAGCGACTTTAGCAGTGATTTCGCCATTCTTCCACTGAGTATATACCTCGTTCCAGTTTGCGGGGAATTGGAGCGCAGGACGCCCGAATTTCACGCCTTTGGCCTTAGCGGTATTGATACCCTCTGCCTGTCGAGATTTGATTGTAGCGCGTTCCTGCTCGGCTATCGTGCCTAATACTTCGATGAGAATATTGTTCACCATTTCGAATACCCATTCTTGACCTTCGGGCAAGTCCATCATAGTAGTAGGCAGGTCGATAACCTTTAAGCGGATGTTGTTGTCCTTGAACCATTCAAGTTCGGTTTTAATGTCGCGCTTGTTGCGGCTCAGGCGGTCGAGAGACTTAATGACAAGCGTATCACCTTGACGGAGCATACCGTTCTTTAAGGCTTGATAGCCCGCTCGGTTGAAGTCTTTTCCGCTCTCTTTGTCAGTGATAATGTCCCGCTCGTCAGCGCTTAACGCCTTGAACGCCGCTAATTGACGGTCTAAGTTCTGGTCTTTGCTTGATACACGCGCATAGTAGAAAGTCCGATTGTCCATGTTCGTAAATCTCCTTTGCTCTATGCGAATAGTATAGCAGGTATGTTCGTAATAGTCAACGATTTTACAAACATATCCGCAAACTAAAATACAATATTTATGAACTAAGATTTGATAGCAATTCGCTGTATTCGCAAAAGTACACTTTTACGAACATTAATACACAAGAAAAGGGATAGCGTTGGCTATCCCTTTCGTTGCCTATGTTTATCCACGTCCATTGAAGTACAACTTAAAAGAATCATAGTCTTCGAAGCACTGCATTTCTTTCGTGATGGTTGCACTTGCTTTTATCTCACTATCGTCATCAGTAAAATAAACAAACGCATGACCAACTCATTTATCACCTTTACGGCAATATAGAATTGTGGATTTACAAAATTTTACGAAATAGAAATCATATATTTAGAAATTTCAGAGCTATCTACAGGCAACGTAATTACGATGGAGTTGTTATTTCCATCATAATTTACATTATCAATTCTAATAAATTGCGCGGTAGGATAGTCGTTCAATATTATAGAACCGCTGCAAGTAGCTGTTTTGTTTGGTGCAATCGTGGCATTTACATTAGCGCTAGTTGTTCCAACAATGTTTTCGTCTTTGTCTAATATAGAGCAATTAACACCTATAGAATTAAGTGTAGCAGACGAATTATTTTTCACCAGATAAGAAAACTCGAAATTAGTATCATCGAAAACTTCATTTCTCTTTCGTGTAGTGCCAACAATACTCAAATCACCTTGACTGAGTTGTACCTCTCCATCATCGGTGAATGAATTAAAGAAATTTGCGGTATCGCTATCTACGGTATAAGATACGCTTCCTGTTGTGTTGTATTCTGCGGCCTGCTCACTTGTGATAGGCAGTTCGTAGTTCTGATATAAATAGGAAATAATAGCAGCACGAATATTCCAAGCGTCAGACCATAAAGCGTTATATAGCTGGGTGTTCTTATAATATTTTGTTGCTATTTTTTGTGAATTGCAGGCGTTTATATATTCATGCGCTAAGTCATTGAGTGTTTCATCTGTGAATGTAGCATTCTCATATTTTGAAATTTTAGATAATTCATAATCCACAAGCTTTGAAAAATATTCCGCCTTTTGCTCATCAGTCATATCAGAATCATCTTTTGAATCAGCAAGACGAGCACTGATACCTGTCGCCATAGCTTGAAGAAATTCATCTTGATTAGCAGACGTAGTAGATGCAGATAACTGCTGTGAATTGGTGCAGCCAGTTGAGCAAATCAATAATAGCAAAATAACTAATATAAGTTTAGATTTCTTCATATTTGGATTTCCACCTCTTTATCAAGCAACGAATTGGTATTTTAATACCACTGTTTAAGGGTATAGTTGAGAACTTCCGGAATGCCAACCATATTTAAGGGTATATTGTAGAATGTCCGAAAGGTCTGCCAATAATTTTAGTCTATTATTTCGATACTCCTCCATTTCCTCCCAGTAATCATAGGTTAGTGTGTTGCCTTCAAATTCAAAAATTTTGATATTATCATCGGAATTGCATACAGTATGAATTGAATAAGCATCACTTCCACCCAATTCAATGTATTTATCCATTATTATACTCTGTAGATTGATATAAGAATCTTTTAGTTCTAACCATGAATCTATCGCATTGTCAAGCTGAGATGAATCATTCCATATAGATTCTAAATCTTGTTTCGGAAAACCAGATAGCGTTTTAGGCATATCCTTTGCATTGATGTCTGCTCCCGAAATTGTGAACGTAATTACCTTATCTTCTATATCACTGCTGATTTGCGCGTCATCGCTTTCAATGTTTGTGATTTGTTCTACAGCAGCTTGGGTTTTCTCGAGTGCTTCTTGTTCCTGTCGAATTGCTTCCTGCTCCTGACGATAGCGAGAATATGTAGTTCCTGCAACAGTTCCAATAATGATAACCAGTACGATGCAAGAAATAATACTTATTATTTTCCGTAATTTCTTTCTGTATTGAAGCTGCTGCGTTTCTTTTTGCAATTTGTCTTGCTGTTCCTGTAATGCAATTTTTTGTTGCTCCTCGTCGTATTGCTGCTGTTCTGTGTGAAGGATTTCGGAATTATTGATTGCAAATAACTTTGAGAAATCTACACCGCAGGATGCACAATACTGCGTATCAGGCAGTACAACCTTTCCGCATCCGCAGACAGTAAACCCATTTACATTAGCAGGCAGATAATTATGCTTTTCACTGTCTGTGCATATCTTATGCAAATCCCGCTTATACTGGTCTGCCAATTCACCTAACGAAGATATAGGCTGCTGTTCATACTCAGCCAATTCATACGCCCGCTCGAAAGTATTTTCCCATGTAGTATCATCACTGAAAATAACTTTTAGCGGAATAATACGAACATTTCTGGTTGTATTATCAGGTAAAGCTACAGGCGTTTTATCAGCGAACAGCATATAAGGCTGTACGTCAATATCAAGATAGGGGAAGTTATCAACATTCGCCAATTCTTGATGTGATACATCAGAACATTTAACAGCGATATTCATAGCCTTAATAGGCTTATCAGCTATATTCTCAAACTTACACTGCAAGAAAATGCTGTTATTGGTGTTGTTCTTTGTGAGTGCATAGGAATGTAACAGCACAGGACAGTCCTGCAACCAGAACAGACGCTTTTCATGCTGCACTATGGTATATTTTTCAGACATGGTATTCACCTCTATAACTATTAAATCGAGGGTAATTCGTCATTATCATTATTGTTCTGCTTCTGAATTGTAGTAATAGTCCCCTTAGTACCATCCTTAATATCCTGTAATAGCTGTACTACTTCACCAAATGCGTAAATGCCAAAGCTGACAACGATACACGCTCCAAGAAAAATGGTATATACCATGTTGAATATCTCGTTATAGGAATCAGACAGGCCGCTGAGACCTATAATACAGCCAATAATAGCATTAACAATGGCATAGACTTTGAGTATTACGGCAACCATATTTTTATTTTTCTTTTCCATAAATAATTCATCCCTTTCATTTCTTTTTATCAGTGTACCACATCGTATTACACTTGTAAACCTTTGTAATATACAAATACTACAAATATTCATGTAGAATAATACAGAGGTATGATGATTATGAACAACAATGATGATAAGTTTATTATTAGAGCGAAAAAGAACTACGGTGAAACATCCGTGGTATCTTGTCGTATGCCGAATGATGTACTAAAACAGCTTGATAAGGTATCTGCTCGTACTGGAAGAACCAGAAATGAGTTAATTTTGAAATGCGTTGAATTTGCATTAGATAAACTGCAAATCATTGATGAACAGTAATGCTTAATATTATAATAGGAGTACGATTGAAGTACGAATTATATATTATATAATTGATTTATTATTTAACAAACGAATATTATTTCAATAATAAAAGTATGTTGTAAATATCAATTCAATGAATAGTATATAATTTATACATCAAGCAAAGCATAAAAAATATATTAAATCAAATATATCGTATATCGTTTTTGCTACTTTGCAGAAACGTATTTACCATATTCTTACTATTAATGGTAAAAAATTCGCCGCTGCTCGTAAGAGTTAGCGGCGTTTTTTCTCAGATAAAAGTAAAGATATTCTAAGGAGTAAAGACTTTATTATTGAAGCACTTCCGTGCTTATGCGAACCGCTGCGCGTTTCTCTGAAAAGAGGTTGTTAAAGAAAAGAGGGATAAATGCACATCGGTACACAATATAGGGCTATTGAGATTAGGGAAAGAGAGCAAGCAATGCTCTGTCATTCATGTCGAGCAAATACGAGCCGTATTTGTCGTGCATCCCTTGTTGCACTATGCGTTCTCGTGGTTTTCATTCATGTCGCGAAGGACTGCTCCTTGTGCGTCACCTTCATAGAACAGTGCAGGATGCACGATGAAGCAGCGTTGTTCAGCATTGTAGATAAAAGCAGGCTGTCCATTTTCAAGGTGCAGTGCTTGCAAGTCCTTCATGAGCCTTGCTGATTGGTTGGGGTTATATTCTACGGCTTCGCAAATGCGTTTATCGTCCAATGGTGTAATACGGTCTGCATCGTGTGCGAACGTTTTAGCACATACAATGTTGCGTTCCTCATGCAGATAGGGTATCATGCGTATCAGATAGGCCAGCTGGCCGCGTTGTTTGTTCTTCAACTGACGATACAAATAGCGATAAGCGTTATGGTACACACGGATGAACGAGCGGTCATCACCTATCCAGTGGCGGATACTCTGCCGCGCAAAATACTCGGTGTTCATGGTGACTGCACCATCCTCTATCTGTAAATAGCCTTGCTGTTCCATTACTGCGAGAAATCTTCTGCAAGTGCTCTCTGAGGTCTGCAACACTTCGGGCAGGCTATCAGCCGTTAGCTGTCTGCCGTTGCTGTAACACAAAGTGCTGCGTTCATACAGCATATAGGTAGAGAGGTAGAACAGTCGAACGAGGTCTGCATTAGGCATATTTGCCCAGAATGGAGCAGAGGATATGTAGCGGCAAAATGTGAAGTAGCCAAATGCACTTGTGCGTTCATCGTTGGCTGCACGGTGTATGGCTTGCTGCTGTGCTCGTTCTCGAGCGCGTATGCGTCGCTCTACCTCTGCTTGTGAAAGGTATTGTCCGTTTTCGACAGGCACAAGTTCGCCTGTTGTTGGGTCAGTTGTATATAAAGGAAAATCCTGCTCGTGTGGCACTAAATTCACCTCTTTTGAGTATTACTATATGTAGTAATGGGAAACGAGCGGGAGTGCTCCCGCTCGTTCTTTTTTGAGTTGTAAAATTATGACATTCAAACGCGTTCAGACGCAATTTGGCGTGCAAGGTGTAATCTCTCTACAGAGTATGTATGAACGCACTACAGCACGTCTACGCGCCTGTATGAGGGCATTATGCGACCTCATCATTGTGAAAATATTCCTCGGCTTTCATCCAGATATATCCATGTGAAGTTTGTGTAGTATGATTCGTACAGCTTCTGATGCAGGTATCACGGATGCCTAACTTTTCCGCTGCTGCTGTGGCAGATGGGAAGGTATCAATCAATTTGCGTGTGTTTATATCCAGCATCACGACAGCTTTGCCGTGATGGATTGCCATGTGCTGTGCGTGTGTGAGCCACATCAAATTCGTGAAGCGGTTATTGCGCTTGTTTCCATCCTTGTGGTGAACTTCGGTTGCATCTACAGGTCTGGGGACGAACATATCTGCAACAGTACGAGATACACTGATGAGTTGTCCGTTAAAGTCCACATACTCATAATCTTTTAAGAGATAGATATGTCGTTTCTGACCTCGGTAGAATATTGCACCCGCATTGTATACCTGCCATTCTTCTTCTGGGTCGAGAGGTACAGAGACGTTAAAATAGGGTTTTTGATTGTACATCCATCCTTTGTCTGGATGCGTGTCAAAGTAATGCTCGAAATCGAACAAGGAAATCACTCCTTAAAAATATATTCAATGTTACCAGAGAACAACAATATATATTTTACTTTTGTGATTTCGTTAATTTTGCATTACATGTTGAAGAATTTTCTTTTTCTGGTAATCATTGTATATACAATATAACACAATCGACAAAAAATGTCAATAGGTTTTGTGAAAATAAATGAATAAATCGTGGATAATGTTAAAATATATTGATATATCTCACAAATTCATCAAAATTCCTGTAGCCTTGCAAGCGTTCAACACCTCGAAGTCTCGCAGTCCTTCCAGATACCGCTGTGTGATGGAAATGTTGGAGTGCCCCATCAAGCGAGATAGGCTGTACAAGTCCAGTCCGTTCTTCAACTGCATCTGCGCGAAGGTGTGGCGGCAGGTGTGCGGACTGACGCGAATATCTTTGCTCACGCCTACGGCCTTGCCAGCTATCTTGATAACACGGTGTATCGCTTCTGTAGTCATAGGTCTGCCGTTGCGGCTGAGGAACACATTTTCGGGTACGCGGCGATAGGCAAAGAAGTTCTCTCGTGTACTAAGATACTTGAACATCCATTTGTTCAGCAGGGGACTTTTCGGAACAACACGCTCTTTATCACCTTTGCCATGAATGAGGATATACTCATCCTTGACCTGTGACAGCTTGAGGTTTATTAACTCGCTGACGCGGATACCTGTATCAAAGAACGTCATGAGCATGAGACGGTTTCGCACTTCCATGAATGTGTGTCCACTGTAGTACTCGGTCATTTTCTTAACTTCCTGCTCTGTGAAAGTCTTGATAATGGTTTTAGGCTGCTTCACATTCTTAATACGCTCGGTCAAAATGCTGTCGGTGTAACCTTCTTCGTACAGATAGCGGAACAGCACCTTGAACGCTTTTAACTGGTCGTTGATGTACTGCGGCTTCGCGCCGCGCTCTTGCAGCATCATCAGATAGGCTTTGATATACATCGGTTGTACATCTTCCAAACAGAGTACCTTGTGCTGCTCCTTCAAGTAGTCCAGCAGGTAGCCAATCAGTTTACCGTAATTCCGTATAGTCTTGTCGGATAGCTTGCGGCACTGACAGTTGAACTCAAATTCCTTTGCTGCATCTGTTAATAACATAAAAAAGCACCTCTTTCACAGGCGTTAAGCCTTAGAAAGAGGTGCAATTTGTTCTAATTGGAATAGTCCATCCGTTATTGCAGTTTCACAGATAAAATCCGTAATCGCTACCGTAACAAATCAACATTTTCCGTAACAGAGTGATTTTACCAGCAATATACAATCCGAACTTTTCGGATAGATAAGCGGTGAATTATTCACTCATTATACGCCAGTGGGCAACAATTACTTGTTGTCAACCTCTGCCATGTGCTCGATGAGCATCAGCAGCTTGTTGGAGTAGCCCCACTCGTTGTCGTACCAGGAAACAACCTTTACGAAGGTGTCGGTCAGGTAAACGCCAGCGTTAGCGTCGAAAATGGAGGTGCGCTCGTCGCCCAGGAAGTCAGAAGATACAACAGCATCCTCGGTGTAGCCCAGAACGCCCTTCAGACCGCCCTCAGACAGCGGCTTCTCGGAAGCAGCCTTCATAGCAGCGCAGATGTCTTCCTTGGTAGCCGGCTTAGCCAGGTTAGCAGTCAGGTCAACAACGGAAACGTCCAGGGTCGGTACACGCATGGAGATACCGGTCAGCTTGCCGTTCAGCTTCGGGTAAACCTTGCCTACAGCCTTTGCAGCGCCAGTGGTGGACGGGATGATGTTGCCGCAAGCAGCACGGCCGCCGCGCCAGTCCTTCTTGGACGGGCCGTCAACAACCTTCTGAGTGCCGGTTGCAGAGTGTACGGTGGTCATCAGGCCCTCGGTGATGCCGAATGCCTCGTCCAGTACCTTAGCGATCGGAGCCAGGCAGTTGGTGGTGCAGGATGCGTTGGATACGAAGGTCATATCCTTGGTGTAAGTGTTCTGGTTAACGCCCATTACGAACATCGGGGTGTCGTCCTTGGACGGAGCAGACATGATAACCTTCTTAGCACCGCCATCGATGTGAGCCTGTGCCTTCTCCTTGGTCAGGAATACGCCGGTAGACTCTACAACGTAGTCAGCGCCAACCTTGCCCCACGGAATGTTCTTCGGGTCCATCTCTGCAAAGAACTGAACCTTCTTGCCATCAACGGTGATGGAGTTGTCATCATACTCGATGGTGCCGTCGTAACGACCGTGCATGGTGTCATACTTGAGCATGTATGCCATGTAGTCCGGAGTCATGAACGGATCGTTTACCGCTACGAACTCAATGTTCGGGTTCTTCAGACCAGCGCGGAAAACCATACGGCCGATACGGCCAAAGCCATTGATACCTACTTTGATACCCATTTTACAGTGTTCCTCCTAAATGTTTTGATGAAGTTCTCTGTTGATGTTATTATTATACACTAAATGCGCAGTTTGCCGCAAGGTGTAATATTTGTGATTTTCTTGTCATTCTGCCCGGTATTTTTGTATAATTTTCTTTGCAATGACAGTAGCGGCAGTGGTATAATAAACACATCGTACAAAATATGGGGATTCGGTTTGTATAATCCCCCGATTTTCGGGATGAGAAAAGCACAGCGCGCGCCGTGCTGTTTTTTCACATCCGCGAAGACAGAGATTAGTATGCCAAATACCGCGCAGCATATACCGGACGCAGGAAAACACGATCGAGAATGACAGCAGCTTTCCCACAGTACAAAGGTAAAATTACACGGTGTTTTGGGAGGATAATGATGGAAGACGCATTTTTTTCGCAGCTGGACGGCAACGCAGTCCGCGAGCTGCTGCTGCGCACCGAGCTGCGGCATGCGGCGCTGTTCGCAGTGAGCGATACGCTGCGTATCGAGCGGTGCAGCGACGCGGCACAGCAGCTTTCCGGTCTGCACCCGATGGAGGAGCTGGATCCGTTCCTGAGCGGCAGCACGCGGAATATACTGCTCCGGTGCATAAATACACAGTCTGCCTGCACCGCAGAGGAGGACATCGACGGAACGGTCTACACGGTCGAAATGATCCCGCACCGCGGCGGTGCACTGCTGGCGTATCTGCGGCGCGACCGTGCTGCCTATGACGGCAGCCTGCGGGTCATTCAGGACAAAAGCTCGCGTTATCTGGGTGCTTTGATGGCCGAGGCCGAGCAGGTGGAGGATCCTGCATTGGCAGACGGGCTGCGGCGGCAGTGTATGCGGCTGTACCGGCTGCTGACGCACTCGGATTTACTGCACGACCCGCTGCTGACCGAGCAGCTTTCTCTGCGGCGCTGCGACCTGTCAGCGCTCTGCCGCGATGCCGTACAGCAGGCTGAGACGCATGCGCCTGCGGGCAGTGCAAAATTCATCGTACAGGTGCCGGAGCACGCAGACGCGCTCATTGACACGAGACTGGTGCGTACGGCAATCTATAACCTGCTGACAAACGCGCTGCGCGTAACACCGGAGGACGGCGAAATCACGGTTTCGCTGACCGATACGCGGGATTTTGTGACGATTGCGGTTGCCGATACCGGTCCGGGACTGGACCCTGCGAAGTTCGATGACCTGCTTTCCGGCTGGCGGCGCACCACCTCGATGGACGATTACCGGGCGCTCGTGCGCGGCGGCACACCGCTTGGTCTTGGCTTGCCGCTCGTCAATCAAATCGCGCAGGCGCACGGCGGACGGCTGCTGCTCACGCAGAGAGAGGGCGGCGGCAGCGTGCTGCACCTGTGTCTGGCGCATTTGCCGCATACGCTCGAGGATGACCTGTTCCGCGCACCGACTATCATCGAGGACGGCTATACCGCCGAAGAAATTGAATTTTCCATCCTGGAATGAAATAAAACAGCCTCGGAGGCGTGGAGAAATCGCACTCTGAGGCTGTTCTTTTATGTGTTGGCGGGAGAGCTGTACGAACCGCGGTAGACCTTGATGGACTCCGGCAGCCAATGCCCATCCGCAGACTTCTGAATTTCGGTGATGGTGTACGTCAAACCGCGGTATTTGGCGTATACGATGGAGGTTTCGCCGTCGTACACGGCGATTTTCGTACCGTCAGGCATGGTTTTCTGCCGGATAGTGAACGATTCACCATCCAGTGTGCATGTGCTGATAAAAAGCAGGCCGCCGGCCGGCATATAGCTGGTGTTCAGACTTGCAGCCAGCACGCACAGCAGCGGAACGATCAGCAGGAATGCAATGCGTTTTTTCATAGAGCCGTCACCTCTTTTGCGGAAGCTGTCTCTCGGTATCTGCACTATAGCAGATAAAACGTATTTTTACAATTCGCGTTTTGACTGAAAACTGTGACGTGGAATTGACGCCCCAAAGACATAGAAAAACCACCTGTTATCAGTGATAACAGGTGGTTTTGCACATTATTTGATCTGCTGAGACAGGTTGTACAGCACCTGTGCCAGCTCAACCGACTTAATCTGTCCCTTGGGATTGAATGCGCCGTGATTGTCGCCGTTCATCAGCTTGTTGGTCTGACAGAACGCAACGGCATCCTTCGCCCACGGAGCGATCGAAGAAGCATCGGTAAACGCGGTATTCACACTTGTATCAGTCGAAACCGTAATCTTTCCGGCCTTTTGGAGCAGCGTGATGTAGCGCTGCAGCACTGCCGCGAACTCCTGACGGGAGATGGAGTCATAGGGACGCAGGTAGTGCTGGCTGTCGCCGGTCATAATGCCGGATTCAAAGCAGAATGTCATGCCGGGACGATCAGATTCATAAATCTGGTTGTAGTCAGGTGCTTCCTTGATGGCCATGCCCGCGTAGGATGCGGTCAGTTCCGGGTCAATGAGCTTTGCGCTGTTATAAATCGCGTTGGCAACCGCATAACGGTTCTCTGCCGGATTGAACCACGGAAAATATTCTTTACCGTCGATATGACCCGCCGGCAGCATGATGTTGTTCTCAATCACATAGCGGACTGCGGGCGTGAACCACGAGTTCTCCGGCAGCTCGTATTTCTGCTCGAACTCGGCATCGGTCAGGTCCTTGTCGTTCCTGGTGTAAAGGTTGTTTTCCTGCTCGTCGGCGGTCTGTGTGGTGGATACGGTGATATCAACGTTATCCGGAAGGTCGGCAGCGAGCGCGGTGGTGCTCATAGAGAGTACCGTTGCACCGGTGAGGAAAAATGCCATTACCTGTTGAAATTTCATAGAGTGTACCTCCTTGTCTGCGGCAGAGCCGCAAGCCGATAGATGTATGACGTATATCATACTCTGTGACTATTATAGCATGGTCTGGCGGCAATACAAGCGGTGTAACACAGATGTAACGCAAACGACACAAAGTCGTCCGAAAGTTCCGCCCGTTGGTTGAAACTTTCTTCCTCTCAAAGTCAAAAAGTCAGCGCTATCCTTGCGCGGTGTTGCCTTAATATGCGCTATCGCGCGAAAATGTGTTAGCAACTGCCGTTATCGAAAAAAGAGCGGACCAATCGGTCCGCTCTCAGCTTGTCGAAAAAGCAATATTCGATTTTTATGCTTCGTGCGGCAGCACGCATTCAATCGAATTTGCTTTGCAAATTCATAAATTCCGGGAGCATGTATCTCGGAATTTATACAAGGGAAGAAAAAATGTGTCCGCAGGACGCGGTTTTTCTTCGAGATTCGCTCGAAAGCGTGGTTTCGAGCGAGAGGCTGTTCGGAAAACAAAGTTTTTCGACAGCCTGAGAGCGGACCAATCGGTCCGCTCTCAGCGTATTCGCTTAAATGCTTTCGGTGATGATGTCCATAATCTCCTCGCGGGACAGCGTGCGCGGATCGACACGGAACAGGGCGCCCATGGTGCTTGCTGCGTTGTCAGCGAGTTCGCCTGCATCCTCCGGCTTTACGCCGTAGTCGGACAGGCGCAGCTTGTCCACGCCGCACGCCTGCTGCAGCTCAGCCAGCGCAGCGAGAAAATCGCCGTCCGCACGTCCAAGTGCATGTGCAATGGCCTGCAGGCGGTCAGCCGAGGTGTCCTTGAAGCGGCTCCAGTATGCCTTGGACAGCATAATCAGACCCGCGCCGTGCGGCAGATCGGGATGGAACGCGCTCAGCGCATGCTCGATGGCGTGCTCGCCGCTGCAGCTCGACAGCGTTTCGACAAAACCTGCCAGCGTGTTCGCCAGTGCCACATCCGCGCGTGCATCGGCGTTGCCGCCGTCCTTAACAGCTGTTGCCAGCGATTTGCCAATCAACGTAATTGCCTGCAGCGCGAACATGTCGCTCATCGGGCTTGCAGTCTTAGCCAGATAGCCTTCGGCCGCATGGAAGAATGCGTCAAAGCCCTGGTATGCCGTCAGATGCGGCGGAACGGTCATCATAAAGTCCGGATCGACGATCGAAATGGTCGGGAAGCACTTCTCGCCGCCGCCGCCGATCTTTTCCTCACCGTTGGTGATAACCGTGAACGGGTCAGCCTCCGTGCCCGTACCTGCGGTCGTCGGAATGGCAACAATCGGCAGTCCGGCATTGACCATGCGCTTGCCGCCGCCCGTGCCGCCGTGAATGTAGTCCCACCAGTCGCCGTCGTTGGTCGCCATAATGGCAACCGCTTTGGCCGTGTCGATGGACGAGCCGCCGCCGAGACCGACAACAAATGCGATGTTCTGCTCGCGGCAGAGCGCAGCGCACTCACGCACACCCTCGATCGTCGGGTTCGGCTGTACCTTGTTGTATACCACGGTCGGGTGACCGGCTTCCGCCAGCGTATCCGCCACCTTGGCCACATAACCCAGCTTGGTGGTGGAGGTGCCGCCGGTGATGATCAGACCCGTGCCCTGCGGCAGGCGTGCCTTGGCCAGACGTTTGATTGATCCGGCACCGAAAAATAAGCGTGTCGGCATATAAAAGCCAAAGTTTTCCACTATAAAGACCCCCTTCAATTAATAATTAGGAATTAGTGGTTAGTAAATTTGTTAGAGTAAAGAGTAAAGAAAATGTAAGGATTTACCTTATTCTCCGCAAGATTTCAGTAATCTGCTGAGATAGATTGTTTGTGTCACCCATTTAATGATGCTGTAGGCGCACACTGTGCGCCCCTACGGGTACACGGGTGCAAATGAATTTACAAACGGTGCGCCGAGGTCGTACCCCAGGGCACCTTCTCTTGCCCTAACAGGCAATTCACCTTGTCGCACCCTACGGCAAAGATTACTGATAATTGTAACTCGGAGGTGTCATCCGTTATATCCGGACCGGCGAGTTGCGCGCCATACCCGTGCCGCACCCGCGCGGCGTCAGCGCAGGGTCCGCTCGCTTCGCAAGCCCTAACACTTTTATTATACCAAATTCCACACTTGGAGAAAAGAGCCAAATCACCGAAATGAACGGCTTTTTGTTGTGCAATATGCAACCTAAAAAGTCGTAAAAAACGCTTGACGTTGTGCAATATTAATGATATTATAATGACACAGAAAAGATAAAGGCAAACACCAAAGGCAAAGTAAAACAGGGGTTTTACTCCAAAAGGCGCAAACCTTCATCTGATCTGAAGGATGTCAATCCGGTTTGATACCCACGAAAGAGGTGAGTCCAATGGTATCAGAAGAGGCATCTTACCAGTTCGCGGGACTCGCCGCGGCGCTGTGACCGAAACGATCAAGGTGATAGCTGAAAAAATGAGCGAGTTCCAATTCCACAATTTGAACCGCCTGAAAAGCGCGATCGGCTTCTAAGCAAAGGTAACAACAACGGTAACTTTGGGGAAGCTATCCTCGTGAATTTAACTATCCGTACATGGCATACTAAGACAGTCAAGCGGATCGAGGCAGCAGGAAAGTAAGGTTCATACATGACAGAACCCTGATATTTGATGCGCCGGCGAACAAAACGAAGTATCTTACGATACCTGCCGGATGCTGCACCAGCCGATGGGCATACTGATGAGTATCTGCAGCATAGACATACCGCATCGGAACGAGATGATATCAAAGTCCGAGTAACATCCGGTTCGACAAGGCAGGCTGTATCACATCTTCCGCCGAGCAGTGACGCATCACCCACTGGAAATAGAGTTCCCGAATGTAGGAAAGGCAACCAAACGGACTATGTAGTTTGTGCAGTAAACGAACCTTAGCCGGGCGGTTCCGCGAACGTAAGATCGAAAGATGCCGAAAATACAACCGAATACCAATCCAAATGCGATGGGAAATATCCTGTCGGGAAAAGAGGATCTATGGAGATTTGGAAGTAAAAGCCCTCGTTCATGTGTCTGTGAATGAGGGCTTTATTCTGTTCTTTTTGTCAATGGCAAAATAGATAAAATAAACGCTGAAAATCTGTATAACTGCACGAAAACACGGTTTTGGGTAAAGTTGCTTTGACGAAACTGTCAAAACCCTGCTATGATAAAAATGCGATGTAGTGCAATATATAGAGGAGCGATACTTATGAAAATAGACGGAAACGAACTGGCCATCCTGCAGAACGACCTTGACCGCGAGGGCAAGAAGGAAGAAGCGCTCAAGATCAAGCTGGAATTTCTGCGTCAGGTGCGCGAATCCGGTGACCACTGCCCGTGCAAGGAGGCGTGCCGCCATCATGGCAACTGCTTCGAGTGCGTGACTATCCACCGCGGACACCGCGACCATTTGCCGATGTGCCTGTGGGATATGGTAAACGAGCGACTGGCGGCTCTCAGCCATATGACCGAAGGCACGCTGCGCGCCTATGAGGACCGCAAGGCCGCGGAAGGCACCGAGTGCGGTGACTGTTCCGACTGTCCCGGTTGCGGAGAATAAAAATATAACGGACAAACCAAAGCGGTTTGTCCGTTTTTATTTGCCGAAGGAAAAAGGACTTGAGTGAAAACTCAAGTCCTTTTGTGTATTCAGGAAGTATTCTTTACAGCAGCTCGTGCTTGATGCGGTCGAGTGCCTCCGGAGCCTGCTGATCCATCTTCTCCGGGAAGCCGAAGTAGGATACGCAGATGATATTGTCGCCGCCAACCTTCGGTGCGTCCGGCTTCAGCTGCTTGTTCGCGAAGTCCATTTCACGCAGGGTCTCGAAGATGCCGTCGAAATCAACCTCGCCTTCACCCATAGCGGTGTGCTGGTGGATGGTGTAGTCAGCACGGCCGTGCTGGTTCAGCCAGGGCGGATTTACGATGTAGCGGCAGTCCTTGGTCTGGTTCCAGGTGTCAGCCAGAAGAACGTGGGTCAGTTCATCGCCGGCGTACTTCAGCATGTGGCGAACATCGCCCTTGCCCTGATCGTAGAAGAAGCCGTGGGATGCGGAGTAAACGTAGCCCAGGTTCTTGGAACGGAAGGACTTAACGATGTCGCAGGCCTCGTCGTTCAGCTCTACGAAGTCATACGGATGGGACTGGCACTCTACGCGGATGCCCTCACGCTCGATGATCGGGAGAAGCTCCTCCATAGACTTGAAGAACATACCGTTGCAGATCTCCTGCTGGTTCGGGTCGCCGGAGAACTCGGTATTGATGACCGGTACACCCATGTCAACCGCGATCTCAATCATGCGCTTCCAGTTTGCAACTGCGTGCTGGCGCTGCTCCTCGGTCGGGCCGGACCAGCGGTAAACAACGATGAAAGAGGAAATCTCTACACCGGTCTCCTTGAGAGCCTGCTTGTACTCCTGCTGGCACTCCTTGGAGAACAGCGGGTGCTTGTAGAACGGGTTGATGCGCGGATGCGGGGACTGCTCGATGTACTTGTAGCCCCAGTCTGCTACCTTGTGAACATAATCGTTGATGGACATCTGCTTGGCAAGAACGTCAACGTCAAATGCGATTTTCATAAGAATGATCCTCCTTGTCTGTTTGCCATATCAAGGGTGGCTTCCCTGTTTGATGGCTCTATTATAAAGCGTTCCTGCCGTCTTGCCAATGATACAAATCACCCTAAACCTGCGAAATCCTGCTATTCGCTATTGCATCAAACGGATACTTCTGATAGGATAGAGGCAAGGAGAGTGACCGCTATGCTGATTCCCGAATTAGGTGTCCATCAGACCTCGGAACGGTACTTTTTTACGCCGTCTTCGCTTGCAAAGGAGCTTTTTTATTACCCGACGCGGCTCGGACATTACTTCTGCAACAGCCGGTATTCCTTCAATCACCGGTCGGAAATTGCCCTGCAGGGTGACCACAACCAAAATATCATGCTGTTTTTTGTGCATGATGGCGCAATGGAGCTGACGCTGAACGGTACGCCTGCCATCGCCGGAGCCGGACAGATCGTGCTGTTCGACTGCCGTGAGCCATACAGCTATGCCGCCTCGGACGGACTGGAGTTCACCTGGCTGCTGTTCAACGGCCTGAATGCCCGCGCGTTCTATCAGAAAATCCTGCAGGCACGCGGCCGCAGGGCATTTTCGCCGGCCGCACCGGCGGAGATTGCGCAAATGCTGGATTCTCTGCGGAGCGCCTGCGCCGAGGACGCGCGGCTGAGCGAGGCACGGTGCTCACAGCTGATCCACAGGCTGCTGTGCCTGCTCCTGCTGGATGAGACCACCGAAAGCACCGCAGGCGGAGACCGTATTGCGCAGGCCATCCGCTATATGAACCGGCATTTGTTCGAGCCAATCGGCGTGCAGGACGCGGCAGCAGCCGTCAGCCTGAGTCCATCGCATTTCTCACGGCAGTTCAAGGCGCGGACCGGTTATTCGCCGTATGAGTATATCGTGCTGCGCCGCATCGACAAGGCGAAGTATATGCTGGCTTCCACCGAATTGTCGGTCAAGGAAATCGCCTACGCGACCGGCTACAACAGCGAGGAGAATTTCATTCACAGCTTCCGCAAGAACGTTGGCGTTGCACCCGGAATCTTCCGGAAGTATCCGGTCTAACCGCTTGACAAGTGCGAAAAACGCTGATAAAATAAAGCAGTCGAGTAGCAGAAGTGCGTAAATCCAGATGGATTTACGCACTTTTTTCTTTTGTGCAAAAGACAGGTTGTGGCAGCTTTCCGTAAAGACTCCGAAAATCCAATCAGGAGGTTTCGATATGGATCGGAACAAGGCAGAAAAACGAATGGCGACCGCGCCGGTAGGGCGGCTCATGCTGCAGATGGGCACACCGATGATACTATCTATGATGCTGCAGGCGGTCTACAACATTGTGGACAGCTATTTTGTGGCAAACATGGCGGGAAACGGTGAAATCGCGGTCAACGCGCTGACACTTGCGTTTCCGGTGCAGATGATGATGGTCGCCGTCGGCATCGGCACCGGTGTTGGCGCAAATGCGCTCATCGCACGCGCACTCGGTCAGGGTGACCGAGAGAAGGCGGGGGCAGCGGCAGGCAATGCGCTGACGCTCATGGGGATTATTTATGCGGTGTGCCTGCTGTTCGGCGCGTTCGGTGCGGGTGCGTACATCGGCTCGCAGACGAGCGACCCGATCGCTCTGGCGATGGGCAGTCAGTACCTGCGCATCTGCTGTATGGCATCGTTCGGCATTCTGTTCTTCTCCGTGTTTGAGAAAACCCTGCAGGCGACCGGCCGCTCACTCTATTCCACGATTGCACAGGTGGCAGGCGCACTGACGAACATCGTGCTTGACCCGATTATGATCTACGGTCTGCTCGGCTGTCCGAAACTGGGCGTAGCAGGTGCGGCATGGGCGACCGTGCTCGGTCAGATTGCGTCTCTGGCTCTGGCAGCCGTATTCCATTTCCGGCTGAACAGGGAACTGCCGTTTAGACGCAAGGCTCTGCGCCTGCGCCGCAGTATCGTCGGCGAGATTTACTCCATCGGCGTACCGGCCATCATAGCACAGGGTGCGATGAGTGTGATGAATTATTGTGTTAATCTGATTTTCGGCAGTCTGGACAGTTCGTATGTCACCGCTTATGGTATTGTGTACAAAATTCAGCAGTTTGTTTTGTTCGCGGCATTTGGTCTGCGTGACGCGATTACGCCGATTGTGTCGTTCAGCTACGGCATGCAAAACGCGAAACGCATCCGCGAGGGCGTGCGCTGCGGTCTGATGTATACCAGTGTTCTCATGCTGGTCTGCACTGCGGCTGTAGAAATTCTGGCGCAGCCGCTGGCAGGTATTTTCTCACTGTCCGCAGGCACGATGGGCCTGTGCGTGACCGGTCTGCGCGTGCTGGCGGTCAGCTTCGTGTTCGCAGGTGCAAACATTGCCATACAGGGCGTGTTCCAGGCCACCGAGGGCGGTGTGCAGTCGCTGCTCGTGTCGCTGCTGCGTCAGCTGATCTTCGTACTGCCGGCGGCATGGCTGTTCGCGCGCCTGCTGCCGGCCGGCGTGTGGATGGCGTTCCCCATCGCGGAAGTGCTGACCGCAGTAATCGCCGCCGTGCTGTTGCGGCATACCGCAGGGAAAGGCCGCCTGTCACAGCAGGATCATGCTGCTTCACTGAGCAAGTAAAATCCTGCCTGACAGAATATACGAATTTTTGCACAGTTTTTGTCGATTCTCATGAATCATCCGGCCGAGAGACTCGACACTGTGCATAAACACAGAGAATATAATCTGTGAATAGTGCCCAAACGACTGGGAAATTGTGCTTATGTTAAGCAAAAAACGCTGAAAAATGAGAAAATCTATAAAAACCTCTTTTCTTTCTGCTGTTTTATGCTATAATGAAAATAACATAAAAGGGCTTCACGAAGTACAATCTCAGGAGGTAGTTATTATGACCAGAGGTATCCGTGTAAAGAATACGGACGACATTCAGAAGATCAACAAGATCGTAACCCGTTACGGTTTTGATATTTGGATTCACGGCAAGAGCGGTATGGTAGACGCAAAGAGCCTGCTCGGTATGTTCCTGCTGTCCCTGAACGAGCCGCTTCAGATCGTTCTCGAGGATGACGTTGATCCGACCGCACTGTTCAAGGATCTTAAGGATTACCTGGAGATCGACGACGAGGACTAATTTCTCTCGTATAACAGCTTTGCAGCTCAATTTAACATTTTTCGAAACGGTGCAGTCTCATCGACTGCACCGTTTCTGTTTTCTTATGCTATACAAGAGACTGAAATGATTTTTCCATTTCCTTTGCGCGGCTCCGGATGCTGTTCATACGGCGTATCCATTCCGGCGGATTACAAAACCCGAAGGGAGAAACTTCGTAAAGAAGTTTCTCCCTTCGGGTTTCTGCTTTATTTCACTGCAATCAGATGGTGTTGATATCAACCATTTCGCAGTTTTCGATCTTAACATCGCCCTCGAGGCAGCGCAGCAGCGCGGAAACCGTATCCATCGAGGTCAGGCACGGGATTGCACGCTCTACCGCGGTACGGCGGATGTGTACCGAGCCAAGCTCCGGATGACGGCCCTTGACCGAGGTAGCAACAACGTAGTCGATCTTGCCGGACTCGATCAGGTCGATGATGTTCGGGGACGGCTCATCCACATTGCGGATGGAGTTGGTTGCGACCATGTGACGGTTGAGCACGTTTGCGGTGCCGCTGGTAGCGTAAATATCAAAGCCAAGAGCCTCAAAGCGCTCACCGATGCGGATTGCCTCCTGCTTGTCCGAATCACGGACCGAGATCAGGACAGCGCCCTTCTTCTTCATCTGGAAGCCTGCGCCGGTCAGACCCTTGAGCAGTGCCTCGCGGAAGGTCTTTGCAACGCCGAGCACCTCGCCGGTGGACTTCATCTCAGGGCCAAGCTGGGTATCCAGATCACGCAGCTTCTGGAACGAGAATACCGGAACCTTGACCGCATAGTGGTCGCTTTCCGGATGCAGACCGGTGCCGCAGCCCATGTCCTTCAGCTTTTCACCGAACATGCAGCGGGTAGCCAGATCGACCATCGGCACGCCGGTAACCTTAGAGATGTACGGTACGGTACGGGACGAACGCGGGTTTACCTCGATAACGTAGATCTGATCGTTGTACAGAACGAACTGGATGTTGACCAGACCGAGAACAGCGAGGTTCTTTGCCAGAGCCTCGGTGTACTTAACGAGGGTGTCCTTGTGCTTCTGCTCGATGTTGATGGACGGATAGATGGAGATGGAGTCGCCGGAGTGAACGCCTGCGCGCTCGAAGTGCTCCATGATACCCGGGATGAGGATGTCGTCGCCGTCACAGATGGCATCGACCTCGATCTCGCGGCCCATCATGTACTTATCGACCAGAACCGGGTTTTCAACCTTGTTGCGGGTGATAACCTGCATGAACTCGCGGACATCGGCTTCCTTGTAGGCAATCTCCATGCCCTGACCGCCCAGAACGTAGGACGGACGAACGAGAACCGGATAGCCAAGCTCGTCGGCCGCCTTGACAGCTTCTTCCTCGGTCATAACCGTGTGGCCTGCCGGACGCGGGATACCGCACTTTTCGAGGATAACGTCGAACTTTTCACGGTCCTCAGCGGCGTCGATCGACCATGCCGGCGTGCCGAGGATCGGAACACCGAGCTTCTCAAGGTGAGCCGCAAGGTTGATGGCGGTCTGACCGCCGAACTGTACGATAGCGTAATCCGGCTTCTCGGCCTCGACAACGCCGGTAACGTCCTCCGGTGTCAGCGGCTCGAAGTACAGACGGTCTGCGGTGTCAAAGTCAGTGGAAACGGTCTCCGGGTTGTTGTTGATGATAACGGTCTCGCAGCCCAGCTTCTGCAGCGCCCAGACAGCGTGAACCGAGCAGTAGTCGAACTCGATGCCCTGACCGATACGGATCGGACCGGAGCCAAGTACCAGAATCTTTTTCTTGCCGGACGGAGGTGCAACCTCGGTCTCCTCATCGTAGGTGGAGTAGTAATACGGGGTCTCTGCCTCGAACTCAGCGGCACAGGTATCAACCATCTTGTATACCGGCAGACGCTTAACGTCCGAAATGTCCTTACCGGACAGCTGCTCGATGGTCTTGTCGAGGAAGCCCATCTTCTTGGCGCGGAGATACAGATCGGAGTCGATCTTGTCAGCTGCAGCCAGCTCCTTCTCCATGTCGATGATGTTCTGGAACTTATGCAGGAAGAACACGTCCATCGTGGTGATGTCGTGAATCTCCTCAATGGTCATGATGCCGCGGCGCAGAGCCTCGCAGATGTGGAACAGACGCTGATCGTCTGTGCGTGCCACGCCCTTCTTAATCTCGGCGTCAGACTGCTTCTGGATGTGCGGGGCAATCATGCTGTCCAGCTTGATCTCACAGCCGCGAACGGCCTTCATCAGCGCGCCCTCAAAGGTGTTGTCGATGGCCATGACCTCACCGGTGGCCTTCATCTGGGTGCCGAGAGTGTTGTCCGCGTAAACGAACTTGTCAAACGGCCAGCGCGGGAACTTGACAACGCAGTAGTCGAGGGTCGGTTCGAAGCATGCCTTGGTCTTGCCGGTAACGGCGTTGGAGATCTCATCCAGGCCATAGCCGACTGCAATCTTTGCGGTTACCTTTGCAATCGGGTAGCCGGTTGCCTTGGAAGCCAGTGCAGAGGAACGGGAAACACGCGGGTTTACCTCGATTACGGCGTACTCGAAGGATTCCGGATTGAGCGCGTACTGCACGTTGCAGCCGCCCTCGATGCCCAGCTCGGTGATGATGTTGAGTGCAGAGGTACGGAGCATCTGATATTCCTTGTCGCACAGGGTCTGCGACGGTGCAACTACGACAGAGTCGCCGGTGTGTACGCCGACCGGGTCAACGTTCTCCATGTTACAGATGGTGATGGCGTTGCCCTTGTGGTCGCGCATTACCTCGTACTCGATTTCCTTCCAGCCTGCGATGCACTTCTCGACCAGAATCTCGTCCACGCGGGAGTACATGATGCCGGAGGCCGCAATTTCGCGCAGCTGCTCCCAGGTGTAGGCAATGCCGCCGCCGGTGCCGCCGAGTGTGTACGCCGGACGGATGATGACCGGCAGACCGATCTCACGGGTGAAATCAACCGCATCCTCGACCGAGTGAACAACCTTGGAGGCAATGATCGGCTCACCGATCTTCTCCATGGTGTCCTTGAACATCTGGCGGTCCTCTGCCTTTGCGATGGTGGTCGGATTAGCGCCGAGCAGCTTTACGCCCATTTTATCAAGGAAACCGTTCTCGCACAGCTCCATGGCGAGGTTCAGACCGGTCTGACCGCCGAGGTTGGGCAGCAGAGAGTCCGGATGTTCCTTTTTGATGATCTCCTGAACGGCTTCGACCGTCATCGGCTCGATGTAAACCTTGTCCGCCATAGCCTTGTCGGTCATGATGGTTGCCGGGTTGGAGTTTACCAGAACAACCTCCAGACCCTCCTCGCGCAGTGCGCGGCACGCCTGCGTGCCTGCATAGTCGAACTCGGCAGCCTGACCGATAACGATCGGGCCGGAGCCCAGTACCATTACCTTATGAATATCCTTGCGCAGCGGCATTACTGAGCGCCTCCTTTCGACTTTTCAATATTTTCGATGAACTTATCAAACAGATACGAGGTATCCATCGGGCCGGGGCATACCTCCGGGTGGTACTGAACGGTGAATACCGGACGGTCGATGTGCTCGAGACCCTCAACGGTGCCGTCGTTCAGGTTGACATAGCGCACGCGGGCGATCTGCGGGTCAACCGACTCGCCTACAACGGCATAGCCGTGGTTCTGCGAGGTGATGTAGGTGCGGTCCGCGTCGATGTCCTTTACCGGATGGTTGACACCGCGGTGGCCGTACTTCAGCTTGGTGGTCTTTGCGTCGATAGCCAGCGCCAGCAGCTGGTGGCCGAGGCAGATGCCGAAGATCGGCATATCGGACTTCAGCAGCTCCTTGAGGTTTGCTACGATCTCGACATTCTCCGCCGGGTCGCCGGGGCCGTTGGACAGCATCACGCCGTCGTACTTGCCGACTACGTCCTCCGGCTTGGTGTATGCCGGAACAACGGTGACTTCGCAGCCGCGCTTGCACAGCTCGCGCTCAATGTTGTACTTTACGCCGTAATCGAACAGGGCAATGCGGTACTTGGTTTCGCCATCAGCCGGGTAAACGATGTTCTCCGCACAGGTAACGGTCTTAACCGCATCCTTTACAACGTAAGCCTTCATTTCCGCAATGGTCTGCTCATCCGGCTCAAAGCCCTCGGTGTAAATAACGCCGTTCATAACGCCTTCGCCTCGCAGCTTGCGGGTCAGACGGCGGGTATCAATGCCGGCCAGACCGACAACCTTCTGCGCCTTGAGGTACTCGTCGAGTGTTACCTTGCAGCGCCAGTTGGACGGGTATTCGCACATCTCGCGCATGATAAAGCCGGAAACCCAGCTTTTGCGGGACTCGTAGTCGTCAAAGTTGATGCCGTAGTTGCCGATGAGCGGGTAGGTCATGGTAACGACCTGACCGTAGTAGGACGGGTCGGTCAGAACCTCCTGATAGCCTGCCATGCCGGTGTTGAATACGACCTCACCGATGCTCTGTCCTTCGTAGCCGACTGCGGTACCCTCGAACAGAGTGCCGTCCGCCAGCAGTAAGTATGCTTTTTTCACTATATCCACACGCTCCTAAATGAAATTCGCGGAATTTCTATTGTAATAGAACGCAGCTTGCTGCGTTCATAAAAAGTCGGGACATGCGCCTGACTTTTTATACCTCGACTCAGCGGCCTTGGGCCGCGTCCGGGGGTATCAAAAATCAGTTTCTACTGGAACTGATTTTTGTATATAGGGGGTATTGGATACCCCCTATAATCACTTAATCGCGTTTACGATGTCGTCGCGCATCCGGATAGCTTCTGCGCGGGCGGCTTCCTTATAGTCCTCGCCGTTGTTACCGGTTTTCTTCCATGCACACATGATGCCGCGGGAGGAGTTTACGATAGCACCGAGACCGTCGTCGTTAAACGCATTGGCGATGTCCTTTGCGGTTGCGCCCTGCGCGCCGTAACCCGGTACGAGGAAGTAGCTCTTCGGCAGCAGCTCACGGATGATCTTCTGTTCTTCGGGATAGGTTGCGCCGACTACGGCACCGATCTGGTTGTAGCCGCACGGCGTATCCAGACCCTCGCCCCACTTTGCTACCATCTCCGCCATGCGGGCGTAGAGCGGCTTGCCCTCCATATCGCGGTTCTGGAGCTCGCCGGAGGACGGGTTGGAGGTCTTTACCAGCATGAACAGGCTCTTCTCACGGCTGCGGCACTCCTTGAGGAACGGCTCTACACCGTCGGTGCCGAGATAGCCGTTTACGGTAACCGAATCGCAGCCGTACGGTGCGATCTCGGTATCGCCGACGCGGGTCTTGCCGAGGTAAGCCTCTGCATAAGCGGTTGCAGTAGCGCCGATGTCGTTGCGCTTGATATCGCCGATAACGTACATGCCCTTGGCGTGTGCGTAGTCGATGGTCTCCTTGAGTGCCATCGCACCGTAGGAGCCGAGCAGCTCGTAATACGCAGCCTGCGGCTTTACGGCCGGAACAATGTCGCACAGTGCGTCGATCAGGCCGCAGTTGAAGGCTACGACGCTCTCAGCGGCAGCACGCAGCGTTTCGCCGTGCAGCATCATGTTGCGTCCCGAAATATGCTGCGGGATGTACTCCAGTCGAGCGTCCAGGCCGGCTACGGTCGGGTTGCCCTTTTCCTTGATCTTTTCTACTAAGGTTTGGATAGACATTCGGTTCTTCCTTTCTCAGGTGCGATGTTGTTTTACGGATTGCGAGCTTGTATGTTTACACTGTCTTCGCCGTCCACTTCGGTCAGGCGGACAAAAACGCGTTCATCACGTGCGGTAGGCAGGTTTTTGCCGATATAATCCGGCCGCAGCGGCAGTTCGCGGTGACCGCGATCGACCAGCACAGCCAGCTGTATGCGCTCGGCGCGTCCTCGGTGAGAGATGGCTTCGATGGCGGCACGCACGGTGCGTCCGGTGTACAGCACATCGTCCACGATGATGACGGTCGCGCCTGCAATACGCGGATCGAGATCGGGCAGAGGAGCGTCCGTGCGCGGCACGTCATCGCGCCACGGCGTAACGTCCAGCTCGAGCACAGGAGGTGCCTTGCCTTCGACCTCGCCCAGCTTGGCAGCAATGCGCTGCGCCAGATAGATACCGCGTGTTTTCACACCGGCGAGCAGCAGGTGCTCCGCGCCCTTGTTTTTCTCTACGATTTCGAACGCGATGCGGGTCAGTGCACGGCGAATGCCATCCTGATCGAGTATGATCTTCGGTTCGGTCAATCTGCCGCCTCCCTTCAAAAATGCAAAAAAATGACTCTCCGCCACAACAATTAGCAGAAAGCCGCACGAAACACTACACCTGTCCCCTTGTCTTACGGCTGACGGCGTATGCACTGTTTTCTGCCTTGCGCGGCTCACGGGCCGCACCTTAAAGGCGGATTGTTAGATATATTATATAATATGAACATGCGATTGTAAATAGTCGATTGTGCCAAACAAGCATTTTTTTGCTGTGTAAAATTTGAGGGACGAGCGGGCATACTGATTCTATAAACTTTATGAAAGGCGGTAGATCTTTTATGCGAATTTCACCTTTTGTTTCCGGCATTGCAACCGGAGCGATGGCAGGCGCGGTGGTTTCGATGGTAGCGGCCGGCGCGATGCTCAATCCGTCGATGCGGCGGAATGCCAAGCACGCGGCGCATAAGGCGGAGCATGCGATGCACAGGGCGGCAGACCGGGTGGAGGATTTCATCGGGTAAAGAGGTTCGCCACTTCTGGGCGAGAGATTTCGCACGCTGCGGCGTGCGGGGAACGTGCGCCGTCCGTCGCGGGAACAAAAAGGGTAGACACCTACGGTTTCTACCCTCTTTGAACACCCGTTTCCCTTGCGGTGTAGCTTGGGTGCAGATGGTAGACTGCGTAAGCGTGGAAAAAGGGGAACGGCAGAGGATTTTTTCTGCCGCGTGGTATAACACCGTTTCGCATTTCGGCTGCCGTACTGCTACACAGGCGGTAAAATTAACGCAGGCGCGGCATGACAGTGCCGCGCAACGTTTTTACCTGTGCAGATTATCTAAATCCTGCGGTTGTAGCCAATTTGCACCAGAAAACGGTTTGCGCGGCACTGTCATACTCCAGAGTACTCTCTCTTGCCCTTCGGGCAATTCACCTTGTGCCGCGCCCTGCGTAGAATAGCCGGTATGTGTAGCAGTAAATTATCCGAAATGCGAATGTGAGGATACCACGCGGAAGAAAAAATCCTCTGCCGGACTCTTTTTCCACTTTTCCACGCTTACGCAGTCTACCATCTGCACCCAAGCCCTCTGAAGGAAAGGCAGGAGTTCAAAGAGAAAGGGAAAACATGGGTGTCCCTTCCTTTTTGTCCCCGCACCGGACGGCGCAACGTCTCGCTGTACCGCGGCGCAACACCTCGCTCAGATAGGCGAACCGCCTGCGCGTTTCGGGCACACCGGACAGCGGGTGCCGAGAAATACTCGCCCAGAGGGAACGTATCGCTTCGCGGGTCGCGTGCCTCGGACAGCGCGTGCCGCTGTTCATGCAATTTTCGTTTGAAAACCCCGCAAAAGGTGCTATACTATAACCACTACACAAAGGAGAACCGTAATTTATGAAAATTCTTATCGTAGTGGATATGCAGAAGGATTTTATCAGCGGCCCTCTCGGTACGGCGGAAGCGCGCGCCATCGTGCCCTATGTGGCAGAGAAGGCAAAAAATGCACCGCGTGAGAATCTGTTCGTCACGTTGGATACCCACCAGCCGAACTACATGGAGACAAACGAAGGGCGTCATCTGCCGGTGCCGCACTGCATCGAAGGAACGGAAGGTCATGCACTGGACCATGCCATTGCTGCTGCTGTGGACGGCATTCCGGCGTCCCGCATCATCCGCAAGCCGACGTTCGGCTCGGTGGCCCTGCTGGACATGCTCCGCGCGCTGCCGGAACCGCCGACGGAAATTGAATTTGTCGGCGTATGCACTGGCATTTGCGTGATTTCCAACGCCATGCTGTGCAAGGCAGCATTCCCGGAGGCAAACATCGTAATCGACGCGGCACTCTGCGCGTGCGTCACGCCGGAGTCGCACGATACCGCGCTGAACGCGATGCGTCTGTGCCAGATGGAAATTCTGCATCAGGGTGAGGAGCCGTGGCGCAAATGAGCAGACCCAAGATCAAAATTACGCTGATCGATCGAAAAGGCAAGCACGGCTGTCACCGCGGGCACAAAATCGGCGACAGCTTCGACTTCGACACCGAGCGCGGGCAGCTTTGCCCGATGGCGATGCACGTTGCGTTCCCGTACATCGACATTCTGCGTTACGGCGGCCATCTTCCCGGGCAGGAGGACGGCACGGCGGTGTTTTGCTGCCCCGATGTTGACACGATCAACGTATTCCGTATTGAAATTGTAGAATAAGCGTAAAGCGGAGGACGAAAAGGATATGGATATCAAAAAAGTTACGGGTGTGTATTTCAGTCCGGCAGGAAGCACAAAGACCGTTGTTGAAACAACGGCGGATGAACTGGCGCGTCTGTTTAAGGCAGAGTGTCGGTACATATCGCTCAACACGCCGTCTGACCGTGCGCAGGAGTATCAGTTTGCCCCGGATGAGCTGGTCGTATTCGGCTGTCCGGTGTATGCCGGTCGGCTGCCGAACAAGATTTCGCCGGACTTTGCTCGCTGCCTGCACGGTGCGGGTACACCGGCGGTGGCGCTTGTCACCTACGGCGGCAGAGCATATGACAACGCGCTTGCCGAAATGTGCGAGCTGCTGACAAAAAACAACTTCAAACCGGCGGCAGGCGGCGCTTTTTTGTGCCGACATGTATTCTCGGACAAACTGGCGGCAGACCGTCCGGACGCGGCTGACCTCAGTGAGCTGCGTATGCTGGCGCAGGATGCGGCGCTCAAGCTGAGAAGCGAGGGAGAGATCAAGCCGCCGAAGGTACCGGGTGACGCGCAGGCAGCCTACTACACGCCGCTCAAGACCGACAAAACGCCCGCAAAGTTCCTGAAGGCCAAGCCGAGCACGATGATGATGCTGTGTGAGCACTGCGGTCTGTGCGCGGAAATCTGCCCGATGGGTGCGATTGACCCGAACGACCCGTCTAATATTCCGGGCACCTGTATTAAATGCTGTGCCTGCACGACTTACTGCCCGAGCGGTGCAAAGAAATTTGATGATCCGGATTTTCTGTCGCACACCGCTATGCTCGAGCAATTCCAGACTGAAGCGCGCAAGGAAAATTCGATTTTTCTGTAAATGTTGTGCGGACAACAGAAATCGGCGGCTTGGCGTGGTATACTGTCCGCATAAAGCAAACGACAGGAAAGAGGAGAAGCTATGGACAAGTTCATCCGCAATATCGACCACGAGAGCGTTGTAAGGCTCGCCGAACTGGTTTCCGTTCAGTCGGGACAGGTGGTCAGCAAGACACTGGCGCAGAACAAGACGGTCAGCATTACGCTGTTCGCGTTTGACAAAGGCGAGGAGATCGGCACGCACGACTCCACCGGCGACGCAATGGTGACCGTGCTCGAGGGCACCGGACGCTTTACGGTCGGCGGTGTGCCGCATATCGTCAAGGCAGGTGAAACGCTCGTCATGCCCGCAAAGGTGCCGCACGCCGTTTACGGCGAAGAGGCGTTCAAGTGGATGCTGACCGTTGTGTTTCCTGATGGGTTTGAGGCATAATATTATATGGTAAAGGAAATCCCCGCCGAGTGGCGGGGATTTTGTTATGATGATGGGAGAACAAGTTCGCTGATGTGCAGCATACCGCGAATACCAGTGCAAGTCCAAAGATAATAACTGTTATCCGAATAAGAGCCATCAGGTTTTGGCACTGCATCAACGGCGGCATTATAATAAACCGAACTATAATAAGAACGGAACATGTTATCACTTATTTTACCGCCTTCAGCGGTTTCGCCAATTTTATAGGCACTATATTGGTTGGTATCACTAAAGTAAAGACCGAGATAGCCACGGTCGGAGTGATAAATAATCGCGTGGATTTGTGCCTTACTATTGATAAGAACGAGAAATTGTCCAGAACCGCCTTCCTGCAGACAAGGTACTTCGGAAAGTTTTGCAATTTTATCGTAGTTGGCTTTCAAATCATAACTATTAGGATTACCATTAGGATTGTTACCAATTACTGTACCTGTACTGTTTGCAAGTGTGGTGGCGGAATTAAGTTTCCAATTTGCAGAACCATATAGTTCGGACATCTCCGTCTGCACGGCCTCATGCAGCATTCGCGTTTCCGCGATGACCTGATCCTTTTTCGCCTTATCAATATATCCTGTCAGTGCCGGAATGAGCAGTGCCGCGAGGATCGCAAGAATCACCAGCACGACGATCAGCTCCACGAGCGTGAAGCCGCGTTTTTTGTTTTTGGAGTACAGCATTTGGAAAAGTTCCTCCTTCCCGATTGCGGGATAAAGTTCGGTTTTCTTAGTATACTCGAAAATATGCAATAAAGCAAGGAGATAGATACAGATAAAGTGCACAAAAAATAAGGGTTCCTGCCAAAAACACCAAAAAGAAATTGGTTAAATCGGAGAAAGTGTTTTGTAAAGCCGCAGAAACATTGAGATTTACAGCAGGGTGTGATAAAATAATATCAACCTGATAAAAAAGAATCACCTGCAGAGACAGGCGATGAGCAGGTCCGCACCGCGTATACAGACGCAGGTGCGCGAGCGGCAGATGCCGACGGATTGCAGCCGGTCGGTTAGTGCCGCAGCTTTCGGTAGACGGAAGCAGGAGAGAGAAATGAAGAGAGAGTATTGGGTTACGGAAATGAAGAAATGGGGCATTGAAAATGCAAATCTATGACTGGGTCAGCATAGGCGTATTGTTCGTTCTCGGTATCTTGTTCTATTTCCGACCGGCATGGCTGTTGAGTGAAGACCGGCAGCAGGCCGATGGCGTGGTAGGCAAGGTACGCACTGTCAGCGCGGCTGCGGTGGTATGCGCCATGGTAATGACCGTGATCTGCGTGATCGGATAAAGAAAGAATTGGCTGCAAAAACGCTCCCGTTCGGAAGGTGGATTCCGAGCGGGAGTGTTATTTTTTACGACTTCGATTGCGGTTTGGACAGCAGCGCGAACAGACAGCCGAACACGATCGCGGCGGCAATACCGCCTGCCGCACCGGTCACGCCGCCGGTGAACACGCCGAGCAGACCGTTCTCCGCAACTGCTTTGGCGACGCCTTTCGCCAGCGAGTATCCGAAGCCGAGCAGCGGCACAGTCGCGCCTGCACCTGCGTAGTCCACGACTGCCTGATACCAGCCGAGCCCCTGCAGGATAACACCGAGCACCACCAGCGAAACGAGCACACGCGCCGGTGTCAGCTTGGTTTTGTCAATCAGCACCTGACACAGCGCACAGATCAGTCCGCCGACCCAGAAAGCGTTCAGATAGTTCATGCTTCGCTCCTTTCCAGTACAACGGCGTGACAGATACCCGCAATCGGCTGTCCCTGCTGCACCGAGGTCGGACTCATCATCGCACCCGTGCCCGCAAACACCAGCCGGTGGATTTTGCCGCGATGCATATCGCGCAGCAGCGGTCCGCAGAGAACTGCCGCTGAGCAGCCGCAGCCTGAGCCGCCTGCATGCGCGTCCTGCTCGTCGCCGAAAATCAGGCTGCCGCAGTCCGAGTAGACCGGGGACAGGTCGATGCTGTCGCCGCGCAGCAGCGTCAGCAGCAGGTCCGCACCGATGTGACCGAGGTCGCCGGTGACGATGCAGTCAAAGTCCCGCGGCTCGGCATCCAAATCCTCCAGCAGTGCGGAAAGGGTGTCGGCAGCAGCGGGGGAAGATGGTGTTTTAGGACTATGCGGTCTTTCCATGCTTGCGGATATAGTCCTGCACTGCCGCATAGGCGTCGGAAAACTTGAATTTTATCGTGATTTTGCCGCCCTCGTGGACGTAAATCATGTCGATCAGTTCGACAATGACTTCGCGCGTCAGCGTTTGCAGATTGCGGTATTTGACGAACTGCGACAGGAACGAGTTGGTCTCGTTCACGCCGTTCTGCACCTCGTCGATGCGCGTTTGCAGGGCCGCGATGCGTGTATCGAGCTTGCCCTGCTGCTGCTCGAACTGCTCTTTCAGCCGATGGTATTCCTCGCGGGAGATGTCTCCGGCTTTCCAGTCCGGATACAGGGACAGCTTCATCTGTTCGATGCGTTCACGCTCGGCTGTAAGCTGTGCCCGCTCGGTCTGCAGATGGTCTGCGGAACGGCTGCGCGCGCCACTGCGGTTGATCTCGGCAATCAGCTCGTCCATCTCGACCGCAAGCGCGATCTGGCTGCGGAGCGTTTCGAGTACGGCTTGCTCCAGACGGTCGCTGCGGATGGTATGCTTCGTGCAGGCGCCGCTGTGCTGCTTCTTAAACGTCGAGCAGATATAGTAATAATAGTTGCGGTAAGGCTGTGAAATGGTCTTGCGGTTCATCGCCTTGCCGCAGTCCGCGCAGCGAAGAAAACCGGAGAACAGGTAGACCTGCTTGTGCGTTGGCGCGGTGCGTGTATCGCGCTCGAAAAGCGCCTGCGCCTTGTCGAACAGTTCGATGGGGATGATGGCCTCATGTGTCTGCTCAACGGTGATCCAGTCTTCCTCGGGAACGGCCTCGCTGACATGCAGCTTGTAGCTTTTCGTGCGATTTTTGCCCTGCACCATAGTGCCGGTGTACAGCGGATTGCGCAGGATACGGCGCACTGAGCTGTCCGGCCAAAGTCCGTCCAGCGTGCCCGAGGCCGGATGGCGGTAGTTCATGCCCTGCTGCCGTTTGTAGGCGGATGGATTCGGGACGCCCTGTTCGTTCAGTCGCTTTGCGATGCCGAGTACGCTCGTGCCGGCGATGAACCAGTTGAAAATATCGCGCACGACCGCGGCGGCCGCCTCGTCGATCAGCAGCCGGCTGTGGTCGTCGGGGTCTTTGCGGTAGCCGTAGGACGCGAACGAGCCAATGAATTTGCCCTGGCGGCGCTTCAGGTCAAGCGAAGCGCGGACCTTGTTCGAGATGTCTCGGGCGTATTCATCGTTGAGGATGTTTTTGAACGGTACGACGAGATTGTTCACCGAGCGCGGGTCGAGGTAGCTGTCCACGCTGTCGCTGACCGAGATGAAGCGCACGTTCAGCAGCGGAAATACATGCTCAAGATATTCGCCGACGCCGACATAGTTTCGGCCGAAACGTGACAGATCCTTGACGATCACGCAGTTGATGATGCCTGCGCGCAGGTCATTGAGCATGCGCTGAAAGTCCGGCCGGTCGAAATCCGTGCCGGTGTAGCCGTCATCGGTATACAGCCGGGGCGCAGCCATGTCGGTCTGTGCGTTTGTGAACTCGGTCAGCAGTTCGCGCTGGCTGGCGATGCTGTTGCTTTCTTCGCGGTCGCCGTCCTCACGTGAGAGACGAATGTACAGCGCCGGCTTCCACAGGGTTGTGGATAATTTTGCGGATGAATGCTCATATTTACTTTTTCGTGCCATTTTGGTGCCTCCTTCAAAAAAACAGGCGGCACGCTGATAGCTGTGTTTTGTACGTTTATTGTACCACAGCGCGCAGCGTACCGCAAGTTTCAAGATATATTATCCGGTTTTTGACACTATTGCAGCTGTCTGCACATGCTGGTCAGGCAGGCTTGCAGGCTGGGCGCGCTGTCGTCGAACAGCACATCGACCTCGGTGTCGCCGACGCGGAAGCGGTGCGGATCACCGATAGCGGCGGCAAACAGGCGCAGCCGCTCGTTCACCGGCAGGGTCGGGTCAATGCGTGCTTCGCGGATGTCGGGGAGCGGGCAGTTCGGATTGTTTTTAGGCATGAGTATTCCTCCTTTAACTTGGCTAGATGTATGAATAAGGTACTGTATAGTATTTCCAATTATATAATATATATACGGGCGTCATGATTACACGGATTTTTGACGGCAGCGGCAGCATTTTTCGCATTTTTTCTGCGGTTTTTCACCGAAGTACTTCTCGATGACACGCCACAGGCATTTCTTGGAGTCGACCAGACCGTGTAGTGCGTTCAGGCGTTTCAGCTTACGCCGTATTGCCTTATTACCTCCAGAATGAGATAATATACGCTTATTGCGTTCAAAATCAGCCTTGGTGAAGAACAGCACACAGCAGGATTTCTTTCCATCACGTCCGGCGCGGCCGATCTCCTGCACGTAGCCGTCCATGGAGAGCGGCAGACCGGCGTGAATGACGAGCCGCACATCCGGCTTGTCGATGCCGAGACCGAACGCATTGGTCGCGACCATGATCGGCTTTTTGCCGCGCATGAACGCCTGCTGCGCCGCCTTGCGCTTTGCGTGCTTCATCTTGCCGTGGTACTTGCCGACCGGGTAGTCGCGTGCCTTGAGCCACTTGCACAGCCGCTTGACGAGCTTCACGGTCGGGCAGTAGATGATGACGGCGCCATCTTCATCCCGCTTGCTCAGCTCCCGTTCGACGGATTGGAAGAGCATATTTTCGGTCGATGGCTTGCGCTTACCCTTGCGAATCTTGCTGTTGTCGATGTGATTGATGCACAAATGGAGGTTGTCGCGGCGCAGAGGTGTGCGGAACCGTTCGGCGTTTGGAATGCCGAGCGACTTGCGAATAAGGGAAACATCGTTGAGAGTAGCGGTAGCTGTCAGTGCAATGACCTGCGGCCTGTGCGGGAGCGAATGAATGAAGCTGCCGACCTTGCCGTAGGCCTTGCGGAAGTCGTCCTTGGCCTGCGGCAGAGTGTGCGCTTCATCGACGGCAATACGAGTGAGATTGGCGGTACGCAAAGCATCAGCAACAGCCATGTTCTGGAGCTGCTCAGGCGCAAGGTAGAGCAGACCGCCGCGCCTCGTCATATCCTCCAACACGCTGCTGTGCTCAGCCGCAGATAGGTCGCTGTTGAGGACAGCGGCGCGGATGCCTTTGCTGCGGAGCGCATCCACCTGGTCGAGCTGGAGCGCCTTGAGCGGCGAGATGACGAGGGTTAGTTTGCCCGTATCATCCATTACAGCGGGCAACTGGTACAACAGAGATTTACCACCTGCCGTCGGCATTAAAACTATGGCGTCCTTGCCATCGAAGATGGCCTGCATCGGCGCTTCCTGCTGCTGGCGCAGGTTTGTGATCCCCAGCTTTTGAAGACCATCATAGAGATTGTATGCATTCTTTAATACCATATATTTTTCCTCATTGAAATATCGAAAAACCACAAAACCAACAAACTCTGTCACTTTTTGTCCAACATCCAGAAACCGTTGAGGTTGACCCCGCCGACCTTAACCGGCCAGGACTGCCTGACCAATAACCCCATTTCGGTCGCCCGTTTTTTGCACGCGTCATACAGTTCCTCATCTAGCCCTGCACGCCGCAGCAGGCGAAACAGAGAAGCGTTCGAGAAGATAATAAACGGCTGACCACGATCATTTCCTTGTGTTGGTGTATGCCTGAACGCAACAGCTGCCTGCTCGTCATCAAGCAGCCGAGTGGCCTCGTCGGCGGTGTCTGGTTTCTTGATGATCTCAACCTCAAAACGGCTCTGCTCACCGAGCAGCTCGAGTGCCTTCCGCAGGGTTTCCTCGCGTTCCGCTTCGGTGCGCAACTGGGCTTCCTGGGCGGTTTCGAGACCGTCATAGGCGGCAGTGTGAGCCATGCCGTGCGAGGGGAGATTGGCTTCCAGGAAAATCCGCATCACAGCATCTCGCCACACTTCGAAAGGATCGAGCTGATAGCGTGCGAGGCTGGTCATAGGACCGTACCAGCGGCGGTACGCCTCGGCGGCGTTTGCCTTGGTGAGAGTACGCGCTGCGGCGATACGCAGAAGGTCGAGGTCGTAGTTGGTCAGTGAATCGATAGTCGACGGAAGCTCGATATCGACCGTGTCACTGCGGTCAAATATGGTTCGGCTACGGACAATCGGCACCGTCGACAGTCGCCGCGGCAGTACACCGCCGAAGCGCGTCTGCCGTTCGCATTCATCAAGTGCATCGAATAAAGGCTTGAGCGGCGCTCCGGTCGAGGTTCGTAGAAGTACCAAGCGGTCGCGGCAACCAGACCAGTCCGCGAGATCACCGCTGTCAAGCACGGTGATTTGGGGTGGAGCGGAATTGCAGGCTGCGCCTTCGGTCGTAAGGTTCAGTGCTGTGAATGCGCGAGTAATTGCTTGATCTGCTTGCAAATTCGGCTTTTTGGCCGTAAAATTGTACAGGAAGATCGGCACCTCTGCACACGGAGCGAAGCTGCGGAGCTGCACGTCTAGTGCGGCGGTGATTACAGGAAACAGCCAGTTAGCGTGCTGCTGAAGCAGTTGACCGAGTGCCTCGGGGTTCAACTCATTGCTGCGCCATTCTGTGCGGTTTGACTTTACTGCAGTCCTCGCCGGGTGAGGGCACTGAACGGTGTACTCGGCAGGTGCCGGAGTGATTGAGTTGGCGATGCGGAGGTACGAATCAAGCTCACCGGCGGTCAGCTCAATGTCGGGCAGATTGAACGTGCCTTCGAGTTTGGGTACAGGGATCGCGTACGCGCAGCAACCGTCAGGGCGAACAAGCGCCAGAATGCGGTGACGGTGCGTAAAGCCGGCCAGCTGGGTGGCCTGTACGCCTGCCCAAAATGCGAAGCCCGGAACGGTACAGCCGTTCGAGATGATCGTGTTCTCGCCATCCCAGGTCAGATACTCATCGGCGTTGAGGATCTTGTGAAATCGGCGAGCAGAGCGATCATTCAGTTCGCCAGGACCGAGGGCAACGACTGCGTCGGTTTGGCCAGCGGCAAGGGATTTCGTGAGGGAAGGTGCGAAAATAGTTCTTGTAAGGTGGATTTTCATGACGTTTTCTCCTTTCAATGCTTTTATTATGACAGAGCAAGGAGAAAAAATATAACGGAGAAAAATGAGGAAAAATCAGAAAAGTTGAGGAGGGAGAGCGGATGTTCGAGCCAGCCCCGGATTTTAACGCCGATGATAAAGGCTGTGCTATCGCGGCAAAACAGTTTTACGAGCGGGTGCTT
>ENA-UOJP01001055-UOJP01001055.1-human-gut-metagenome-genome-assembly--contig:-C102-NODE-1055-length-38605-cov-8.966174_pt1 | contig 38605 bp, 39 predicted proteins | sample MGYA00242353_ERZ723900 | MGnify/ENA metagenome assembly ERZ723900
CATTTTTTTCGCCGCCAACATTCTTCAAAATTTCGGCTGCCATACTTTTGTAATCCATAAGAAATTTCCTCCTACTTTTTTTTGCACCGCTCTCCCCATTGCAGTGCATTTTTTATGTAATAAACTATACCCGAAAAATCGGCAAAAACACAAGAAACCTCTGTTTCTTCAGATCGTTATATTGTTTCAGATTCTATTTTTTTGTTTCACCACAAGAAACTAAAAGTATATTGTGTAACATAATAAATACCACTAAATTTCAGATAAAATAAAAACAAAACGGAATTACAACTGTATGGATCATACTGTTGTAATTCCGTTATACACGCTACTCAATTCTATTTTACATTTTTATCATACAACTGTCTAAAATACAGTGTAGTAATCAAGTTAGCAGTAATTTCTTGGCTGATAGTTGTATCCTCCCCCTCATGTCCGGTTTTCGTATTAATAAGCCCATCAAGTTCCGCTGTCTTTTGTGCTGTAGGTTCTGATGTAATCATCCATATCTTGCTTCCCTTAGCTTTTTCCAGTTTCTCATCCTCTCTGAAATAAATCTTTAAATAGTCTCCTGAAACAGAAAAAATCACATACAATACATCTGGCTTAAGATTGTGCAGCAATTCTTTTTGGCGGGAATACCCGTTTAGTGCAATAATATCCGGTTTTACAGAACACAACTGATATTCCATCTCCATAGCAGTATTCCCAGACTGCATATTTCCCATAAAATAGATTGTAGCATACGTTCGCATGTCTGCAACCAGTTCCTGCACAGACTGCCTGAAGTCAGCATCATTCAAAAAAGATAGATTTTTATAGATGTAGTCCGTATAATTATCAAATAGATTATCAGAGGCCCCCTCAATCATAGCGGTAAACCTGCGACCGCGATTCGGAACATATCGCTTTAAATCCACACGAAAATCAAAAAAATTTTCATAGCCCAGAATCCGACTGAACCTGCTAATACTTGGTTTCGAAACATTACATAATTTTGCCAGATATGTTGAGGACGTATGTTCCATATTTCTGCGATTTTTTATTAATATTTTAGCAATCTGTGCATTCACTGAGTTTGGATCCTCAGATTCCAACACCCCCCAAAGTTTTACTATAAGCGGATTCCTAGCCATGCTCTCCTCTTACCCCCATTTTCATTTGCTGCCACCATTTCTTTATCTCTACATGATTCATTTTTACCCTTTATTCTACCCCAAATGAACGCATTTTTCAAGCATTGTCATAGCATCCACACCGGATCCAGTCAGAACCCTTATGTGGTTCCGCCTATTTATATACCATGCCCTCAACCTCCGCAAAACCGCAGACAGCGGCCGGCAGATTACCTGCCCGCCGCTGTGACGCTGTTTCCGGCCTTCCGGCCCTTATACTACTCCTGATCCATCAAGGAAACGTATCTCTGATCGTCAGCCTGCGGCTGCGACAATGTATAATTCCCGCACCACCCGGATATCCTCCGCCAGCCGCTCCTCGGACACCCAGGCGTGGGGCTCGTACTCCAGCACGATTCTGGCGTCCGGCGTATACTTCCGGTAAAGCTCAGCCAGCGCCCGGTAGTCGATCACGCCGTCGTCCAGGCGGTTGTGGCAGTCCCGGACTCCGTCGTTGTTGTGGAAATGGTAGGCGTGAATCCGGCTTCCCCAGTCCGCCAGCATAGCCTCCAGGTCCAGGCCGGTGAGGCGGGCGTGTCCCACGTCGATGATGCCCGTCAGATCGGGCATTTCCCGGTACAGACCGGCGTACTCCTCATTGTCAAACAGCGGCTGATCCGAGGCCGGGAGGGGCAGATTTTCCACCACGATCTCCACGCCAAATTCCCGGCCGATGTCCAGCACGGTCCGTATATTTTCCCGGCTCACGGCCTGGGCCCGGAAACGCTCCTCCTCGGTGACCCCCTTCTGGGTGTAGTGAAACACGATGTGCTTTACCTTGTATTTCGCAGCCAGACCGCAGACCCGCCGGTAGCTGTCCACCATGTGCTCATAGTCCGCCGTGCCCCTTGGGCTTGCCGCCTCCACGCCGATGTAGGGGCCGTGGAAGGTCAGGGGGCAGGTCAGGGTGGGCAGCAGCCGGTTCAGCCGCTCCCAGTAATCCTCGTCATGGGTGAAGGCGATCAGCTCCACCCCCAGCCAGTCCCGGCCCTGTCCGTCCACCCACCGGGCGATCTCCTCCATCTGGCCGAACCCTTTGATCAGGGAACTTACAAATATTGCCATTTCATTTCTCCTCTCAGGATAATTCCGCCGGATACCCGATGGACATGGTGGTCTCCCCGTCAAAGAAGTGCAGCTTCTCCGGCAGAATGTTCCAGTACACGTCCTCGCCCTTGGCGAACTCGTCCTCCGGCATGATGGAGATCAGCTCCTCGCCGTCGATTTCCGTGTAAAAGCCCACGCGGTTTCCATAATTTTCCACATAGTGAATGTTCACCTTGACGCTGTAGGGGCCTTTCTCCCGGCTGAACACCACGTTCTCCGGCCGGATGCCCATTTTCAGGCTGCGGCCCTCCTTCTCGTGGATCTTTTTCTGCCACATTTCCGGCAGTTCCACCCGCTGATCGCCCAGCACCAAGTCCCGGCCGTCCATTTTTACGGTCAGAATGTTCATGGACGGGGAGCCGATGAATTTGGCCACGAAAATGTTGGCCGGGCGGTGATATACGTTGTGGGGGGTGTCCAGCATCTGCAGGTCGCCGCCGTTTAACAGGGCGATGCGCTGGCCCACGGTCATGGCCTCGATCTGGTCGTGGGTCACGTAGATGAAGGTCTGGCCGTACATCTCATGGATGCGCACCAGCTCTTTTCTGGCCTGGCCCCGCAGCTGGGCGTCCAGGTTGGAAAGGGGCTCGTCCAACAGGAAAAAGTCCGAGCGCTTCACAATGGCTCTGGCCAATGCCACCCGCTGGCGCTGGCCGCCGGAGAGCTCCTTGGGGTAGCGGCCCTCCAGGCCGGTCAGATTTAAAATATCGATGGCCTCCTTCACCCGCTGCCGGATCACGTCCTTTTTCTCCTTGTGAATCCGCAGGCCGTAGCCCACATTTTCCTCGATGGTCATGTGGGGATACAGGGCGTAGTTCTGGAACACCATGGCGATATCCCGGTCCCCGCTGTCCACGTCGTTGGCCAGCTTCCCGTTCAAGTACAGGTTGCCGGTGGTGATGGTCTCCAGGCCGCTGATCATCCGCAGAATGGTGGATTTGCCGCAGCCCGAGGGGCCCAACAGGATCAGGCGCTCCCCCTTCTCGATGCTTAAATTCAGGTTGTTGATGATTTTGGTCTTACCGAACGATTTGCTCACATTTTCAAAACGAATGCTGTCCATAGCGCTTCACTCCTTCTATCCTTTGATTCCCGACTGTGCGAATGTGTTGATGATGTATTTCTGGCATACGGAATAGATGCCGAGGGGCAGCAGCATGGTCAGAACGGAAATGGCCATGGCCACCGGTATATCCGTGCCGCCCTCCGCGCTGACGAACATCTGCAGCGCCAGGGACAGGGTGTAGTTCTCCGTGGACTTTAAGATCAGGGAGGGCCACACGTACTCGTTCCAGGAGTTGATGAAGAAAATGATCCCAATGGACAGGATGGCCGGCTTCACCATGGGTACCACGATGGTCCGCAGGATATTGGTGTGGCTGGCCTTCTCCAGCTTCGCCACTTCCACCAGGGACTTGGGGATTCCCCTCATGTGCTGGCGCAGCAGGAAAATGCCGGTGGCGTCCGCCAGCTGTGGCAGGGCCACGCCCAGGATATTGTCCCTGAGGCCGATTTTGGAGATGGTGATGAAGTTGGGGATCATGGTCACGGTGAAGGGGATGAAAATGGTGCTCACCAGGATGAAATACATGAAATTCTTCCCCTTGTATTCAAAAAACACAAAGCTGTAGGCCGCCAGCACGCCGGTGATCAGCTTGAAGGCCGTCACGATGCTGGCGATGATAAAGGTGTTGGCCGTGATCTTCACAAAGGGGATTTTCTGCAGCACGTTGGCGTAGGCCGCGGTGGTGAATTCCTTCGGGATCAGGGACGAGCTGTTGAACGCCTCGTTCAGCGTCTTAAAGGACGTGGACAGGGCGAAAAATATGGGGTAAAGGGACAAAAATACGATCAGGATCAGCACTCCATGCCAGATCATTTCCGTTCTCCGCTCAGTTTTCATAGTAGACTCCCTTCTCCACATATTTGAATTCCAGATACAGCAGGATCAGGAAAATCACCATGGTCATAATGGACAGGGCCGAAGCCTTTCCCGTATTGTAGAAGGTGAACGCCTCCTGATACACCCCGTAAATGATGTTGGAGCTTGCGTTATTTGGCCCGCCCTGGGTCAGCACCTTGATGGGCGTGAACACGTACTGCATGCCCTGGACAATGCTGATGATCAGCACGTAGATGGCCGTGGACGAGGTCAACGGCATCACGATGCCGGTGAAGATTTTGGTGTGGCTGGTCTTTTCCAGCTTGGCCGCCTCGATCAGCTCGTCGGAGACGCTGCTCATGCCCGAGAGCAGCACCAGGAAATTGTAGCCGAAGCTCTTGAGCACCGCCACCAGGGCGATGACGAAGATCACCAGGCCTTTGGTCTTGGACCAGGTTGGCATTGTAATTCCAAATTTCCCCATAATTCCGCTGACCGGCCCGGAGATGGGGTTGAAAATCCACTGGAGCACGATTGCGCCCACTACCAGGGAGATCAGGCTGGGGATAAACAGCAGGGTCTTGTAGATGCTCTTGCCCTTTTTCATCACAAAGGTGTTTACATAGGACAGGATATAGGGGATTGCGAAAATCAGAATCACCAGAATGGCGATGTAAAACAGAGTGTTGGCAACGATCTGGATGGTCACCTCGTCCTGTACGATGCTGGCGTAATTTTTAAAGCCCACGAACTTCTTGGTGGGAGCCACCATGTTCCACTTTAAAAAGCTCAAGTATACGGTGTAGGCCAGGGGCCAGAACATGAACACCACGAACGCAAAGGTCGCCGGAAACAGGAACAGCCATGCGATGATGTGGTCCCGCTTCCTGCGGTTCATCCGTTTTCCCTCCATAGGGTCTTTCTCCTCTCTTGGCCGGAAGAGGGAAGACCCGCTGTCTTCCCTCCTCCCGATTGATGGTATGTCTTACTGCTCTTCCAGCATTTTGTTCAGAGCGTCCTGAGCGGATTTAAGCGCGACCTCCGGGGTCTCGGTGCCGTCCAGAATCTTGTCTCTGGTGTCGGCGAACATCTGCTCCGCCTGGGTTCCCATGTCGCCGGGGTAAGCAGCCCAGGGCTGTAAATACTGCATTTCCTCAAAGGCCACGCCTAAAAGCACGTCGTCCTTGATGTGGGCCTGAAGGCCGTTGGGGTCCTCCGCCACGTCCTGTCTGGGCGGCAGATAACCGGTGTTCAAGGTCCACTTGGAGAGCCACTCCGGCTGCATGATGAACATTAAGAACTCCATTGCCGCTTTCTGCTCCTCGGGCGTCTGGGCGGTGATCGGAATAAAGTTTCCGCCGGTGGGAAGGCGTTTTTCCTTGCCCTCAAAGCCGGGGAACTCGGCGCCCTTGACGTCGAACTGGGCGGCCTGGGTGATGGTGCCGATCTTGGCGCTGGAAACGCAGGCGATGCCCACCTTGCCGTTACAGAATGCCTGGATGCCCTCGTCGGCGGTGATATGTAATCCGCTCTTGTCCGTCAGCACCATGTCGGCCAGAATCTGGTAAGCCTCGATGCCCTCGGGGGTGGCGAATGCCGCCTTGCCGTCCTGAAGCATGTTGGCGCCGTTGCTCTCTAAAAGTCCCTGCACCGCCCAGTTGTCGGCGTACTCCTGCATGTAGAAGCCGTACTCGCCGGTCTTGTCCGTGATCTGCTTAGCGTACTCGCGGATGTCGTCCCAGGTCTCCGGTCCCTTGGCCGGGTCCAGACCCGCCTTCTCAAACAGCTCCGGATTGTAGCAGATGATGGGAGCGCTGATGCAGAAGGGCATTCCGATCTGCTTTCCGTCCACCTGGGCCAGGCTCATCACGTTGTCCAGGAAGGTGTTTTTCAAATAGTCCTTGTCCTCGGGCAGATACTGATCCAGCACATCCTGGGGGCTGACGTAGTTGAAGTTGGCCGCGAAATATTTGATGTAGTTGTAGCCGATCATACACAGGGACGGGGGATTTCCGGCCGCCACCTCAGCCTGTAAGTTCTGCATCAGGCCCGGGTACATGTCGGGGTTGTAGACCTCTTTCACCACGATGTCCGGGTGGGTCTTGTTGAACTCCTCCACCATCTCCTTGATCACCGGCGCTCCGAAGTTCTCAGAGTACACGTGCCAGAAGGTGATCTCCACCGGCTCGCTCGACGCCTCGGTCTGGGCCTCGCTGCCCGTGGGAGCGCTCTCCTTGCCGCCGCAGCCGGTCAGGGCCGTTGCCGTCATCGCCGCCGCAAGTCCCGCAGCCGCCAGCTTTTTCCATATCTTTCTCATAAACATCCTCCTTTGGTTTTGTTGGTTCTGTTTGTGTCATAAACCTATGATACAACAGGACTGCGGCCTTGAACATGCGGTAATCCGGCACTTTTGTGTGGAATTTAGCACATTTTTTGCATATAATCGCTAATTTTACATGGGGTTTGGTTGGATTTTACATGAATTTTACTAATTTTTTAACGAAGTTGAGAGAGCGCGAAGGCGATTGCCGGATCGAATGAACCGCTGAAAATGTTACTGTGTCAATAGTCCCGAAAATATGCTTGTAGAATAGACCTCAGACCGGTATAATAAAACATGAGACAATATCCAGCAGAAGCCGCTTATTAAAAATGAGGTGATTATATGGCATTAACGGCAAAACAGGAATACGAAGCAGAAAAAGATTTTAAAAGTATCAAGGTCAGAAGAATGGTCTTACAGGCAATCAGCCAGGCAAATGAAGGAAGAACAAAAGATTTAAACGAAGTATGTGAACGATTGGAGAAAAAATACAGCAATGCATAGGTATCATATAAAAATCACAGAATATGCAGAGCAGGATTTGGAAGATATTGGTAACTATGTTGCCTTCACTCTAAAAAATCCTGCTTCTGCAACTGGTTTAATCCATGATCTAAAAAATAAGATGAATTCACTCAGACAAATGCCGCAAAAACATGCACTAGATGAGGACAGTATTCTGGCCACGCTGGGCGTCAGAAAATGTCATCATAAGAATTATAAAATCTATTATATCATATCTCCGCCTTTAGACAGCGTCATAATTCTTCGAATCTTACATATGCATGTAGACAGCAAATCAAAAATCTATCGCACATTCGGAATCTGAATCACTCACTTATCCTCACCCATAATACCGCAACAACACCATCGTACGGTCCACTTCCTGTCCGCGCCCCTCAGAGAACCGCTCCAGGTCATTTTGCAGACCGTCCACGATTCCGTCCTGTTCTAAAATTGGAATGAGGGGGATACCACGGGCTTCCGTTTTCAAACGGCCTCCGTTGCATCCTCCTCATCCGCTCATCCCAAGATGGGTCCATTAAGATACTCTTGTCATCCCCTCGTGTGCAATCTCCAGTGTCTCGATCGCCACCTCCGAGGAGGTCGCATTAAAATCAGACGCCGTGTATTTGGTTGGCCACGCGTTGATCACCTGCCAGGATGCCGCCGGGTTTTCCTCCTCATCCAGCAGCGTAATGGTGATGGTCTTTCTCTGAACCGCCCCGCTGACGCCCTCCGCAATCCACTCGTAAAACACCACAGAATCCGCCAGGCCCTGTTTCAGGGTAATATTGCCGTATTTTTTCAGACCCGGAATCTTCATCGGCGTCTGAACCATATCGCCCTCCCGATACTCCATCACATCGACCGGGGCGTCAAACCCGGTCACCTCGGAAAAACCTCCCGCTTTCAGGCCGTCTATCTCAACCTTATATCTAAAACGTCCATGTGGATACGCCATTTATCGTTCACTCCTTCCTTCTACTCTACCGCTTCGCTGGTCTTCTGGGTGATTCGGAAGATCACAAATTCAGCAGGCTTCACAGGAGCAACGCCAATCACACAGATCAGATGGCCGTTGTCAATGTCGTCCTGACTCATGGTCTCCCTGCCCACACTCACATAGAAAGCCTCCTCAGGAGTGGCCCCTGCCAGCGAACCGCCCCTCCACAGGCTGGCCAGGAACACGCTGATTGTCCTTTGCACGCGCACCCACAGCGTCTCGTCATTTGGCTCAAATACGACCCAGCTCGTGTTGGTCTTGATGGACTCTTCAATGAAAATGAACAGGCGGCGGACATTGATATATTTCCACAGGGGATTGCTGCTTGCGGTTCTCGCCCCCCAAACCCGGATTCCCTGTCCCGGTAACGCCCGGATCAGGTTTACGCCCTTGGGGTTTAAGATATCCTGTTCGCCCTTGTTGAACTGACAGTCCAGACCCACGCAGGCTCTCACCACCTCATTGGCCGGAGCCTTGTGAACCCCTCTTGTGTTATCAGTTCTTGCATATATTCCCATTATTGCCCCAGAAGGAGGAATCATGATATTTTTCTTGTCCAGCGGGTCGAATACCATCAGCCAGGGATGGTACAGAGCCGCGTAGGTGGAATCGAATATATCCCTGTGGGCGATGATATCGCTTACCTTTTTGGCCTCCCTCGGCATATCCAGCACCGCAAACCGGCTGGCAAGATTTTCGCAGTGCGCCACCAGGGTCAACTGCACATTGGGGTCCGTCACTCCCGGAACCGCCATAATGGACACCACGTCGTTGTCGATAAAGGACTGGATGCCGGTGCGGGCGCCCGCGCCGTTGTCCACCCCGATGAAATCGGCCGCCGAGAGGGAGGAAACCGAACCGTTGCTTCCTCCCTCAAAGGTCACAGAACGTCCCATAATCTCGGTGATTGGAACCTCTGCCTCCCCGCCGTCCCAGGAAACCGCCACCAGATCGGATTTGGCCATCTTCTTACCAATATAGTTCACCTCGTTGATGTTGAGGGACACGTTCTCATATGTTTCCATGATATCCTCGTATCTCACCTCAATCAAAGCCTCGCAGGTGGTGATGACCTGGAGCGGCACCAGATTCGTGTCCACAATGGAGGCGGGAATCTCGTGCTCAAAAGAAAGCATGTTGTCCCGGCTCTTTACAACTCTGGTGTAGGCCGTTCCCTCCCCATCGGGATAGGCCACCACGTCGCCCGGATGAAAGCCCACGCTGCTTTTCACTCTGTAGGTTCCGTTCTCCACCTTCAGCACCTGAGTCTTGGCCTTGCTGGAAGGACGGATGGAGATGGTAATATCATTTCCCCAGAGCCCTGGGTTACGGGCGGTAAAGGAAACACCCCCGGCCGCGCCCTGCGCATGTTTGGCATCCCTTGGCGCCACCCGCATCACAAAACAGCGCGACCCGCCGTTCGCAAAAAACGACTCCACCGCATTGGCGAGGAACCGGTACCCGCCGAACTCATGATCGGATAAATATCCCCCATAGATTCTCTTAAAATCGGAAAAATTGTTCACCAGCTGCGGAAGCCCCACAACCGGTCCCCGCTCCGCCAGTCCTACAAATCCGGCTGTGCTGGTCCCAACGCCCTCCATCGGTTTTGCCCCGGATTCAAATTCTTCCACATATACGCCTGGTGATAAATATTCTGCCATATATTCCCAGCTTCATTTTCTGCCATGCCCAATGAAACCAGATCCCTCCTCTCTTTTGTGAAGCCTAGAATATCATTATACAGCATATCTCTATACATTGTAATAAACACGGCAAAGAATATCCGGCTTTATTGTTTTTTCCCGCCTTCCTGCTGCATTTCTGGTAAAATGTCTCCAATACAGAGCCGGGAGGTCCGTCCAAGTCCTTGGTACATACCTTCTCAAAGGCTTCATACTGCCGTTTCATCCGGCGGTATTCCCCCAGGGGATTTTTAATTCATTTTTGCCATTCACTGCCTGGCCTCCGACACCCCCATCACCTCCCACCGGTAATTCTCATAAGCCTGCCGCAGCGCCATGGACGCGCTCTCCCAGGCCGCCTGTTTTTCCAGGTAGGAAGCTTCCCCCTCCAGATATTCGGTGTTTGTCAGCATTCCGGCGCTCTGCTTGTTTTGCAGGGAGTTGTAGATCATCTGCGCGCTCTCCCAGGAGGCCGCGGCCCCCTCGTAGGCCGTGCGCTTCTCCACCACCGTCTGGTACAGGGAATTTAAGTCCGCTTCCGCCTCGCCCTCGGCCTGGTTCACCTGCTTTTCCCGGCGGTTCTGGGCCGCGGTTCCCACCGCCTTTGCGTGGCGGGCGCTGAGCACGGAACTGTTGTTGCCCAGGGCCTTGTTCCGGTCCGCCTTCACATCGATGGCAGCCACGGCGGCCAAGTCCGGCGCGGGAACGGCCCCGATCTCCACCTGGGCCCCCGGCTCCATACCCAGCAGAAGCAGAAGATCGGCCTTCAGCTGGGCAGCCTGTTCCTCCATGGATGCCGCCGCATTGCGTGCATTTGTCAAACGCTGCTCCGCCGCCTGCACGTCCGCCAGGGTCGCCGAACCAATGGAATACCGGGCTTTGACGGCCTCCCAGGAGGCCAGGGCCGCCTCCGCGGATTTGGCCTTTGCCCGGGCGTTTACCGCCATCTGGTTGTAGGAGTTCATCAGCGCCTGGGCGGCCATGGTCAGGGAGTCGGCCTCCTTCTCCAGGGAGCGGGTGCTTTTCTCCCCTGTCATCTTGTCAATCTGTTTATACATGTTTCGGGCGGAGCTCTTCAGCATAGCCGCGTTGGAGGCGTAAAGGGACGAGGCGGCGGCGTCCGAATCCTTCATATCCTCCGCTTTGCTCTCCATGTCCCACTGCTCCCATTTAAAGGCATCCCACATGTCCTGGTAGGTCTGCACGTTGTTGTTGTAGTCGTCTATCTTTTCCTTTAACCCCGGATTTCCGGCCTTCAGCAGCTCCCGCAAGTCCTGGTACTGGATCACCCGCGTCCCTGTTTCTGCCCCTGTTTCTGCCCCTGTTTCCGCCCCTGTTTCCACCTCTATTTCCGCCCCTGTCTCCGCCCCCAAGGCGGTATTCGCCCCGCCAATAGACAGCGCAAAACAGAGAAGAACCATCAGGGCCGCAGTCACCGTCGCTTCCGCTGCCCCACTGCGCGTTTTCCTGCCGCCGCGTACCGGGCCTTCCGTCCCCCCGTGCCGCAGGCATTTTCGCCCGCTCACATTCCATTTCATCCGTCCACCTCCCCGTCAGGACCCGGCCAGGCCGTTCACAGCCCAGTCGTAATCCACCTGGGCATTCAGCAGGTCCAGCTGTTTGGTCTTAACCGAAGTCTCCGCCACGGCGTAGGACGTCTGCTGCTTCTGGTACGCGTTGGGGGTAATGGTCCCGGCCGCCATTTTCGTCTCCGCCGCCCGCATATTGTCCTGTTCCAGGGCAAACGCCTGCAGCGCCTGGTCGTAATTGTCCTTCGCCAGCAGCAGATTCCGGTAGGAGTTCTTGATACCGTTGGCCGCGGACTCCCGCTGGCTCTTTAAGGACTGCTCCAGTTTGTCTCTGGTGGAGCCGTAGGCCGCGTTGGCCAGCTGCTTTTGCAGGATTTTCAGGCTGTAGCTGTTCGCAAGCCCCCGCTCCACATCCGCCTCCGGGTCGATGGCCGCGATCCGGTCCAGCTCCGGTTCCGGGAGCGGCCCGATCTCCACCGCAGCCCCGTAGGTCCAGCCCAGCATCAGGCACAGGCTCTCCTTCGTCTTGTCAACTCCGCTCTGGGCGGAAATGATGGAGGCCTGAGCCGAATCCACCGCGTCCCGGGCGGTCAAAAGCTCAGACTGGACGGACATACCCGCGGCCAGTTTGGTATTCACGGATTGCAGTGACAGCTCCGCCTGCTGTTTGGACGCGTTTAAACTGTCCAGACTGTAGACCTGCTTCCAGTAGCTGATCATCTGCTCCTGGGCGCTCTTCACCAGACCCGCCTCTGTCTTGTCGTAACCCAACTTCTTGATCTCCCCGTCGTCCACATTGTCGTCGCCCTTTTCCATCAGGTTGTCGGCCTGGACCTTGCTGCTCAGATAAGAGCTCAAACGGCTGGCAAACCCGGCCTCGTCCGGGTCCGGGTAATCCAGATTATTTAAAATGTCCTGGGCCGCCTCGTAATAGTCGTCGGAAATATCGTCCTTATCCTGATCCCGGTAATCCTTGTACTCGATCTGATTCTGGATCACCGTGTTGTTGTACTCGTGAACCAGGTCGGCGATCTCCCCGAACTCCAGCTTGTCGTCCCGCAGGGAAGCCCATTTTTCCGCCGTGTAGGCGAACTCCGGGCTGCCGGCCAGGGCGGTTAAGGGCAGGGCCATTCCGGTTCCCGCGCCCAATCCCGTTCCCATTGCCAGGGCCAGGCAGACCGCGCTTATTCTTTTTTGCCTCATAGGGGGTACCTCCTTACAGATCCAGCACGACGCGTTTCCGGTCGCCGTTCATCAGCGCATAGTAGACCGGCAGCAAAAACAGCGCGACCAGTATGCCAGCGCTGAGTCCGCCGATATTTACCACCGCCAGTCCCTGGGTGGTGGAGCCGCTGCTTCCCATCGCCAGAGCCATGGGGATCATGGACAGAATGGTGGTCAGGCTGGTCATCAGGATGGGCCGCAGCCTGGTGGCCCCCGCCTCGATCAGGGACGTTTTTAAGTCCATGGTCATGCGGTACTGGTTCACCGTGTCCACGTAGAGGATGCCGTTGTTTACCACCGTCCCGATCAGAATCAGGAATCCCAGCAGGGACGTCATGCTGATGGTAACGCCCGTCAGCTTCAGCAGCCCGAAGGAGCCCACCAGGCTGAAGGGAATGGTGGTCATGACCATGAAGGAGAATTTCGGCGACTCGAACTGCGCCGACATCACCACAAATACCATGAATACCGCAATGGCGATGGCCCGGTACAGGGCGGAAAATTCCTCCTGCATCATCCGGTCCATTGAGTTCACACCCGTGGTGATGGTGCCCGTCAGGTTTGGACTGATCACCTCGCTGTCGATGGCCGCCTTGACATTTCCCTGGGTATAATCGGCGGTGATGGTGATCTCGTAGGACTTATCCGTCTTGGAAATGGAGGACGGGCTGTCCTTGAAATAAATCTCCGCCACATCCTCCAGCGCCACATAACCGCCGGAGGGTTTGGTGAGGATAATGCCCTTTAACTGATCGATGGTTCGGTACTCGTCCTCGGGATACTCTACCATCACGCTGACCTCCTGGCCGTCCACCTTCAGGGTGGTGGCCTCCACGCCGCTTAACATCTGCTTTACCATGGAGCCGATGCGGGACGCGCTCAGGCCCTCGGCCGCCGCCATGACCGGGTCCACCTTCACGGTGACGATGGGCGCGGTGTTCTCGATGCTGGAGTGCACGTTGATCACGTCGTCCCGGTCCGTCATTTCCTTCACAATCTTGTCGCTGACCTCCTTGAGCTCATCGTACTGGGTACCGTGAAGGATCACCTGGTAGTCGGTTCTGCGCCGCATGAAACTCATGGAGCTGGACGCCTCCACCGTGATGGTGCAGTTATCGATGTCCGCCATCTCCTTTTTCCACTTATCCGCCACATCGTCCGTGGACATATCCCGGTCGTCCCTCAGATAACCGGTAATGGTGCCGCTGTTGTTATTGTAGCGCAGCATGTAGGACTCCACGTTGGGATCCGCCTTCACCACTGCCTCGGCCCGGTTTAACATATCCTCGGCCTGCTCGGAAAGGATACCCGGCCTGGTCTCGATGGTGACGCTGACCGTACCCGTGTCGTCCGCGGTCATCAGCTCAGATTCCATACCGCTTGCCAGAATCACCGTGACCACCACGATCACCACCGATACCCCCATGACGATCAGGCGGTGCCCCAGCAATTTTCCCATAATTTTCCGGTACAGGTTCTGCATGTGCACCACCGGCCGGTTCATGGGCGCCCGCTCCGTCTCCTTCGGCTTATACATCAGGTAACACAGGGGCACCACCGTCATGGCCGAAAGCAGGGACGACATCATACAGAACACGATGGTGTAGCCCATGGGTTTGAACATCTGACCGGTCATACCCTGCAAAAATGCCAGCGGAATGAACACCACGCAGGTGGTCACCGTGGAACCCAGAATGGACTGCACCACGATGCCGGTTCCGCCGAGAGCCGCCTTGGCGTAGCCCAAAAGCCCCCGGTCCTCAGAGTCCGCCGTAGCCCGGAAACAGCTTTCCAGCACCACGATGGAGTTATCCACCATCATGCCCACGCCCAGCACCAGGGCGCTCATGGTGATAACGTTCAGGGAAAAGCCCGCCGACGTCATCAGAATCATGGACAGCAGAATGGAGGTGGGAATAGAGCTGCCCACGATCAGGGATGCCTTGTAATCTCCGAAGAAAATGAAAATGATCGCCATGGAGATCACCACGGCCAGCACCATGGTGACCGCCACGTCCTGGAGGGAGCTTAAAATCGTGTCCGCCGTATCCCGGGCCACGGTGATGGTCAGCCCATCGTCCGCCGCTTCCAGGGCGGCCACCGCCTTCTGAACCGCCTTGGACACCTCCATGGCCGTGCTGCTCTGCTGCTTTTTAATGGAAATGGAAATAGTTTCCTGGCCGTTGTAGCGGGAAATGCTGCCGCGGCTCTTCTCTGCCTCATAGATGCTGGCAATGTCCTCCAAATAGACGATTTTGCCCGATCCCGTAGTGATGGGAACCCGCTTCAGATCGTCCAGGGTGTCGTTCTCCATGGAGGTGGACACGGACAATTCCAGATTTCCGGCCACCGTGTCGCCTGAAGGGTAGGCCAGGCTGGCCGCGGACAGCGCCGATGTGATCTGGTCCACCGTCACCTTGTACTGGGCCATTTTCTCCGATTGCAGCTCGATCCGTATGTACTCCGAGGAACCGCCCATGGCCTCCACATCCGCCACGGAGGAGATTTTCTTGAGCTCAGGCACCACCTTCTGGTCCACGTAATCGTAGAGGCTCGGCTCGCTGTCGTGAGCCACGGTGAGCGACATGGTGGCGGAGGAATTGTTGTTCATCTCCATCACCGAGGTCTCCACATCGTCCGGCAGCCTGCGCTCCAGACTGTCCATCTTCTTTTTCAGGTTCTCGTACGCCTCGTCCATGTCCGTGCCGTAATCGTATTCCAGCATCACCATGGCCCGGCCCTCCGAGGAGGAGGAGCTCATGCTCTTCACGCCCTCCAGGGTGCTGACCTCGTCCTCAATGGGCTCCGTCACCAGCTCGCACACGTCCTCCGGGCCCGCCCCGGAATAGGGGGCCATGATGATCAGCATGGGCTGGTCCGTCTCCGGCATCCGCTCCAGAGTGGCGGAAAAGACTGAGGAAATACCGAACACCAGCAGGCACAGCAGCGCCATGACCGTAGCCACGGGCCGCTTCAGCACAAATTTTGTGATTCCCATATGTCAGTCCCCCCTACCGCGCCTGGGCGCTTTGGCCGCCTACGATGCCTGCACCCTGGCTGCCTGCGCCTCCTGCCGGCCCCGTTTCCGGTCCGGTTGCCTCGCCTGCGGGCTGACCGGCCGCATCGACTGCGCCGCCTGCCCCCTTCAGCTCTACCTTCGCCCCCTCATACAAATCGGAACTCCAGGTGCTGATCACCAGATCGTCCATGTTTAAACCGCCCAAAATCTCGGCGTTCTGGGAGTCGTAGATTCCCACCTCCACGGCGGTCCGCTCCACCTCGCCGTCCCGGTAGAGGTACACATAACCGTCTCCGTTACTGTAGTAGATGGCGTCCACGGGCACCAGCATGGCGTTTTCCGTGCGGTCCGTCACCAGGCTCAGCTTGACCGTGCTGCCTGTGGGAATTGCGTCCGCGCCCTCCAGCTGGGCCTTCACCTTAAACAGTCCGGTATCCGCGTCCACCATGGCGCTGATTTCGCTGACATACGCCTTGTAGGCCGTTCCGTTTTTCGTGATGTCCAGCTGGTCCCCCACGGTGATGTTGGCCATCATCCGCTCCGTCACATAGAAAGACACCCGTTTGTCGCCCTCGCCTGCGATCACGCAGAGCTGGGTGGACTGGCCCACGCTGTCGTGCACCTCAATGTCGCAGCTCTCCACCCGGCCGCCAATGGGCGCAGTCACGGTGCTGTACTCCACCTGCCGGTCGTAGGCCAATTTGGCGGACTCGTACTGTAACTGGGCAGACTTGGCCTTGTTGCTGTACTGCTCATAGTCCTGGGCCGACAGATCGCCGCTGGCGTAAAGAATCTGCATACGGTTTAAATTGCTCCTGGCCTCGGACAGGGACACCTCCGCCGCGTCCAGGGAATTTCTGGCAGTCTCCACCTGTTTGGTATCGATCTCGCAGAGTACCTGCCCGGCCGTCACCGTATCCCCGGCCTTCACCATCACCGCGGTCACATCCCCAGAGGCCTTGGCGTACACGTAAACCACATCCGCCGGTTCCACCGTGCCGGTGAGACCCGAGGTCAGACGGATATCTCCTCTGGTGGGATTCACCGCTTTCACCACCGGCACGTTGGCCGACATGGCTCCTCCCCGGGGCCCTCCCGCGGGACCGCCTGCGGCCTTATCCTTTCCTCCTCCCAGCAACAGAACAGCGGCAGCCACAGCTACCAGCGCTGCGCCGCCGATTATCATCGCCTTTTTCCTTCTCATACTCCTGATCTCCTTACTCCGGCCCGCCAGAACCGCGCACCGGCTTCATTTTAACTCTCCCATGAATTTTAAGACTGCAACATGAATTCAACATAAACAAACCGTTAAGTTTGAAAAATTAATTGTGAAGATTCTGTGTTTTATTCACCTTCATTTAATATTTTGGTGTTATATTACTATTGCATCTGTTCTGGAGAAAATGCCGGGGTACTGTTCCGTTTCCGGCGCTCCCGCGGTTTACGACAGGAGGCTTTATAATGTTTCAGATATTAATTGTGGAAGACGATAAGAATACAAGAAAATTGATGGAAGCGGTGCTGAAGGAAAACGGATATTATCCGATTCCGGCTAAGGACGGCATGGAAGCGCTGAGGCTGTTGGACACCTGCCACATAGACCTGGTGATCATGGATATCATGCTGCCCGGCCTGGACGGCTACGAGCTGACCAGACAGCTGCGGGAGACGCATTTCAGCCTTCCCATTCTCATGGTCACCGCCAAACAGCTGCCCGAGGACAAGAAAAAGGGCTTCATCGTGGGCACCGACGACTACATGATCAAGCCGGTGGACGAGGAGGAAATGATTCTGCGCATCAAAGCGCTGCTGCGCCGGGCGCAGATCGTAAACGAACACCGGATCACCTTAGGGCCGGTGGTGCTGGACTACGACGCCCTGACCGTTTCCCGGGGCGGCGAGGTACAGACCCTTCCCCGGAAAGAATTTTACCTGCTGTACAAGCTTCTCTCCTATCCGGGCAAGATTTTCACCCGGGTCCAGCTGATGGACGAAATCTGGGGCATGGAGTCCGAGTCCGACGACAACACCATCAACGTGCATGTCAACCGGCTGCGCAGGCGCTTCGAAGGTTACCCCGAGTTCTCCATTGAGACCATCCGCGGCCTGGGCTACAAGGCGGTGAAAAACATATGAAAAAGCGTCGCGGCTTAAAACCGCTCCACAACATTACCTTAGGGATCACCCTGTTCATTTTCCTGATCCTGCTGACCGTGATGACCCTCCAGGGCCTGCTAATGTACCTGTATCTGAGGATTCTGTACCGGGCCGACGTGCCCATTCCCCAGTTCTGGCGTCCCATCCCCCTGCTGCTGCTCACCAGCCTGCTGGCGGGCGTTGTGCTCACCGTGATCGCCAGCCGCGTTCCCTTAAAGCCCGTGCGCCAGCTGATCGCGGCCATCAACGAGCTGGCCGACGGCAATTTCCACGTGCGCATCCACCTGGATTTGACCCAGGAGTTCGTCAAACTGTCCGAGAGCTTCAACCGCATGGCTCAGGAACTGGAAAATACCGAGCTTTTGCGCTCGGATTTCATCAACAACTTTTCCCACGAGTTCAAGACGCCCATTGTGTCCCTGCGCGGCTTCGCCAAGATTTTAAAAAGCGACACCCTGACCCGGGAGGAACGGGACGAATATCTGGATATCATTATCAGCGAGTCCAACCGCCTGGCCCAGTTGGCCACCAACGTGCTGAACCTGTCCAAGGTGGAGAACACCAGCATTCTCACGGATGTCAGCGCCTTTGAACTGAGCGAGGAAATCCGCCTGGCCATCCTGCTGCTGGAGACCAAGTGGCAGAAAAAGGAGTTGGAATGGATCCTGGAGCTGGACGAACTCATTTATTCCGGGAATAAAGACCTGCTAAACCAGATGTGGATCAACCTGATCGACAACGCGGTCAAGTTCTCTCCTCAGGGCGGAAAAGTCAAGATCAAGCTCCACTCCGACGGCCCCCAGGTAATATTTCAGATCTGGGACAACGGCTGCGGCATGGACCAGGAGATGATCGACCATATTTTCGACCGCTTCTACCAGGGCGATCTGTCCCACACCGCGGAGGGCAACGGCATCGGACTCACGGTAGTCAAACGCATCGCCGAGCTCCACGGCGGCTCTGTTTTTGTCTATAGCGAGCCGGGTATCGGGACCAATTTCAAGGTGATTCTTCCGGTACAGCCGTGAATCCCTCAATCTGACATACCGGCCAAAACGGCAGTTCCCAAAATCCCCGGGAACTGCCGTTTTTTATTCGTACGATCATCTGCATTTTGCCAGTTGAGAGCGCCCCATATCGAGTCGGGATTGATCAATCCAAACAATAGGACATATCGCTAATTCGTTTTACAAAACGTTTCCCATCATCATTTTGGAACATATAGCTCACGCCACCTGCTAATCCATAAATTTCAAACTCATTAAGAGAATCCACACGCAATCCAAGCCACATGGCATTGAAAATACTAAGCAAATCACCATGTGACACAATCATAAGATTCTCTTCTTTATTAGAAAAAATTTCTTTAAAAAAGGGATCCAGACGGTTCCATACATCCCGGCGGCTTTCAGCATCCGGGAACATTCTGTCGTCAACCGTCTTTTCCTGACATTCCATATTTTCTCTTAACCATTGAACTGATTTTCCAATACATCTCCCAAGGTTTCTTTCTCTCAATTCCTGCCTTAATATAGGAGTAATACCCAACTGTTTCCCCACAATTTCCGCTGTCTGCCTTGCTCTTGCCAAATCAGAGGAATACATCACAAAGTTTTTATCCCGCAGTTCCCGGGAAAGTTTTCTGCCAATATTCCCGGCTTGTATTTTTCCTAATTCCGATAAATTCCAGTCAGTCCACGACCCCACCATACCATTTGTGTGATGAATCGATTGTGTATGCTGAATTGTAATAATGGTTTTCATTAATACCTCCTCAAATTCCGCTCAAACGTTTTTTCTCCCTCACTCCGCCAACGCCGCGCCTTCCATCCGCCTCCCCCCGCTCCCTGCGGATCGAAATCACCACATAAATCAACGTATAAACCGCCATAAACCCGGAAACCGCCGGGGCGATGGAGCCGATCCGCAGCAGATTGTCCGGCCAGTATGTATACACCAGCCAAATGAGGGGCATGCGCAGGGCCAGCGCGCCGAAGCAGCAGCTGATCATGGTGAAAATGGTCTTGGAACGCCCGTTCAGATAGCCGTTTAAGCAGAACACAAAGCTGACCGCCAGATAATCGTAGCTGCAGGACCTGAAAAACGGGATTCCCTCGTTTATGATCGCCCCATCCCGCGTGAACATGCCGATCATCGTCTCAGGCGAGAACTGGGCCCACAGCCAGAATAAGGACGAGGCCGCCACCGCGAAGCCCAGCCCGGCAAACAGAGAGGCCCTGGCCCGCTCCGGCTTTCCTGCGCCGTAATTCTGGGCCGTCACCGCGGCCAGCGCGTTGGCCGTGGAGGTGGCGGGCAGCATGGCGAACACGTCGTATTTGCTGGCGATGCCCACCGCCGCCGCCGCGTACACGCCCAGCCGGTTGGTGACGCTGGTCAGGTACAGAAAGGACAGCCGCACCATGCACTCCTGAAGGGAGATGGGGATGCCCACCGCAGCCAGCTCCCGCACCTTCTGGGAATCGATGCGCAGGTTGGACAGGGTGAAGGTGAAAATGAACCTGCTGCGGTTTAAGTACACAATGGCGCAGATCATGCTGATGGCCTGGGAGCCGATGGTGGCTAAGGCAACCCCGGCCACCCCCAGCCCGGCGTATTTCACCAGAATCACGTCCCCGGCCACGTTGAGGGCGCAGGAGAGGGCGATAAACATCATGGGACGCCTGGAATCGCCGTACCCCCGCAGGATGGCGCTGATGGCATTGTACCCGCAGATAAAGAAAATGCCGCAGCTGCAGATCACCACATACTGCCTGGCCAGGGCGAAGGACTGCTGTGGGGTCTTTAAAAGCTCCAGAATCGGCGTCACAAACAACAGCATGGCAGCGGTGAGCGCCAGAGCCGCCAACGCGAACACGCTGAGGGTGGTGCCGATGGTCTTTTTCACCTCCTCCTTCGCGTTCATTCCGGTGTATTTTCCAACCAGAATGGTGCTGCCCAAAGTCAGGCCGGTGATCATGCTGGTAATGATCTGCGTCACCTGGGTGCCGGTGGACACGGCGGCCACGCTCTCCGGCGTGCAATAGCGTCCGATCACAAACAGATCCACCGCCCCGTAAAGGGCCTGAATCACATTGGCGATAATAAAGGGGACGGTAAACGCCAGCAGCGTTTTCAACACAGGGCCTTCCGTCAGATTCTGTTCCTGCTTCATCTCAATTCCTCCCACAGCGCGCCTGAAACTGGGCGCAGCCGTTATTTTTACCATAATTTAAGGAAACATCGCGTGGAGGGCCACTTCCCGTGATCCCCTGTCCGGCACATTTCCCGCTATTAAAAAAATAAACCCTCCAGCAACTGGAGGGTCAAGCATTTTTGTCTATTTTCGGAATATGTCCACCGCGTGGCTGGTGATCCCAAGCAAATCCGCGCGCTCACAGGTGGCAAAATGGTAGTTCATAAACAGCTCAAACGTCTCGCCGTCCATACCGTCCACCGCTTCCCGCAGGAGCAAGGCGCAGCCGTCCGAAGCCACGTAATGCAGCCGGGTCACGGGAAATACGGACATCAGCTCATCCACATCCTCCTTGCGGACCAGTTCAAACAAATCCTTTGGCTGGGACCTGGCGGCAAATGTCACGGGGTCGATCAGCCCCGTCTCAATATACCCGGCCACGCTGATATTCCCCCGTCCAAACCCCTCGTCGAGAAGGCAGCCGTCGGAAATGACATAGGCCGCAAACACCAGTCCCCCCGGCTTCGTCACACGGATGGCCTCGCCCAGGGCCCGACGCTTATCCTCCGCGTTATAAAGGTGGTACAGCGGCCCCAACAGCAGCACGATGTCGTACGCATCGTCCGGGAACGCGGACAAATCCATGGCATTTCCCTGGGTAATTGTGACCGGCTCGTCGGGCCGCGTATTCTGCCGGAAAATCTCTATATTGTGCTCCACCAGCTCCACGGCGTCCACGGCATACCCCCGGCCCGCCAGGGCGTGAGAATACCGGCCGGTTCCGGCCCCCACCTCCAGCACGCGGTGTCCGGGCCTTATATACTTCTCAATGTAACGCATGGTGGTGAGAAACTCAACCGAACCGTGCCTGGGCGCCAGGCGGCTGTCCTCGTCGTACTGGTTGTAAAAATCAATTAAATACTGATCTGTTTTCATATCGCGGCCCTCCACACCGGTCAATGGACACACAAAATTTCTGCGTTCCAGTCCGGCTTTTCCTGTCTGATAAACGCTGTCACAACATTCGCCAACAGCTTTTTTGTATCGCTTTGTTCCAGCGCCATCTTGTTGGTCGCAGTTAAGACCGCCATCCCGTGGGCATAGAGAAACAGGTCCAAAAATATAACCTTGGCCCGCTCCGTCTCCACCTCAATGAGTCCGGCGAACTCCTCCGCCCTCTTTTCATTGTCGATTTCCTCGTAGAAATCCCTGGCATTTGCCATGTTGAGATCCATGTCGCTGATAAACAACAGCTTGAACAGCTGCGTCTCCTCCCGGGCAAACCCAATGTACGAGAGGGGAAGGACGAAACAGGGGCTGACTTTAACGGATTTACGGAAATCCTCGACATACTGTTGATAAAACTCATATGCGTAGGCCAGAAATTCGCGCTTCAGCTCCTCCATGTTTTCATAGCAGGTAAAAATCGGCCGGGTGGAACACTGCAGCCGTCCGGCCACGCTCCTGGCATTTACCGTCTCAAACCCGGTTTGCCTGGTAATATCCAGGGCGGTGTTTAGAATCATTTCTCTCGTTATTCTGGCTTTTGGCGGCATGGCTTCGACCTCTCCTATCAAAACGGCTTTTAGTAACATATGTTATGTAACTATTGTTACATAACGTGCAAAAAAAGTCAAGGGGAACTTTTTCGTCTTTCCCCTTGCCGTTTCCTCCCCATCTCATCCTTCCCGCACCGGCAGCTGCAGCTCCGTCACATACTGGCTTACGTCCTGAGTGAAGCCGGAGTCGATCCAGGTGATCTCCACCGCATCGCCCGCCGGAACCAGCCCCCACTCCTCCATGTCCGCGAACAGCCGTCTGTAATACGGCGCGGACTCCTGGTGGGTGCCGGAATACAGGACGGTCAGGTAATCCCCCTCCGAAAGCTGCTGCGCGCCGCCCTGGTAATTGTCCTCCTCCTCCAAAAAGACGAAAATGCCGGAGAACCGTGTGGGGCGTTCCCGGCGCAGCTCCTCAAGATCCACCGTGACGCCCACTTTTCCCAGAAACATCACCGGTTTCAAATCATTCATCCGCTCCAACTCCCGGATGGGATATTCCAGGTTCTCGCCCTGGGCAATCTGGCGGCGCAAAAACGCCACCGGCCGTTGGGGCAGCCGGACCAGCCGGACCTCCTCCATCGGCGCGTTCAGAGCGTAGCGCAGCTGCTCCAGCCTGCGGGTCAGTTTCCGCTCCATATTTTGCAGCTGCGCAAGCTGGTCCCTGGTAGCAAGCAGCTGATCCTCCAAAATCTGCTCCATCACTCTGGCGTCCCGGTTCTGGAAAAACTGCTTCATCTTTTCCAGAGGCATGTTCAGGGTGCGCAGGTATTTGATCGTATTCAGCCGCTCGAACTGCTTGGTGGAATAATAGCGGTACCCGGTTTCCGGGTTCACGGTCTCCGGGCACAGCAGTCCGATATCGTCGTAATAGCGCAGCGTCCGGATGTTGATCTGAAACAGCTCCGCCATCTCACCGATGGTAAATAATTCCTTCATAAAATAAACCTCTCCTTCGTCCGCCCCTCACATATTCCCGTTTCCGCCCACATATGCTGTAGGTATAATCTCAATACAAGGAGTGTTCCATGGACGAACCAAAAATCATTGCCACCGCCTCGGATCTCCCCTATCCGCCGGTTGCCGTGGACGGCAAGAACCCGGCCTACGCCAAGGCCATGCTGGACAACGTGGGCGGAGCCAACTCGGAAATGTCCGCTATTTCCCTCTATGTATACAATAACCTGCGCTCCGGCCACACCCCGGACATCGCCCAAACCTTCCACAAAGTCAGCATCGTGGAGATGCATCACCTGGAAATCTTCGGGAAACTGGCCTATATGCTGGGGGAGGACCCCAGAATGTGGACCCAGCACGGCTGCAAGAAGGCCTACTGGACTCCGGGCTACAACCAGTACCCCGTCCATTTCCCGGAAATGATGCGTAACGTGATCGCCGGTGAGAACGCCGCCATCAAAAAATACCAGTACCAGGCCTCCTACATAAAAGATCCCAACATCACGGCGCTGCTGGAGCGGATCATTCTGGACGAACAGCTCCACGTACAGATTTTTGAAAAAATGGCCCGTGAATACTGCCAATAAATACCCGCCCCGGCCTATTTCAGCCGCTTCCAAAAACGCGCTACCAACGCGCGCTACCGTTTTTTCTTCCGGCAGGCCGCCGGTATCCCGGGCTTCTGATCCCGGTGAAAGGCCAGGCATTCCTCACAGTTCCCCCGCCGCGGGCATTTCCTGCGGCAGGGGCATTTTTCTGCGCCGGGCGACGGCTTTTGGGCGCAAAGGTCCGGTTTGATTCCATTTTTTTCCATATCTTCGTTTAAAAACCCTTCCGGCCTGCCCGGCAAATCAAACCCGGCTGTTTTCAGAAGATTTCCATTCACAAAACGGCAGAGCGCGGACTGGAACTGCCGGTCCTCCTCCAGCTTCATGGGCGCCTGGCGCAGGAAATCCGTCATGCGGTTCAGGGCCGCCACCGGCCGCCGCCCGTGGGTTTTGGTAAACGAGGCGCTCCCGGCTGCCCGGAAATACGCCTCCGCCGTCTCCTCGCCGTACCCCGCGTCCAAAAGCCCCTTGCGGATGGCCTCAAGGGTCCGCTGTTCCAGATTTTCCCAGTCCGCCCACTCCATTTTCCAGAGAATCACCGTAAATGCATTGGAGGCGTTGACCGCCATCAGCGTGTTCTCCCCGTAAAACCGGATCACATGGAGGTCCCAGCAGAAAAACAGATTTTCCGGCTCCCCGTAAACCGGCGGCTTCCACTTTAAAAATTTCTGTAGCGGGATTGTGATTCCAAGCTGCATGGCAAAACTGCTCCTTCCTGTCTATTGGTCCGGGCCGTTTTCGTCGAACAGACTCATCTGCGGGACTTTAAACGACTGCGTCGCCCTGGGGCGCACGGTGTCCTCCGGCCCGGGCGGCGCTCCCAGTATGGTGGAATGCGGGTCGAAAACGGCCCGGTGCTCCAGAATCCGCTCCCGGTCAAAGGTGGCGTAGCAGTACGCGCAGCCGTTTAAGCAGGTGTTGTAAGAGCCCGCGTCTACGCTCTCCACGCAGCCGCATTCGGGCCGCTGGTTTGCGTCCTTACGGCAGCGGATCCGGCAGCCGGTGATCCGCTCGATGCGCTTCCGGTCGATGCAGCTGCCGTGGGCCACCCCGGCCCCGGATAGGTCCACGGCCTCGGCGCAGGACTCGATGGCCATGCCGCAGTTATAAGCGATCTTTGCCATAGCTCCGGCCAGTTCCAGCATCGCTTCCGTCCCCATGGGTTCCATCTGCAAACGCTCCATGTTTCTCCGTATCTTTTGGTACAGGTCCAGGAAACTGATCACCACCAGGTCCGCAGAGCCGCAGAGCGACCGTGCGATTTCCCCGAACGCTTTCAAATGGTATTCCGGCGTATAGCGCCCGCTGATGAAAATGGGATCGTACCGCCAGACCACCCGCTCCCTGCCCAGCTCCCGCGCCAGGCGTTTGAACGTTGGGATCAGCACCTGCCGCTTGTCCGGCAGACCGGCCTCCACCTCCGCCCCATACCCGGTGAGGGTGAACTGGAAATAAAAGTCATAGCTCTCCAGCTCCCTTAACCGCCCCAACATGGGGGCCGGGTTCTTGGTCCAGAACACGATGCAGTCCACCACCTCCGGGGACAGCCAAATGCGGCTGATCTGCCGGGCGTTAAAGGGATTCCTCACATCCAGGAATCCCTCCCGCACCCGGTTCAAAAACCAGTCGCTGTAATAATTTGGCAAATCTGTTCTGCGGCTTGCGCTCAGTATCATTTGTTCTCCTCGTCTATCTGTTTCTTCCGTCCTCCCGGCTCTGTGTGCCCGTCTACCGGTTCAGCCACCACACCCCCAGATTCAGGTATGCCGCAAAGCACAGCCAGAAAAAGTAGGGGAGCTGCAGCCAGGCCGCGGTCCGGCTCACCCGATCAAACAGCCGGATCATAAGCGCCACCAGCCCCAGCAAGAGCAGCAGCCAGAAAAACGCCAGAAGCCGCATTCCCTCCCGGAAAAACAGGATGCTCCAGAAAAAATTCACAGCCAGCTGGATTCCGTAGACCACCAGCGCGCGCACCCGCTCAGTCCTGCGCGTCAGCCAGACCATGGCCGCCCCGATCCCCATCAGGATAAAGAGAATGGTCCACACCACGGGAAATACCGCGCCGGGCGGGGACAGGGGAGGACGCTTTAAGGACGCGTACTCCTTCATCCCGTTCCGGCTCAAAAACCCGGACAGTCCGCCGACGCCCACCGCCAGCAGTACCGACAGCCCGTATAACTTCTTATGCCTCTGCATATCGCATCACCTCGGTTTAGTATATTGCGTTCCGGCAATGCCTATTCAGAGACTTGCGCCCGCGCCTAAAACTCCGGCCAAAGCCGCCCGTCCGGGGCAAATGGACAGCGCGCGGGATTTCCCTCCGCCCTCAGAATCAGGCCGTTTTTCAGGTCGTAAACGGAGGACCACACCGTGTCCATGCCCAGGCTGCGGTCGTACTGGCACATGAAGCCCATTTCCCCGGCAAGCAGACTTTGAATCTGCCCGGCCGTCCACGTTTTCCGCTGCGCAAACGCCCTCTCCATGGTCTCGTACCGCTCATGGGAGTGAACCGTGTCCTCCATCTGCGCCTGGTAAGGCGTCAGGGCCCGGCTGACAAAATGGTTGGCCGAAAACACCGCTCCCCCGTCTCCCGGCCGGATCACCTCCAGAGACTCGCAGTTGCACTCCACCACCGCGGCCGCTCCGCTCCGGTCCGCCAGCGTGATGGCCTGAGCCGAACCCACGGGCAGCTCCCGGATCGCTTCAATGGCCTCCTCCACGGTCCGGCACCGCTCCAGGACATACCGGACCAGCATCCCGGCGTTAAACCCAGGCGCAATTTTAGTGGGATACATGAATGTCAGACCGGCGGCCAGGCCGTGTTCATTGACCCCGTCCTCCATCTCCGACCAGGCCGTGGTGGCTCCCACAAATCCGTACGCCCCCTCCAGCCGGTACAGCGGGCTGTCGCAAAACGGCTCCACCGCGGTGAGAAAATCGCTGTTACGCCCGAACAGCACCGTCTCCCCATCCGAATACGCCAGGCAGGAACAATGATTCCCCACCGCAAAGCTGTACATGGACAAAAGAAATCCTTCCATCTGAGCCGGCTCCGTCCTCTGCCCCTCGGCAATTCCCCGGATCTCGTCCAGTATTTCCGGAAAATGCCGCCGGTACACCGGGATCGCGGCCTGGGCATAGTCCAGGCGCGCCTGGTCCACCGTCAGGTGTTCCATCAGATTGATACGCCGCTCGTAAAGCGTCGCTCCGTAACGCAGTCCGCTCTCGTAGTGGCTGCCCTTCCATGTTGAATGATTCATAAAATGTTCTCTCCTTATATTGTATTGAGAGATGGCGCCAGCTCTTGATACAAGACTACTTGAATAAAAATTTTCTGTCAATACTTATATTATTTTCTTTTTAAGAATCAATTTGCTTCCGAATATCATCCGCCGGATGGCCGCCTGCGCGGACCGGCACTTGCGCGGCGGGTGACTTTGCGCTATACTTGCCATTATCAGACATGTTCGGGAGGAAACACCATGTTAAAGGACTATGAACACAATGCGAAATACTACGAGACGGACCAGATGGGCTGCGTGCACCATTCCAATTACATCCGCTGGATGGAGGAGGCCCGGGTGGACCTGATGGATCAGATGGGCTGCGGTTACCGGGCCATGGAGGAAGCCGGCGTGTGCAGCCCCGTTCTGGAAGTGAACTGCAGGTACAAAAGCATGGTCCGCTTCGGCGACACCGTGCGCATCCACGCCTGGATCAAGGCGTACAACGGCATCCGCATGACCATCGGCTACGAGATGCGCGACGTCTCCTCCGGGGAACTGCGCACCCAGGCGGAGAGCGCCCACTGCTTCCTCACACTGGACGGCCGCCCCGTATCCTTAAAGCGGTCTTATCCGGAATGGGATAAGCTTTTCCGCAATATGCTGGAGATGGAGGCAGGGAAGGGGGAGTAAAACCCGCGTTTCCCGCCTCCCTCCGTCACTGGTCCAGCTTGATCCCGGCCAGCATCCGGGCGAGCGCATCGTTGAGCGGCTCCTCCGTCTCCTTGCTCTGCTGGTTCAGATACTTGGCAACGTCCCGCTTGGTGACGCCCGCCCCCTCCTTTTTTCTGCGTTCCTGGAAGGCCTTCAGCTTTTCCTTATACCCGCATTTGCAGACAAATACCTGTCCGTCCCCTTTGCCCTTCAGCTCCATTTTCTTATGACACACCGGGCAGCGGGCGTTGCTGGTCCGGGAAATGGTTTCCCGATGGCCGCACTCCCGGTCCTGACAGACCAGCATCTCGCTGTTTTTTCCCTTGACCAGAAGCATTTTCTTTCCGCATACCGGGCATTTGGTGTTGGTAAGGTTATCGTGACGGAACTGGCCCCCGCCGGACTTGATCTGGCCGATCAGCTCCCGGGAATAACTGCGGATATCGCTCATAAAGACCGCCCGTTTCAGAGCGCCTTTGGAAATTTTTGACAGTTTCATCTCCCAGTCCGCAGTCAGCTCCGGCTTCTTTAAATCCTCCGGCACCAGCTCCAAAAGCTGTTTCGCCTTGGAGGTCAGAAGAATGTCCTTGCCCCGCTTCTCCAGCAGAAAACTGGAAAACAGCTTTTCAATGATGTCCGCCCGGGTGGCCACCGTTCCCAGACCGCCGGTCTCACCCAGGGTCCGCGCCATCTCCTTATCCCCGGATTCCATGTAGGCCGCCGGATTTTCCATTGCGGACAGCAGAGTGGCCTCGTTAAAATGCGCGGGCGGCTTGGTCTTTCCCTCGGTCAAAACAAAGGTCAACCGGTTCAACACGTCTCCGGTCTTTAAATCCGGAAGCTGCTGGCCCTTCACCTCCTGGTCCTCCTCCTCGTCCCCATCATATCCGTCCTCGTAAGCCGCCTTCCAGCCCTGGCTGCGCACAATGTTCCCGTGGGCCACGAAGCGTTCCCCGCCTGCCTTCACCGTCAGATTTGTCTGCTCGTACTCGTAGGGCGGGTACAGCACGGCCAGGAACCGGCGCACCACCAGATCGTAAATCCGCCGTTCGTCCACGGTCATGTGATCCAGCTGCACAAACTGCTCCGTGGGAATGATGGCGTGGTGATCCGACACCTTGCTGTTATCCACAAAAAACAGCTTTTCCGGCAGCGGGCGGGCCACAAGGCGTCCTGCCGCCAGCTTGTAGGGGCCCACGCCGCAGGCTTTCAGCCGCTCTTTTAAGGTGGGCACAATGTCCGCGCTCAAATAGCGTGAATCCGTCCGCGGATAGGTCAGCACCTTGTGGTTCTCGTACAGGCGCTGCATGATGTTGAGCGTCTCCTTGGCGGAATAGTTGAACCGCTTGTTGGCGTCCCGCTGCAGCTCCGTCAGGTCGTAGAGGAGCGGAGCCTGGGTTTTCTTCGGCGTACGCTTGATCTCCACCACCACGCCGGTTCTCCCCGCTGCACCGGTTCCTCCTGCCGCGCCGGCTCCTCCTGCCGCGCTGGCTCCTCCTGCCGAGCTGGTTCCTCCTGCCGCGCCATTACCGGCCGCCGCGCCGCCTCCTGCCGCGCCATTACCGGCCGCCGCGCCGCCGCCTCCTGCCGCACCGTTACCGGCCGCCGTCCCCTGGAGCGCTTTCAGCATCCGTTCCATGCGGGCCCGGTCAAAGGAGCGGAAGCTCTTTGTCTCCCCGTCCTGCCAGGTGAGCGTCAGGGCGGGGGAGGCGCATTTTGCCTGGATTCCATAGTAGGGCTGGGGGGCGAACCTGCGGATTTCCTCCTCCCGCTTGGCGATCATGGCCAGGGTCGGCGTCTGCACCCGGCCGCAGGAGAGCTGGGCATTATACTTGCAGGTCAGCGCCCGGGTGGCGTTGATGCCCACCAGCCAGTCCGCCTCCGCCCTGCACATCGCTGCGTCGTAGAGATTTTCGTAGTCCCTGCCGTCCTTTAGATTGGCGAACCCCTCCCGGATGGCCTTGTCGGTGACCGACGAAATCCACAGCCGTTTCAGCGGTTTCTGGCTGCCAGCCTTCTTTAAGATCAGCCGGGCCACCAGCTCGCCCTCCCGCCCCGCGTCCGTGGCGATAATGATCTCCCCCACGTCCTTCCGGTGAATCTGCGCCTTTACGGCCTGATACTGTTTGGTGGTCTGTCGGATCACCTCCAGCTTGAAGGGCTCCGGCATCATGGGCAGGTCCTCCATCTTCCACTCTTTGTATTTGGGATCGTATGCCTCCGGGTCCGCCAGCTCCACCAGATGTCCCAGTCCCCAGGTGACGATGTAGGCGCCGCCCTCGATGGCGCCGTTTATCTGCCTGCCGCACTTTAATACCCGGGCGATATCCCGGGCCACGGAGGGTTTTTCCGCTATAACCAATGATTTCATAAATCCGACACTCCTTACATTTTCTGTAAATGCTCTGATGTTCCATTTATTGTACCATTATAGTGTAATTCGTCCTGGGATTCAACCGGAATCCCGGGAGAGTGGGGCCGCGCCTCCCCGTCCGCACCGCTTTCCCGCGCCACATTCCCGCGCCGCCGCTCTATAAAAACAGGGCGGCTCTGCACATCTGCAAGCCGCCCCACTGTTATGTTCCCCCGGTCAAAGCGCCTGTGCCCCACCGGCCGGTTCATGATTTTCATTTGATTTCTCTTTCTCAATCTGTCTCCAAAACCCTGGAATATTCCTCCAGGGCATTAATCTCGTCCTCGCCGTCAAACAATAGTTCAAACCGGTCCCCGGCCTTAATGTCGCCGATGTGCATCATACTTTTGGCGTTGAACCTGCGTCCCGCCAGATCCACTGTCACCCGGCAGCTGTACTTGCAGCCGGTCTGGATCAAAAGTTTCATCTGGTTCCGGTATAATGTCTGATTGTCCGAGGCGGAAAATGCGCTCTTGATCATTTAACACCTGCCATATCCGTCGCGCCGGAAATTCTGGGCGGGCCGGAGCTTCCCCCGTCCGCCGCCCCATCACCGGCGCAAAATTTCTATTTTGTATTCTTAGCGGCGGTCCCTGCTGCGGTTTTCGCCGTCCGGGCAGCGCTCCTGCGGTGTTTTTGCAGTTCCGTCTGCGCCGCCCTGCGCTCCTCCTCCAGTTTGAAGAGTTCTTCCCTGCGTCCCTCTTCCCTGCGCCTGCGCTCGCTCATCGCCATCTCGTTGTATTTCTCCTGCAGCTCGCCCTTTTCAAACGCCAGATAACCGGCAAACGCATCCGGGAACCGAAAGGTTTTGACAACGCCTCCGCTCTGAAACCGTACTTTAATATGCTCCGACGGCTCCTCCAATATACTGCCTCTGCCGAATTTCAAATGTTTCACTTCTTCATTCACCAACGACTCCATCCGCTCAACCTCCATCACCCGATCCACCCATGCAGCAGGCCCGACGCCAAACGGCTCGGGCCATACTTTCTGAGACTTATTGCTTCTGTTTCTATTCTATCAGAAATTTCTGCTGATTTCTAATGATTTTTTGAGTTTTTTGGAATCTTCGTTTATTTTTACCCAAATCTCCGGCAGTTCTTTTATGCAATATTACAATATTCCACCGGACAGCAGTCTGCCAAACGCCCCAACAGCCCCTAAGTTTCCCTCTCCCGCGCCCCGGACAGCTGCAAAAACGCTTCCATGGCGGGCGTCATCCACTTCACCGGATGGCAGAACAGGGCGCTCTCCACCGCAGGCGCGAACCCCTCGATCCTCACCCGCTCCAGAGTCCCTTCCTCCACCATGGGACGGACGGCGAAATCCGGCAGAATCCCCACCCCCAGGCCCGACCTGGCAAAGGTGCGGATCCCCTCGATGCTGTCCGCCTCCATCAACACATGGGGCACGATCCCGGCTCTGCGGCAGAACAGTTCAAACTGAAGGCGGTATGGGCAGCCCGGTTCGGTCAACAGAAAGGTGACGTCCTCAAGTCCGCTTACCGGGACCATTTCCCCGGCACCGTACTGGCCGGGCGCGGCAACGGCCCAGATGGGATGGGACATTCCGCAGAAGGCGCGCCACGGGCTTCTCTCCTTCCGGTCCGCAATCACCCATGCGAAATCCAGCCGGCCGGAGCCAAGCATATCCTGTAGCGCCTCGATGCCGCCGCTGCGGACCACCAGATCCACCTTGGGATACAGTTGGTGGTACTGCTTCAGAAGATCGGGCAAAAACGCGGTACAGAGCGAAGAAAACGCTCCGATCCGCAGCTTCCCCGACGGCTCCCGCTGGTTTTTCACAGCCAGCTGGGCATTTTCCGCTTCCAGAAGCAGATTCCGGGCGTGCTCCAAAAGCGCTTCCCCCGGCTGGGTGAGCGCAATGCCTTTGGGCAGCCGGTCAAACAGCTGTACCCCCAGTTCCTCCTCCAGCCCCTGAATCTGCGCCGTCACCGTGGACTGGGTGTAGCCAAGCTCAGAAGCCGCCCTGGAAAAACTGCCCGCATCCGCAGCCCTGACAAATGTATTCAGATTGCGCAGTTCCATTTCCCGATCTCCCTCTGTGGTATCGAAATTTTCGAATCTCCTTATAATATATTTCAATTTTACAGAATTGTAAAGGTCTGCTATACTGAGTGCAGAAACCAGACAAAACCTACAAGGAGGAATCCCCATGAATATCACTGTAATCGGAAGCCATCTCTGCCCTGACACCCTGCTGGCGCTCTGCAAGCTGCGCGAAGCCGGAATCGACGTGGACTTCAAGAATCTTTCCGCTTCCCTGCCGGACTTAAAGGCCTACTTATCCGTGCGCGAATCCGATCCGCTGTACGAGGCGGTCCGGAAAAACGGCGGAATCGGCATCCCCTGCTTCGTCTTTGAGGACGGCCGCCGCACCCTGGACCTGGAAGAAGTCCTGTCCGCAAAATAGTCCCCATAGACCCGCCCCGGCTGTTCATTCCCTCCGCAGCCGGGGCGTTTTTTGGAAGTCTCCTGCCGGTCAGTCCTCAAACACCGGCTTCTCCACTTCCCCGTCAAAATACAGGGTCTGCCGGTTCTCCAGGGCGTAGGCTGCCATCCGCTGCTCAATCATATCTTCCATGGCGTAAAGCCTTTTATTCAAATCTCCAAACTCCGGCTCCAGATCGCTCATCTGATCCCAGCGGTCCTCCCGCTCCTTGGCGGGTTTGCCGCCCATGCGGTCCGCAGACTCCCGGATGATCCCGTACAGCTCCTCCATCCCCATCTCCCTGGCTCCGTTCATGGCGTCCTCCCAGACGATGCCCGTGGAATTGGAGTAAAACTGGTCGTGCCCGCCGTTGTTGACCTCGGCCAAATACCATTGCAGGGCAAACAGATACCGCTGCGGAGCGGTAAAACCCTCCAGGTCCCGCTGGTACTGCTCCTGCCCGTCGTAAATGCTCACGCTCCACCAAAGCGGATCAATGATCTCCTGAATCTCTCCGGACTCAATCACCGCGTCGTCCACAATCACCCGCTGTTTCGCCATCTCCATACTGCTGTTCTCCTCTCCCGCCGGTCATGGCAGCGCCGGCGCATACATGTTTTGTCTTAATCCGCCTCCTCCGGAGGCCACCCGTTTTCCCGGCGTTCCCGGTATTCCTCAAACTTTTCCTCGATCTCCTTCAGCACCGCCGCGTAGGTTAGAAATTCCTGCTCAAGCCGTTCCCGGTGCTCCGGGTTCTTTTTATAACAGATCCGGTGCTCCATGCTGGCCCAGAAATCCATGGACATGGTCCGGAACTGGACCTCCACCGGAAAATATTCCATGGCGTCCAGGCAGTACACCGGCGCTCCCATCACGATGTGGTAGCTGCGGTAGCCGTTGGGCTTGGGGGTGGCAATGTAATCCCGCTCCTTCACCAGCACCAGGTCCGACTGCCGTTTTAATCCCGCCGCAACATTATAAATATCGTCCACAAAATAGCAGATCACCCGGATGCCCGCAATGTCCTGAAGGTAATCCCTGGCATTGGACACGCTATCCCTCTGTCCCAGGCGCCTGAGCTTGTCCTCGATGCTCTTCTTGGCCTTAATCCGGTTCTGCATATTGTGGATGGGACCGCACACCGCCCTGCTGCCGTAAAGGCTGTGGTTCAGGATTTCCAAACGCGTCTCCAAAAGCCTTCTGGCATCCTCGTATGGCCGGATCAGGTCGTAATACTGTTCGTTGGTCATATCCATTTCCCCGCACTCTTCATTTCGCGGATCAAACACATTCCCGTTTTTCCGCACTGGCTTTCAGCATAGCGGAAAGATGTGTCTATTCTATGGATGCTTTCTGGTTTATTTATGAAAATACCATAAATTTACCGTTACAGCGCCGTCCCCCTGGCCGGAACGGTCAGGCCGTCCATTTTCACGCCTTCGTGCTTCAGCAGCCAAATCTTCTTGTCGAGCCCCCCGGCATATCCGGTCAGGCTGCCGCCGGTCCCCACCACCCGGTGGCAGGGAATTATAATCGAGATAGGATTGTGGCCCACCGCCCCGCCCACCGCCTGGGCGGACATACTCTCCCGTTGGAGCCGCTTTGCCGCTTCCCGGGCGATCTGCCCGTAGGTGGTGAGCTCTCCGTAAGGAATTTCGCAGAGCAGTTCCCACACCATCTGCCGGAATTCTCCGCCCACAGGCGCCAGCGGCAGCTCCGACGGCTCCGGCTTTTTCCCATTAAAATACCGGTCGAGCCAGTCCTTTGCCCTGGAAAATACCTCCAGCTCCTCGTTGGGCCGCAGCTCCCCAGGCACGGTGCCTCCGAAGTATTTTTGCCCCTCCATCCAGAGGCCCGCCAGGTTCAAACCGTCGCTGGCCAGGGTGAGCCGCCCCACCGGAGAGTCGTATTTCATCTCATAGTACATACCGTTCCTCCTGAATCCTGTTTTACAAGGAATTCCACAAATTCATCATAGCATAGCTGCGCCATGGCCGCCAGCGCTCGGCCAGCTCCCGGATTTCCCCGGCCTTCCGGGGCGCCAGCGCCTTTTTGATGCCGTGATCCGTCTCCAGAAATGCATCGGTCCAGCCGGACGCCCGCATCGCCATGTACCCGGCGGTCCAGGCGCCGATGCCAGGAAGTTCCATCAGCTGCGCGGCCGTTTGCTCCGGGTCCGCTCCCGCGGACAGCCGGATAGAACCGTCCATCATCTTTCCCGCAAGTGCGGAAATGGTATTGGCCCGGGCGGCGATAATCCCCAGGCCCCCCAGCCTGCCGGAAACCGGCTCCTCCAGCCCGCAGATGTCCCGGGCGGTGGGAAATACGTGGGTCAGGCCCTCCACCTCCGTCCGGATCGGCGTTCCCAGCTCCCGCGCCACCCGCCCGGCCAGCGTCGTGGCCCCCTTGACGGTGATCTGCTGTCCCAGAATTGTGCGGACCGCCAATTCAAACGGGTCAAAGCAGCCGGGAACCCGGACGCCGGGCACACATAACCCTGGCTTTAGCGTCTCCATTGCCTGCAAGGTCTCATTGATCCGGTTGGGATCGCAGTTTAAGTCAAACAATTCCCTGACCCGCGCCAGCACCTGGGGCAGCACCGCCAGAAGGGGCGCGGACACGGTGACGCGAAGCGCATTTTGGGCGGGCACGTTTTCTGCCCTGATCCAGCCGCAAACTTCCATCCCAACCCGCTTTACAAGCCGCACGGTCCTGTAGTAGGCGCTGTCCCGGACAATCTCCACGCCGGGAATTGCCCGGGGAGCCAGAAATGCGAGCAGGCGCTCCCAGTCATAGGGCGGGCGGTATCCCAGCATCAGGGAGATGTTCTGCCCCTCCGGTCGTTCGGCCTGGCCAGTCTGCCTGCGCAGCGACGTTGGGGAGAGGTGGTAGCGCGCCCGGAACAGGTCGTTAAACCGGCGCAGACTGCCGAAGCCGGAGGCCATGGCCACCTCCAGAACGGAAAGCCCGGTATCCGTCAACAGGCTTTTGGCCAGCAGCAGGCGGCAGGTCTGCAGGTACTGCACCGGCGAAACCCGGTACTCCTCCCGGAACACCCGCCGCAGGTGCCGTGCCGTACAGCCCAGGGACGCGGCCAGCTCCTCCAGGCTCTCAATGCTCCCGCAATGTTCCTCCAAACGCTTCGCCGCCAGGACTGCCAGCCTGCGGGAGGCGTCCACCGGCGCGCAGCCGGGCGCAGTCTTCGGAGCAGCGCTGCGTGTCTGGAGCCGGGCCGCCGGGACCATCGGAGCGCGGCTGGTCCCTGTCTGCGGGGCAGCGCTGCGTGTCTGGAGCCGGGCCGCCGGGACCACCGGCGCGCAGCCGGGGGCCAGTTCCGGTCGGCATAGCAGACAGGGCCGAAAGCCCGCCCGCTCCGCCTCGGCGGCGGTTTTAAAAAAGGTGCAGTTTTCGGGCCTGGGCAGACGCGCCCGGCACACAGGGCGGCAGTAAATCCCCGTGGAGGTCACGCCCACGAAAAAATGCCCGTCAAAGCGGGAATCCTTAGATTGAAATGCCGCGTAACAGGCGGCATGGTTGTCCATTGTCATGGCGGTTCTCCTGTCTGTTTTGGCGCCTTGTGGGCATATGCGGGCGTTTGAAAAGAGCGGGGTTTCCTTAATTAATTATACTTTGTCGTCAACTATAGGTTGTCGATAAGGGATACATTTCCTTAATTATAACAGATCGGACAGAAAAGTCCCGCCATTTTCGGACATAGATATTTTTCTGTAATTATATAGCAAAAAGGCCCTGAAAACAATCGTTCTCAGAACCTTTTTTATCGCTGGGCCAGCGGGATTCGAACCCTCGAATGCAGGAGTCAAAGTCCTGTGCCTTACCGCTTGGCGATGGCCCATCAGCCGAAATTCCACCGGCATACCCAAACATAATACCATAGAATCCGCCGCTTGGCAAGCCCCGTTTCAGCCTGGATTTTTAAGGATTTTTAAGCCGCATGTCCATTTCAACAGCGAAAATCCATCCGCTTCCCGAGCCTTCTCTCCTCCGCCGCCCACCCATTGCACGCGCATTTTCCTGCCGGCGGCCGATAACCTGTGCTCCGCACTTTAAGGCCCGCCGCCGGCAGACGCATTACACCTCGCCAGACATGTTGCGCCTGGCATACAAATTACGCCCCATAAACATTCGCCGCCTCCCGGATCAGCGTCTCCACAAGCTGCTGCATACCGGCGACCGCCGGATGATTTTCCAGCCCATACTCTGCTGCCGTACGTTTCATCCTGGGCGCTGCCAGCCAGGTGCTGCCCGACTCATCCTCCCACACGGATATTCGCAGCGGCAGCTCCAGGGAAATACTCTGATCCGCCTGCATTAGCCCTGTGCCGACCTTAGGGGAACCAAACACCAGCACGGTGGTGGGGCGAAGCTCAAGGCCGGCCTCCAGGGCGTTTTTGCCGTGGTCAAACTTTGCAAACACGGGGATATTCCGTTTCTCGAGCCCTATTTCCAGCCGCCGCAGGGTCTCTTCAACCGGATACTGCCCTTCCAGCAGGAACAGGCGGTTGTCGTCGTAGTTGGTGGACAGCAGGTCCCCGAACGCCCCGGCGATCCTTCTGCCCAGATTCGTGAAATCCACCCCCTCCCGGTTCGCCATCAGAGTCACGCAGACCAGCTCGTCCGGATGGGTAAAACGACTCAAAAATGAGGAAAATCCCGGAACTGAACCTTTGATATCCATTAAACCGCGGTGATGGTAAAACTGCCAGCCTGCGTTGGCGGGCACGCTATTTCCGTCCGGAAGCTTCCACGGCCCGTAGAGCTGCGCCCGGTTTTCCGCTTTTTCGATGAGCACTCCCCCTGCCAGCCCGATATCCCAAAAGGAAATATCCTGCGCCGAGGCCCAGACGTCCCCGAAGCCTCTGAGGGCCGTGGAGGGAATCACGCTGTAATGGCTGCCATCCTGCCTGTAACTGGCGGCCTGCTCCACCGGGTCGATAAAGCGCCCGTCCATTTTGAAAAGCTGGTGGATATTGCCGGTCTGAGATACATCCTCGCTGTAATATTGATCCAGATCGCCGGTAAATCCGGTGTGACGCAATCCCAAACGCTCAAATTGATGTTTCTTCACAAAGCTCTCGTAGTCCATTCCCGAGACCCTGCCGACCACCTCTGTCAGCAACAGGAAATTGGTTGCGCTCTGTTCAACCCCTGTGCCCGGCTCAAAACTCAGCTCCTTCTCCCCCACCAGGGCCGCCAGACCGGCAAAGCTCCACTCTCTCTGCGAATCGTATCCCTCCGCCTGCCGGTAATCCGCCAGACCGGCTGCATGGTGCAGGAGCTGGCGGGACGTGATCCCCTTCCACCGCGGGGGCAGATTTTCCACATACTGCGAGACAGGCGCGTCCAAATCCAGCTTTCCCGCCTCGTACAGCTGCATGGCCGCCACCGCCGCGTATGCCTGGGAAATGGGACCGGCCGGCCACATGGTATTGACGGAAGCCAGCCGCCGCTGCTTCTCGTCGGACAGCCCGTATCCCACTACCCGTGGGATATAAGGGGCCTGTACAATGGCCAGTGTCAGGCCCGGAATACCATTTTCCTCCATAAACTCCCAGATCATTTCATCCACAGTTCTCCCCAGGTAAGATACGTCCGCGCTTCCCCTGATCTTCATCTCTGCGTGCTCTTTTGTATTCATATAGTCCTTCCCCTTTCTTTTCCGTCAATCTGTTACTATTTTAAATACAGTTCATACTGTAATTATAGTAGTTACAGATTGGTTTGTCAAGGAAAAACGCAAAAAAATACCTTACCGTCTACCGGTAAGGTATCTCAAAGGGTGAGTACAGGGATTCGAACCCTGGGCCTCCAGAGCCACAATCTGGCGCGATAACCAACTTCGCCATACCCACCATAT
>ENA-UOJP01001065-UOJP01001065.1-human-gut-metagenome-genome-assembly--contig:-C102-NODE-1065-length-38343-cov-252.809418_pt1 | contig 38343 bp, 57 predicted proteins | sample MGYA00242353_ERZ723900 | MGnify/ENA metagenome assembly ERZ723900
TTGCCTTCCGGGAGGCCGGAGGCACCGCCTCCTCCACCTCATAGAATCCGCCGATGTCAGGGAGCTGCTCACCTGGCACCTTGCCATCGGGCCCCAGCGTCGCCAATCCCGAAAATGCCTCTCCGATCTCTTTAGCGGCCGTCTGCGCGGCGTTGACCTGCTCCATGAGGTAGTTGTAGCCGTGCTGCTCGCTCAGGCCCACCTCCGCCCCGGTGGGGGCCACGGTCTGTCCGCCGGTCCAGTCCTCCGGCAAGTCCGCCGGAAGCGGAGTTTTGATCGGATTTTCAGCCATTGCTTACCACTCCTTCCGCGACGGGGATAATGTGCTTCAAGACCACATTCGTGGTAACAGGGATATACACGGTGGAGGACGTGAGGATGTTCCCCTCTGCATCCAGCAGTTCCAGGGCGGTGATCTCTGTTGCCTGGGACGGCAGAACGGTATAGGTGACGGTCAGCTCCGTCCCCTCCACGGTCTTGGTCAGTCCGGTAATAGCAACTGTTCCGTTGACCCGGGCAGAGGCCACATCGCCGCTGACGAAGCTGGCCACGCCGGTCAGGAGGGCCCGCTGGATGGACTGTGTCTCAGGCATCTTAATCACTCCCTCTGGGCCGTCGGTTGTGAAGGGCAGCCGCCCCAGCTCCCACGCCCCTAGCCTGTAGTTATAAATTCTCTGCGCGGACAAAATTGTCTCGGAGAGCAGCAGCCCCGTCCGCACAAACGGGGCGTTGACCCACACGATATGCGCCGGTTTGATACGGTTGATGGTGAAAGCCAGCTCAGTGGCGTAGTTCTGGTTTTGGGCCGCACTTTCGATATAAAGTGTGTAGTTTGGGTAGTCTACCGTGACCTTCCACTCACCCGGCCCAATTAGCTCGTCCAGCTTTTGATAGAGGAATCCCAGGGTATAGGGCGGACGGGTAGAAATGCGGTTGAGCACGCGGGTCCTTCGGAATGCCAGGCTTTCCACCTGTGGGTTTGGTACAATTCGGAATACCTGCTCCCACATGCCAACCGCCCTCTCGTCCATCGTCTGGAAAAAGAAATTGTCAGCCACACCCACGATTTCCTCCGCCAGGGCCTCAAACTGCTGCTGTTCGGTCAAGCAGATCTGCTGATAGTCCAGCACCTCCCGGTACCACGGGGGCAGCAGGGACAGCAGGCTGGTATCCAGCTCAATTGGATTCATTCAGCGTCACCGTCCCTATTACGGGCACCTGCTGGGTTTCGCCCGTCTCCGTCAGGAGGAGATCTGCCGTACCGCCGTTGAGCTGCACGTTGGTGGCGTTGACCACGCCGGCCACCCCTACGATAGCGGCGGTAACCCTGGCCACGTACACATCGGCAGCGTAGGACACGTTGTTGGAGGACACGTTGGCGTCCCACCCCTGCCGCACACTGCGCAGATATGTCTCAATGGCCTGCTCCACCGGTTCCTGCACCTGTCCGATGGCATGTCCGGCGGCCAGCAGGAGGGTGGCGGAGACATTCACAGCCAACCCTGTCGGGGCCACCGCCGTCACCTTTGCCCCGATAGGGGCCAAGCCCAGCCCCAGCCCCTGGTTGGGGGGCGGGTCGATGGCATTCTGCACCTTCTCCACCAATGTGGATGAGGCAGGCAGGAAATCCGCCCCCAGCACGGACAGCTTCACAGTGCCACCGCCGTTCCAGGTGGGGTATACCTGCACCCCGCCCACGCCGTCAATGGCGAGGACGTTCTGGCGGTAGTCGGCAATATTGCCGCCAAAGGGACGGTTATTGAGCGCCTCAATCAGCCGTTCCCGAAATGCGCTGTCGGTCTCCGTGTCGTCACCAGGCACCAGGATATCCGTAATCTGTGCACTGGTCAGCCCCGGAATGGCGGTAATCGGCAGGATGGGCCCGGTGTACTCGTTTCCGATGGCGCCGGGGGTCTCCGCGGCCAGCTGGTACTGGTTCCCCGTATCGGTTGCCGCCGTTACGGTAAAGTTGATTGAGCCCGCTCCGTTGATGGTGGAGAACCGGGCTCCAATGGGCACAGAGGTATTGAACACGCCCAGGCGTACCGCGGCGGAGGCCGGATATCGGGTCAGGCCGCCAATCACAGCCAGCATATCCAGGGAATCCCCCACAGCCGTCTGCACGAAGGCCGCCCGCTGCACCCGGTCCAGAGTGAGGTAGAACCCCGCCAGGGTGTAGGCCGCCGGGGAGATGGCCGTGGGGATGGGGGCCGTGTCCCGCTTGTCATAAGTATCGGGCACCCGGTCCAGCATCTCCTGACGGAGGCTGGCATAGGTCTCTTGAGTAAAGTCAATCAAGTGATATCCACCTCCACACTGGTCTGCATCTCTCCATATACTGTGTTCACGGTGAGGGAGGCCCTCAACATATCCCCTTCCACGGCATACGTAAAGCCGGAGATCCCCCGCACCCGGTCGTCCATTTTCAGCGCCTCGGTGATACGCCGCTGAAGTTCCGAGGCCACATACCCCGGGTCCTGCCCGATGAGCCCATCCCACTGCATCCCGGAGTAGGGGGAATAAATCTGCCAGCGGAACCGCTCCATGTTGAGAATGACTTCCACGGCCTGGCGGACGGACTGCCAGCCGTCGCAATCCCCCTGGATGCGGCTGGTTTCCTTGTTGATATACCACGTCCTGGAGGGCTGGGAGACGAAGGACACCCCGGCGGACAGGTCGATAGCGGATGTAGGCAAAGTCGGCATCAGGCTTCCTCCTCAAAAATCCGGGACAGGACGATGAACTTCTGCCCGTGCTGTACCCGCAGCAGGAGCACTCTGTCCCCCTCCTCCAGCCTGCGGTTCAGGATAATAAAACCGTCCTTGACAGGCAGCTTCTTCCCGTCCTCCCAGCACACAATGTCCTCCCCCTGCAGGGCGGCATCCGCCCCCTCAGAAACCAGAGCGTATTCCCCCAGATAGGAGCCGTCCAGTCCCGTGGTGGTGCTGCCCGCCGAGTTGGCATGGGTGTGGGAGAGGGTCTGAATCCGGTGCCTGTGGGCCAGCACCGGGATTTTCTTCTCAATCACCGGCTCAGTGAGGCAGAGCTGCCTCCGTCTCAGGGGAGATGTGGCAGGGTTAATGGTAATCTCCAGCGGTTCTTCTCTGGTCACCGTGCCCACCCGCAGGTCTGTTGGCTGCCCGGCGGCGGTGTTCTCCTGCATCATCTGGTACAGAACATCTTTCAGATCCACGCACTCACCTCTTACACATGTTCCAGCCCCAGGGTCTCAAACTCCATTGTGTGGTCGTCATTTGCCCAGGTGTGGGTCACCTTCTCCAGAAGGACGTATTGGTCGAGATTGATATCCCCAAGACCCTGCACCTTCATGAGCACCATCTGTCCCGCCCGCAGGCCGGGCACCCCCAGGGAGGATACCTTCAGCGTCCGCATCCGGCGGTTATAGCACGACAAGGTGGCCCGGGCCTGGGCCTGTACCTGCGCGTCATTCATGGTACCATCCACCGTCTGGTAGAGCTGGAGCATGCCCCACTGTCCAATTGTGGCGCTGTCCTCCGCTACGAACACATCCGCCCTGCCGGTCTCCTCGTTGGGCCGGGCCAGTTTGACGTGGTTGTAGGTCTGCTCGTCGATGTCGGTCTTGTAGGTGTAGTCGGTCAGCAGGGACATGTCGCCGATGACCACGTTGGAGACCATATCCCGGGGCTGCCGGAGGGCCAGTCCGTTTCCATCATCGAACAGTACATAGATGTTCCCGGTGTTGAGCAGGGTCTGTTGGATGGCTTCCCCCAGGATATCCAGGCAGCTCTCGTCCTCCTTATAGAAGTCCGGGATAGCGTACCCCGTATCCGCTACCTGCCCCACGTCAATCTGGAGGTCGGCGGCGATCTGCCGGAGCATATCCCCGGCGGTCTGCGCCTCAAAGTTATAGGATGCGTTGGCCTTCAGATAGCGGATGCGGTCGTAGCATGTGACCTGAATCTCCCCCCAGCGGTCCTTGCTCTTGGTAAATACCCAGCCGTAGAACTGGAGCTGGCCGTCCGCCGAGAACCGGACGATATCGCCCTCGGCGAAGCTCAGATCCCCGGCTTTCAGTACATTGAATTTCAGTGTGCCCGGCGAACCGGTGCGTTCCGTGCTCCAGGTAACCTCCGGCACGGAGTTGGATATCTCCCACATCTTTCCGCCGGACTTGTTGGCAATAATCAGCTCTGTCTTCACGTATCGCTCACCACCTGGAGGGCGTTTTTGTCTATCCAGCCCAGGGGATTCCCGGCCTCGTCTGTGATGTGGACGCTGGCGGGGCGGGTGGCGTCTACAATCCGTGACACCAATACCCTCCGTCCGGAGGCCGTGCCGTGGGGCTCATCCCCGTAGCTGGTGTAAAAATAGGAGCCGTTGGCAATGCACGCCGCACCGGCATAAAGCTGTCCTTGCGGGATTGTGCGGGAGGGTTCCGCTGTGACTTCCACCGGCATCCCCGCGGGCTGCCGGCCGCTCTGTGCAGAAAGAGACTGCGGGGTATAATCCCGATACTCGGTCAGAGTCAGATCGTAGTAAAAATCGCCGGTCTCCCCTCCGCGCTCCTCGGTGTTGAACTGGGTGACCAGCACTTCAAAGCCGGTGTCGCCAGTCATGAATGGCTCCCCGTTCTCATAGTACCGCACGGGGGTGTAGATGATGGGCGCCTTGTCGTTCATGGCGCTCTCAAAGAACTGGATGTAATATTCAGGCGGGTGGAAGGTGCCCCATTGATTGATTCCAGAGAACTCCCGCCCGGGGAAAAAGGAGGAAATGGTCACCTCCCGCAGCTTGGGTATGCGGGGGATCATGATGGGGCCGATGCCCAGCACGTTGTATTCGCTGTTGTCGTTGTCCCGGGCCACGGGCAGCTTTTCCGGGTTCACCGGCAGGCGGATGACCGTACCGTCCCGCGTGAAAAACAATCCGAAGTTATTGACGGACATACCGGCCTCCTCTTTTCTTATCCGCTTGCGGGCCGCGCCGTGCTGCGCGTGGAGCCGGAGGCGGTCTGCTCGATCAGAATGTCCCGGATGGCATTGGCGAGGCTCTGGCGGTCGGCGGCGGTCCGCCCGGTGTTGGCTCCGTTGACCGTGATCACCGGAGTCTGCGCCGTCAGGTTGACGTTGTTCACATACCGCCGCTCCGCCACGTCCACCAGGGATTTGATGTCCTCGTCGTTCATCTTGACCGACTTCTCGATGCTCCCTACGCTCCCGGCGATATCGCCCAACTGGCCGGAGAGCTCGTCGTAGGGCACGCCGGAAAGAGCCGCGCCAACGGCGTCGTTCCCATTTCCGCTGAACAGATTGGCTCCCCAGTTATAGCCCGTGCCAAAGGCCGCCCCATACTCGAACCTTCCTAAATGCAGGTCATTGGCGTTAAGCTTTGCCATTACTTCGGTTCCCTGCCCAAAAGTCTTGTCTACCCATCCACCCAAACTGTCACGCCATCCCTGTACCGCTCCAGCCAAGTTGAGCCCAAAAACAGTGTCAATCGCCGACGCAATAGCCTGGAGAACCCCCAGCACCGTATCCGCCAGGTCAAAAAACAGGCGGGCTACCGAGCCTACAGGGTCAGTAAACACGTTTCCGATAAAATTTGCCACTGCGGCAATCAGGTTGTAAATAAGTACCCATCCATCGGTAAGCAAATTGAACAATGCAACAAATAGGTTTCCTACAACGGCCAGGGCTGTCATAACCACTCCGGCAATAATTCCAGTGGCCGACACACTGGTCCCGGCGAAGTGATTCACCGCCGCCGTCACTGCGTAAATGGCCCCGATCACCAGCGCAATGATGATAAGCGGCAGCCCCCAGGTGGTCGCCATGACCGTCCTAAGCATCTCCTGTGCGGTTGTCAAGGCCGTAGTCGCCGCCGTGCAAATGTTGGTCCAGTTGGCTGCCAGAAGGAACACGCCGAACGCAGCACCCAGGCCCAGGACAATGGGGCCCACTAGGTCGATATTATTTGCCAGCCAGGAGATTGCATCCAGCACCGGGTCAAGGGCCTGAATGGCGACGTTCTGGAACATCGTCCACACCTGCGCCCAGGTCATGGGCATCTGCTCAAACTGGGCGTTGGTCTCCTCCGCCGCCCCAAGCATGGCGTTCTTGACCACCTCCGCAGTGACCTTTCCCTCGCTGGCCAGCTCCCGCATCTCCCCGGTGGTGACGCCCATATACTCCGCGATGGTCTGGGCAATCATGGGGGTCTGCTCCAGCACCGAATTGAGCTCCTCGCCCCGCAGGGTGCCGGAGGCCAGGCCCTGGGTAAGCTGCACCAGCGCGGCCTGGGCAGACGCACCGGAGGCCCCGGAGATCGCCATCTGCTTTTGAATCTGCTCGGCGAAAGCCACCAGCTCGTCCGTTCCTGTAAATGCTTTCCCGGCTACCGTGCCGAGCTGGGAAACAAAGTCCGCCATATCGGCGTAGGCTCCACGGCTGCGCATGGCCGCCTGATAAATCTCCTCCTGGGCTGCGGCCGCCGCCTCGGCGCTGCCGGTCATGAGCCGCAACCGGGCGTTGATGCTGGTGAGCTGGTCGGAGGTGTTTACCAGCCAGCGGACGGACTGCATACCCAAGAAGGTGCCTGCGAGGTTGCGGATCGTACCAAGCAGGGATGTCCCCCGGCTGTTGGTCTGCGTCATCTTCCCCGCAAGTTCTTGCATCTGTACGGCTGTGGCCGCAGCGGCGGTTTCCACATTCATCGTGGAAGCCCGCACATCGTCCAGCATGTTTGCCATCCTCTGCGCTACCTGTAAGCACTGGGTCATGGTGGACGTGAATTTATCCTCCAGAATCAGGGTTTCTCGAATTGCGGCCATGCTCTCACCTCCGATTCGCCCGGTCTTGGGCTTCCTTCTGGTCTCTCATGCTTTTCAGGGCGAACTCGGTCACCAGCCGTTTCTCCCTGGACGGGAGGGCGTCATACCGGGACGGGGCCCAGCCGAGGTTCACGAAGCAGTAATATGCCACCAGCATCTCCGTGTCCCAGCCGGCCCCGTCCATCAGTTTTTTACCTCATCCTCCTGCTCCGCAAAGCCGGACAGCTTCGTAATCTCCTTGACCAGCCGGGCATACTCGCCGGACAGCAGCAATTTACCGGGCACCAGCAGCGGGTCCAGGACGCCGCACCCGTCGCACAGCTCCTTGCTGGAAAAGTCGGGTTCCACCGTGGCGGCCACCACCATGCGGCGGGTGAAATCCACACTGTCCAACTGCTCGATTGTCTGTCCGCCCTCCTTCCGGCGGCGGGTGGCCTGCCGGGTGATGGCGTCGTTCTCCTCCTGGGTCAGCGCCCGGATCTTGAAGGGCACGGGCTTGCCACTTTCGTCCTGAAAGCGGTTGGAGATGACAACCTCCTTCTCCTCCGAGGTAGTGACGGGATGCAGAAATGCGGAAAGCTTACTCATATCGGTTCCTCCTTAATTACCCAGTTGGGCCGGATCGTTGAACGCCTGGAGCCGTGCCACGCGGGTGTAGGCGAAGTTGAAATCATAGTTCAGCATGGTCTCCTCACTGTTCAGAACGGAGAGGGGCACGGTGCCGGTCAGGTGGCATCCGTAATAGGCCATAACCTGGGAGCCCAGTGTCGCCGAAGCGGAATCGGAGTTGGTAATCTGAATATCAAACTCCGGCATGACGCCGGTCTGGATGTACTGGAGCACCATGTCCGTCCACAGGTTGGTGCCGTAGTAGATGTTGCCGGTACCCGTCAGCTTGGCCCCGTTGGGCTTGTCCTGGATGGTGCGGGTGCCAATGACCCGCATATCGCTGCTCTGGATTTCCGCATTGGTGGTGATGTTCCGCATACCGGCCACCACATAGTTCCGGCCCTCTTTGGTAACCACCACGGAGCCCTCCGCGCCGGTGACGGTGTCTTTTGCCAGCAGATAAGCCATATTCACACCTCCCTCAATTCACGGTGATGGTGACGTAGATCTTCTCCACGCTGTCCACCGGCTGGATCGCCAGGTTGACCACAATGGCGTCAATGGCCTCGCCGGGCTCTACGGTCACGTCCTCGGCCTCAAAGTTCTGAATGCCGTTATTGGCCTGGATGTCCAGCAGATACCCCACGATGGCGCTCTTGAACATCATGCGGCCCTGCTCGTTGTTGTTGACCACGCCGATGTAGCCGTCAGAGAACTGCTGATAGATGTCGTTGGCGACGGTGTTCAGCAGCCGGATCACCCGGTTCTTGTGATAGGGCCCGGTGATATCGGTGGTATAGGTCACCAGAGAGTTGATATCCTGCTCCACCTTCACCACCCCGTCGTCGGCAAAGAGGACAAACTGGCCGGCAGTCAGGGCGTCGATGTACCCGGAGTTGGTCAGCTTGGGGGACACGTCCACCGCGTTGGGATAGGCGGCGTAGGTCAGGGACTCGTTATACTGGGCCCCAGCCAGGGCCCCGCCGGCCCACCAGGTCACCTGCTGGGGGGTGAGTGCGGTGCCATCACTGAGCACAACGCCGCTCATGATGTTGACCACAAAGCGGTCGTCCGGGTTGGTGAGCCCCGCGGCCACCAGTTGGGTATAAGCCCCCTCCTCCGCCGCCAGGCGCTTCACAAAGGCCACCATCGCGTCCTGCACGGTGGTGTCGGCGCCGTCGTAAATGAGTACGTCGAATTTGTAGGGTTCGATGGCTGCCAGGAAGTCGGTGTAATCGGCGGATGCGGGAGAACCATCGGCGCCGCCGGAGAGCGCCTTTCCCACCGTGGCGGCCAGGGCTCCGGTACCACTCCAGGCCACCCAGTCGTTGGCGGATAGCTCCTCCACCGTCTTTGCGGTCTGCTGGTCCACAATCTCCCCGCCCACCACCGTGGACACGGCGAAAGCATCCTCCGGGTCAGTCAGCTCGGTAATGACGATGGAGATATCGTTGCCCCGAACCCCGGGATACTTTGCGGTGGCCGTCAGGGGCGAAACCTCTGCGCTTGCCTGCTTCTGCCCGGTGGCCCCCAGGCGGTAGAGCAGCAGCTTATTGGGGGCCGCCGTCCGGTTGGTGCCCTTGAAGATCTCGTTGAGAAACCGGTTCTTGGGATTGGTGATGTCATACCCGGTGTAGGGGGTCATATTGGCCCCGGCCTCGATCTCCTGCACCGTCTCCACCGGGCCCCAGCTCATGGCCTCCGCGATGGCTACCACGCCCCGGTCGCTGACCGTGAGCCCCAGCCCCCGGTCCGAGGCAAACCGGATGTAGACGCCGGGCCGCACCTTGTTCTGGCTCGCCCAGGTACCTCCTGCCATGTCAATCACGCTCCTTGTCTTTGAAGAATGCCTTGACCGCCCTCTCGGCCTCGGCGATGGTGTACTCACTCTTGCGCAGGACTGCCCCGAGGAAGTCCTGCTGGTACTTGGCAAAGCGGGGGGCCCTCAAAAGAACCTCGCGCTTGAATTTTTTGGCGCTCAATTTTTGACCTCCTCGTCGTAGTCCATCATCTGCATCTTGACATACTCCTCCGGGATGCTCACCCGCTCCAGAAGCTCGAAGCGATAGTGCAGGGCGTCCAGATCTACGCGCCATTCCCGTTCATGGGCCCGCAGCAGGATGGTTCTCGCCGTCTCCCCGTCGGAATAAGGAAATGTCTCCATCAGCAGATCCAGGGTCTCCCCCGCGCGCTGATACCGCTGTTGCAGATCGGGCAGGTTGTAATCCTCCAGATAGGTGAGGTCAAGCCCCAGCCTCCGCCTCCAGAGCCCGCCGGTCTCCAGGGTTGTATAGTTGTAACGGGTCTGGAGAAACATGCAGGGCGGAATACTGCCTTGCTGGTTGGGGTCTTCGTAGAAGGCCACACTTGGGAAGCAGGGGGCCAGGTAGTCCGCCAAGGATTTGGCGATGGTGGTTACAGTCAGGTTCATTCCATCAGCTCCTCCAATCCCTTCAACTCCTCCCGCAGTACCCGGCGGTACTCCTCCACCGCCTTGTCTACCATGAACAGGCCGGGGACATAGGCCGTCCGGGTACCTACCACGATACCGCCCGTTCCGTCTGGGTTAAATTCCAGCAGCCCGGAGCCCGGATTGATGACCAGCCCAGGCACAAAGTGGCGGTCCATCCGGTGCCCGTCGTTGACAAAGGAGGCGTACTGCTTGTCGTTGTTGAGCTCCGACACATAGCTGTCCCCCTGCCGTACCGGTCTGGGACGGCTGTCGGTCACCCAGTGCTGCTTCATCTCTCCGGTGCGGGTGTTGGTTCCGCGCAGACTGTTGACGGTGGGCGGCGTCTCCTCCACTGCCTTTTCCACGGCCCGTAGGGCAGCATTCATTCCGGCCCGCGCCAGAATACCCGGAATTTGCGTCTTAGCCTGTCTGAGCTGCCTTATGCGCTCCTCCAGGTTCATCTTCCACACCGCCTTTCACCCGCTCCTGCTGGAGCAGACGGATTTCCTGGTGGGCCAGTCCCGGCATGATAGCCCCGAAGGGCTCAAAAAAGTGGTTGGGGCCGGAGGCAAAGGCGCGTATGTCCGGGATGCTCTTGCCGAGAACCGCCCCCCGGTGAATGATGAGCTCGTCACCGGCCTGGATGTCCACTTCGTTGTCACACTGGAGCCAGTCCTTTTGGTCTGCTGATGCCGCGGCCTGGCTCATGCGGACCTCCGGCGCTTCCACCTGATAGAGGCGGCAAGGGATATTCCGGTACAGCTCTCTCCGCTCGTGGCGTGTCAAGCTCCCATCCTGTACCGGAACCACCCGCCAGATGTCCACGGTATCGGTGTACCAGTCACGGAAATTCATAAGACATAACTCCCTCCCATGCCCACCAGCCGGGCCTTTGTGGCCAGAAGCTGCCCGTATTGGGTGGCGTTCAGGTCGCCCCAGTCCTCCGTCGCTTTCGTGAGGGCGTCTGTGTCATAAGTGACGCTGTCCTGCCCCAGCTTGGCCGAGGCCACCACCCCCACCAGCGCCCCGGTGGCCGCGGCCTGCCCGGGCGTCTCGCTGGAGGGCGCGTAGGTTTTCAGGTAGAGCGTGGCATAGTGGGCCGTATACAGCCCTGCGGCGTACCGCCATCCGTCCAGCCACTTGTCCGGCTGGATGGCAGCATTGGCCTGCCGGATGAACTCATCCAGCATGGTCCTGGGCAGCAAGCTCTCCCCCAACCCGGTAAAGAACTGCGGGAAATCCTCCTGGAATTGCTCTGCCGTGTAATTCCCCGCGCTGTTGCCCAGATTGGCCGCCGCGGCCCGCACACCGTAAAATTGCGGCTGGCCCCAGTAGAACATGGCTCCCGCCTCCTATTCCTCGGTGGTCTCCGCGCCCCGTCGGGTCTTTACCTTTTTCTCCGCCGCTTTCTGTCCCTCCCTGTCGGAAGTACCGGAGGGCACAACTTTTCCATCTCTGACAAGGGCCCGGAAATAGTCCGTCTCAGCCGCCCAGCCGGGCACAGTCTCCATCATGCCAGCCCGCAGCCGGACGGCAGCAGAGCCGTCCGGGGCGGGAATGACAATGTTCCGTTTGCTCAGTACAAACATGCGCGCCCTCCTCAGATGCCGTCCACGTACAGGATAGAGGTGGGGTAGAAGAGCTGCACCTCGGAGAGGTTGGCCATGTAGGCGGTGTCGTAGCACGCATTGGCCACGTTAGGGGCGGACATGATGCGGCTCATGGGCACCAGCTCGTCCATCTTGACGAAGCGCTCGTGGTTCACATAGACCACCATCCGGTCCTTGTCCCCGGTACCCGCGCCCTTGCACCACCGGGTGGCCCCGATGAAGAGGGAGCCGCCGTTCTTGGCCGCCGCGTTGTTCTTCAGCAGGAAGTCATAGATGGTCTCGGTGGCCAGGTCGGTAACCATAGTGGTGAGGATGTAGTTGTACTGCTCATAGGGAATGAGGATGTGGTTGGGCACAGCAGTCTCGTCGTACTCGTTTGCGGCCCACACAGAGGTAATGGCGTCGTTCACGTCCTTGAGGATTTCCTGGGGGGTCTTGGTGGCCCAGGCGGCGGTGCCCTTTGCGCCGTTGACGGCGGTGGTCTCGGTGGCGTCTGGGTTGTTGACCAAGCCGGTGGTCCCGTAGTCCCCGATACCCACATAACCATTGGCGTCCATGTGCTTGTCGTAGGCCATTCTCACGCCGTCCTGGAGCAGGTTGTCCAGGCTGCGGCCGATGTAGTTGGCCCGCTGCATATCCTGGAACATCACCCGCAGGGCGGCGGCGAACACGTGGGCCTTGTATACCCCCTTGTCCACACTGGCCTGCACCACGGGAATGCCGTTGGCGCCGCCGGCCGTCACGGGGCTGTTGACCGCGCCGCCGGTGATACCATAGGCCACGCTCATGGCGGACACGTAGTCCACCCAGCCGCCGCCGGTCTGGATTACGATGTCCCTGGGATAGGTAAAGCTGGTCAGTGGCTTGCGGATCAGGGGGTCGCGCTTCTCCAGCTCACTCACTAGAAAGGCGCCCCCAGAGGCGATGCCGTCGGCGTCCATGACGGGCACGCCGCCCACGGGGGCGGGACCGGCCGCCTTGGGGGTAAACACCCCCGCATTGTAGGTTCCTACATTCTGAAAGCTCATTCTATGTCCCTCCTATCAGGCGTTGTTCATGGTCAGGATACGCAGCTCCGCGACACCGTTGGCATCGGCGGGCCCTGCCCACTGGCAATTGGTGAGCTGCACCACCTTGCCGCTGTCGTCCTCTGCCTCAAAGCCTCCCACAGCGGCGGTGGAAAAGCTGCCGTTAGCGGTGATGCGGACATAGACCGCGCCGCCCAGAGCGGGAGTGCCGCGCTGGCACTTCACATTGATGGCCCCGCGCTGGAAGACGCTCACCGGCTCGCCAGGGGCATACTGGCCCTGACTCTGGTCTAGATAGGTGAGCGCGCTCTTGATCTCAGCTCCAGCCACGCCCACAAACTGGGCCGCGGTTGCGGCTGCTCCCATGGGGACTACCTCTGCTCCGTCGTATTTCAGCGGCGTGCCGAAGGGAATGGGCGCGCCGCCTCCGGCGGGGCGCGTGTTTACAATCATGTCAGGCTGCCGGGCGTAACAGCCCGCAAACCCGTGGGGCATTTCCTTGCCGATCACCTGGGGGTTGAGTCCCATAATATTCACTCCTTACGATGTAGCCAGCATCCCCGCGGTGCGGAGCGCGGCCAATAGGTTGTTGAAATCCTGCTGCGTGGGGGCTGCGCTCAGGTCCGCAATGGCGGCCATCTGCTTCACGCCTCCGAGGGTGGCTGCGGCGGCAGCGGGCAGTGTATACGACGGCCCGGCCGGCCCCTGGTCACCCTTTGGCCCTTTGGGGCCTTCCGGTCCTACGGGCCCCTGCGGCCCAGTTTCCCCTTGCGGTCCCGGTTCCCCCTGTGGGCCGGGGTCCCCTTTGGGGCCCTGAGGCCCCGCAGTGCCCTGCGCTGCGGGCACTGGCCCCACATAGGCAATGCGCAGCTCGGCCACGCCATTCCCGTCCGCCGGGCCGCCCCACTGGGCGTTGACCAGCGCCACAGTGTTTTCCCCGTCCGCCTCCGCCTCGAAGTCGCCCGGCTGATAGCCTCCGCTGGCAGTTACCCGGACATAGACTGTTCCATCCACCGCCGGAGCGCCCTTCCGGCACCTTACGTTGATGCACCCTCGCTGGAATACGGAGACTGGTTCTCCCGGGCCGTACCGCCCCTCATTCTGGCTGTAAAACTCGGACGCGGACTTGACCTCCCGGCCGGCCACGCCGATGAACTGGTTTCCGGTGTTTCCAGCCCCCATGGGGATCACCTCGCCCTTCTGCCCCCGTACCAGGGGCATCCCGAAGGGTATGTCCTCCGCTCCGCCCAAAGGGGCGGTGGTGACGATCATATCCGGCTGTCTGGCATAGCTGCCGGAAAAGCCATGGGACATATCCCGGCCAATGGTCTGAGGACGAAGGGGCATCATTCCCCCTCCTTCCCCGCCTTGTGGGGATTACGGGCTGCATAGGCGGCCTGCGCCTCGGCGCAGGCAGTCTCATAGCTGGTGCGTCTGGCCGTGTCGGCGGCCTTCTGTGCGCTGTCCCGGGCGGCCTGAACAATCCCGCTCATCACATCGGGACCCTGGATGGTGGAGAGCAGCGCATCCACCACGCGGGCGCGTTCGGCCCGGTTCTGGATGGCCGCCACAGCGGGGCGCACCTTCTTGAGCAGGGCCACAGCCGCATCCCGTGTACCGGGCTCCATCAACTGGTCCGCCATTTCTTCGGCGGGGATAGTGACCGCCTTCTCCTTCGCCACCGTCTCCTCTCCGGCCAGCTTCTCAATCAGGTCGTCCAGGTCCTCTTCATCGTGGAGGGGGCGCTCTCCCCGGCCTCCCCGGGCCTTCGCCTCCAGCATCTCCAGAATGCGGTCCAGCTTGCTCCCGATGTCGTCGCCCTTGGGGGCGCGCTCCACCATCTCGTCAGAAGCCTGGGCTGCACCACCAGCGGGTTCCGCCTCCGGCGCCTTTGCGGCGGGTTCGGCGTCCAGCGCAGTGGCGACCGTACTCACATCGCGGGTCAACTGCTCCAGCTCCTCCGGTGCAGCGTCATTTGCCGCCAGGCCGAAGAACCGGTAGAGCGCCTCTTTGGTCTCTTTTTTCATTCGTTTCAGTCCTTTCTCCGCCTTTCCGGCGGCGTGGTCTTTTATTGCAACACTGTGGCCCGCCCTGCCTCTCGGCACAACCGCCACGTGATTGCCCACCAGGTTTGTCTGCCGGTATCCGTCCAGGTATGGTTCAAACCTGCAATAATAGCCGCAGGAGACCTCCCTCAGCACGCCGCTTTCCACGTCGGAAGCCAGTCCGGGGTCCTTGATAATCAGGTCGGCCACGGTGTTGTCCCCATCCCGGCGCACATGCTCCAGGTGCCCCTTGGAGTAGGAAGCCTGGTTCTCCGCAGCCAGCATCTCCGCCGGGTGCCCCCTGGTGATGTCCTTTCCCTCCAGGCTGGCCAGCGCCGCCGGAGAGAACACGTCCTCCTCCAGGCGGTAGACGGTCACTGGCCGCTCCGGTTCTCCTTCCAGCCCCAGTTCTCCCGCCGTATACATCTGCGTGCCGGTCCGGTTGATCGGCACATCGTAGCAGATCAGGTATCCCTCCGGCGTCTTGACCAGGTGCTCCGAGATATGGGAGCCATAGTACGCAACCGCCATCAGTCCACCCCCGGCACCATTGCGGCATAGTCCGCGTCCCGGCCGGTCTGCCGGGAGATCAGGGAGGAAATCAGCGCCACATGGTCGGTCTCGTCCTTGTTGATCTCCAGCAGCACCCCCAGATCCTCCCGCGGTGCCAGGGCCATACAGGCCAGATACAGCCGCGTGGCCTCGATCTCCTCGGCCAGCGCCCTTTGCAGCAGTTCCAGATAGGTCATGCCGTCACCTCACTTTGCAAATAAAAAAGGAGCCGGCAGGATTTCTCCTGTCAGCTCCATTCAGCTCTTCCCGCCCACCATTCAGGGCGTGGGAACAATATTCAGTTTCTTGCGGGATACCGTCTGCACCTTGATGGTTCCATCCTTGTCCAGCAGCAACTCCACCCGCAGTCCACGCTTGAGCGCGGCCTCAATGGCCCGTATCACTTGCTCTGTCATTTTCCTTCACTCCAAAATTCCCTGTTCCCTTAGCTGCCGCATGGATTCTTGATACTCCCGCTCCAGCTCCTCCTTAGTAGCCTTCCTTAAGATATCCGCCTCTGTGATATCAATGTTATCCCAGTCTTTTGGAGAATGCCCGATATCCACAAGGTAAAAATCCGGCTCAAATACCTCCACAATTGTGCCGATTTGGCCATCTCTAAGCAAAACAGATTCATATTGCTGATACTTTGCCATTAAAATTCCTCCATGTGGGCCGTTGTCAACCAGGTCGAGCCATCCGGTTTGACAATCCAGCCTAGAAGCACATTCGCAGGTTTGTTGTTTACTCCTTGAAGGATGACAAGCTGAGAATATAATTTCCCATAAATGCTTGAACTTCGATATGTAACAGGATACATTTTTGCCGCTTCTAATATTTCATCGCGCATAATCTGCCAGTTTTCTACATTATACCCTAAATGCGATGAAAATGCATGCCCTTTTGCCAAACCTTTTGGGTTTTCCGGGTTAAAAAAATACCCTGTAAATTTGGCGTCTGCGGCGCTGGCTTTGTCTGCTCCGGGAAGTGCCCGCTCTGGATGCTCCAAAAGCTCGGCCCTCCTGCGGTAATCCAATCGCCACAGACGGTACCGCTCTCCGTCCTCCCGCTTCTGATGCAGGAAGGTCTCAAATCTCCCGGGCACCCGGTCCCCCAGCGTCACCCGGTAGCGCTCCCACTGGCGGTAATCCGCCAGCCATTGGGCCCGGGCCCGCTCTTTTTTGCGGTAAGCCGCAATCTGGCTCTCCGACCGCGGGTCTCGGCTGAACGGGTTCTTGCTGGGGTTGGAGAAATCCTTTATTTTTTGGATCTCCTCATCTGTCCGGCCCGCCGCCGTCCAGGGCAGCAGCACATGGAGGCAGTTGGGGTGGATGTTGAGCCAGGTGTTGGCCAGTGTGTCCGGCCCCGCCGGGTCTACCTTCCCGAACGCCGCCGCCAGGGGCGGGAAGTCCGGGTCTGTGCCGCTACGGGAGTATACCCGGCCCTCGTAGGGCGCGCACAGCGCACAGGTGGTGCCGTGGCTGGATATCATGTATAGGTCGTGCTCCGGGTCCGCGGTGAGCACCGCCAGCACCTCCGCCTGCCGGGAGGTGGTGCGGGAGACCATCGTGCAGTAAGTATGCAGGCTCCAGTCCCGGCCCGCCTTGTCAGTAAAGGCCCGGACGCCCTCCCGCCGGAGCGCCTGCACAAAGGCGGGCACTGAGGCGTTCACGCCGCGTCCTGCGGCCTGTTGCGCCGCCACCTGTTCCAGCCCCACCCGGCGGTATACATCCGGCTCCACACGGCCAATCAGGGCGGATTGCAGGGTAGCCATCACAGTCATGGAGGCGTCGGTAATCTCCCCCATCAAGTTTGCCGCCAGCCGGTCCACAATGGCATGCTGCTCACCCGTGAGCACGGCCGCGTTGGCGTAGCCTGCGGCGTGCTTGGCCGCCGTCTCCGGCACCTCCAGGGCCTTCCGGGCCTCTGGCACCCGGACATAGAACTGCTTTTCAATCATCTTTGGGACGTATTCCCAGCAGTCTGATTCCATCTGCCGGAGGATGGCCTGCACCCGCTCCAGGGCGGCCACAGCGTGGTAATCCACCAGGCCCTGGGAGCGAAGCCGCCCAATCTCGTTGATGATGGCGGTCTCCGCTCTTAGATAGATGGAGACGAGCGTTTCCAGCTCTTTCTCATTCGGCGCCCGATTCAGCGTTGGCATAGAGTATCACCAGAACTTAGAAAGGACTGTTCCCGCAATCTCACCAGCCGGCCCAAGAAATTCCGTCACTCGCTTCATGGTGGAGTTTTCTTCCAGGTATTCAATGCCCGCAGGAGTGATTTTTAGGCCGCTGGTTTCCTTGAACTGAACAGGGCTCCCAATTCTCCGGACTTCTGCAATCCCCTCGATGTATCCATCTGCCAGCAGATGGGCCAGCATGTAGGTGAAGTATTCCTCGTGGACTGGGAAGTCCTTTGTGTTGGGGGCCAGCAGATTCCAGTCAGGGGCTATATTCTGTTTCAGGCATTTATACAGATAACGCAGGAATTTATTGACTAACACAAAGTAATCGTCTTTCGCCATGCTTATTCCCTCTCGTTGTCTTCCCAAATATCTTCCTGCCCTGGCGGGCAGTCGCCAGTATTATCAGAAAAATAATGATACAGCTCTTGTGTGGTAGCATTCGGATTTCTTTTTATATATTGCATCATTAAATCTTCCACGCCAAATGCTTCTATCGCTTCAACAAACCACTCTAAATCTTCTTCCAAAAAAGATTCAATTCTTGATTCCTCTTCATGGACAAAGGGCCGCAGGGCCGCTATTAACTGATAATGTCCATTCTCCCCCATAATACAAGCGTCACTCCTTCCAGGACTTTTTAACGATCACACTTCCGCTACCATCCGCCTCAAGCCAATACCGCTTGCCCTTATAGCTGACTTGACCTTGTTGTCCCGTTTTGGCTCCCGGATATTTGGTATTGAACTCACCCCGCAGAATACCGAAGGTCTTGGCTGAGACGGTTTTCCCCCGCTTGTTCGCCCTCTTTGACGGCGCGTACTTTGTTTTCCCAATTTTACTATTTCCGCCGCCGCTTGTCCATCTCCCTTTTTTATCCCTTGGCTGGCTGGGCGAATAATCCCATGTCAGCGCGTCCTGCGCGGCCCCCTCAAAAGGGGCGGATATCTCCCCTCCGTACCCCAGCCCTGCCAATGGATCCCGCAGGGCGGTCACATCCTGGTAGGTTTTCCCGGTGTTGGCCGCGATCTCCTCTTCGGAAATACTGTCAAACATCCCGGTCTCGTCCGCCAGCTTCTTGAGCTCCCTCTGAGCCGTGTCCGCCCGGAACAGGCCCGCCTGAAAGGTATCCCGGATGGCCTGGGACTTTTTCAGCGCGATCTCCGCCACCTCGGCCGCCGTGGGAGTCCACAGGGGCGGGAAAGTGATGTCCAGCCCGTCGGGTACCGCCCCCCAGGCTGACATGGCCAGGACCGGCAGCAGCTTTTCCAGAATGGGCCGAAGCTTGGCCTCCCGCAGCGTGTCCACGTAGTCATAGTAGTTCCGAAGGTCGCTCTCCCCGGTGGCGTTCATCCCCGCCGGGGAGCGTCCGAACAGCTTGGTCACCGGAATCCGGGACGCGCCGGACAGGTCGAGGCACATGGAGTCGTAGACCTCCTGGAGCCCGGTGAAGGTGTACTGGGTATTCTTAATCTGGTCACCCCGGTTGACCAACTGCATGCCGAAATTGGACTTCATCACGCTTTGGGCCTGCATCACATTCCAGAACCGCCTCTGCTGCTCCCCGGACGTAACGGAAAAGAGCTGGTCCAGGTTCTGCACCTCCATGGTGTCCACGTTGGCCCGGAAGGTGAGCGCGGCCATGTTGGCGGCCACGTTGTCATGCTTAACCACATCATTGTATAGTGCCTCCACCTCGGACTCTCCCCAGTACAGCTCCGCCACCCGCTCCAGGAAGGGCAGGTCGCGGCCGGTGAACCGCACCAGCCTTGAGTGGTGCACCTTCGCCACCGTGTTCCCCCTGGCGTCGGTGATGGAGTAATAGGCGGGCACCGGCTCTCCGCCCTCGAATACCAGCTCCATACCGGGTACCACGCCCTGCCAGCGGTCGAGTATGTAAAGCCCTTGGAAGGTACCGGGGTAAATGCTCTCCAGCTCCAGTGGCTGGCCCAGCATCCCCTCCTGTCCGCGGATCATGATAAGTCCGGCGGCGCCTCCGTACAGCCTGCCCCACCGCAGTCCCTCGTTGACCCGCTCCCGGAGCGCCGTCACGCGCTGAACGCGATCCAGTTCCTTCAGGTGCTCCGGCCCCACCGCTCCGGCGGGAGCGAACCACTTCTTTGTCATGTCGTCCGGGATAATGCCCACCACGTTCTGTACTACCCAGTTGTCCCGGTAGAGGGAGTTGAGCAGGGCGTAGTTGTCCGTCATCCGGGTCAGCGGATACTCTGTGGCCTCCAGCGGCGACTGGGAGCCATAGCCCAGCCGGAACAGCGGGTTGGAAAATGCGTCTTGTACGCTCACCGCCTCGGTATTTGGTTGTGCGCCCCTGGGGCAGCTTTTATTGCGTCTGGACACTTACTCGAACCTCCAGTCCGGCAGTGAATTGATGTAATAGCGCAGGGCGTCCGGCCCGTGGTCCCGCTCCTTCAGGGGCTTCTCATCCCCCCGCTGGCCCGCCTTCTCGTCCCACAAATAGGTGCCCAGTTCGTCCAGCAGGCCGGCACAGGCTTCACTGACCAGAATTTTTCTGCGGTGAAACAGGCTTCCGGTCTTGCGTATGCCATCCAGCACCTCATTTTCCGCCGGGATGACATACACCCCCCGCCGCCTCAGTTCCTCGATAAACGAGGCCGCCGAGGGATCTACGATCACCGCGCACCATTCCTTGCCCAGAAAGTCCAGAAGGTCGTCGGCATACTCCTGGTCGGTCTTCTGCCGGCGCTCCTTCCGGCTGTCCCAGCGGTACTCCTTGTCCACCCGGATCACTCCATTGTGGTCATAGATGTCCAGAAACACCGTAGGGTTGGCGGTACCGTAGTCACAGGCCACGGTTCTCTGGGAAACCCATTCCAGATCCACCGGGCGTTCCTGCGTCCGGTAGACATTCTCTGTCTGGTCAAACATGTCGTAGATAAGCCCCTCCGACATGACCCACAGGCCCAGAATGTACCGCTGGTAGAACACCCCGGCATACATGCTCCGGTATCTGGCCCGGGTGGCCTCGTCCAGCGCCGGGTTGTCCTCCATGGTGAAGTGCAGATGGAGGGCCTTGTGCTCCTCCGCCTTTAGAATCCACTCCTGCCGGAACCAGTGCTGCGGCCCCTCCGGGTTGCAGTTGAACCATAGCTTTGCCCCTGTCACGGAGCACCGGGCCATGGCCTGTTCCACAAAAGAGCGGGGCATCAGGGCCACCTCGTCCAGCAAAACCCCCGCCAGGGTGATACCCTGAATCAGCGTGTAGGAGCTCTCGTCCTTGCCGCCGAACAGGTAGAAGCGGTTCTCCCGCACCCCACGCCGGGCCGTAATTACATGGCCGGAGCGGCTGTAGGAAATGGTGAAGTTCTGCCGCAAATACTGCACCGCCAGAAGCGGCGTCACAATGTTGCGCTCCACCGCTCCTACCGACTTCCCACAGAGTGCAAACGCGCAGCCGTTGAAACGTCCCATTGCCCACAGGAAGAAGGACAACGACATGACTGAGGTTTTTCCCGACCGCACCGCGCCGTCACAGATAAGCGCATCATAGTCCCGGTATGGGAAACGCAGAATCTCCCTCTGCTTTTCAGAGAAGCCCATTTCCCATCTCCTCCTTCAGCGACGCGGTGATCGGATCGTCGTCCATGTCCTGCATACCGCCGGCGCCCGCCGCCCCCTGCTCTCCCAACAAGTCAAACAGCACCTTTGCCGCCTTCGCGTCGCCCTTGGCCGCCTTTAGGGTCAGGCCCGCAATCACCGCCATCTGGTTATCCACATCCTCCGGTTCTACGCCGTCACGGGCCAGCTTGTTCCATGCCCGCTTGTCCGCCACCGGGAGAGAGAGGTACAGGTCTGCCGCTTCTCTCAGGCTACGCTTTCGCCGCCGTGACGCGCCGGATGCACGGCCGCCTTCACGCCCGAGTTCTCTCGCTTCGCTCTGGCTTCGCTGATCCATCGGTATAAGATTCTGTTCATTCGGCATGTCACCACCTCTCGGTCGTTTTTTGGTGCCACCGCCTACCTCGTACAGTAAGCAGCAGCGTAGGGGCCCGATATTGCCGCCTCGGTGCCGGGCGGTAGAAAAGGAGGCGCAGAGGTATACACCTCCACGCCTCTCATTGTCGCATAGTTCAATGCGCCCACGATGCAAGAATGCAGTTTTTCAAATATTTTTTATCGGAACCGTGACCGCCCTATCAGATAATCCAGGCTGACTTCATAGTAATCCGCCAGGGCCACCAGTGCTTCCATGCCTGGAATACATTCCCCGCGCTCATATCTTCCGACTGCCCCCTTCTCCAGCCCACACAGTTCCGACACCACCGCCATGCTCTTGATCGGCTTCTTTTCTTCTCTCAATCGCCGCAGTCTCTCCGAAAGCTCACTCATTAGCTGCCCTCCCTCTCCGGCGGCCCATCCCAGGCCGTCCAGTATTTTCCGTACAGCTCCATTGCAAACGGCTTGATGTGCTTGCAGTACAAGTATCCATCCCTGCACCCTTCTGCAATCTCAAGGCCGCCCCATTGGAGCTGGGCTATCCCTGCACCCTCAATGTAGATTGCGGTCTCCTGGGTGATGGATTCCATCTCCTGGCGGGTGTATTGGCGTCTCATGGCGATACCTCCGGCGGGCGACGGTAAATCTTAACGCGCCCAAGCGGATCAAGTCCAAACTCGCCCGATTTTGTTTGCAAAAAAACATCACCATCCTTTTCTGATTTGACAATCCCCCAGCATCTGAGCGAAGAATCCCATACTGGCTGCCCATCCATCTCCCGCAACTGTTCCAGCGTCAGCGGCTCGTTCGGCGCTTCGTTAGGGACATTATTGCCCTCACCAGGCGGTGCGGGGAGTGGCATCCAGTGGGTGATTCCAGCGCCGTCATAGATTCTATCCCAATGATATTTCCATCGTTCTATCATTTTCCCTCTAACCTGTGCACGCTCCCAAATCATCGGTGCTACATGGCCATTTTTATCGCAAGAAATAACCATTTTGCTGCACCAATCCTTCTCTGGCAGTTCCGGAAGCCTTTCCTCCACGCTCACCCACTCGTTCTGAGGGGTGAGGGTGGGCATAAGCTCACCTCCGCGAAACAAATGCTTTGCCCCGGCGTTGGACAGGTATGTACAGGGCGGGAATGCCAGTATCATATCCCACCGCATTTTTAGTAGCTCCAGCGCGTCTACTTGGATGTGCCACTCAGGATGGCCACCGCTACACGGCTCTATGTCGCAGCTGTATGCCTCATGCCCCAGCGCCCGGAACGCCTTGCAGACCTCCTGGCTCTCCTCACAGGCAACTAAAACTCTCATTTTCTCTCTGCATCGTGGCCGCCCTGCTGGGCGCGCGTCTTATCGTCCATCGTTCTGGTCCTCCTTGACTGCTTTCCAGCGCTCTTTACGGCTACACGTCCCGCTCCGTAATCCTGCGCTCTACAACTGACTCCATCGCGTCCAGGCTGCGCCAGGGGGCCACCGCTCCGCTGATGCCGTAGGGGTCTCTGGTGATCATATCAGCACCCCATCCACCGCGTCGGCAAGCGCGTCTGCGGCCTCCAGCGTTCGTTCCTTCCGATATCGGGTTATCGCCGTCTCGGTCGTTTGCAGTATGGTTGACCTCTGCTCTGCCAACCGTCTCTCGAACTCCTCGGAACTCTTCCGCAGGGCAAAGGTATGCTTCAGCGCACCCTTCTCCCGGCTCCCGGTGGCACGGTCGATAACTTTCAGGTGGTATCTGGCGTACAGATAGGATAGTCCCTGGAACAACTCCTGCTCCGCCAGCGACAGGCCATCCGGCATCATATCCCCCCGCATGGCTCGCTTTTCAAGCTCAGATACCACTCCAGTGTCTGCACTGCGCTCTTCCATCCGTGACATACCTCCCATCGGTATCCCTGCTCCGTCAGGCGCTCCCCCCACCATTTCTGTTCTTGGGATGCCCGGCCGACGTCATTTTTCATCTCTATGTATAGGCCATGATACGTTCCCCGAGGCACCGGCAGGCAGAGATCAGGGACGCCCTTCTTCACGCCCATGGCCTTGTCCATAGCCACCTGGCGGGCGCCGCCCTGGGTCTCATTTTTGACATGATGCAGCAGAGCCAGCTCCGGCCACTTAGACCGGATGCTGGGCTGCTGGCTCCACTTGATCACCGCTTCTTGATGCTTGGATTCATGCACCGCCATTACGCGCTCTTCCTCCCCTTCTCCTTTTTCGGGCCGTTGAAGAGCCGGTTCATAATCTGGCTGGCGTCGCCCTTGGTCAGGCCAGTCACGTCGAATCCCTTGCACCGCCTGCGGATGATCTCCAGCTGCTTGGGCGTAGCGGGCGATCTCCCCCAGCGGCGGACAGCCTCCAGATCCCATAGGTGGCGCTGATCCTGGTAGTCGCGGATCAGCCGCACATAGGCCAGATCAAGGGCTTTTTGCATCTTCATCCGCTCCCCGTTTGGCATTGTCACCATACCCATGGCGTCCGGGCAAGGGATTGTGATCGTCTCCCGATCCTTCAGGCTGCACACCATTGACCCATCGGGCATTTTGAACCAGTTGACATCGTGGAGCTGGTACTTCTGCTCCTGAGCCCACAGATCTACCAGCTTAATATTTTTGATCCAGCTCTCCGGGGTATCTGTGGCAGCCGCGACCCGGTCAGGCAGTTCGAAGAGCATCCCCTCGATCTTCTCCAGTTTGCGGGCCGGAACAACTTCCATGTCGATGCCCAACAGGGATGGCGCCGTGCAGAGGGACGCCCGGCCGGTGATACCAACACAGTCGATCAACTCCAGCCGCTCCTTGCCCGGATAAAGCCGTAATCCCCGCCCCACCATCTGGGCGTACAAGGCCTCGCTCTGGGTGGGCCTGGCCACGATCACCGTCTCCACCCGGGGGATATCGGTACCTTCCGTGAAAACCATGCAGTTGACGATACAGGGAATCTCCCCGGCAGTGAACGCCTGGATAATGGCGGCCCGGTCCTTCGTCTCCCCGGTGACCACCACCGCCCCCGGAATCCTGCCGGCGATCTCATGGGCCTGGTTGACAGACACCGCGAAAATCAAGGTTGCGCCCACCGCCATTTCCTGATATGCTTGTGCAATAGCGTCCGCCGTTCCCTCCATGGCCTCGTCCAGCTCGCCGGGGGCATAGTCCCCGTGCCTGGTGTGGACGGCGGACAGGTCAAAACCGATGTCCACCCGCCGGCAATGGATGTCACACAGGTATCCATTTTGGATGCCCCAGCGGAGATCGCGCTGGAAGATGATGTCCTGGAACACGGTGTCCAAGCGTATCTTGTCTCCCCGATTGGGTGTGGCTGTAAAGCCGATGAGCTTTTCTGGGCGGAAATAGTCGAATATAGCCCGGTAGGTTCTGGCCGCCGCGTGGTGAGCCTCGTCGCAGATGATGAGACGGAAGTCATCCGGCCGGAAGCGGTCAAGCCGGCGTACCAGGCTCTGCACACTGGCGGAGACGACCTCCTCCCCGTGGCTGCGGCTGGATGCTCTCTCAATACCGTAGGAGCAGTCGAAATATTTTCGAGGCTGCTCCACCAGCTCCTCCCGGTGGGAGAGGATCAGCATCCGTTCCCCGTGACGCGGGATGTTTGCAAAAGTCACCGTCTTCCCAAGCCCGGTGGCCATCTGGGCCAGATATGCCCCGGGCGCCTGGGCCTCAATGGTTTCAATGCACTCTCTTTGGTATGGTCTTAGTTCCATATTCCCTCCTGCTCGTGGGACTGTGGGACGGTGTGGGACAGTGTGTCCCACGGTTCAGTTCTTAGAGCCGCAAGGCTTTGCGTGTAACCGTGGGACTGTGGGACATAAAATCACAAATTTCCCACGGCGTTTTTTACTGGTAATTCTATCCACACAAAACTCCCTTATATAGGGCTGTGTTTTTTGTCCCACAGTCCCACACCCTATTTTTAATACGGTTCAAACCTTAGTGCCGCAACGGTTTGCGGGTGTGGGACACGCTGTCCCACGGGCTCCCACATGTCCCTCACAGCGGCAGTTCGTCCAGCGCATCTTCGTCGTCCAGATCCACAGGCGGGAGTACCAGGCAGAAACACTCGGTCGGGATGCCGTTGATGCGCTTGCCCCGGGTGTTGTTGCGCCCCCGGGTGATGATCAAATGACTCTCCTTCAAGTATGAAATCATGGCAGCCGTGGAGTATCCGGCATCCTGTAGGATGCGCTCAAATACAGACCGGATGATGTAGGCGTGCCGGTCGTCCAGGGCGCCCAGAACCTCCTGGTTCGGGTTCTCCGCCCTGGTACAGAGCCGGTTGCTGTTTTGCGTAACCCAGTCGCAGAGGTACTTGTAGCCCCGGTCTCCGGCACTCACGGCGGCCTTGGAAGCCAGGAACTCCGAAATCTGCTCCACAGTCAAAGGCCGCTGTGACCCGCCGAAAATCCAGGCGCAGGCCAGCTCGTCCGCGCAGATGATGGCGGCCGCCGCCATGGCCTGCTTCTCAGTGGTATCCCGGTCAGACAAGGCCCGGAACAGATCCCGGTATCGCTCATCCACCTTCTGGATGACGCCGGGCCGATACAGCTCCTCCACGAACCGGCGGCCGGCGAAGCCGTAGTTGCGCTTTGCCAGGCCGGAGATCCGCATGCCGTCCCGTATGACCACGTTGGAGGACTTGCACTCAATATCGATGACCCGGTTCACAGCGCCGGCCCCGCTGGCCGTCCCAGTCAAGGGAGACTCGCCTGTGGTCAGTATGCAGTTGCGCCAAGTGGGTGTCAGGTCTACTCCGCCGGCACGGTTACCCCGGGTGCGTCCCACGCCCTGCGCCAGCTTATACACGTCAAAGTTAGTTCGCCCTCTGGAGTCCTTGGCCAGCTGCAATTCATCCAGACAGAGCGGCAGATTGTTGAGGAAGGCCGCCGTCTTTTCCTGGCCCACCACCGTGCCGTCGAAGGTCTTGATATAGCTGCCCACCGCCGGGTCGCCCCATACGCTGGCGGCCACCATAAGCGCCACCGTTTTGCCGGTGCCGGAATCCACACCCCACAGGTGGACGAAGAAGGGCAGGCAGTTGAGCGGCTCTAGCAGCACTGAGGCGAAGGAAGCCGCCAGGATGATGCAGGCAGTGGCGGACATGCCGCGTACTTCCCGAGCCATGTCCAGCCATTTCTCTTCCTCCCCGTGGGAGCGTACGGTGGCGAACAGCGCTTTAAAATTGGCGTCGCCGTCAAAGATCAGCCCGTCTACAAAGGGGGAGAATCCCTCATCCCGGATATAGCCCAGCCGTCCGATGCACTTCCGCTCCGGTATGGTGTCGTAGTTCAGGTTTTCCAGGTCGGATATGTACTGCACGAAGGCCCTGGCGTTCTGGCTGGTAACGGCAATTCCGCTGCCGGCCAGTTCGGTCACTCGGTTGGCGTTGGCCAGCACCGTCTTGCTGACGATGAGCCGCCGCCAGACGGCTCCCTTCCGGAAGGCCAGTTTGAGTTTCTCCTCTCCGGTGTCGATGTTGACCAGGCGCTCCACCGGCATGATAGGGTGAGGACAGGCCACCTCGTCCACGAAGCCGCTTCGGCGGCAGACCCCCAGATCGGTGGCGTCCCAGTCCCCCGCATTGAGTTCCAGGGGCTGGCCGGTAAAGCTGGTCACGTTGTCCACATAGACCGTTCCGGCCTGGGCCTTCAAGCTCTCGATGTATTTCTTATACATGGACTTGAAGCCTCGGAATCCCTGATTGACCGCGTATACAGCCAGCTCCTGCAGCTTTGTCTCGTGCAGGAAGGGCCGGTCATGGAATTGATAGAGCGCCTCATAGGGAGCCTGCGTCAGGAAATCTTCTGTTTTGTATGTCCAGTCTCCCATGCAATTACCTACCCATTTCAATATGCTCTTCCAGCCACCACTCCAAATATGGCAGCCGCTTTACCGCGTCGGCATACAGAGGGTGAATGCAGTCCGCGGCATCTCTGGCCGGCTCTAGCGCCTTGACGGTCTCCAGCAGGCGGCGATGCTCCTCCGCCGCCCGGTAGTATGCCGCGGCCTCCGACCGTTTCCGCGCCTCCTCCGCCTGTCTGGCCTGGATCCGGGCGGACAGCTCCGCCCGGGTCGGTTTACGGTCAGTCAGGCCAAGATGAAAATCCTCGTTGAGGCGGCTGCAGGCTTCCCGGAAGTCTACCCCAAAGTAACGCATGACGAAGTCGATCACCGTGCCGCCGGCGCCGCAACCGAAGCAGTGCCAGCCAGTCTTATTTTCGGAATAGACCTTCAGACTGGCGTGACGATCTCCCTGGTGGAAGGGGCACTGTACAAAGCCGCTCCGGTTTAAGGGAAGGCCATAGGCAGAAAACACCACCGGTGCCGGGAGCAGACGCTTAATCTCGGACGCAAGATCATCCATCATCCTCGACCAGATCCCTGTAATTGATGATGCCGGTCAGCTCGCGGGTCGCCCGGCAGTAGGCGCAGCGCCCACAGCGCCGGGCGGTTTCCCGGCCCTCCTTGATGGCCTGGTACCTGGGCGCCCGATCCTCCACCTGATAGAGGGCAGAGGTCAGATCCGCGTCCGAGATATACAGAGCCCCGATGTCCGGTTCCTCTTCTTTGGTTCCGACCGCCAGGATAAACGGGAGCTGATGCCCCTCCAAGGCCCGGTAGATTGCTCCCTGGATGTCGTATCCGTATGCCTCCACAAAGGGTAGTTTGCAGTGCTCCTCCTCGCTCCACACGGGCTTCATGTCCTTCATGCACTTCTGATCTACAATAGCGCCCCTGGGGATCTCCCCCAGTAGGGCCCGGGTCTCCGGATAAAATTGGATGATATCCATGCACTCCCGTGCACTGAGGAGGCTGTCCAACTTACCCTTGAACGGGATGCCGGCGATCTCTCCGACCACGATGTACTGCTTGCGCCCGCCCATCAGCAGAGAGAAGAGTCCGTCATCCTCCATCTTTGCGATAATGCTCTGGGCCTTGATGTACTCACTCTTCAAGGTGCCGTCCCGCTTGAAGATCTCCGGGTGCTGCCCCTGAAACAGGGGCAGCTCACCAGAGAACCAGGCGTCCACATAGCCGCCCACCAACAGGGCTGTGGAGGCCGGGGGGATATACTCCCCCCGCAGCTCCGCCAGCGCCGCCGCCTCACAGCGGTCAAATGCCTTGAATTGGGATGCGGACATATAGGCCAGGTTGGCCTCCTGGCTGTAATAGTTTTCAGCTGTCAGAATCATAGCGGCTGCTCCTCTCCTCCGGCGGCCTGCGCGGCCTCCTTGCGCTTCTGGGCGCAAGCGGCGCACAGCGGCGCACCATAGTGTTTTGTGGTATATGCCGCCAGCCATGCGGCGTTCTTACCCTCGGCCGGCTTGATTTCCTGCCCGCAGTCGGTACAGGGCGGAACCGGGGGCGGGGCCACGCGGGGCACATGAGGCCGGATGCGGATGCCGTCGGTGTACCCCCCATCCTGGGGATCCCTCACCTTGTGGTCGATGTAGAGCTGGATGCGCTTGCCCACCAGCGTGGCGGCCTTGGCGTCTCCGTACAGCTTCCGCAGGGCCTTACGGTTGGTAGAGTTGACGATCAGGGGCCGCACCTGGAGAATGCCGGGCACCCGCTCCTCCGCGAAGGTGAGCACGTCCTTCTTCTCCTTACCCCGCTGGAGGGTCACCATGCCGTTCCACAGCCCGGAGATGGTCAGCACCGGCTCTACACCGTCGTCAATATCCTCCGCCCCCAGATACTCGGACTCCCGCTCCTGACCCAGCCGCTCCTCTCCAGTGAGCTGGCGGAGCCTATCCTTCGGCATCATCGTCATCCTCTCCTTCCGTTACACATGAGATCCCGGCCGCTACCAGCGCCAAGATGATGTTGCACTCCTCATAGCAGATATTCGTATCTGCCTTGACCATGATGTTCATAATTTTTCCGGCTGCTTCCATCAGTTTTGCCATCCGGAAAGGGGTAACATAGCAGGCCCCGGACTGTTCGATCCGCTTCCGCTCAGCCATCATTCTTTCGGCGGGGGTCACAGCTCCACCACCTCCAGCTCCGGGGAGTCGCTCACCCGGGTAGCAATGAGCTGCAGGCCCTTGGCCTTGCACCGCTCATACAGGGCCGACCGGCTCTTATCGTCCAGCCGCTCAGCGCCGTCCACCAGGATGATGCCCAGCTGGCCGGGCTTGCTGACCGTGATGTCCACACACAGCTCCAGCAGCTCCCCGTCGGACAGATTGCTGATGGGCAGGCCATGGATGAGTGGAACGCCGTTCTCCACCGTGAGGCCCTTGATGGGAATGGAGGCCGTCTCCAGAATCTGCCCGGGCAGATCCCGGGCCAGCTCAATCTTGCGGGTCAGCTCCTCGGACTTGGCCGCCAGCTGCTCCACCTCGCCCTGCATGGCCACCATACGCTGGTACTCATTGAGGTGCTTGCGCATAGCTTCGGCGGTATCGATGTCCGCGGCCAGCTCTGCTATGTCCTGCATGGGCGTGTCCGCATACCGGGCAGCCACCTCCAGGTCGGCGTCCAGCTTGGCCCGCCGGGCGGCGAGATCCGCATCGATGGCCGCCACCCGATCCTGGCGCCTCTGATCCAGCCCGGCGAGTTTCTCCCGGGCTGCCTGGATCTGAGCCTCCATACGAGAGATCCCGGCCATCAGCTTCTCCCGTTCGGCGGCAATCTCCCGGTCTGCCGCAGCCACCGCCATGTCATGCTCCCCCTGCAGGCCCCGCAGCTTGTCCTGCTGGCTGCTCAGGAAAGCCTTGGCCCGCTCAATCCTGGCGTTTTCGCTCCGGCGCTGCTCCAGCTCCCGGTACCTCTCCGCCATCGGGTAGTCGTTCCAGCGGTCGAAATCGTAGTTGGGCGGAATATCCTTGGCGATATCCGCGATAAAGGCCTGCTTGTTGCGGATATCCCGGTTCAGGGCCTGGCGGCTCTGAAAGTAGTTCCCGTTCTCGGCCTGGATGTCGTTGAGCACCTGAAGAATATGCTGGGAGTAGTCCACCCCGGCCGGGATCTCGCCAAACTGCTCCGAAATCCAGTTCATATCCCAGGGAAACTCGATCAGTGAGAGGATCTCACGGTTCTTTTCCTGGCGGGATAGCTGGGTAAACTTCACCGGATCCAGCTGTAGGGGAGTAAAGATCTGTGCCAGGAACTCCGCCGGCCGGGTCTGCACCATGGAACCGTCCCGAACCTTGACCACACTGCCTTTCTCAGAGCGGGCCTTCCGGTCAATCTGCAGCCCGGTGTCCGTCTCAATGAGGATCTCGCCCTCCTCAGCGCCCTGGTGGATCACATAATCCCGGTCGCTCTTGTTGGTCAGAGCGAAGCGGATGGCGTCCAACACGGAGGTCTTGCCGGCGCCCTTTGGGCCGGACAGCTCCACCGAGCGTCCGTCCAGGGTGGCCTCCTTGATGCCAAACAAATTTTTGATGATGATTTTGGTGGTTCTCATTTGACAACTCCTTTTGCCCCTGTTAAAATGGGGCTGTAGTTCTTTGGGGCGATGCCCCACCCCTCGGCCGGGTGTGCAGACCCGGCCGGGGCTTTTTTTGCTCACAGGGCAATGACAACGGAGCCCTCGCTGACCTCCTGCTGGAGCCGCTCCTCCAGAAACTTCTTGATGGTCTCCCGGGCGGTCAGCTTCCACATGCCGCCGTCGGCCTCGGTGAAACTGATGCCCCGCTCGCTGACCCGGATCAGGAAGGGGGACTCGGGCTGCTCCACCTCCTGGAAGGTGCGATAGGGCTTGAGCCGGACAATGGGCCGGATGGCTTCGTTGGCCTGGAGCGCCACCCCCTTCTGGGTCACAACACTGGTGGCGATACCGTTGTCGTTGAAAGTAATCTTGCCGCCGGTGGTGATGTCGGACAGCAGCTTCATGGCGTAGTGGGAGTCAGAGGTCTCCTGGAAGCGGGTGCGCAGGGCAATCTGCATCTCCTCAAAGCCCATCTTCACATCAGACTGCCAGCCGGGTACGTCAGTGGCCTTGGCCCTGTAGTAGTTCACCCGGCTGAAACGCAGCTCACTGTCCGGCTGGCTGAAGCAGACGGCGGTCAGGTGGTCCGGGATGGTGATGTACAGCGGCGCGTCCAGCTCCGACGCCTCGGTCTTGACCAGCTTTACCAGGGAATCCAGGCTGGTCAGGATCAGCTCCGACGGGTAATCCAGCTCCGGCTTGACCTGCTCGTACTGGCCCTCGCGGTCGATGATGTAGGTGTTCCCGTCAATTTCCTGGATAAAGGGCTTGTTGGCGGTCTCCTGGATGTGCTGAATGGCTTCTTTCAACATGATGGCTTCCTCCTTACATAGCTTTTACGAGCTTCAGAACCGGGGCCGCGTCCTCCTCAGCTCCGTCCATATCAATCTGTCCAGGCAGCTGTGGAACCATCTCCACAATTGTGTCCTGGTCTGCCACGTACAGCGATGTGGTAACGGGATTGGTAGCCGCCAGAGTGCTCTTGGCTACCACGCCTACGGCAATGTTCTGCCGGGTATCGTCCGGCTTGAGGGTCAGGGTGAGCGTCAGCTTCCGGGCCGCGGTGGCCGAGGTGTTGGGGTCCAGGATATTGTCCAGGATTTTGGTGATCTCGTAGTCGGCCCGCTCCTGAATGGCCCCCCGGGCCATCTGTAGAATCGATTTCTTCTGGTACAGATCCTCCATGGTTTTCATCTCCTTCATCAGTTTATTGGGATCGCAACCCACAAGCCGTCCAGCTCCTCCAGGCCATCGGGGGCTGGGATGGTGAAGATACCCGGATTCTGGCTCGGTACAGGCGCCGGTGACTCTGCGGCCGGCTGCTCTGGGGCGCTGATTCCCTCTACCAGGACCACCAGCAACAGCAACAGGCACAGCGACGCAATGCTCGTTATCAGATAGTGCACAGCCACACCTCCAGCCAGTTAGGCAAGCCACAGCAGAGGATAATGCAGGCGATAAACACTACCGCGCGCACAGCTTCCCGGCGTGCCCGGCGGCGCTCGTTTCGGGTACGGTTTTTCATATAGATACCGCCTCCCTGACTGTCTTCCGTTCAAATTCCTCTAGGTCTGAGGGACGATATACATAAGGCCCATACCGATTTCCGCCTAAGTTTAGAGCGGTCAAACGCCCCTCCCGCACCCACCGTTGAACTGTTGTGATCTTTACTCCGTAGCGATTCGCGACATCTTCGGTCGTAAATCGCGGTTCCAAATTCTCCATAACGTCCTCCTTTCTGCCTCAGTCGGTGCTACACCACCGGCCGGGGCGCTTTTTGTTGTCCGGTTTATCGGGATTGCTCTGTGGTATCCTGACTCTGCACAGAAATAATCCGGGTAAGCGCCTCCTTAAAGCGCCCGGCGGCCCCATTCCAACCGTTGCGCCACCCACTGTCTCGTGCTAAAATCAAATTGGCAAGCCAGATGGGAGGTGAAACTTTGAAAACAGATAAAGAACTTACTGTGGAGCTTATGGGTAATTATCTTCGGGCCGTTTATTCTCAGGAAAAAATGAAGGCCCTTGACCCAGAAGGCTTTAAGAAAATTTTGAACGCCTGCTATGACGCCGTTAAGTCTCTCCCAACTGAGTAAGCGGGTCTCGCACTTCTTTCAGTCGGTCGGCTATCTCACACATAGCCGCTGACAGCTCCGCCAGATTCTCCGGCTTGCTTTCCGAAACCTCGGCCAGTAGCTCCAACTGCTTGCCGAGGATTTCTTTTGCCTTTGTGCTGCCCATCAGGTTCACCCCCTTTCTATCAGTCCGGTTTATCGGACTTCGCTTGTGGTACGCTGGGATTGCTCTTTGCTTTCCCATTTTCGGAATTTTTCTTCCTATATATTGTGCCATACTATTTTTTGAGCGCAATATATTGACTTTTGTAGCTCAATCAGTTAAAATTGTCGTAAAAGGACAACTGGCTCTTGCCCTTACTTTTATGGAAAGCAGGTATGGCGATGGATAACATGACATTGAAGAAAACCGTGATCCGCACATTTGCTGATGTATCCAGTCCAATAGGGAGTAATTTGCTCTTAGCAACTCCTTTCGGCCTTATCAGTGGAAGACTCTCCACCACTAGCGTTCCTACGCCAGAGGAGTTAGACCAGATAAGTGGGAAAGCAACAGTGGAAGAGGCCGCTTCTGTTACCGCCGCCCTGTTAGCAACAGCGAAAAGCAATTACGGTGACGCTCCCGTAAATGGGAATGACGGGTATTTAGCATTGGTTGATGTCGTCATTAAAAGCTCGTCCGGCACCACATTCAACATTGGGAGTATGGTCGTTTTTTATGACCAAATTATTGGTATAAGTTTGGGGAAGTTCGACGCATAATCCAAACTTCCCAGAAAGCGAATCGGCAATCGTTGATGCTTCCTGTAAAAGCTCAACAAGTCGGTTCGCTTTTTTGATGGCTTCATCAACCTCTGTCATGTCGACTTTGGCCGTCAACTTTACCTCTGGCACAGGAACCACCTCCTTTCACTCTTCTATGTAACTTTGATCTGGACGAAAGAACAGGTATTTGACATCCAAATCAGGGAACAGAGAGTGCTGGATATTGAACGCTTCAACTAGGCTAAGCGGAGACTTGGCAGAAAGTTTCCTAGATAGCGTATCTCTATTAAATCCGCATGTCGCCGCAATATCCCCGATTCCAAGATTTTTCCGCCCCATCTCCGCTCTAAGGTTTGGAAAAGCAATATTGTCTTTCTTTGCCACGAAAACACCTCCTTTTCAGATCGCTCATCGAACGATTTTCAAGTATATTAAATCACTCAACGAAAGATTTGTCAAGCTATTTCATAAAAAAATCTTGCATTGCGCGAAAAACCGTGTATACTATATTTATATTTAGGAACGGTAACGGGGGCGCATAAAATGGCAATATACGAAATATTACAAGAGATTATGGATAGTCAAAACTTGTCTATAGCTGATACTGCAAGAATATGTGGGCTTCCCGATTCAACTGTAAGAGGAATTATCCGAAGAAAGCAAGATACAGTAGCTTTAGAAGTAGCTTTTAAACTATCTGATGGTTTGAACGTCTCCCTTGAAAGATTAAATGGGCTGCCAGAAAGGTCGACCACTTCAAAAACAAAAAAAGCCCCCTCCGATCTGTCGGAGGAGGCGCAGAAAATCGCAAAGAGCTACGAGAAACTGACCGACCACGGAAAGGGCATCATCAAGGTGGTACTTGGGTATGAGGAAAAGGCCCTTTCTCATTATTCCAAACATGAGGATGACAGTGGGAAAATCATAACAATGCCGAAGCCGAAGCGGAGCGGGCCAATGGTGGAACTCAGCGTTTATGATCAGCCGGCCGCCGCCGGTCTGGGCAATTATCTGGACGAGCCAGATTCCCATATCGAGCAGTATCCGCCCAGCGTTCTCCCGGACGGGATCGACTTCGGCATCGTTATCTCCGGCGACAGTATGGAGCCCAAGATCCACAACGGCGGTACCGTATTTGTAAAGGCCCAGCTCAGCATTGAACCGGGTAAAATCGGCATTTTCGTCCTGAATGGTCAGGCATACTGCAAGAAGCTGATGGTCGACCGTGAAAACCAGAAGGTACGGCTGGTCTCTCTGAATCCGAAATATGATGACATCATCGTGGGCGAGTTTGACGAACTGCGCACTGTGGGCCGCGTCCTAGGCCAGTGGACGCCTGGATATAGGCAGGATATATTTGGATGGTGAGTCTATCTGTTGGTACACACACGGGAATCTAGCAGCAGAATTGTATTTTTAGCTTGTTTTAGGAATAGGATAGGCAAAAAAATACCCCGTCTGTTCAAGACGGGGCACAAGTGATGGTTAGTTTGTATGGGGCTTTCAAATTGGCTGGAGGCAAGGATTCCAGGTCAAGGCATGCAAACAGCTCCAACGCCATTGACAGGTTCCCGCTGTCCCGCTTCCGGCCCTGAATCAGTCGCCCGTCTTGGGCGGTGTACTCGAATGCGATTTCTACCCCTCCGTTTAACGTCTGTGCTCCTGGGCTCAGATCAATGTACTGTTCCATGTCAAGCCTCCCTTACTTTCTGAAAAGGGTTGTTAGTATGCGTTCATTTGATAATTCCTATAGCACATACAAGTATATTATTCCTCTGTTGTTGGATGCTCCAGACTACGAATTAAGGTCTTCCATATATGCCATGTTCCACTGTCTGGATAATTTTATGAATACAATCATGCTTGAATTGGGCCGAATCAATACCTCCAACAGCAAACTAAAAAATATGGCTAATCGAAGAGTCGAGAAATTCGAAGAAAGACTATGGTTTACAACCTTATGGGCGGATTATTATTTTTTCCTCAATACAACTGAACGGACGTACAGGCTGGCAATGAATCTATACGACAAACTGTGTTTACCAGAAAAATCAAAGGAGATCAGAGAAAGCAAGGTCTTTAATGAAGCTCGTCTGATGCGGAACAAGATAGAACATATTTATGAAGGACTATCTAAGCAGGGAGAATATTTTTCGCAACAGTATGGCTCAATGGGTGAAAGCAATGAAATCGAAATTGACGGAATATCTTTTGAAGCAAACGAGACTTCTTTGCAACCATTATACCAAATTTATGAGGATATTTCAAAGATAATCACAGAAAGATACATCACCCCCAACAGAGAGCTTGTAGACCGAATATGGAAGAATGTACTGTAACAACAACGTATATCTAACGCAGAAAAAGGAGGTTTTTCATATGTTAGACGAAAAAGATTTGCAGGCAATCGCACAGTTGATGGAGAAGCAGAAACAGGACATCATGCACGATGTAAAGGTTTTATTGGACACGGAGGTCACCACCCGGTTTAACCTTCTGGCCGAGGGGCAGCAGGCCATTATGGACGCCATCACGCCAAAAAGTGAAATCGCCGAACTGAAAAAAGCGCAATAAAAAACCGCCCCCGGTGCTACCAACACCGGAGGCGAATACAATACAGGATGCTACCAACATCCTGTACCAAGCAAAATGCCCCAGCCGCAAAACCAAGGCACCTTTGCGCCCTTTTATTGTACCTGAGCAGGCGCAAAATTGCAATAGAAGGAGGATACCCCATGAAAGAAAAAAATCCGAACGGAGAGGGCTCTCTGCGCCAAAGAAAAGACGGTCGTTGGGAGTTTCGCGTCAAAGTTGAAGGTCGCACCACCCCCCTCTCCTTTTACTCCAAAGATAAAGATGGCCGCGGTGCCAAAAAGAAATACAGGGACTGGCTGAGAGAGAGTGGCGGCGAAGCGGTTGAGAGCGTCAAGACTGTAGAAAAATGGACCCGCACTTGGCTCGAAGTCAGTAAAAAGGGGCGTGTCGCCCCCAAAACATACGAAAACTATGAGTATTATATCGAAAAATTTATTTTACCAGAGATCGGGCGTATGAAACTGGATTCCGTGCGGCCTGTACACATCGAACAGATCTTTGCAAAGGCTGCAAGTTTATCCCACTCAGCTCGAAATGAGATCAAGGTCTGCCTCAACGGTATCTTCAAGTCCGCACGAAAAAACCGTCTGTGTAAGGCCAATCCAGCAGAAGATATATCCCTCACCCGGGACCCAGCGAAACCCCCAAAGGTACATACCCTAGAGGAAGTACGTGCCATCCTCACTTACGCTCCCTCTCACAAATGGGGGGCTTATGTGGAATTGGCCCTCTATACCGGACTGCGCACCGAGGAGCTGTGCGGCCTCATGTGGTCCGATGTTGATCTCCAAGCTGGTACCCTCACCATTCGCCGGGTAGTAGCCGAGGTCGAGAACGACGACCCAGACGCTCTCATGCATCCAGATAAGACAGGCCAAGTGAAGCGTCGCCGAAAGTACGCCTTGGTCGATACTACCAAGAGCCGGAGAGAACGCGTGGTGGCCCTAAATGACGCAGGTACCGATGTGGTTAAGTCAATCCCCAAAAACGGCCTTTATGTCCTCCCAGGGCCTGACGGCGGATTCTTGCGGCCACCTGTATTCGCCCATCGTTATGCCGCCGTCCTTCGGGATCTTAACGCCACTCTACCAAAGGATCAGCAGGTGCAACAGCTTTCTCCGCACAAAGCCCGACACACTTACGCCACAGCCTTGTTGGAGGGTGGAGCTAGTATTCGCTCAGTGCAGGACCAGTTGGGTCACGCCAAATTATCCACTACCCAAATCTACACTCATGTGGACTTGGAGGCCCGAAAGAATAATGTAGTCAAGTTGGCATACTAAGTGCCAGCTTCCTCCATTGCTTTGTCTATCGCCTCGTTTATAAATCTATTTGTACTTTTCCCTTGAGACTTTGCATATTCTGCAATTATCCGTCGCTTTCCCTTCGGTACAATGAGGTCAATTCTGTCATACGCCTTTTTGTTATAGCGAGAGGTCGCTTCCTTCTGTGCCTCTGAGTATGCCAATGACCTCACCCCTTTTCATGGTATGGTCATTATACTTATACTACCGGAAGTATTGTATAATTCCATAAGTATATTTTTGTTATAAGTAACCGTTTTTATACTTATGGAAGTATGATATAATAAGAAAACCGGGTAGGAGTTGGTGCCTCCTACCCGGCAAGGACTTACTCTAGCATATCCAGAACGGCATCTTTTAGGTGCAGCGGTGAGAGGCTATACCTGTTGAATGCCATGACCATGCGAAAGACCAGTTCCGCATCGGTCGATACGTCCTGGAGGATCTGCACGGGGCCTTGATGGAGCAGGCCATAAGCTACGATATCGTAGCTATAGTACGTGCCGACCTCTGGGGCGTATTTTTTTCTTCTAAAGATAAAGTAAGAAATAGGCAAGATGTTTCATCCTTTCTCTCTTTCTATTAGGATGCATCAAGCCTTTGGAGGCCCCCGACACCGTACCGGAGGGCCTCTTTTTTCTACCCAAATTCTGACCCAAATATTTAAGTTTTTAATTGATTTATTTGGGTCAGTTTGGATAATTAGAAAAAATAGGAAATTGGCTGTATAGCCATTCCAGGCGCTCTGCCAGCGCATAGAAAAATCCCCCGCATCTATTGGGATGCAAGGGATTTAGAAAAATAAAACGCCCCACCTACTGGCAGGACGTTTTATTGGTGGAGGAGGGTGGATTCGAACCACCGAAGCGAATCGCAACAGATTTACAGT